>Ga0210408_10000164_pt1 | contig 102113 bp, 85 predicted proteins | sample IncBWH4MmetaG_FD_155471 | JGI IMG/M metagenome (GOLD analysis project Ga0210408, IMG submission 155471) | Forest soil microbial communities from Barre Woods Harvard Forest LTER site, Petersham, Massachusetts, United States - Inc-BW-H-4-M | ecosystem: Environmental > Terrestrial > Soil >...
GGTAATGCGCGGAGAAAGGCAGGACCACGGTGCGCAAGTATTGCCTTAGCCGTTCGGCCTGCAATCGCCGAATGGCTGCCTCAGGCAATCGTTGCCACTGGTTCCGAAGCAAGGTTCCGTTCATGGTTCACGTCTCTTCCAGCCGTCAACTTCTTGATTTCGTCGAGGTGCTGCTCGGCGACTTCGCGGCCAAGGGCAATAAATTTTCCCGGTTTGGCGCAATCCGCCCAGGAATCGTCGTAGATGTTCGGACGCAGCACCAGGTCGGCCAGCCGGCAGGACGCCTCCGCGACGCGGATCTGAGCTCCGTGCAGGCTGCGCATCACGATCTGAACCAGGTTCCCTCGGGCGAACTCGCTCGGCTGCTGGTCCGGGGGCACTCCCTTGCCGAATAGCTTCCACGTCTGTGCCTGCTTTTGTTGCGCCAGCTCGCGCTCGAGTTGAATCGAGTAGCGAATACGGTCGGGTGTTGGAATCGCGTCCACGGCGAGCACCCGGGTCACGCCCATTTCTCGCAGCACGTCCACGGGCAAGGGGTCCACAACGGCGCCATCGACGTAAGTTTCTCCGTCGATCGTGATCGGCACGCAGATGCCCGGGACGGCTGCGCTGCAGTGCACCGCCGTGGCGACTTCGCCGCTGGCGAAGACCACTCGCTCGAGCGTGGCCAGGTTGCCGGCGACCACGCGGAGAGGGCGGAGCAGGTCGCCAAACCGGGCATGGCCGATCGAAAGCATCAGCCGGTTTTTGAGCCCCAAGCCCCGCAGGAATCCCTGGCGCGGCAGGAAGACAGGGTCCACCAGGCTCCACAGGGCCCTGGGCACTTCCAATTCCCGCGCGAGCCGTTCCAGCTCGCGGCCATCGAGTCCGTAAGCCCAAAGCGCGCCGACGTAGGCTCCCATGCTCGACCCGGCGACCACGTCCACCTCAATGCCGTTTTCTTCCAGGACCTGGAGCACCCCGATGTGCGAGAAGCCCTTGGCGGCGCCGGACGACAGCGCCAGCCCCACCAGCCGCCCGCCGATCTCCCGGGCCAGCCGCCGGAGGTCCGCCTCGAACGAACCTGTCGGTCCAGCCTGCGTGCCGCTCGCCAGCGCGGGACAATCATGCACGTACATATGCATCGGGCCGGCCGCCCGTTCCGCGCGCAAATCAAAACTATCGATCAATCTGCCCCCGGCAATGCACCCGATGGGTTTGACTCGAACCCCGTTATCCCCGGCTCGCGTCCGTACCGCTCGCGCGAGCAAGTCGAGCTGCACAACATCCGCTTCGGTCGTTCCGAGAAACAGGTAGGCCGAATCCGAGCGCACCAGGAATTCAACCAACCAGGGGGCAGTGCGCTCGCTCGCCGGCGCCTCGATCAGCACGTAGTCAAAGTGGCCGCTCAATCGACTTAGCAGCGAAGCAATGCCGGCTGGGGAAGGTCCTTCGCTGGCGATGGCTACAGCCAGAAAGTGATACCCGGCCTCGGTCTTGCTCACCCGTGCGGGCAGGTGGAACTCGCCGTTCAGAAAATGAGCGGACTGCACCTCGTTATTCTTCTGCCGTTCCAACCGCACCAGCACCGTTGACGCTCCGGTTTCGACGCAGAGCCACCGGGCCAACGTTTCGGCGAGCAGCGAGGCGGGAAGTTGCTCGGAGGAAAACGTGAGCGTGGCGACCTGGTGTCGTCCGGAGCGCCGGGCCAGGGTCGGAGATACGCTTAAAGCGATTGGGTCGGTTTGCCGGTTGCCGGGGCCCAAGCCTTGACCGCTTGCCTCTGCTCGAAGTGCTTCCAGGTGGCAGCGCTCGATCCTTAACAGGACGCTATCTGAAGCTGCTACGACACTCATGGGGCTATCTTCCGGCTGGACTTCCTCCAGGCCCCCAAACACCGCGCCAGGCCCAAGGGTATCAAGCGCCTCCTCCGCTCCGTCCGATCCGGCGGCGCGCAGCTCGCAACTGCCGCTCAGGATGAAGTACGCCAGCTCGGAAAATTGAGCTTCGGTGCAGATGGGCGCCCCTTTGATATAATGGCAGACGTGGGCGTAACGGGTCAGACTTTCCAGTGGCGCTTTCGTCAGGAATGCGAGTCGCTCTTCACTCCTACTTACTAACATGCCACGCTTCATTCGCTACCCATCTAACAACTGTACCAAGCTACACCATGAAGTTTGTCTTTACAATGGTAGTAGGCATTTTTATGCGCGGAGTGGCAGAGTTCAGGCCTGGGGTGCCCATCCGGGCACTGTTCTTTGACCCTTTGATCACGCAAATGCCCCGCGCCAAACCCCGGCGCCCCGCAACCGCTCCGCGTGCCGCCTGGTCGCTGGCGCGCTGAAAATCGCGGAGGTATCTTCCTTTACGGTCTCGAAGCGTGTAAGGTGCAACTATGAACCGGCTCCTGTCAGCTCTGCTCGTTGCCTTCACCTTATCCGCCGGCGCCCGCGCGGCCGGGTTTGAACCGGCGACTCTCCCGCTAGGTTCGTCAGCTCAGCCCTTCAGTCTGATGGGGACCGACGGCCGCACTTATGCGCTGGAGGATTTTGCCGGGGCAAAAATCCTGTTGGTCATTTTTACCTGCAACCATTGTCCGACCGCACAGTACTACGAAGAGCGCATCAAGCAGCTTGCGGCGGACTACCGACCAAAAAGCGTGGCTGTGGTGGCCATCATGCCGAACGACCCCAAATCCGTGCGCCTGGACGAGCTCGGCTGGACCGACCTGAGTGACTCGTTGGACGAAATGAAGATCCGCGACCGCGACCGGCAGTTCAATTTTCCCTACCTCTACGATGGAGAAACCGAGGCCGTTGCGAAGGCTTACGGGCCTGTGGCCACACCCCACGCGTTTATCTTTGATGCCACACGCAAGCTGCGCTACGTCGGCGCCATCGATGATTCGGAGCGGGTGCAACACGTCCAAAAACATTATGCGCGGGACGCGCTCGACGCACTGCTCGCCGGCCAGGAACCGCCCGTCACAAAGACCAAAGTAGTCGGCTGCTCCGTCAAATGGGCCGGCAAATCTGACTCGGTCAAAGCGTACCTGGAAAAGCTGGCCGCCGAACCGGTCTCAGTTGCCCCCGCCGATGCGGACGCGCTCAAAGCGCTGCGCAAGAATGATTCCGGAAAGTTCCGCCTGGTGAGTTTCTGGGCTACCTGGTGCGCGCCGTGCGTTGCGGAGTTTCACGAGTTCATCACCATCAACCGCATGTATCGGCACCGCGACTTCGAATTGGTCACGGTGTCGATCAACCGGCCCGACGAAGAGAAGACCGCGCTCGAGTTTCTCAAGAAAAACCAGGCATCGTGCCGAAACCTTATTTTTGCTTCGGCCGACCGGGAGAAGCTTATCGATGCTTTCGCTCCCGAGTGGCAAGGCGAAGTTCCTTATACGGTGTTGCTTTCACCGGAGGGCAAGGTCATCTACCGCGAAACCGGAAGCATCGACCCGCTCGCGGTCAAGCGCGCGCTCGTCGGGGCGATGAACGAGAGAAAGCCGTGGTGACGATAACGGAAGTTACATTGTTGCAATGTTACATGGTTACAAGGGGAAAAAGGCCTAAAATATGCGTGCGCACCACAACGGCTCGCCCAGGTACCTTTGTAATCGTGCAACCTTGCAATTAGTTAACCGGGAGGTGGTTCATCCACTCCGCCGCCCGTTGCGGCCAGGTCGTTACCAGGTCTTTCGTCGGCCTCAAACCATATCCGTGTCCTCCCTTCGGATAAACATGAAGTTCGAGCGGGACTTTCGCCTTCCGCAGCGCGGCGGCATAAAACAGCGCTGTCTCGATGCGAATCGGATCGTCCTCGGCCATGGCGATAAAGGTCGGCGGTGTGTTCGAGGTAATGTTTAAGTCAGGGGCAATCTTGTCGTTTTGTTCCTTCACGGTCAGGTACGCGGGATAAATCAGCAGCGTGAAATCCGGCCGGCAAGTCGTGGCATCCGCATCATCCACCTTCGGGTAGGTGCGTTGTTCGTAATTGTTGCTGACCGCCGCAGCGAGGTGGCCGCCGGCGGAGAACCCCAAAACCCCGATTCGTTTCGGGTCGAGGCCCCACTCTTTTGCGTGGAAACGGACCACACCCAGCGCCCGCTGCGCATCCTGCAAAGCCGCGGTATGCTTTTCGAGCCCCGCTCGCTTCGGCACGCGGTACTTGAGCAGCACGCCGGTGATGCCGAGCGAATTAAGCCAGTCGCACACCTCGGTTCCTTCCAGGTCCATCGCCAGGATACTGTAACCTCCGCCGGGACATATCACGACTGCCGCGCCCGTATCTTTGGCAGCCGGCGGCCGGTAGAGCGCGATCGTCGGCTCCGAGACATTCCCCAGCCGAATCACCCCTTTGCCCGCGACCAGGCCATCGCCTGGCTTGGTCATATCCCGCTCCTCGCCGATGTCTCCCTTCTCGCCAGGAGCCGCGCCGCTCCAGAGCTCGATGACTTTAGCCGGCTCAGAAGCCAGGTCGTCGAGGGGCGAAAACACCACTGAGCCCAAAATGAAAATGGAAATGAAGCGCCAATGCATGACGGAAATCAAAACCAATTCGACTGCTTCAGTCGAGGGGTTTCGAGCACGTCTGTGCGGGCGTGCGGGCAATAAAATCCTGATGACCGGCTCAGCTCGGCTTGGGCATGGCGGTCCAGGCGCCTTTGTTCTGGTTACTTTTGACGGCGGTCTCGATGAAGGCGATGCCTTTCCACCCGTCTTCGACGTTGGCGTATTTGGAGCCGTCGCATTTGAAGGCTTCGCCGGCTCTCCACTTGCGCACGTCGGCTTCGAAGCAGCGGTGCAGCCGGGCGTAAGCGTCGTGGAACGCCTCCGGGTGGCCCGCCGGAACTGTAGGCTCGGCCATCAGGTCGGCAGGCATCTCTTTGGGCAGGAAACCGTCCCCAGGGGTGACCGCGCCACGCCAATAGACACGGTCGGGCTGGTTGGCCAAATGGATAGTGATGGATTCGGGTTCTTCCTGCCGCCAGCGCAACGTGCCCTTGGTACCAGCGACTTCGAGGCCGAGGTCGTTTTTGTGTCCAATCGAGATCTGCGAAGCGCGGACCAGGGCCTTGCCACCGTTGCTGAGCTTGCAATAGACCGTGAAGTGATCGTCGAGCACACGGCCCTCAACAAAGGCCTCAAATTGGCCGGACAATTCCGTGACCTCAAGGCCTGTGACATAGCGCAGTTGCATCAGGGCATGAGTGCCGATATCGCCGCCGCAGCCCGACCGCCAGCCAGTTTGGGATTGGTACCGCCAGGCGGCCTGCATCTGGCCGGTGGCTTCGAGCTTGGTAGCGAGCCAACCCTGGAGATAATAGGAATCGACCCACCGGATGTCGCCCAGCAACCCGGCGCGGACAATATAGCGCGACAGCCGGCTGGTCCAATGGCCAAGATACGTGTGGGCGACCCCGAACGGGACATTGTAGTTGCGGACGGCTTTGACCAGGTCGTCGGCTTCCTGCAGGTTCAGGCACAGCGGCTTCTCACAGAAAACAGCGATGCCCGCTTTGAGGGCCTTCATGGCCGGGTCATAGTGCACATGGTTGGGCGTCACAATGACGATGTAGTCCAGTTTCGCCTCGCCGTTAGTGCTGGCGTTGGCCGCAATCATCTCATCATAGGAGCCGTAACCTTTGATTGGGTAGGGCCAATTGGCGGCTTCTTCCAAGGCGATTTTGGGATCAGGAAACAGGGCAGCAGCGGTGACGCGGCGCGTGCCATCAAAATGGATCGCTTTCTGATGCGGCTGAACAATGAAGGCACCTTTGCCTCCGCCCACCAAACCAACATTGAGGGGTGCTTTGGACATAGTGGAATCTCCGGTTGCTGTTGCGTGTTTCGTTTCTGCGACTAAATCAAAGTTGGGATTGAATTAGGTCCCGCCGCCTTTATAGTGAGCGCTATTGCGCAAGTCAACCGGGACTTTGGTTGCCTTATGGATACCCACTTGAATTATGCCTTTTACCGCTGCTGAAATTGCCCAACACCTCGGAGGCGAGGTCGCGGGCGACCCTAACTTGCGCCTTACAGGGTTCGCTCCTGCGGATCGTGCCCGGCAGGGCGACCTAACCTTCGCCGAAAACGAGAATTACTTCACCCGGGCGGAGCAAAGCGCGGCTTCGGCGATCCTCATCGACGGCCCCTTCAGTTCGAGCCAGAAAACTTTGATTCGTGTCACCCATGCGCGGGTGGGCTTCGCAAAGGTTCTTCGGCTTTTTTTCCCTGACCCCGTTTTCAGGCCCGGGATCCATCCGACCGCCATCGTGCCTTCCAGCGCCCAAGTTGCTGCCGGGGCTTACGTCGGGCCCTATTGTGTGCTGGGCGAGCAGGTACGCATCGGCGCGCGCTCCGTGCTGGAAGGCGGAAACCACGTCGGCGCGCATTGCCAGCTTGGGGAGGAAGTTCACTTGTTCCCCAACGTCACTCTTTATCCGAGCACTGAGCTTGGGGATCGAGTCCGAATTCATTCCGGAACGGTCATTGGCTCAGATGGTTTTGGCTACGTGCTGGATGCCGGTGTCCATCTCAAGGTGCCGCAGATCGGGAACGTGATTATTCGAGAGGACGTTGAGATCGGCGCTAATGTGTCGATTGACCGCGGCGCGCTTGGCCCGACGATCATCGGTCGTGGCACCAAGATCGATAACCTCGTGCAAATCGGCCACAACGTGATTATCGGCGAACATTCGCTCCTCATTTCGCAAGTGGGTATCGCCGGCAGCACCAAACTGGGCAATTACGTCATCCTCGCCGGCCAGGTCGGTGTGGCCGGCCACCTCAAAATCGGAAACCGCGCCTCGGTGGTCGCGCAGGCCGGTGTGATGAACAACATCCCGGATGGCGAGAAATGGATGGGCGCTCCCGCGCGGCCTGACCGCCAGAGCAAACGGCAGATGATCGCCGTTGAAAAATTGCCCGACCTGATACGGCGCGTCAGAGAGTTGGAAACCAAGCTGGGCCTACAACCCGAAGAGCCGGAGGATCTGAAACGCGATGCATGAAACGTGAAATGTGAATGAACGCTTTGGGTGTTCGCGCGTTACGCATCACGTTTCAACGCCTCAACCCCTTTACCCGGGAAACCCGCCCGCAATGTCGTGCAAAATTCTTTTACATTTCTATTGACCAAACCGGGCCTTCTATGTCGAGATAATAGAACCTATACACGGTTCATTCAGGCTGCTGGTTTAGTCAGATGGCAAGAGTCCTATTAAGAAATGGGAACGGTTCACGTTCGGCCCAGGCGTCCAAATACGACGCCCATCACAACGTACTTTCCAAAACCTACGGCGCCTTGGCAGACCTGCGCCGGGAGCTATCCGACTCGAAAGCCGCGGTGGTGCAACGGGAGGATTTGTTGAAGAGCTTCGCCACTTGCGCCGATTCGCAGCGCGCCTGGCTGTTGCTGGAGGATTATTTCGAGAAGCTCTCGCTTTCCCGCAAGGATTTCCCCAGCACGGACTGGTGGCCAAACCTGCTCAACGCCCAGGGCAAAGCGCGGCTGGAGGAAGTCGCTTTCCTGTTCCTGCGGGCCAAACGCTCGTTGCCGACCGAGTTGGCCCCCTATGGCAATCTGGCTCGCTTTGACCAGGTTGAACAAGCCACCCAAGAACGGCAATTGGTCCAACATCTCGAAGCGTGGCTGCTCCCGTCGCGACCGGTCCACCTCGATACCCCCCGGGCCTCGCTCCGCGTCCTTTGTCACCCACAACCAGACGAGCAACATCCGGCCCGATATCGCCTGGCCGTTCAGTTTCACCTGATGCGGCCCCGTACGGGCGAACGAGTCAAGACGCCTGAAGAGTTGGTCGAGTTGACCACGCGCGCCGCTCACGAGCAGGAACTGTTTGCGCCGGAAGATTGGGAATTCATTCAATGGTTGGCTGAAGCCCGCGAGCAGAGGCTGGAGCTCCAGGAGCAAGAGCTAACAGCAGCGGACCGGGAAACGGCGGTGGTATTATCGGATTTGGAACTGCTTCATTGGCTGGCGCGATGGGGCCACACCTCCCGCCTGGAACTGGCCTCGAGGACAAACGGCGTGCATGGCTCAACCTCGGCACAACACACCGACAACTCCCCGGATTTGGATCTCTGCGCTCCTCCAGGCAAAGCTGCCGCGGCCCGAACGTTATCCTTCCATGGCCAGGTCGCTGAATTGCTGCCGCACCTGGCCAGCCGGGACGACGAGCTGGCCTTTACTCATCGTCTCAGTGTTCCCGGCGGCCAAAGCCATGACCTGGCCGAATTGCAGTTCTTCAACCAGCGGCCGCCCCTTGTGCTGGCCGGACAAACTTTTTACCTGCTCCGGAACGCGCCACCGCCCCAGTTGCTGCAGCATTGGCTAGACCGACCAGCGGTTCCTGTGCGCAAGTTAAGCCATCGGCTCCTGACGCACTTGCGCCGGAGCCAGTCCAATCACGGCGTTGATTGGGAGCAGCTCTGCGTCGCCCACCCGGCCAGGCCGCAATTTGTTTTCGAGTTGCTCGACGAAACCGTTCGCTTGCGATTGCTGGCCAAAAGCCAGCACGACCACAGTATTTGGCTCTGGAACGGTCACGAGTGGCAAACGCAGGACGCTAAAACGCGTCCGAACGACAAGCCCGAGATTCTCGACGACCCGCGCCTGGAACCGGCGACACTCTGGTTGCGCCAACTCGATTGGTTTACGCCCGAACCCGGCTTGTGGGTGGGTGATGCCAATGAAGCCTTCCTGAGCGCCCTCGCCCACGCCTGGGCCGACCGCCCGCAGGAGGCAGATTACCTGGGCAACCCCACCTTTCACCGGCTTTTCCTGACGCCGCGCCAGCTCCGCCCCCGGCTTATTGTAAAAGGCAGCGGCATCGATTGGCTGGCTGTATCAGCGGAGTGGGAACAGGAAAGCCTGAAGCTCAGCGCGGCGGACTTGCAGCGGCTGCAGGCCGCCACGGGCCGTTTTGTCAAATTGCCTGACGCCGGCTGGGTCGAATTGGACTCGGCCGCGGTCCAATCCGCGCACGAAGCCATGGCCGATATGGGCGTGGACGGGCTGGTGCCGGTGGCACAGAAAATCGGGCTGGAGCAGGTCGCCCACCTGGATGAAGCCGGGTTGCAACGTTTCCGCGATTCGGCGCAAGCCAAGGCCTTGCGCGAGCGCCTTAAAGACTTTAAGGGCGTCCCCGCCACAGGTTTGCCAACGCAGGTGCAGGCAGAGATGCGACCTTACCAGAAAGAGGGCTTTGATTTCCTTTGTCATCTGACCCAGATTCGGCTGGGGGGCATCCTGGCCGACGATATGGGGCTGGGCAAAACGCTTCAGACGCTGGCTTGGCTGGCTTGGCTCAAAGAGCGAAATGGCAAGGACCCCAAGCCCTCGCTCGTCATCTGCCCCGCGTCGGTTCTGCACAATTGGCGGCGCGAGGCCAACCGGTTCACGCCCCAGATGAAAGTTCTGGTCCTTGAAAGTGGGGCCGCCCGGCACAATCTACGCAAGCAGATTCCGCAGCACGACTTGATCGTCACGAATTATGCGTTGCTGCGGCGCGACCTGGAAGCCTTGCAGAAATTCGCCTTCCGCACCGTGATCCTGGACGAGGCGCAGTTCATCAAAAACCCCGGGGCTCAGGTGACGCAATCGGTCAAGCAGTTAAAATCCGAGCACCGGCTGGCACTCACCGGCACCCCGTTGGAAAACCGCCTCCTCGATTTGTGGAGCATCACAGATTTCATCCAGCCCGGCTACCTTGGTAATCAGGAGCAGTTCGCCGAGACTTACGAGCCCCGCGGCGAAAATGCCGAATCGGCCCAGCGAATTGCCCGCCGGCACCTGTCCGCCAAGCTCCGCCCGTTGCTGCTGCGCCGGCTTAAGAAACACGTCGCCAAAGACTTGCCCGACCGCATTGAACAACGCCGCGATTGCGACCTGGACGAAGAGCAGCGCAAACTCTACCTGGCCGAATTGCGCCGCAGCCGGGAGCAGGTGATGAAGACCGTGGCGGAGAAGGGCCTTAATAAGAGCAAGATTCATGTCCTGGCGGCTCTCACGCGCCTGCGCCAGATTTGCTGCCATCCCAAGCTCGTCGGCAGCGATGCTGTCTCCGGCAAAACCGAAACCCTGTTTGAACTGCTCGACTCGCTCCTGGCCGAAGGCCAGAAGGTGCTGCTCTTCAGCCAATTCGTGCAGATGCTCGAGTTGCTTGAGCAGGAATGCCGCCAGCGCCAGATCGCCACGCATATCCTCACCGGCCAGACCAAGAACCGCCAGGAAGTGGTCAACAATTTCCAGAACGACACCAACGCGTCGGTTTTCCTGCTGAGCTTGCGCGCCGCAGGCACCGGTTTGAACCTGACTACCGCCAGCTATGTCGTGCTCTACGATCCCTGGTGGAACCCGGCGGTTGAGGCCCAGGCCATCGACCGCTCCCACCGCATCGGCCAGACCCACACCGTCAACGCTTACCGCCTCATCGCCCCGGGCACGGTCGAAGAGAAGATTTGGGAACTCCAGCAAAGCAAAGCGCAGACGATTGCCGACGTGCTGGGCGAGGAAGGCTTTGCCCGCAGTTTGTCCAAGACGGATTTGGATTACTTGTTCGCGGAGGACTGAATGAACGTGGAGGCGGCCATCCTGGCTGCCTCTACTTATTCGTACCTGAGCGACTCGATCGGGTCGAGGTTGGCCGCTTTGTAGGCCGGGTAGGTCCCGAAAACGATTCCCACAATCGAGCAGATCACCAGGCCAATCACCACCCAGTCCACTGGAACGACCGGCGCCAGCTTCAAAAAGTATGCGGTGGCATTGCCACCCAGAATGCCCAGCACGACGCCGATGAGCCCGCCGACTTCACAAATCACAATGGCTTCCATGATGAACTGGGTCATGATGCTCCGCTTCTTGGCGCCCACGGCGCGGCGGATGCCGATCTCGCGGGTCCGTTCCGTCACTGAGACGAGCATGATGTTCATGATGCCGATGCCGGCCGCCAGCAAAGAGATCGAACTGACGGCTGTCACCCCGACCCGCACCGCGAACGTGAACGAATTAAACTGGGCGATCATCGAGTCATTCGAAAAAATCTCGAAATCATCTTCCTTGCCTGGCGGGACTTTGCGAATGGCGCGCAGGGCGCCGCGCGCCTGCTCGAGGGTGTCGTCGTAACCGGCCTGGTCGCGCGACTGGACCAGGATGCTCAGGCTGCGCCAGCGGCCGAAGCGGTTCAACCCGGTGGTGACCGGCACGATGGCGAAGTTGTCCTGGTCGCCGTTAAGCGAGCCGCCTTTGGGCTCGAGGACGCCCACGACCATATAGTTGATACCGTTGATCTTCAACGGTTCGCCCAGGGGCGACGAATGGGGAAAAACGGTTTTGGCCAGGCCGTCACCCAGCACGCATACCTCTCGACAGCCGTCGACATCGACATCTACCAGCAGGCGGCCTTCGCGCAAGCTCCAGTTCCGCGCGGGAAAGCTGCCCGGGGTTTCCCCTAAGAGTTGCACGTTAGGAGAGGTTTTTTTGTAGCGAGTCTCGACCTGGCCCCCCCAAAAGGACGTCTCCAGGCCGACATTGCGCGCAAGGGTGGCTTTTTCCTGGAGCTGCAGGCCTTGGGCCAGATCGATGTTTTTCCGGCGCCAAAACTTCTCCAGCCCCTCGTGGCCGCCGAAATAGACGCCCGGCCATTTGCTAACCATGAAGGTCTGGGTGCCAAGTCCGCTCATTTCGGTCTCGACGTCATGCTGCAAGACGCGCATTGCCGTCATCGCAACGATGATCGAAAAAACCCCGACCAGCACGCCCACCAGCGTGAGGGCCGAGCGCAGCTTGTGCCCCGCGAGGGCGCCCATGGCCATGCGGAAGCTCTCCCGGAGTTCGGCCAGGAAAATGGTGGTAGGTTTGGTACGCATTGGGTAAAGCGTAAAACGTAATTATGGCATAGGGACCGATTCCAGCAATTCCGCCAGATCTTGCGAAGTCACCAATTGAGCAACTTCGTCCGTAATCAGAGGCATTTCTGCCGTAGTCTTGGTCCCGTATTGGCGGCTATTTTCATGGAGAACGGAAGGGCCAGCCGCCCTTTGCTCAGGAACCATTGTCAACAACAGCCGGACGATGTTCGTGACCAGGAGCATTCTGTGCGTCGCAACGCCTTCTCCCAAGACGTGGCGGCCTTTGTAATACCAACCGCGGCTCTCACGGCGCGAGCCAAGGGCATACTCATAAAACCGCGCCCGGTCTCGACCGCTGCCGCGCGAGTAGCCTTCCGGGGCGTTTGCTTCTATCGAGCTCACGGCACGGTAAAATTGGCCAGCGATATCAATCGTTCGCCTATCCCTCATCAGCTTGGTCACGTCGCACCAGGCCAAATCAGCCAGGAACAGCGCCAGCCGATAAACCTTCATCTTCCACAGTGAGTCTTGTGTTATCTCCGCCGGCACGGTCTCAGCCCAAGTTTCATAGTTCATAGCGTCTCGGTCACGGATTACGTTTCAGTTTCACGTTTTACGTTTCACGTTTTACGTTTTACGGTTCACTCCCCCGCCCTCAGCGCGTCCACGGGGTTCATTCGGGCGGCGCGCCACGCCGGCAAAAATCCGGCCACTACGCCCGTCACCAGGGAGACGCCGATGGCGATGCTTACCACGAGCGGTGACATGGTCGCGGGCAGGAACCGATGGATGGCAAGGGTGATCGGCCACGCAATGCCCAGACCAATCAAGCCGCCCAGCAGGCAAATGCTGGCGGCTTCAATCAGGAATTGCAGCAGAATCGTCCGCCGCTTCGCGCCGATCGCTTTGCGAATGCCGATCTCGCGCGTGCGCTCCGCCACGGAAACGAACATGATGTTCATGATGCCGATGCCTCCGACAAAGAGCGACAGTCCAGTGATGAACATCCCCACGGCTGCAATCGTGCCGCCCAGCTTGTGGAACATCTTCACAAACTGATCCTGCTGGTTGATGGCGAAGTCGTCCGGGTCCTTCGGCGCCAGGTGCCGCACTTTTCGCATCACCGACCATAACTCTTCTCTGGTGGTCTCGAGTTGTTCCAACTCTTTGGCTTTTACCTGGATGGTGTAGTCCGGATCGCGCCAATAGCCGGCGACGAACTGCCGCAAGGGAATGATCACCTGGTTGTCCAGGCTGAACATCCCCAGGAAGGTGCCTTGCTTTTCCAGCACGCCGATGACTTCAAACCAGTGACCGCTGATCGTAATCCGATTCCCGAGAGGCGGCGCTCCCCGGAACAGGTTGGTGGCCACTTCTGAACCGATGATGCACACCGGTCTTCCTCCCTCCGACTCGCCCGGGGAAATAAACCGCCCCTCGCTGAGCCCTACGCTGCTGGTAAACAGGTATTCATCAGTCGTGCCGATGATTTGCACCCGGTCGGAGCCGCGCTTCTGGTAGCGAACCGGACCGCCCATGCCTACTACCGGCGCCACTGCCCGCGCGAGGGTGAGTTGCTCTCTCAAAGCGTTGACTTGCGCCAGGGTGATGGGGGGGCGCTTTTGCATCTTGCTCCAGTCTTCTTCGGAGCCGGGGAACCAGGCGAAGCGTTCGACATAAAAAACATCGGCGCCGATGATGGAGATGTTTTGGAGGAATGCCTGGTCCAGACCCGTGATGGCCGTGCCCATGAGCGTGACAGTCATCACGCCGATGACGATGCCCAGAGTGGTGAGGATCGAGCGCAGTTTGTTGGAGCGGATCGCGCCCCAGGAAATGTTCACGCCTTCCTTAAGCTCGGTGAGAAGGTTCATGGCGCGTCCGGAATCGTCCTCCTCCTCGTTCTCGTCCTCGTCCTCCCCGTTCCTGCGGTGGGTGTGAGAGCGAGGACGAGAAGGAGGACGAGGAAGAGGAGGAGACGAGGGAAGACACAGTGGCGGACCTGGGGTTCATCGTTGTCAGGCAACGACCGCAGCGGGCGCCTCGACGTGCTGGGGTTGCTTGGCCTCGTCGCTGGCGATCAGGCCGTCCCGAATCCGGATAATGCGCCGGGCGTGGCGGGCGACGTCTTCCTCGTGCGTCACCACAATGAGGGTATTGCCTTTGCGCGAGAGTTCCTCAAAAAGGGCCAGGATTTCGATGCCGGTTTTAGTATCCAGATTGCCGGTCGGCTCATCGGCGAGCAAAATCGAGGGCTTATTGACGAGCGCTCTGGCGACAGCGACGCGCTGGCGTTGGCCACCCGACAGCTCATTGGGCTTGTGATGAATCCGGTCGGCCAGACCCACACTGGTCAGGGCATCCAGGGCGACCTGGCGCCGCTCATCGGCGGGCATGCCGGAGTAAATCAGCGGCAGTTCCACGTTGCGCAATGCGTCCGAACGCGGCAGGAGGTTGAACGTTTGAAAGATAAAACCGATTTCTCTGTTGCGAACTTCGGCCAGTTGGTTGTCATCCATCTGACTTACCTGGACGCCGTTAAGCTCGTAAGTGCCTGAGGTGGCTGTGTCCAAACAGCCAATCAAATTCATCAGGGTCGATTTGCCGGACCCGGACGGGCCCATGATAGCGACGTATTCGCCGCGCCGGATCTCCAGCGTAACCTCGCGCAACGCGTGGATAGTCTCGGCCCCCATCTGGTAGCGGCGCGAGATTTTTTCCAGTTTGATCAGCGACATGGGGGGAATGGTGGAGTGATGGAGGGGTGGTGGAGCGGCTACCCCCTGTTTCACTACCCGCCTTTTGCTTCTTCTTTGTCTTTGTCAGCAAGCGCGGGCCCTTTGCGGATCTTTTTGCCGTCTTCCAGGTCGCGCGCGATGGCCCGATAACCGCCCGAAACAATCTCCTGACCTTCCTGCAAACCCTCGGTGATTTCCCAATGCGTATCGTCGTAAATGCCTTTCTTGATCGGAACCATCTTCACCCGCTCTCCCTCGACGACAAAGACCACTTCGATCGTCTTAATGGCGTCCTTGGATTTCTTGTCCGCGCTGGCGATATTCGTGCCTTCCGCCGCCGGGGCGTTGGTGCTGGCGACCAGGACATTGGTTTTGGCAGCGGAGTTGTTCGCTTTGGCCGAAACCGAATTGGTGGAGGGCGGGTTCGCTGCGGCTAGCTTCGAGTCCGCCTTCTTGTCCTTGGCCTTAGGCGCGCGGACCGTCACGCTGGCAAAGGGGACGGCCAGCACATTGGAGTGGGAGCGGGTTTCGATTTCCGCCGTCACCGACATGCCGGGACGAAACGCTTCCTTTTCCTTGACGCGGATTTTGACTTCAAATTTGGTGGCTTCCTGGTTGCCGCTCGTGCTGATTCCCAGGGCGGGGTTGTTATTCTTGGCCGAATCGGCGATCTCGGTGACGGTGCCGTTGAATTTCCGGTCTTTGAAGGCATCCACTTCGAGGCGGACATTCTGGCCCGGTTGAATCAAGATGACATCCATTTCGCCGATATCGACCCGGGCTTCCATCTCGTTTAGATCGGCGACGGTCATAACCTCGGTCCCTGCCATCGTGGCGGTACCGACTACGCGCTCGCCCACCTCGGAATCCAGCTTACTGACAGTTCCGCTCAAAGGCGAGACGATGGTGGTCTTGGCCAACGCGTCATCGGCGCTATCCAGCGAGGCGCGGGCCATCTCGACCTGGTGCTCGGCGCTGGAAAGCTGTGCTTCCGCGACGTCAAAGGCCGCCTGGGCCGAGTCGAAATCCGAATCCGAGACGAGCTTGTGACGGGACAAATCCTGGCTGCGTTTGAAGTCGGCTTGGGCTTTGCGCAGGTTGGCCTCGGCGGTGGATTTGGCGGCAAGGGAAGATTTGTAGCCGGCTTCGGCCTGGCTGCGCGCGGCGAGGTAAAAATCGGGTTTGATCTTCAGAATCAACTGGCCCTTTTGAACGCACTGGCCCTCTTTGACCGGCAAGGCGATAATCTCGCCGCTGACTTCCGGGCTGATTTTGACCTGCACCACCGGTTGGATCTTGCCGTTCGCGGTCACGATCTCGGTGATGTTGGTCCGGATGACCTTCTCGGTCTGGATGGTAATGACGGCCTCGCGTTTGCGAAAGATGGCGGCCACCGTCAAAGCCGCCAGAACAACGCCGATGACGGAAAACACGAGGATTTTCCGGCGCTTTTTCGATTTTGCCATGTTAGTCACCTATTAAGACACGCCAAGCGCGGTTTAGTTTCACGTTAGAGCGCCCATTGTCCCATCCCGCTCATAATGAGCAGGCTCTCCTGCATCAGCCAATAGGTAAAAACCACCCAGGCAGCCCGGACGAATGGGACATTGGCCAGCCTGGCCAGCCCGATGGAGGTAACGGCCAATTGCCAGAAGGAAAAGACATTGGCAGCGCCGGCAAACAAATGGCTTTTGCGGTTCATATCAAAATCCTTCACCGCCAGCGCCAGGCTCGCACCCATCCCGAGCTTGCCCAGGTTCACGGTCAGCAGCAAGGCGACGACGGCCCCGAGCACGACGATCATCGTAGTCAGACCGGCGACCTCCAGGGTCTTATTAAAGTCCAACGAGACCTTCAGCACCCAGCGTCCGAACAACCAGAGAATAAAAGCCCACCAAAGCACCCGGACAAAACCAACGACGACGACGCCTGCGCTCCCGAACAGCTTGAGTGTGGTTGGCCCCATGAATTTTTCCAACACCGCCGTGGCTTGGTCCGCCTGGGCTTGAGTTATCTTGCCGGCCTGGACCTGTTTTTCGATGGCCTTGTCCTGCTGCTCGCGAAGTTGCTGGACGATTGCGGGCTGCGAGAATATCACCAGGACCGAAAGCACACCCACGATAATAAAAAGCAGGACCGGCACAACCCAGTTGGCCGCAGAGGCGGGCGCAACTTTCACCTCCTGGAAAACCTCGCCTGGAACGGCAAAGACGTTCATCAGCCTTGCGCCGACGGACATGGTGGCCGTTCGCGGCGGTTCGGTTTGCGGCTCCGGCAGTAGTGGGGGCGGTTCCATAGTTAAAAAAGGATTTCTTCCTGGCCCAACTGGGCGAGGCTGAGACTGCGCGAAAAGCAGGGGGATGTCGAACCTAAAACTGGCTGTCCGGCATGGATTCGAACCATGACAAAGAGCTCCAAAGACTCTTGTGCTACCATTACACCACCGGACAAGGTGGGAACAAGGTAGCTTTGCCGACAGGCACGGGCAACGGAAAAAGCGTTGTGCGAAACGTGAGCCGTGTTGCGGGGGTGGAGGAGGCGGGGAGGCATCTGAGTGAAAAAATTAGTCAGATTTAGTCAGATTTGGTCAGATTTAGTCAGACGCGGTCCGATGGATTTTCCAGTTTTGGGATTGTTGGCGTCACAGTATGCAAAGCGCCACAAAGCTGCGCCTGGGTTTGGACGATGATTCAGCATTATGCATTAGCGCATGAGTTCGTGATCTGGTAATACCGTGTGGGACGAGGGGCCCCATATTTTCTCACATTTTCCCTGTTCGTAGTCCCAAACTAGGGGATCAGTGCGGTAAGGAGCGTATCCACGCTCCTAAGAAGCTGAACCATAGCTAGTTAGGTGGTTTGGATCGGTTTGCTGTTGGTTATTAGTCACGCCAGGACGTGGCTGGAGAAAAAATGCTTTGAAATGCTTTGAAAATGCGGGTTTTTCATCTGAAACAGCCTTCCCTTTCCGGTTTTTCCGGTTCTCATAATCATTCTTGTTTTCTCATTTATTCAGCCGAGCCGGGGCTGGCTGGTTTTACGGCCACGGGCTGGCGGGATGCCGTTTACACACAGCGTCCCATAATAGTAAGGAACGTCAGGTGCGGAATTTGCCATCGGGCGGTGATTTTGTTGAAAGGAGTTTTGTAATCGCCTGTGGATTTGGGGGTGAGAGGTCCGTCCGATCAGCTCAAAAGCGGAACGATCCATGCTATAAACGGCTCGGAAACGCTCCGAGTCATGAGCACCCGAATGAAGATGAACTACGACAGCCTTCGCGGCCAGTGCGTCCTGTTGTTGCTGGCGGCGCTGGGCGAGTTAGGCGGCCAGGGGACAAAACGCGAGGTGCTCGGGCACATTGCCAGGCGACACTATTTTGAGGAGGGGGCTGAGGATCGGCTCCCGTTTCCGACTGCGCTGCAGCCGGAGCCGAGATGGGAGCTGCTGATGGGCCTGGCCTGGACAACGTGTGTCGAGGGCGGTTGCATCGTGGAGGGAGATGGGGATGTGTGGCAACTCACGGCCGAGGGGGCGGAGTTCTATAAGCAATCAGCCGGCCTGTTCCAGGACGGGACATTTGATGCCCATCGCTGTTTTCTATTGACTACCAAGTTCAAGAGACGCCTGGTGCCCGGTTACGCGCCCCGGCCCGATGAACGGCATCGCCCCGCTGGGCTATACCACGGCCTTCAACGGCACCTGACGACGGTCGGTGTGGCCTGAGCCGCAATTATCCCCGGCCCCTTCCCCTTGAGGGTCCGGCCATCATGACTTAGGGTGGGGCACACATTCTTTCCCCGGGAAACCGATGAAAGCGCCGAAACGGGTCTTTCTGGCAGGTGCGTTGGCCACCCTGATGGCCGGCATTTGTGTCGGACAATTCCGCCCGGGCGGCGGCGGCCGTCGCGGATGGGGCTGGAGCGATAACAATGGCCCGTTCGTCCAGACCGAAGGCGGAGACGAGGTCAACCAGGACACCGTTCGCACGGCGCGCGAGACCGCCTCGCACAGCACGGGAACGCCCAACTGGACCAATCCCCCCGGTTTCGAAAAGGACGTGTTCACCTTCACCCGCGTCATTTACAAATACAATGGGCGGCCCGGGCCGAGCTGGCTGGGTTGGATCAACGATTATCCCGACAGCGATTTGAACCTCTCCTATCGCCTGCAGCAGCTCACCTCCATGCGCGTGGACCCGGACGCCCGGGTGCTCAAACTGACCAGCCCGGACCTTTCTGATTTTCCCTTTATCTACATGGTGAAACCTGGCCGGATGGAACTGCGCGAGGAGGAAGTCCCCATTCTGCGGAAATACCTCCGCAACGGCGGGGCGCTCATGGCCGACGATTTCTGGGGAGACCGGGAATGGGACAACTTCGAGAAGGAAATCAACCGGGTGCTGCCCGGACAGACCTGGACCGAGCTGCCCATGGACCACCCGATTTTTCATTCGGTTTTCGATCTGCGGCGCAATAAAAACGCGCTGCAGGTCCCGAGCATCCACATCTGGGAGCGCCGGCGGTATTACGGCGACGGAGCCGAAGCCGTCACTTATCGCGGCGGCGAAGACACCAAGGACGTTCATGTTCGGGCCTGGCTCGACGACAAACAGCGGATCATGGTTATCGCCACTCACAATACGGACAACGGGGACGGCTGGGAACGCGAGGGTGAGGACGTCGAGTATTTCCGGACCTTTTCCGAACAGCGCGCCTACCCCCTGGCAATCAATATCCTGTTTTACCTCATGAGCCATTGAGAAGAACCCTGAGCATGGAGGTCCCTATCTCATCCCCCGCTTCGCCCGAGGCGACTCTCGCGAATGCCGAATCTGTTACACGCTCTCCACCTGGAACCCGTACCAAACGATTCTGGTCGAATCGGAAATTGGAGAAGCGGAGAGGTAGTGAAAATCGAGAGAAGAGCGCCGCGCATAGGGCAGCGGGGCGTGATGGAGCAGCCGAAAAGAATCTACTTCAACTGCAACACGTAAAATCGCTGCGGCGAACTCGTTCCCACCGTGTTGGTGAGCTGTCTGGTTGAGCTTCATGAGGGTCCGGTCTGGCTCTCCGGCAAATTCGTACAAAGGATCCCTCGCCGAGGACTGTCAAATTAGGTAAAGAATAAGCGCCGCATGGCTGCCATTGACGAGGACCGAGGCCGGGTAGCCCAGTGCCTGAAAGGCGACCAGGACGCTTTTGAAGCGCTCGTTCGAGAGCATCAGCGCAATCTGTGAATCTGTGACCCCTTCACATTCACGGTCCTGCTGCCCCCGACTCGACTAATGCATTAGTCTGAACAACGCGTTTCCGGTTGGCGCGCTTATCACGACACTTTTGGTTATGCCATTGTCCGACGGCACCTGAGCGACGTTGCTCCAAGTGGCCGGCGTGAGAGTCGAGGTTTGTTGCAGCACATAGCCTGTCGAGGGCGACGGCCAGGAGATGACCACCGTATTCGTCGGCGTCCGCGTGATGCTCAGCAGCGGCGCGCCGGGCGTCGGCACCGCCGCCAGCAAGCCCCAAAATCCGCCGGTGAGCGAAAAATTGCCGGCCATTCACAAAGCAAATGCACTGAAGATCGATGAGCCTGCTTGACATTGTGCACAAGGTGCACGATGTTCAAGGTGCATGAGCACTGCCTATGTCTCCGGACGGGTGCCGCCGCGCTACGAGCGCTTGGTAGTCAAGCAGGCGCAGGCGGCCAAGACCACGAAAAGCAATCTGGTCGCCCGCTACGTCATCGAAAAATCACTCGAAACCGAGTTTCCGGGGATTTCCTTTCGCGATTCCTTGTCCGGCCGCGAGGCTTATCTGACGGGTCACCGGGTGGCGGTTTGGGAAGTGGCCGATGTCCACGCGGAGACCAAATCGCTCAAGAAAACCGCCGACCATTTCCGCTGGCTTCCGGTGCTGGTTAGGCGCGCCCTCGCCTACTCCAGCGCCTTCCCTGAGGAGATTCGCCGGTCGCGGGAAGGAGAGCGCCATGGCGTTGCGCCTGCTGGGTGACGAAAATACCTCACACCGGCTGGTTTCGGCCTGTCGGCGGCTCAGCTCCGATTTACCCATAGTTCATATTGCCGATTGGCAGGACGACATGTGGCTGGGCCTTGATGATGCCGCACTGCTGACCGGTTGCGCTGAGGCGGATCTGGTTTTGGTTGCTTTCGACCGTTCCACACTTGGCTGGCATGCTGGCCAACTACTTCGTGCGGGTCAGGATCATGCCGGACTCATTTTGTTTCGTGGCACGGTGCGGAGTACGGACTACGGTTATCACGCACGCCTGTTGACAGGATTTTGGCAAAGGGACGGCGGGCTTTGGGATTGGCGTAACCGAATGGTTTATCTCCCCAGGTCGCTGTAAGCGTTTGAACTGCCATACTAACGAAGAGGATGAATCAGGCGCGGTGGTCGGCTTGGGCAGAGGTCAACGAGGTCAGATCAATAAAGGCTAGCGGGCGACTTTGGCCACATGAGAGGCTTGTGTTCCTTCTCACGCGCGGGGAGAGGGAAACTTGTGGCCAGTCTTTAGTGATTGCGCCAACTGTTTCGCCATCCGGATGGCCGCCAACATGCTGGAAGGATTGGCTCGGCCCTGGCCTGCGATGTCATAGGCGGTGCCATGATCGGGCGAGGTGCGAATGAAGGGCAGCCCGAGCGTCCAGTTAATGCCGTGCTCGAAGGCAACCATTTTCAGCGGCGCCAGTCCTTGATCGTGGTACATCGCGATGACGGCGTCGTAATCCCCGCGATAGGCGTAATAAAACAAGGCGTCGGCGCTGAGCGGCCCGACGGCCTCGATTTGCCGGGCCTGCGCCGCCCGCACCGCCGGACCGATGGTGGTCTGCTCCTCGTTCCCCATCTCACCCCCTTCACCCGCATGAGGATTGAGCCCACAGATCCCGAGGCGGGCCCGGGGCAGGCCCAAGTCGCGGCAGGCCTGGGCCGCCAACTCGATTACCAGTTCGATTTTTGCACGGGTCAGTTGGTCGGCCACCAATTTAAGCGGCAGGTGAGTAGTGGCCAGCGCGACGCGCAACCAGCGACCCCGGTCATCCTGGCCGAGCAGCATCATGGCGGTGCGCTCGGTGCCGGCCAACTGGGACAGAAGCTCGGTCTGGCCGATGAAGGCCACGCCGGCGCGCACGATGGCCTGCTTATTCACCGGGGCAGTCACCAGCGCGTCCAGTTCACCACGCAGACAACGGGCGGCGCCTTCTTTGACCCAGGCCACGGCGGCGCGCGCGGCAGCGGGGGAACCCTCCAACAAATCCGCCGGCAAAGCCTCCGCCAGCGGGTTGCACAGGAGCATCTTCCCGTTTTGGCCTGCAGCCTCCTGCAACGGAAGCTCCAGACCCAACCGCTGATTCAGCTTGCGCGCGTGGTCGGCGTCGCCAATCAGCAGGTAACGCGTGTCATCGAGTGCGGCTTCGACCGACAGTGCCTTGAGCGTAACCTCCGGTCCGATGCCGGTGATGTCGCCAAGTGAAATGCCGATTAAACGAGGCATGGGGAGTCAGAAGTAAGACGTGAAACGTGAAGCGAATCCTGGTGCTCTCCGGGTACCGGGTCGCACGTTTCACGATTCACGATTCACGTTTCATTCCTCAGAAATAGCTGACAAAGGTCTTCTTGCGGAGCCGTCCGAGCCACTCATTTTCCAGGCGCGTCTTTTCGTCCTCCAACAGGTTCTTTTCGACTTCATCGCGCACTTCACCCAATGATTTGAAGTGCTCCTGGCGGGTCTCATCGACCTTGAGCAAATAAAACTCCTGAGCTGGCGGCAGGTTCGTGACCGCTGAAGCGTCGTCACATTTCCGTTCTTCCAGCAGCACCTGTTTGTTGGATTTGGGGTCGATGCCGTAATGACGCGCCAACGTCGGCCGGCTGTCTTCATACTGATAAACCCAATAATCATCGCCCGAGGACAGCCCAAACACACCACTGCACTTTCCCGGCGGCAGAGAAAACGCGATGTCCGACAAGCCCTTGGTCATTTTCTTTCGCGTCCACCAACCCCAATCGCCGCCCTGGCTGCGTTGAGAGCCTTGGGAGTAGAGCGAGGCCATCTGTTCGAAGGAGGCCCCGCCGTTGATTTTTTTGAAAATCTCCTCGGCGAGTTTGGCCGGCGCCGGCGCATTCGTGTCCTCGGAAGTCTTCAAGATGATCGTCCGCAGCTTGACCTCGTTTTCAATTTTGAACTCCTCGCGATGCGCCAGGTAATACGCCTCAACTTTGTGGGGAGAAATGATGATTTTGTCCGAGGAGACGTTTTTTAAGCGCAACTGATCGATGATGAATTGCTCCCGGACTTGCTGCCGGAATTTCTCCTTGGTCATGCCTTGTTCCTGGAGCGTTTTGGTCAGGGTCACTTCGTCATGAAACCGCGCCTTGATACGTTCCCGCACCAGATCGTCGATCACGCTCTCCGGCAGGACATAACCGGCGGTCTTGAATTCGTGCAGGATTAACTGCCGATTGAGCAGCGTTTCGAGGTTCCTTTTCTTGATATCGGCCATCTCCTTATCGAGCGTTTCCGGGTCGCCGCGGTAGCGCCGAATCAGCGTATCGGCCATCCGCGCTGTCTCAACCTGCACCTCATCGTAAGTGATGACCGAGTCATCCACAATCGCATTGATACCGTTGACCAGTTCGGCCCCGGCAGTAAGCAGGCCCATCCAAAGGAGGGCGGCGGCCAGCAATGTACAAACGGCTTTCATTTGTTGAGCGCACCCAGTTTAGGCATGGACAGCTCCAGGGGTCAAGGGGCTGGAAATGGCGTGTGTTTGGGGGTAAGGTAACTTCAAAGCCGTGGGTTTAGCGAATGATGACGAGATTGTTATGTGAGCGGGCGGTGATGGCCCGCGGGAGACTTAAACTCCCGACTGCCGGTCCTGTCCCGAAGGGACGTTCGAAAATAGCCCACCGTTTCAACGGTGGGCAGGGAAGGGAGAGCGAGGTCAAGTCCCGCCAGGGACGGCAGATAGCGGAGTCTTGGGGAGCGCCTAATTGTTATCCCCTTGCAACCCCGAGATTCATCCCGTTCGACTGCCGTCCCGGGCGGGACTTTATACACTTTAAATGCTGGCCTACCGCACCGTTGAAACGGTGGGCTATTCTCAACCATTCCTTACGGGATGACACCTCGAATCCTGGTGGCACAGGACGGGAATGTCCGCGGTCCGGCTCGAAGGTGTTATGAGGTCCTCGGAGATGCTCCGCCCGCTGGACCCGCCGGGACGCCAGTTCAACACCACCCATTGGAGCGTGGTTTTGTTGGCCGGTCAAAATGAGTCGCAGCAGGGCGCCGAGGCACTCGAAAAGCTCTGTCGCACCTATTGGCCGCCGCTTTATGGCTTCATCCGAAGGCAGGGTTATGGTCCCGAGGACGCCCAGGACCTTACCCAGAAATTCTTCGCCCTGTTGCTCGAACGGAAAGACTTCGGCGCGGTTGACCCGCGCAAGGGAAAATTCCGGACCTTCCTGCTGACCTCATTGACCCATTTCCTCGCCAATGAACGGGATTGGTCCAAAGCGGCCAAGCGCGGCGGCGGCCAGCAAATTATCTCTCTCAACGCGCTGGAATCTGAACAGCGGTACGGGAGCGAGCCGAGCGTCAATGTTTCGCCCGATAAACTTTTCGATCTCCGCTGGGCGACAACCGTGCTGGAAGAAGCCTTGCGCAAACTCCAGGCGGAAATGACCGCCGGGGGCAAAAGCCGTCAGTTTGAGCAACTAAAGCTCTATCTGACCGATGAACCCGGCGAGGGCGATTATACCGCGGCGGGGGTGCAGTTGGCCATGAGCAGCCAGGCCGTTGCGGTCGCCGTGCACCGCCTCCGGAACCGGTATCGTGAGCTGGTGCGCACCGAAGTCGCCCAAACGGTGGCCAATCCGCTCGAAACGGATGAAGAGATGCGGCATCTCCACGAGGTCCTCACGGAAAGCCTGTAATTCCCTGCCTGTTTTGCTTCTTATTCTGATGAAGCCCCATTCAGGCAAATGAACGCCGAGCGAACTTGTCCCAAATGCGGCGCGGCATTAAGCGAGGCGGCCCTGGATGGCCTTTGCCGGAAGTGTCTGGGGCGCCTGGCATTTGGTTCGCCCGGCAGCGGCTCGGACGAGGCCGGGCCGTTCACCGACTCCCGGCCGCATCGCCTCGGGGATTATGAACTGCTCGAGGAAATCGCCCGAGGCGGCATGGGGGTGGTTTACAAAGCCCGGCAGTTGAGCCTCGATCGGACGGTAGCGGTGAAAATGGTCCTGCACGGGCCTTTTTCCAGCCAGGAATTTGTCCAACGTTTTCGTACCGAGGCCCAGGCCGCTGCCGGGCTCCACCACCCCAACATCGTCCCCATCTATGAGGTTGGCCTCCACGACGGCCAGCACTACTTCTCGATGGAATACATCCAGGGCAGGAACCTGGCCGAGGTCGCCCGGGAAAAGCCGCTGCCGGCCCGGCGCGCCGCCGTCTATCTCAAGGCGATGGCCGAGGCGATGCATTATGCGCACGAACAGGGTGTGCTGCATCGCGACCTCAAGCCTTCCAACGTGCTGTTGGACAGCCTGGACCAGCCGCGCATCACGGATTTCGGCCTGGCCAAATTGCTCAAAAGCGATTCTCAATTGACCCTCACCGGCCAGGCCCTGGGCTCGCCCGAGCACATGCCGCCGGAACAAGCCGCCGGCAAACACGGCCCGGCCGGACCCGCTGGCGACATCTATTCCCTGGGCGCCATCCTCTATCAACTCGTGACGGGCCGGCCGCCGTTTCAAGGTGAAACCCTCCAGGAAATCCTGCTGCAGGTGCAGACCACTGAACCGGTGCCGCCGCGCCGTTTGAATCCAAGCGTGCCTGCGGACTTGCAGACTATCTGCCTGAAATGCCTCCAAAAGGAGCCTGCACGCCGCTACAGCTCCGCCAGGGCTCTAGGGCAGGACCTGGGCCATTTTCTGGCCAACGAACCGATTCAGGCGCGGCCGGTTTCGGCCCCGCAAAAGCTCTGGCTTTGGTGCCGGCGCCATCCCGGGCCCGCGCTCCTCTCGACCGCGCTGCTCGTGGCAGTTGTGCTCGGCCTCGGCGGTGTCCTTTTGGAATGGCGCCGCGCCGAGCTCAATGCCGCGGGCGAATTGAATCAGCGGCGCCTGGCGGAAGCATCTGCGGCCAAGGTCAGGCTGAACCTCTATGCGGCGGACGTAAACCTTGCTTCCCAGGCCATCCAACGCCGCGATTTTGGATTGGCACGGCGAACCTTGGCGGCACTGTCCCCGCGACCCGGCGAGACCGATTTGCGCGGGTTCGAATGGCGCTACCTGTGGAACCTGTGCCGGGGTAACCACCTCGCGACTCTCACCGGACACACCTGGATTGTAACCTGTGCCGCCTTTTCGCCCGATGGCCGGCTGCTGGCTTCCGGCAGCCAGGACGGCACCGCAAGGATTTGGGACGTTGAACGCCGCGAAGCGGTGACGACGTTGGGCGGTTACGCAGGAGCGGTGTGGTCTGTCGGCTTCTCGCCTGACAGCAAGATTCTGATGGCTGCGGGTCATCACGGGGTGAACCTTTGGCAGACCGGCACGTGGCAGCCCATTACCAATTACCCTGGCCAAATCGCCGCCATCTCGAAAACCGGTTCGCTGCTGGCAATTTCAGAATCGAGCCCGTTTTTCTGGGAACCGTCAGGCAAAGTGACTTTGTGGGACTATAGTCAGGGGAAAAGGCTCCTGGTGCTGAAGCGGCCAGGCCGTGCTCTGGCGCTCTCACCGGATGGCCGACAGCTCGCGGTCGCCGGCACCAGAACCAGTGTGCTTCTCTGGGATGCCGGCACGGGTGAATTGCTCCGCACGCTGCCGACCGAAAAATCTGTCTGGTCGATGGCATTTTCGCCCGATGGCAAACGGCTGACGACTGCCGGCTGGTCCAGCGACGCTTTGGTTTGGGACCTGGGGTCCGGCCAACACCCGGCTAAAATCACGGGACATTCGCTGACCGTTTGGTCGGCCGCATTTTCCCCGGACGGCTCGACGCTCGCGACGGTCGGTTCCGACCAGACCCTCCGCGCCTGGGATTCAACCACTTTGCGGGAGAAGGGTGTGTTCCGCGGCCACGACAACGAAGTGTGGTGTGTGGCTTTCAGGCCGGACGGCCGAATGCTGGCCACGGGCGGCAAGGATCAAACCGTCCGGCTGTGGCCCGCCGGGTTACCGGACCGACAGGAGTCGCTACCCCATGAGAATGACACCCGTTTTTCCTTTTCGCCCGATGGTGCGTTCCTGGAATTGTCCAGCCCGAGCGGTGGAGTTTGGCGGCCGAATCTTTGGGAGGTGGCAAACCGGCAGCCGATTGCGAAGATTCCAGGCGCCTGGGTACTCGGCTTTGCACCCGACGGCACCCAGGTCATCGGCCTGAATGAAATGGCCGGAACCCTCGATTTTTGGGCTCCGGGCAAGCCGGCCCACGAAGGAGTTGGGACTTCGAGAGTAAAGCTTTCCGGACTCTTACTTGCTGCGGGAACTTTGAACGCCGCCGGCCTTTCGCCCGAGGGCAGGGTGTTTTTTGGAATCGACGGGACAGGGCTAATCCGCTTCTGGGAAACGGCGAGCGGCAAGCTGCTCGGCTCGGCTCACGGGCCGGCCCCGCCCTTCCGCTCGACGGTGCTGAGTCCAGGTGGCAGGCACCTCGCGCTCAGTCTCGAACGAGAAAAGCTCGTTCACTTGTTCGAAGCCAGTACCGGCCACGAAATTCAACTGGCCGGCCACCGCGATTTCGTCAGCGGCCTGGCCTTTTCGCCTGATGGCGGAACCCTCGCCACCGGCAGCATGGATGGAACCATTCGTTTGTGGGATACCGCCAGCGGGAAGGACCTGGCGACTCTTTCCGGACACATGGAGGAAGCCACTGATGTGGCCTTCTCGCCCGACGGCCGGACCCTGGCTTCGATTGCTCGGAAGGAGTCCCTCAAATTCTGGCACCTGGCCACCCAGCGCGAACTGCTCTCGCTGGATTTTCCGCAAGCCGGCAACTTTCTGCGGTTCTCGCCCGACGGCACGCATCTGGCGGTTGCGACGGAGGAGAATTCGATTCGGCTGTTTGAAGCGCCGCTGAAAACGGGCCGGGAGCCGGAGGTCAAGGGGCAGGAGTCAGGAGCCGGGACTCAAGCAGATGCGAGCCACTAACTAAGCCGTGGAAGTAAGTCACTTCGAACTCGCGCCGGTATTCCCACGAATGGTCGAAATCGAATTGCAGGGCGACGCATCTCGGGTTTCCCCGCGATTGGTGGAAGAGATAATTCCTGGCGCTTTCGGAGTCAGTGACTTCGGCGAAATAGTTCACCAGGACCCCGGATTCGAGGTTGGCGGGGATCACGCGCGCTTCTTTTGTCGTTCCGTTCTCCAGGCGAAACCGGGCGTGCACCGGCGCCCCCCGGTAGAGGAAGGTAACGAGGCGGCCGAGGAGAGTCTTTTTCATTTTGATTCGGGCATAGAGTTCTCCCTCGTGCTCCGGCAAGACGAACTCGCTCCCAGCTTGTTCGTTAACCGAGGGGGTCATCCTGCCGTCTCCCCCCTTTACCTCTTTTAACTCAGTTAACCCTCTTAACTCCTCACGAGGCTCGCGTTCCAGCAGCAGGATAGGGCTCATTTTGGGCGGAGTCTCCGGGGCCGCGCTCTGCAAATTGGTGAACCCCAGCCGCAGGATGTACTGCCGGCGCAAGAGCCGCAGAACCGCCGGCTCGTCCCAGGGTGTATAGCGGCCATCGGGACTGGCGGCTTTTTCTCCCAGCACCTGCAAGATAAAACGCGGCGCCTCGTCGGACTCAAGAAAAGCGAGGTCCCGGGCTTGAAGTTGCGGGTGTATCGCGGCGTAACTTTGCGGAACGGGCCGGGGCTGATAATTCAGGCCGCTGCCTAAGGCCAGCGTCGTCTCCGAGGGGAAAACATCGACGCTGTTCGTCCCAATAAGTTGCAGCACGTTTTCCGGGACCGCGCGCTCGGGGCAGACACGGCGCACCCCATCGCTATAGGCCTTCCAGTCAGCCACGTAATGGTAATCCTGGATTCCCTTGAGGTAATTCACCGGGAAAAAGGCTTTGAGGTATTCGGGCTGCATATAAATTAGCGCGTTCCCAAACTCCGCCAGCATGAGCATGCTCGAGTAAGCCGTCGATACCAGGAAAAGCAGCCGCCAAAGCGGTCGGAGACTCTCTGGCGCATGAACGACAAAGGCCAGCGCGATGAGGGGAAAGCCCAGCAGGAAGCATTTGGTATGGTTGTAATCACCGCGCACAATCGCCGTCTTGTAGAGCATGAAGACCGCAGCGGCCCCGATGAGCAAAGAGACCAAAGGTTCCCTGGCAAAACCGTGCTTGCGGAGAAAAAGAGCCGCCAACGCGATATAGCCCAAAAAGAACAGGACCACGACGCGGTGCGCCACCGCTCCGGGACCTGGCCCCCACGCCGCCGCGTCGCTATATTGCCCAATCACCAGGAGGCTGCTCTTGAGGTAAGCCGCCAGGTTCGTATTGAACTGCGCGGCCAGCAGCCACGCCAACGCCACTTGCAGCACCACCACCAGCAACCACCACCCGGCCGACCGCTCGCGGGCCAGCGCCTTAAGCAAAAACACCCCGCCACAAAGCAAAAGACTCACGAGACCGAAGTTCAGCTTGAACAAGAGACCGGTCACCGACGCGGCAACCAGCGCAGCGGAACTAAAGGCGCCCGGCCGGGTCAGGTTGCGTACCAGCAAGTAAACGATCAGAACAAAAAGGGCCGAGGACGGCTGGTCATGAATCAATCTTTTGCAAGTGAACAGGGAGGCCACGCAAGCCCAGGCTAGCGCAGTGTCGAACTTCAGCTTTGACACATCGATCGCCAGGCGGAAGAAGAGCAACAACACCAGCAAATCGAACCCCGCGTAATACCAGGGGCTAACGCCGTAGGGAAAGCGCGTCTCCAGGAACCCCAACGGTCCATAGGTCCAAATCACCCGGTCACCGAAGGCCCAACCCTCCGAGAACGCGCGATTGAGCATCAGCCGCCAGCTCGGTTCGGTCCCGAAGTCCGGCAGGACAAAAAACGCCGTGGGCACGAAAAAAAGAAGACTTAGGACGAGCGCTGCCGGTCTCAGAACCCGGTAGCGGAGCGGTTGCGCGGCTAGAGTGGCCGGGCCGGTTGCTTTAACGGTTCCGGCGACTGCTTTAGGAATTGCAGCTTTCGACCGCTCCATGAATCAGGGCCGGAGGATAACGCTGGCGGCAGGGTTGGGCAATGGCAGTTCACAGCCACCAAAGTCGTGGAGCGCAGCCGTCTCGGCTGCGGGTTAAAGCGGCGTCTCGCCGCGCGGGAGAACAGTGGTTTTGAGGGAAATGGGCACCGGGACGGTGCAAGATGCGCCCAAAGTCGTGGCGGCGGGCTTCCAGCCTGCCAGTGACGCGGCGTCCCTGCCGCCACATTCTGACGGCAAAAGACGCAAGGATGCTCACCTACAGTTCCCGCCAGGATACGGCAACGTAGCCGCGCGACGCCCCGTTGATCAGGTTCTCATCGAAATGAAATCGGAAATGCCCGTTCATCGTCACGCTGTTGGCAATGCACGAGCCCATGAAATCATAAGGGTTGGAGCCGCCGCCGCCCAGGGTGACGCTGGCTTCCGGGGCATAGATCGTTCCGATGAATTGGGCGTTTCCGCTCATGCTGATGCTCGTGTTGCTCGGCATCCCAAGGTAGGTCAGATTCGTCGCGTTGCCCCCGTTGGCAAAGGCGCCTCCGCTCAAACTGAAGCTGGGCCCAGCCATGTAGATGGTCAAATGGCCCGCAGTTGGTCCCGTGCCGTCCACCAGGATGCCGCTCGGGCTGGAACTGGCGGTGACTTTCAGCCGGACGACCGCGTTCGGTCCGACATAGATGTTGCCGCTCAGGCTGGACACCAGGAAATCTCCGCTGGTAACAAACGCATAATTATACAACGTGCCGCCGGTCAAGAAATTGAGCAGGACGTTGGGGAGGCCAGCCGGCAAAAACACCGCGTTGGCCGGATAAACAACATCGGGCAGCGTGGGGTTGAAATTCGTTGAGATGGCGCCGGTGACGCCGCCGCTGGGAGGTGTCACCCCGGGTCCGACCGCGACATCGCCGTTAATAGTGTGGTTGCCCAGGTCGATCGGCCCATACACGCTCGCAATGTTACCGTTGGTGCCGGCTTTTAGCGGATCATATTGGCCGTTGGTGCTCAGGTTCGTGTTGGCAGAGTTGAAACTATCGGCGGAAATCCCGCTGCCGTTCATGGTGATTCCGTGTATGGCCACCAGCGCGTCATTGTACAACGGCACGTTGGTCGTGGCCACGCGCAACACGCGCGTGAGCGTGGCCGAAACGAGCGGCACCGCTACATGCCCCGTCGAATAAATAATCGGCTGAACATCGGTGGTATAAGAAACGTCGTAGGTGCCGTCGGCAAGAGTTCGCGACTTCGGTCCGTAAATCGTTCCTACGGGTGAGCCCCAGCCGTTGGCGGTGCGATCCACCCCGGTGTAAGCCGCGCCCGGATTCAATTGGGCCAGCGCCTCTTCGACTCCAGCCTCGGCCATCGTCAGGGCGCCGTTCCAGGCCTGCGAGCGGGATACCGAGACCCGCTGGTTGTTAACCAGGGGAAGATAGCAGTAGAGCAGCAGCAGGCCAAACATCACGGCGACGAACATCGTGATGAGCAGGACGCTGCCCTGCTCGCCCCGTCTGAGAATTGCAGGAGCCGACGTGAGGGAGCTCTGATCACACCCGAAAACCCGGGGAGAGCAGCCGCGCTCTATCCCGCTAACTCGCGGTTGATTCCGTTCGATTGAACTGGACGTTTTCATATTGTCCCCTCAGTCACTTACATCGTTTCGCAACACCACCTGGGCCGTCTGCACGCTTTCCGTGTTGACTCGCTGCCCGACCAGCACCGGGCGCGAACATTTCCAGGACATGTTGATTAGTTTGGCATCGCCAAGGTTTCCGGCCGTGTTGAAGGTAATGTTGGTCGAGGAGACGGTCGGAGCGCGGTTAAACAGGGCGAAGTTCCAGTCGCTGCACTTGGTCAAATAGGTCCTCGTCGGCTGCCCCGTCACCGCCATGACCAGCGTCTGCGCCCTTGAATCCCACGTCAGCTTGATGTTCTGGCCCACGTCGGTGTTGGTTAACGTCAATGACCGAACGGGCAGGTTGGTTTGCATGTCAATCACGGCCGTCGCCTGCCGAAGCTCCCGGTTGAGGACGTCGAGCGTATTTCGGCTCTGGGAATCCAAATCGGTGTAATTTCCCATGGCCGCGAAACTGAATAGTCCATAGACCGTGAGGATCGCGACCACGCCCAGGACCATCGTGCCCAGGCCCAAAGCCACCACCGCCTCCAATATGGTGAAGCCGGAGACCGCCGAGCCCTTGGCCCGCATTGCCTTCTGAAGACTACGCGCAGACTGCACCTGCGGACCTCGCCTGAAGTTCTTCATTGTGTCCCCCAGATATAGCCTTGCAGACCGTAGCGGGCGACCTGCGTCTGCATCTCCCGGTTGTGCGCCAGAACCTTGCTCCCATTGTAATTGGTCCAGGTGAGCTTGATGTTCACCAGGGTCACATTGGTTTTGTAAGCTGCGGTATCGGGAATGTTGGTTGGCGTGCATAGCGCCAGTGTCCCATAATAAGTCACTCCCCCGGCATTTGATGCCACTCCAATGGGATCATAACGTTCCTTAAAGTTAATCGGGCAGTTCGACCACAAATCCGACCAGTTGCAGACCCGCACCGCTTCGGTTTTCTGAACCAGGATTTGCGTGGCGCGGAGGTCCTCCCGCGCAGTCTGGACGGTGGAAAAGCCGTAAGAAAAACCGCCATAAATGCCAATCATGACAGTCGTCAGAACAAGCACAGCCACAACGACTTCCGCTATGGTATAAGCGGATTCCGCGTGCGGCCGTTTGAAGCCTGGCTTGGACAGTTTCATAAGATTTGGCTTTTGGCTAACCACAACGGCTGCAAAGCCTTTTGGGCGAGCCGTCGATTTTTCATATTCTTCCCAATTTCGTCACTCTTATCTCTTTTAGTTTTCCGGACTCGGCCATTCCGAGCCTATTTCACAGAATTAATAGAAGCATTTGGCTCGCCGAAGGATTGCCAAAGAGGGCCAGGAAATCTCCGAAACGTTGTCCTGGGGATTCCCCGGGAATTCCGGAATGCCTCGCTAAACTCTCGCTCCGACAACGACGGCTTGTTTCTGGCCCCCCTCCAAACCCATTGCAGGAGACGACGTCAGGAGTCTCTGATCAATCCCTGCTCGGCTCATAGTGGTGCAGGACGATCTGCCGGTATCCTTCACTCCAGCGAAATTGCAGGCCGCCGGCCCTGACGCTTGTCTTTGAACAAGTCAGGGTAGTGGTCGCAATTAATTCACCATGGTTTTGAGAGTCTGGCACAACTCGGCCATGGAACCTTTGCGCAGGTACTGGCGCGCGCCCTGGCCAAGCATCGTTTGGATGGCGGCGGAGTCATTGTCCATGCCGGTGTAGATGAGGATGGGGACGCCCGGGTGCTTCTGCTTCAGAAGCTCCATCAGCAGAAGGCCATTTTCGCCGGCCAGATTGAGATCGAGGACGATGCCATCGAGCTTGACAGTCTCCATCCGGCGGAGGGCCTCAGCGGCGTCCTTGGCCGTGACGACTTCGAACCCGGCCTCTTCGAGACAGGTGCCCGCAATCAGCCGCCAATCACCCTCGTCGTCCACGAAGAGGATCCGCTTTTTAGCGGGAGGCGGCGACGGTTGAGATTCCAATGCCTGCCGGACCACAGCGAACAACTCTTCAGGGGCAAAGGGCTTGTGGAAAAAAGCTTTTGCGCCGGCCTCCAGGGCGCGCTTCCTGTATTTCACCGGGTCTCCGCCGCTGATAAAGACCACCGGGACATGTTTGGCTTCGTCCAGTCGGCGCAGCCAACTCAGGATGAGGAAGCCGTCCCAGGGAATGCCCCCGCCGTGGGCGACATCGGGCGGGAAAGCGATGTCCAGGACGATCAGGTCCGGCTTTTCGCGGCGGGCAATGTTGATTGCCTCTCCGCCATCCTCCGCTTGCAGCACTCGATAACCACCCTGGCTCAACTTCATCGACAGGACCTTGCGGTCGACAGCGTTATCATCAACGATTAAGACGGCTTTTGGATTCATAATGGAGATTCTGATGGCAGGGTACGTGCCATGCGCGCGGGAAAAGCGAAGTCTCCCGAGTATCTCGACCAGCTTGCGCCGGATCGGTTGTCGGCGCTGTCCAACTTAAGGACAAGCCCGCCTTGAACCGCTCATGTCCTGGTTGGGTGACGTGTTGAGTTCCGCGTGATCGCTGGATTGTGGCATAGCATTCGCTTCAAGCAGAAACGTTGGGCCAGTGCCGGCGCTGGGCGGTTCAGGGCTCTGGCAGGCAAATTATCCGCGAGAGCTTGATTTGAGCGTCTGAAGGGCGCGTGGGTCCTGGTTCTTGAAAAGTACTGATTAAATTTCAACGGTCGCAATGCCAGTAGCGCTACATCTCCAAGCGGTTAAACCGCAGAAAGGTCCCCGTCTCAAAAAGGAGAAAGAGAAGGAGAAGGATGCTTTTTTACCCGAGGCCGGGCCGGCTCCGTCCGGCAAGGAGCCGCCACTTTTGATTGGCAGGAATCGGAGAATACTAGTGGTGGACGACAACCCGGTGATTCTGAAAGCGTTCGAACAAAAGCTGAAGGCCACCGGCTTCAGTGTCACTACCCTCTCCGACGCGGCAGCGACGGCCAGCACTGCGGAACAGGACAAGGCCGAGTTGATCATTCTGGACATCAACTTCAACGCCAGCAACGGCGTCGAGTGGAGTGGCTTTACCATCATGCAATGGCTTCGAAGGTTTCCGGAATTGGCCGGGATACCGGTGATTCTGGTCACTGGGGGAGACCCGTCGATATACAAGGAGCGGGCGCTGGCGGCGGGCGCTGTGGCCTTCTTTCAAAAGCCGGTCGATCCCAAAGCGCTCCTGAGCGCCATTTTCCTGGCCCTCGAAAAGTGACACCAGGCTGGCGGTTACGGCGCGAAACAACTCCATCCGCCGAGGCCGTACACGGCGGCGTGGATGTAGCGCGGGTCCACCGGGTCGAGCTGGATAGCCGCGATGGGGGCCTGGTGAATATCGAGGCCGGCGGTCAAGGACGTGAAAGTAGTCCCGTTATCGGTGCTCAATAACACGCCGCCGCGATGCTGGCCGGCCAGGGAGGCGTAGCCCATGCAGATGCACACACGCAGGGGATTGGTCGGATCGGTCCGCACGTCGCTAACCGTATAGGCGGGATCGAAAGTCTGGAACGTAAAGGAGCCGGCGGGCAGTTTGCGGTAAAGGCCGCTGGTGGTGGCGAGGAAAAACGTCCCTTCGGCACCGCCGGCGGACGAGTGGGCGATGCCGAAGACAATATCCGGTCCCGGGGAGTTCAGGCCGAAGGGCGACCAGGAGACGCCATTGTCGGTGGATTTATAGGCGCCATGCGCCACGGTGCCGGCATAGAGGTCGCCGTTGGTATTAAAGAAAACGCACACCGGGTTGGCGTTGCCCGGCAGCGAATGGGGAGTCCAGGTGTTCCCGCCGTCGGAGCTGACCGCGACGTTGACGGAATTGGCGAAGCAGACGTGGTCCTGGTTCAAGGGATCGACGGCGATCATGTTCTCGGTCCAAACCTGGGGCGTGTAGTTGGCGGTTGCGGGGGTGATGGTAGACCAGGTGACGGCGGCGCACGTGGCGGCGCTATAGGCATTGTCGGAACGGGCGAACGAGGCGCCGTCGCAAGTGCGGGCGTAGGCCCTGTCGGGGTTGGTGGGCGCAAAAGCCATGGAGGGATAATCGCCGCAGGCGCCGGGAGGAGTGCCGGCGGTGGTCCAGGTGGTGCCGTTATCCGAGGCGAGGCAACCGTTGTCCTGTGACCCCATGAAAAAGCGGCGGCGCATACCGCCGGAATTGCCCGTGGCGAGCAGGTAGTAGGCTTGCCAGTCATTCAGACCGTTGACGCCGACCGTCACGCCGCCCGTCGGGGTGGCGCCCGGAGTAAAGTTCCAACGGGAAATGGCGGCGTAAGTGCCGGAGGAGCTGCTGCCGTCGGTTGTCATCCAGAGAAAGTTTCCGGCTTGAAAACCGCCCCAGTAGAAGGCGCGGACGTCCGGGTGCATGCCCGCGTACCAGACCTGGTTCCAGGAGGCGCCCCAGTTATGGGTTTCATAGGCCAGGACGGTTGAGAGCAGGAGTTGGTTCGGGGCGGGCGAGACGAGGATGCGAGGGTCCCAGGCCGGGCTGGGGGGTTGGGTGGCGACCGGAGTCCAGGAAGTGCCGGTGGTGGTCTTGTAAACGAGGGTGTCGGAAGGGCCGTTGATGGCGACGGCGAGGACATTGGCGCTGCCGCCGTAGGCGATCGCGGCCACGAGGGCATTGCTGGGCAAACCGGTATTGACGGCAACCCAGGTCAGGCAGGGGGTGGTGGCCGTCCACGGGCAAGCGCTGCGAAACAGGTGGGCCGGCCCGAAGGGGTCGCGATTCATGGTTGAAAAATAAACATAACCGGTCGCGTCGTCGGCGCCGATGGAGATGATGCAGTTATCCTGATTGGTGGGGCCGCCCGGGAACGGCCAGGTTTGGGTGAAGGTGCTGCCATCGTAGGAATAATAAAGTCCCAGGCAGGGTTTGCTCCAGAAGACGGTGCTCTTGGGAGCGGGGATGGGGTACACGAGTTGAGCGAAGGGCCGGGGATCGGTGGTATGGTCCAGGGGCATGTGGGGAGCGGGGTAACCGCCAAAGTGCGTGAGATTGCCCCAGTGATCTCCCAGGTCAGTCGTGGCGTAGAGATCACTATACGTGGGGGCGTAGAGGCGGCCGGCGCGGATTCGGTCCCATTCGAGGTGGAGGACGCTGTAGTCGCCCAGGGCATAGTTCAGGGGTTGGGCCCAGGAAACGCCGCCATTGATGGTGCGCCACACACCGCCACCGGGGGAGCTGACGAGCAGGGTGTTGGGATCGGATGGGCTGGCGATGATCCCCGAATGGCGGCCGGCCAGGCCCGGCCCGTTGAAGGTCCAGCGTCCGGCGACGACATTGCCCCGGGCGTCGCTTGAAACCAGGCGATAAAACCGGGTGTCTGGCGCGAGCGGGAGGTTCACGTAATTACTGCCGCCGGATTGGTCCGCGGGCATGGGGACGGCCATCCAGGTTGCCGAGGTGCCGGGACTGGTCGTTTCTTGAAGCACGTAGCTGGCGCAGGTCATCGGCCAGCCGACCGCGACATTGCTGCCCTGGCGGGCGACACTCAGCAGGTAGGGCGTTAGGTCCAACACCGTCAGTGCGGCCGGGGCGCTGGTGACGCTGCCATAGCGGTTGGCCACCACCACGTCGTAGATGCCCTCCAAAGTGAGGTCCAGGTTGGGAACGGGCAGTCCGCCGATCGTGTTGCCGGCAAGGTCTTGCCCGTTGCGCCGCCACTGGTAGGTCAAAGGCGCAAAGCCCGTTGCGCCGACGCGAAAGTTCGCATTCGAGCCGCACGGACCGCTTTGGCTTTGCGGTTGGACCACGATCACCGGGGGCTGTGACGCCGACTGGAAGATGAACTCCGTCACGAGGCCAAGAGTGTCGGCGCTGCCGGTGGTGGCGGTGACCGGGTTGTACACGCGCGACGCCGAATCACCGGTGACCGAGGTGGCGTCAAATTGGCTGGTGGTTCCGCCGCCGCTGTTCCGCACGTCGAGCAGCAAATCGCCCGCATTGCGGTTGTAGAAGAAGGGTGTCGCGAACGGGATCAGGATGTCGAAGGCCGCCGGGTTCCCGCTGGCGGCGCTGCTCAGCGACAGAGCGCCGCTAAAAACTATCGTGTCGTCAGTGCCGACGTTGTTGGCGAAGGTCGTGCTCAAGCCGTCTGGCGATTTTGAGGTGGTCGAGAGATTGATTTGGACGCCGGGCAGCGTTGATGAAAACCCAGGCCAGCCGGCATCCACGCGGAAGGCGATACCGGTAATAAATGCGCCCGCCGCCGGCAGGGCGCCAAACTCGCTGGCCGCATAAACCTGCTGGTAACGCATGGTGCTGTTGGCGCCGATATTGAACGGGTAGCTGTTGCCTGAGTCGCCCTCGACATTGGCCAGCGAGCCGGGGACAACCAGCGTGTTAGCGGGCTGGGCGACGCTGGGTGCCGCCCACCAGGTCAGCGCGGCGGCAAATGCTCCCAGCTTCAGGCTCGCGAAAAAGGCGGGTGTCTTCATACGTAATATACGTTCTTGGAATCCGAGTTTGCATTTTTTCTCAGCCCGCGTCTCCCCGGCGCATCTGCGCGGAGCGCAAAAGCGGGCTGCTGCCAAAACAGGCGCCGGGGCCAGCCAGGGCGGCGGCCTAAATGAGGAGCGTGTGTTCCAAGAACAACGCACACCCCTGGGTGCTTGTCAAACTCCGCCGCGGAAGGACAAGTATTTCGGATTCAGCGTCATCTTCGCGGACTGAGGCGAAAGAGGCGCGCGCCGTGGAATGGCACCTCGGGCGCGAATTCGCCGCTCATCGAGCCAAGTTTTTTTCCCGTCCACAGCTCGCGAACTTTTGCCGAACCGGTAAAGCCAATGTCGGCCAGCTTCACGGGGATGGGCACAGTGGCGTCTTTTGGCCCATCCTTCGCGGCGTCGCGGGTATTGAAGACCGCGAGGTATTTGTCTCCGCGGCCGCCAGGCACCTCGGCGCTCCACGCGACCAGGCCGTCGGCGGTGCCGAAAAGCTGGCGGTTATTCTCGCTGTGCTGGTTGACGGCGAGGACTTCGTCATTGGTGAGTAAGGACAGGGTGAATGGGTCCGTCTTCGTCATATCGCCGCCGTAGATGAGCGGGGAGCGAGCGATGCTCCAGAGCGTCATCAGCGTGTATTGCTCGTCCGGCGTAAAGCGCGTCGGGCGGCCAAACTTCACCGCGCCCAGGGGCAGCATGTCGGCGTCTGGCCACGAGCCGGCGATTCGGAACGGCGTCCAGTCGTGGAGGCGCTTGAACTGCTCGCGCAGGGACTTCCAGTTATCCCAGAAGTCGTCGCTGATGCGCCACAGGTTCGCGTTTTGCTCGATGTGCGGGCCGGCGGAGAGCGGGGTTTCGCCGGGGGAGGTGCTGAGGAGGATCGGGCGGCCGGTCTTATCGAGCGCCTGGCGAATGGCCTCGATCTCGGCCTGGTGGTAGGGGCGGCTGAGGTCATCCACCTTGATGAAGTCCACCTCCCACGCGGCAACCAGTTGGATGAGCGAGTCGTAGTAAGCCTGTGCGCCGGGCTTGCTCATGTCCACGCCATACATATCCGGATTCCATGCACAGACGCTGTTCCGGTCGGCAATGTCGCCGGCGCGAATGGGGGTGCCAAAGAGTGGCGTGTTTTGCTCCACCGCCTGGCGCGAGATGCCCCGCATCATGTGAATCCCAAATTTGAGACCCTTGGAATGAACGTAGTCGGCGAGCGGCTTGAAACCTTTGCCCTCAGTTGCGGAGGGGAACTTTTCAGGCGCGGGAACCAGGCGGCTAAATCCATCCATCGTCAGCTTCGCACCCTTTTCGTAATCATGCCCCTTGGCCTTGGGCTGATACCACTGGATGTCCACCACGAGGTATTGCCAGCCGTGGGGCCTTAACTTCTCAGCCATGAAGTCGGCCTGCTGCTTGGTCTGCGCCTCGGTGATCGTGGTGCCGAAACAGTCCCAACTGTTCCAGCCCATCGGCGGCGTCGGAGCCCAGGCGTGGAAGTCAGTTTCGGAAGCGGCCATCGAAGGGGCGATGAGCAGCATGAAGTATAGGATTACCAGCAGGTTGGTTTCGGGCAGTTTCGCCTTGATATCAGGAAGCTCAGTATCAGGGTGAAAAGTCCAGGCACTCATCGAGACATCCTAAAAGCCTCGCCCGGAGAGTCAAGATTCACGTCTGTTTTCTCCAATCTCTGTGCTCTTTGTACTGCTATCCGTCCACTTCGCACAATTCCGCGAGGATTTCTTGTGCGTTCGAAAAAGTCGTGTCCCTCATTTAACTCTTTTAACTTTTTTAACCCATTTAACTCTTTGGTTGCGGCGCAGCCGCGCTCTGCTCTCTTGTGGCAAATCCGGTTTTCCCCCGGGGTGGCGCAACGCAGTGAAATGGACGTCTTCCTCCCCCGACCACACCCCATCGTCGCTTAATTCGGGTCCATTTGTGTCCATTCGTGGTTTACTTGGAATGTGGGGACAAAGTCACACGTCTGGAGTAAATTTTTCCAAAAGCGATCTCTATGCCTGAAATGATTCGCCGTTCTCTTTGGCTGTTTGCGTTGGCTCTCGCCGGCCTGGTTGCGGCGGCGGCTCCGCTCGAACTCAACTTGCGCCGCCTGGTGAGAACCGAGCCCGGCCAGGACCAGTGGAAAACAGTGGAGACCCGCGCGGAATGGGCTCCGGCCGGCACCGCCGTGGTGCTCTGCGATATGTGGAACCAGCATTGGTGCAAAGGGGCCACGGCGCGGGTGAAGGAAATGGCGCCTCGCATGAACCAGCTTGTCTCCGACCTGCGCCACCGGGGAGTCCTCATCATCCACTGCCCGAGCGAGACGATGAAGTTTTACGAAGGCACCCCCGGCCGGAAGCTCGCGCAATCGGCGCCGAAGGCCGTGGCGAGAGCGCCGGTCGCAGGTTCGTGGTCGCTGGACCCCAAAGACGAACCGCCCCTGCCCATCGACTATTCAGATGGTGGCTGCGATGACGTCCCGCAGTGCGCGCAAGGCGCGCCATGGTCGCGAGAGATCGAGACGCTGGAAATCAAGCAGGGCGACGCAATCACCGATAGCATTGAGGCGTATAACCTGATGCAGCAACGGGGCATCACCAACGTAATGGTCATGGGCGTTCACGAGGACATGTGCGTTCTGGGGCGTCCTTTCGCGATCCGCCAAATGGTGCGGCTAGGGCAAAATGTGGTTTTAGTGCGCGACCTGACCGACAGCATGTACAACCCGCGTCGAAAGCCGTTTGTCGATCATTTCACCGGGAACGACCTGGTCACCTGGCATATCGAGAAATATTGGTGTCCGACGATCACCAGCGACCAGGTTATCGGCGGGCAGCCTTTCCGGTTTTCCGGTGACATCAAACCGGCGCGGGTGTTTCGTGATTTCGACAGAGTTCCCGCGGAGGACGGGCAGCACAAATAAGGGTGAACCCCGTCACCGCCCTCTACCGAGTGCGGAGTGGAGAGTGGAGAGTTTCGGAAATCTCTGGCGAGCCGTTTCCTTGAGTTGGCAGTCCGAGTGGCGGGGGACCGGCCAAAAGATGTCCATCGTGTACCAATAAATGTTGAGTGCGAGATGAGATTGGGTCTTAATCTCGTTTTGATTATCACTGAGCGACAATGAGTGACACTGCCACAACGGAATCGGTGCTTCACCGGAAGCAGCCGAAGCTCAACCGGAAATCGCCTGTATTACGGTTGCGAGAGGCAATCGTTTGGGAGCCAGTTCAGAATGGTTGGCGTCAGGTTTACGGCGGGTTTTACGATTTGGGCGTCAGTATCGAGTGGCACGATTTTGAATTATCAAAGCCGTTCGAGTGGTCACGCAGCTTTCACCCTGACAGCCTGGAGCTTTGCTTAAACTTGAGCGGTCACGGCTCGATTCATTGCGCGGAAGGAGCCGTTGACTTCGAGCCAGTGACGACGGGATTTTACCTGCCTGGGAATAATGAGTTGCGGGCCTGGCGAAGGCCCGGAGAGCGCCATCGTTTCATCACCGTCGAATTCTCCCCCAAGTTCTTGCGCGCGCAGTTGGCCGTGTGCGACGGCGCGCTTCACCCGCTGGTGGAAGGCGTTGTGCGCGGCGATGCGTCCCGCACGCGCTGTGGCGAAATCCATAGACTGACCGCCGCCCAGGAGCAACGAATTACCCATTTGCTGCATCCACCTGTTTTTCAGGGTGGGCGCCGGCTTTGGTATCAGGGCAAGGTGCTGCAAATAATGGCGGAGTTTTTCTTCGAGCGGCGGGGCGAGGACGAATTGTTCTGTGACCGCCAAAAACGGCTGGCGCGCGAGCGTGTGGAGCAGGTCGTGGCCCTTCTGCGGAAACATCTTGCTGAGCCTGTGAGTTTGGAAGAGATCGGATGTGAAGTCGGTTGCAGCCCGTTTCATCTAAGCCGCACGTTCTCGGCGGAAGCGGGAATGACCATTCCACAATATCTTCGCAGGCTGCGCATGGAACGGGCGGCAGAACTGCTTCAAAGCGGCAAGTACAACGTGACGGAGGCGGCGCTGGAAGTGGGCTATTCAAGCCTCAGCCATTTCAGTCAAAGTTTCTGTCGAGTCATGGGCCGTTGTCCCGGCTTATACCCGCTGAAGGCGCCGGCTAAAGAAGCGGTATAGACCTTTGCCTGGCGGCTCGGAGCGAATTCACGGCGATCTATCCTGTTTCGGTCGAAACGCGGTTCCCAAACGGCTGTTGGCAATCTACCGACAAAAAATAGCAACACACCGGCAGCAGGACTTGGCGGCATCGGGTATTTTCGCAGCCATGAAGAACATCTTTCTTGTTGGTATCGGCCTCTTGTCGGCAAGTCTTGTTCCGGCCACACTCAAGGCGAGCGACCTGGCTGCGCCCGTGTCCGCGACCACAGAATCGTCTGCCGGGACGCGCTATGGCCTTTTCAACGGGCTTGACCATCGCAGTGCTTATGGGGTGGGAGTATTTCCCGAGCCGTTTCTGGTGGATGATTCGGACCTGGAACCCAATGAATTCCGCCTGGATTGGTTGCACACCAGAGCAGACAATCAACACCGTGACTCAGTGAAGGTGGAGGTGGAGAAAGGTTTTGGCCAGTTGACCCTGGAATTGGAAGTGCCTTACGAACGCAGCGTGGCAGATGGAGAAACGACCAAAGGCTTTGACAACGTCAATCTTGGCGCGCGCTACCCCCTGTATCAATTCGTTTCGGCCAAGGGATTCATTGATACAACTTTTGGGGCCGCGGTGGAGGCAGGTATTCCGGTACAGTCGGCGGTAAGCAAGAACGCCGAACTGGTTTCCAAAGTATTTAATGATTTGAGGCTCGGCGAACATTTTACGCTCCAATCTGTTTTGGGCCATTCCATCCTTTTTGGCCCGCAACCGGACGGCGGATTGCAAACCTTTGAATACGGTTTGGTTTTTGGCTACACCATCCCGCACAGGCAATTTCCTATACCCGAAGTCCTGGAGTTTATACCCGTCTTTGAATTGCGCGGGGAGACTGTCCTGAACCAGGATAGCGCCGGGCATAACCGTCTGCTCGGCAACGCGGGCGTCCGCGTCAATCTCAAGGCTATCGGCCAGGTGCAGCCGCGATGGGGAATCGGGTTTGTCTTTCCCGTTGATAATGGTGCTCGCGCGGACGCGCACTGGGGTATCGTGACGAGTCTGGTGTTTCAGTATTGAAATTGTGACAAAATGCGAAATCGCCCGGAAAATGTGACTATGAACATGAGTCGCAGAAAGTTTCTGATCGTGGCCGCGGGCACCGGCGCGCTCGCAGGATGCCAAACGGCGGACAACGGCGGCGCTTTGACCGCGCCTCATGGGGAACGGGTCGTGAATGCGGGGCTGGCCTCCAATTTTTCCGCGGATGGTGTCTATGGCGGTTTCCGCGATCTGGGATTTTTCCTGGTCCGCAAAGGGGAAAAACTGTTGGCCTTTTCTGCGATCTGCACGCACAAAAAGTGCAAGCTCATCGCCGAACCGGACCGTTCTTTCTACTGCAAATGCCACGGCTCAACGTTTTCCCCCGACGGCCGCGTAACCCGAGGTCCGGCGCGGCGTGATTTGCCGGTGCTGACCACATTTACCGACGAAAATGCACAATTGTTTGTGAAAGTTCCAATCATGTAGTTGGTTCAACGGCACCAGCCGAAGCCTTGCGGCGGATGAAGGTTATGAGAACAAGCCTGAGGCTGCAGGTGAACCGCCCGCTATCCAGGAAGGTGAACTGTGTCGGAAACGTTCGACGTCTGTCATCAAGCGGTAGGGTGGCGCGCAAGCCGCTTCATTTCCAGAAACGAGGTGTCTAACCACCAAGGAACAAAGGTCCATTACTTTATCAGCCGGGGAATTCTGGAGCATTTTTTCGAATTGGACGACCTCGAACAAAAGTTAAAAGGAATCGCAATTTCGAAGTTGCCACAGTGGGAAAAATTCGCGATTGAGGAGACTTTGAAACGTATTGATGAGAAGAAGCGGGGCATACAAGAGGCGGAATACCCAGGTTGGAGCGGCTGATCTTGGACAAGAGAACGATCAAGGGAAATTTCGTAGCTCGAGGACTAGCCTTCGGAGTTCATAACCGAACCGCGAATGCGCAATGAGCCCAAGCCACGCGGGGGGAGGCGGGGTGCGCCGAGACTTCCGTGGAAGCGTGGCCCGGTGGCGTGGAGGGTCGCGTGCAATTCGGAGGAAATACTGGTCCGTCTCGAGGGGTGTCAGAGCCCGCGGTTAAGCCTGCGTCGAGCGGCGCGGATGCTGGGAGTTTCGACCCAGCCGCTGCGTGACTGGACGAAGCGGAAATACCTGAAGCTGAGTGGCCCACGCCTTCGATATGCAAAAAACGAACTTTGCCAACTCGTCAGGTGGTTTGCGGAGCGCGCAAAGCCTTTTGGGTCGGAGAATTACTTGAGGCGCTTTAATAAGTGCCGCGATGGACGATGGTATCCGTTCCGGAAACTGGCTGCAGCGTCTTTTCGGTGGCCTAAGAAGCGCGGTGCACTGACTCCAAGCGAGATCGCTAGGTTGGTTGGGTGTCATCCCTCACTGATTCTCCGAGCCATCAAGAAAGGCAGGTTGAAGGCACGCGAGCGGACACGTTGCCGTGCCGAAATTTCGAGGCATGCGTGGAGTCAGGCTTTTCCAATGACACTAGCGCGTACAGCGCGGTTGCCGCCACTTCCGCGTGATGAGCACATTTCGACTCGCGAGGTAGCGGCCTATTTATTGGAGTTGGGCGTTCTTAGGGCGGACCAGCGATATGTGCGGTTGTTGGTCCACGAGGGTGAGTTGGAGGGCGTCAGACCGACGCCGGGAAGACGAAAAATCTTCGTGACCAGGGTGAGCCTGGAAAGATTCCGTCGAATTTTAGGAGAATCCACTTGACACGCGTTTTCATCACTTTTCCCTGCAACGGCCTTGCAGAGGCGTTGCAGGAGGGCTGCAGGACGTGCTAGGAAGAATACCTGAAATCACATTTCTTCTGTAATTCATTGCAATGCAGGGAGGTAGCCGGAAACCGACACTTCACTTTGCGCTTTGCTACCGTGGTTTGCGCAGAAATGAAGATTTCTATCAAACGCACGGTGACAAAGACGCTGAGAGCGACAGATAGGTCGCTTGGGGAGGGTCGCGGTGCGCCCGTGCGCGGCCGGCAGGATTTCTTGGAGGTGCAGCAGGAGATTTCGCGAAGTTTCGATTTTCATTGGGAGGGAAAGCTTCTATCGAAAAGCGCTTTGAACCGCGTGTTGGATTTTATTGGAGGCCTGGCAAAGAGGTGGTTTCCGTGGATGTTCGAGTGAGCGTGGGATTCCGGGAGGGTAGATTCCAGAGACGAAAGTGACGAAAGGGAGACAAGGTATTTGACGGGTGTTCCCTCAGGGCGGCGGAATGAGCACGGGTTTTAACCACATCTCACGCTGGCGATCACTGGCAGACTGGAATACGTGGAAATGCGGCGACCCCGGCATGCCCGAAATGACAACAATCCGTCAAGACAGCGTTAAGGCCGTTTGGGGAGCCTTTTCCGAATGATGCCGATAATCTGGCTGCTCGTGAGCGTCGCTTGTGAACTGGCAGCAACTCGTTCGATTTCTCGGATTATGGCTTGTGTCTCGTCTTCACGAATGTCGATAACCCAATGCCGGACGCTCGCCCTGATGGCTTCTTTTTGTTTAGGCCCCAGCGTGCATTTCGTGATGCCGTCGAAAACTTCACAAACACGGTCTGCCCAATAATCGGGGGTGTTCGATGATTGCTCTTGTTTCATATTTTGGTTGTGGAGAGGGCTACGGCAAAGCTGCCAGATCTTCAGCCGTTTATCTCAAGGGAACGCCCGCACGTTTGGCATACAGCATATAATTTTGGTTTTGCACGCACAGCCTCAAAAAGAGCGGACGCAATGGCTCCTGCAATCGAAGGTGTCACAAAAAGGGAACTCGTATCCTCTACAGTGACAAGTTCAATATCGACCGAGCCACAATGGCCACACGTTATGTGCAGTGCCGGCCACTTTTGGCCACAATGAACACAGAACTCTGCCGAGGCTGCTACTATGCCCGAGCACGTTTTGCAGAGGTTAAGATTAGGATTTGAGTTTAGTATCTCCTCCTTTTTCGCCAAATCAGCCAAGCGTTGTTCGTGTTCGTCTTTAATCTTTTTGAGCTCGGCTTCGAACTCTGCATCGGAGAGTGTCGGCGGGAGTGTAATTGAAACGCCACAGCCGGGACATCCAATTTCCGTGCCCGCCCCCTCAGTGGGATATTCGATATGCTGCCTACAATGTGGGCACTCCCATTTCGCGAACTTGCTCATATGGGTTTGGGGTTCGGTTTCTTGAATTTGCCGCCCTGCGACATGGGTTGATTGAAATCATTGTCCAGGGAATCGTCAAGGCATTTCCGACGGCTTGACAACGGTCGTACTTGCAGAGATCGGGGACCTGTTGAAAGGGAGCCTCAGGTGAGCTCGCAAAACGGGGGGGCCTCCCCGACGGAAACTGTTGAAACAGTTGACCTGACCTCGGAGCCACGTACACCCAACTGAAGTTGGGTGTTAATGGGAGCGGTGCGCGGTGCGGGATGAACAATTCACTAACCGGGCGGGTTGCCGCGGCGGGAGGCGACCTTCTCCTCGACTGTCTGGATGTAGTCGGCGGCGTCTTTCTGTTCGACGAGTTTCTGGTGGTTGCTGATAAGGGCAGCGTGATAGTTGGGCGGGTTCATTTTCAAATCGCAGGCGAGGGCCAAAGCGATAGGGTGCAGGAGCATGGCCCGGGCAGATCGCCTTCGGAATTCCATTTGCCGCCCCTTCATGGCACACTCCTTTTATGCGGACGTGGAAAAAGGTTCGGATCATCGGCACCGCTGCCATCGCCGCAATCTTGGGCCTCACCGCCCTTCCGAGGCACGACGCTGAACCAGAGTACCAAGGTCGCTCCTTGCGCTTCTGGCTGCTCGCATCGCAGCGAGACACCAACCCGGAGGACCCCGCCGAAGCGCTGGCTCATTTCGGGACCAATGCCCTTCCGTTCCTGCTGAAGTGGATTCGCTACGAGCGTTCGCCAGCCAGAATTAAAGTTGCCAAGGCCATACCTTCGGCCCTCCAAAAATTCGCACGGCCATTCATAACCAGTGAACGCGAACTGCTCGCCGAGACCAGCGCAGAAGGATTTCGGCACATCGTAACAAATGGGACCCTTGCCGTTCCGGAACTCACCAACCTCATTCACAAGACCAACGCACCGCAGACCGCCATCAGAGCGATGCGAGCTTTGACCCTCCTCGGCACGAACGGCCTGCCGCCACTGATCGCGGCCGCGCAAGATCAACAATATCCGTTTCGATTCTTCGCCGTAGGAATGATTACTTGGTTGCCAAATGAATCCAGGTTCGCCGACATTACCACCCCCGTGCTGATCGGGCTCCTCAGTGACAGAACTCACCCGGAAATTGCCCCTGTCGCCGCCATGGGGCTCGGCCGCAACCCAAACGCGCCAGACACCGCTATTCCTGCCCTCATCAGTTGTCTCACGTCCCCGACGGCACCCGAACAGCTTCGGGCAGCAGCCGCTGAATCTCTCGGCGCTTTCGGAGCCCAAGCTGCCAATGCCCTTCCAGCCTTGAGTAACATACTGACAGACCCAAACTTTACAGTCCGCTTCTTTGCCACCAACGCCATCGCCCGAATCCACGTTGAGCCAGCCACTAACGGACGCCCGCGTTAACGGTCCGCGGCATTTGTGACCTTTCGTAGCAAAACACCCGTGTCTATCCGTGTTCATCTGTGGTTACTCCTTCCGATAAAACTCGATCGCCTTGGCCGACACATGCATACCATTGAACCATTCCTTGAAATGCAAACCTGCCAATCGCACAAATCTCTCGCCGCTGAACCCCCCCGTCCGGTACAGTCCCCACATGGTTGAAGAGCACACGGAAAAGGCGGGGCTCCAAGCCGACACCGCACATGCAAAAGGCATCGGCCCTGGCAGGCTCGCCTGTGTGCTTGCTTCTCTCCCGCTGCTCTACTTCATGAGTGCCGGCCCGGCTCTGAAACTCACCGAAAAGAACCTGCCCCTGGCCAGCGGGGTCCGCACCCTCTACAGACCTCTGTTCTTTTGCTCTTACCGATGTCCCCCGCTCGCCAAGTCTCTCGACTGGTACCTCGTCAAGGTCTGGCACTGGTGGCCTCCCTTCGACTAGCCAGCCCAGTGATGCTTCGCAGCATCTGATTCTGAGTTCCGCCCGGCAGTTGGGAGCCTCATTGGCTGACGCCTGTCCCTTCGCGATCCGCCAAATCGTGCGGCCAGGCCAGAATGTGGTTTTAGTGCGGGAGTTCGCCCTATGGTGACCCCAACCTTGATTTGACCCTGACCCCGATGACTCCGACCCCGACCCCGACGCTTTGACGCGCACCCTTTTTTCAGGCCAATGCGCGGAAAAACTGGATCAACTCAGCGAAGGGTGGCGCGTCCCAGTTGAGCCACCCCTTTTCTGCCACATGGCCAAGGCGCAAATCCGGCTCGGCATGTGAAGCCAGCCACGTTCGAACACGCGCTTTGGCTTTCCTCGTCGTTCCCGAATGTGTGATTCTAGTCGCCCTGGCGGCACATTCGATGAATGTTTCAATGCACGTTTCGATTGGGTGGCCCGCAATCGTCTCCAAACAGAGATTCTCCAATGCGCCAGGCTTACCTGCACCCGGCAAAATCAGTCTCGTTACAGCGATATGTGCAGGAAAACCGGCCTGCGCAACAGCGGTGTCCACTCTTGAAGCCGCCCCTGTTGGATTATCGTCAGCGTCGCGGACGATCCCCAGTTTCATCAACCCGGCAAATCCTGTACGTACCTTCAGAGTTCGGAGATATAAGGGCAGTCCGTCTTTACCCTTGCACTCTTCCACCTGAATACCGTGAATCCCGAGGTGAACCAAAAGCGCGCCGAAAAATAAAACTTCCTCCCTGCCCTCCCCTACCAGGACCCGTGTTTCTGCAATCGGTTTCGGGCCCACCCCCGGGTTTTGACCGTTCATCGGATTTCGAAATTGCTCCCCAAGGCCGCTCCCAGGGTCTCTTTATCAAACGTCGTGACTTGAATTTCGCCCTTAGCTTCCTCCAACCGGTGCAGGGCAAAGTCGTACTCAGCTGTTTCGGAGAAGGCTGCATGTGCCGCCTTGATGCATTCATAACTGTGCGTTGTGGCGAACACCTGCACGTTCTCCTGCTGTACGGCGTTGAGAATGCCGCGCCAGACCTCGGTCAATACTGAGTAATGAAGGCCGTTTTCAAACTCATCTATTAAAAGCACCTTCTTCCCGGATGCGATTATTTCCGCGTAAATCGATAACAAGCGGATAAAGCCCTGGCCCAAATGAGCCGCGGGGATTTTGTCTTTCAACCCCACGTCGACGTAAAGCAAATGCGCTCCCAACGGTGAGATTGATCTTATGGTTCTTAGTCGCGGTTCAATCTTGCGAAGCAAGGCCTCTATGCGTGCCTCGCCTCCCGATTTCAGGACGACGCGATCATAATCGAGCGCATCCTGCTGCGGCTCCGTGGGCCGGACCGACAAAGCCGTTACCCCTGATAACAAAAGCAATGAGGCTGGATCATTTACCGCGATAACTAGCGGACCGGCGGACCAGCGAGGAATATAACCTGCAGGCGTCGGACCGGGACCCAGGAAGACGGCCACAGAGAAACCTCCGAACTCATCCCCAGTGGCTGAAATCAGCACTGGTTGCGCCGTATTGCGATTGTGAAACAGCCACTTCCAGTAATTCTCACGCATGTCGCCAAGATTGGCGCCATTGCGGAAGATTTTGGGAAGAAAATCCATCTGGTGGGGTGCTAGGAGTATATCCAGTCCTTCCAGTACGCCCGTTTTGCACGTATTGTTCTTGCCTGTTATGAGGTTCACCCTTTTCAAAGACGAAAACGATAAGTCTGGAAATGCCTTAAAGTTCTGAAACCTTAGCGATCTAAGCATGGCAGTTCCCTTTTTTCGTATTGTCCATAATCAGATGAAACCAAAGACAGCCCCTCCTTGGCAAGGATTAGCGTCCCTTCCTTGGGGGCAGGCTGGAACCGGGAAGACTCAACTGATCCCGGCCTACTGGGGCTCACTCCGGGGATTATTGACCCGGCGCGGCGGCCCGGCGGGAGGCGACCTTCTTCTCGACTGTCTGGATGTAGTCGGCGGCGTCTTTCTGTTCGACGAGTTTCTGGTGGTTGCTGATAAGGGCAGCGTGATAGTTGGGCGGGTTCATTTTCAAATCGCAGGCGAGGGCCAGAGCGGCCATGGTCGTTTGATTGGTCGATAGCGGAGCCTGGGGGGCAGCGGCGAAGATGTCGGCGGGGTTGGCGGGACCCGCGACGGCGGTATCGGGAGCGGGAGCGGGAAGGGAGGTCAGGGCGTCGGCGGCCGACAGGCGAGCGGTTGGTTGGTTGAGCGCCACTTCGAGGGTTTTTGCCGCGGCGTCGCGATTGGTCAGGGCGGGCAGGCCGAAGAGTTTTTCGACGGTGGCGAGGACGGAGGTGTGGTCGAAGATGGTGTCGGGGTTGCTCGGGTTGCCAGCGTCGCCGACGATGGTGCCTTTGGCCGTGTAGGGGGAGACGACGATAGCGGGGACGCGAACGCCCAGGCGATTGAAGAGGAAAGAGTAGTTGGGATTGGCGTATTTGGCCTGGTCACCGGGCGGGACGGCTGCGGGAGGGGAGAGGTGGTCGTAGAATCCGCCGTGTTCATCGAAAGTGATGATGACCATGGTCTCCGGCCAATAACGGGTGGAGTTGCGGAGTTTCTCATAAACCTGTTTAACCAGGGCTTCGCCTTTTCTGATGTCATTGAGCGGGTGCATGGAATTGCCGGCCAGGTAGTTGTTGCCGGTATCGTAGCGAGGCTCGATGAAGGTGTAGTCAGGGAGGTCGCCTTTATCGACGTCGGCAAAGAAGTCGTCCATGTCCTGGAAATTCTCGGTGAACGGATTGATGAATTCATCGCGCAAGTTGGAGAGGCCGGCTGATTGCGGGAGGCCATCGTGATAAATGCACCAGCTTTTGCCGCCGCTTTTCAAGCGTTCGTAAATTGTGCCGTTCTGAAAGGAGAATCCTTCCAGAATCTGGGCGGTGGACGGGCTGTCGGTAAGGGCGCCGGAGGTGGCGGCGTGGATGAAGAATCGGTTTGGCCAGGTTGGCCCCGGCAGGGAGGAGTGCCAGAAATTGAACAGGGCGAACTCGTCGGCCAGGGCGGAAAGGACGGGCAACTGATCGCGTTGGAAGCAGCCCATGACGAGGTTTTCGTCGCCGCTGAAATCGACTGCCTGGTAAGCGCTGGTGATGAAGCCGGTCATGGGCGCGGGGTCGCTCGGCGGGTTGGCGATGGGGGGAAGGCTGGGGTCGGTGCCCGCAAGCGGCCCGTAGAGCTGGACCTGGACGTCATAGTGTTCATGGGCGGGGTCGAACGTCATGACGAAGGTGGAAGCGCGGCGGACGTTGATGGGGGGAGAGCCGGGTGAGTTGGGGTCCTTTTGGTTGGATTCTGTGCCGGACAGGCCGGCGATTTTGGGATTGGTGGTTTTAAGGTAGCCGAACAAATGGTCGAAGGAGCGGTTTTCGAGCATGAGGACGACGAAGCGTTTGATGCCCTGGAATTTGGCAATGGCATTCGGATCGACTGGCATAGTGTTATCTGGTTGGTTCAAGTCCACGACTCCGCGCGGCACGGAATATTTGCCTATACCATTCGCACAATGACAGGAGTAATCAATTTTGAAAGGCAGCCGCAGTCGGTGCTCTCCACCCAAACGCACCGCTCTCATTAACACCCAACTTCAGTTGGGAGTGAAATGATTGCTGAATCCCCGCGGTTCGGGCTACAATCCAAACGCTTGAGCCAACTTCTGAACGTCCAGCGATTTGAAAATGGGGAACCGCTCGATAATTTTCCAGTGCACGAATCGTTGAGAGCAACCACATGGAGGGCGGGACGAATGGCTTCACAGCACGACGAGCCTGTGCTTGAAGGACGTTCGTGAAATTGCGCCATTCCAAGCTAGTCGGGACGGTGGCGGGAACCGTGTTGTTAGTGATTCTGGTGTGGTACGCTTTCCGGGGACGCACCGAATTTAAAGGGTTGATTTGGCTCAAGCCAGGTGAGCTGGCGCACTACCTCCAGCCAGGACCATTTACACGCCTCAAGTTCAGGATTCTAAGACTGCCGGGACCGCTATGGCGGTGGTACATGAGCGGTCGGGAGCAAATCGTGGTCGAGACTCGATTGCTGACGCTCAGCGCTGAAGCGGCGCAGCGGGCCAAACTTCCTTCCAATTGCCAAACCAACGTCGATGGTGCGCGCGCTTGGCTCCTCTCTGCTGAGGAACTCACCAGCCTGAAGCAACAGCTCAAAGGCTTGCCTGGTGTCTCTGTAGCTCATGTTTTGAGTTTGACCACATACGACGGTGGTCAAGCACAGCTCTCGGCCGGCGCTCCTCCCGCCGCTAAGACCAACTCGAACTTCATCGGGCTCACTATCGATTTGCTGCCGAAGGTGGTCGGACATTCGTTCAACTTGTTATTGGGCGCGACATCAACCGATAGTGATTTCCTGCCAGATGGCACCAGTGTGGGGACAATTACGAACTTAACAGCGGCATGCAAGGTTTTGCTCCCCAATGGCGGGGCCTTGGTGGTGGACGGCGGAACACCGGGGGATCTCCATCAGACGAATCACTGGGCTATTATCTCCATCGTGGCGGTGGATGCGCGGGGCAGGCCGAAGCGCTTCTGAATGTTCGGGTAAGCCCGAAGGACCCGGCGACGGCCAGTATGATGAGTAATTGGCCGGCGTTCTATACGGCGCCGGATTTTTCACACGCGGCCGGTCCGAGCAGGAATTTGAATTAGCCATGGTGGTACAAGCTATTGTTGCTTTCTAAGTTATACCACAGACGGTCGCGGCCCTGCACGCTGGGAGCGCAGATAAACCGCCGAGACGCGATGAACGCAGAGAAAACATCCTGTGGGAAACCTCTGCGTCCATCGCACTGCAATAGCTCAAATTGTTCGCAGCCTGGGAGCAACTTGCGGCCGACAGGAATGTCCGCGCTCCGGGGGTCTCCTCAATTTGCTCTTGATTTTCGGGGCGGCCAGCGGGTAAATTATGCTGCTTTACCAGTTCGGCGGGCATAACCGAGAAAGGCCTCCGTATGAAGATGATGAAACGCTTGTTGTGGCCCTGGCAACAGGTCGAGGGCTTCGTAGTAACAATCACACTGGCACTGGCGGGCACAGCGCTCGCCCAATCCAACACCACTTTCCCAGTGGTCACGCTCCAGGCGACCGATCCATTCGCTTCCTGGTCAGGGGATACCGGCACCATCACCGCTTTTCGGCGCGGCGATCCATCTCAAACCCTCAACGTCTTTTACCGTATTTCGGGAACGGCGTCCAACGGTGTGGACTATCAGACGATTGGGAACTATGTGCAGATTCCCAGCGGGGTTTATTCCAACACGATTGTGATCACCCCGATCAATAATGGCCAGACCACGATCAAGACGGTGACGCTGCAACTGGCCCCCTCGCCGACGCTGCAGCCGGTCAATTACACTATCGGCTACCCCAGTAACGCCACCGTTTACATCAGGACAAACGGCGCCGATATCCCGCCGGTGGTGAGCATTTTTAGCCCCACCAACGGAGCAGTCTTCTATACGCCGGTGAACGTCCAAATCTTGGCCAAGGGCTCTGACCCGGATGGTTTCGTCACGAACGTCGAGTTCTTCGCCGGGACCACGGATCTGGGCCCGGGGCATCAGGTCGTGCTGGACCCACCGGGCGTCAATGGCGTGGTCGGCCCGGTCTGGTTCTTAACCTGGTCGAACCCCGCCCCAGCCACCTACGCACTCACGGCAGTAGCCACCGATAACGGCGGCGCCTCGACCACTTCGGATCCGGTTAAGATTACCGTGAATCCGGGCCCGCCGCCGAATATCCCGCCCACGGTCTCCATCCTCACACCGACGAATGGCGCGACCTTTTTCACGCCGGTGAACATTCCCATCTGCGCGGACGCGCGAGATGCGGATGGTTATGTCGCGACGGTAGAATTTTTCGCTGGCACCAACAGCCTGGGTGTCAAAACCAACAATCCGATGAGCGCCGGCCCGATGAACCCGTTCTGCCTGGTGTGGAGCAACGCGCCGGCGGGCAGTTATCCGCTGACTGCGGTCGCCACCGACAATGGCGGCGCCTCGACCGTTTCTGCGGCAGTCAACATCACCGTGCAAGCAGGGCCGCCACCGACCAATTTTCCGCCGGTGGTCCGGATCGCCAGCCCGCCCAATGGGTCGGTGTTCCGCGCGCCGGTTAATATCCCAATTTACGCCTATGCCTTTGACCCTGACGGCTACGTCGCCAGCGTCGAGTTTTTTGCCGATGCGACGAGCCTAGGCCAGGGCCATCAGGTCATCCCGCCTTACGTCGCCGCGTCGGGCCCCAATCCCGGTCCCATACTCATTACGCTAAGCAACATCTGGGCCCTGGTGTGGAGCAACGCGCCTCCGGGTACAAACGTCGCCCTGACCGCCAAGGCGACCGACAACGGCGGCGCCTCAACGATTTCGGCGCCGGTGACCATCTCGATCCTGCCGCCGCTGCCGCCGCCGACCAACCGCCCACCCGTCGTGAGCATCTTTGCGACCGATCCCATTGCCATCGAAGGCACTAATTGCTGGCCGTGGCTGGGGCTGGCCAGCACCTCACCGACCTGGAGCGACTGGGTCTCTCCGACGGCCGTCTGCCGGTTCTTTACCAACTGCGGCCCCAAGGATGCCAGTTTCACCGTGCGGCGTTTCGGCGATACCAATGGCGACCTTGTGGTGGCCTACGCCGTCGGGGGCACCGCGACCAATGGGGTCGATTATGTCGGCTTGTCCGGCGTGGTGACGGTACCCGCCGGGGAACGTTCCGCCGCGATCACCGTGGTGCCGATTGATGACGGGCCGCCGGACATCACCAGCACCGTGGTGCTCAAACTGGCGCCCTCGACGAACGTGCCGCCGGATTATCTGCTGGGGTATCCGCGAAACGCGGCCGCCATTATCCTCGACCGGGGGCCGCGTCCGCCGACCGGTATGCTGCCGGACAAGTGCTTCCATCTGGGGGCCAACGGGCCGGACGGCGCCTGGTTCCATGTGGATTACTCGGCGGACATGGTGAACTGGACGTCGATCTGCACCAACCAGGTAATCAACGGCGCGATTGATTTTGTCGATCCGGACGCGCAAAGCGATCAGGCGAGATTTTACCGCGCAGTGCCAGAGTCTGGCCCACCGCCGTATTGACCGTGGATTTCGCGGATTTCACGGATATAGAGAATCCGGGCGCCGAGTTTCCCAGCGCATGACATGACCGGGAGCCCAGCCTTGCCTTTTGCTGCGCTCGGTTTATGTTGCCGGACCTGAAGCCATGCCCTCCATGAGAACCCTGTTGGCAAGTGACGATGAGGCCGTGTTGCGGAAACCTGGTGTAGCGGGCCGGGGCTCTGTGGCCCGCCTCAAATTCTATGGCGTCCGCGGTTCGGTCCCCACTCCCGGCCGCGCGACCGTGCGATATGGCGGGAACACCTCCTGCGTCGAGATCCGCGCCAACGGCCAAATTATAATTCTTGATGCCGGCACCGGCCTGCGATTGCTCGGACGCGACCTGCTGGCGGAGTTTGGCCAGCAACCACTGAATCTCACCTTGCTCTTGACCCACACGCATTGGGACCACATTCAGGGCCTGCCCTATTTCCTGCCGGTCTATCAACCGCAAAACCAGCTTCGCATCCTTGGCCCCGAGGGTGCGCGGACGAGCCTGGAGCATGTTTTGAGCAGCCAGATGGAGAGCCCTTATTTCCCCATCGGCCTCCGCCAGGTCCCTGCCAATATCTGCATCGAGGTTTTCAAAGACCTCAGTTTTCCGCTCGGGTCAGTCCAGGTCCAGGCCTTCTTCGCCTACCATCCAGGCATTTGCGTTGGTTACCGTTTGTCAATGGCCGGAAGGTCAATTGCTTTTTTCCCCGATAATGAACTTCGCCAGGCTTCCGAGCGCCCCAGAGCTTCGAAGGGGAAACGGGCTCCGCAAGAATTTGCTCCCGGCGAAAACCAGAAGCTGGCCGAGTTCCTCCGCGGCACCGACGTGTTGATCATGGATGCCCAATATGATCGCGCCGAATATGAGCAGCACATTGGCTGGGGCCACGGTTGCCTGGACGATGTGGTGGCACTCGCTCTCGAGGCCGATGTCAAACGGCTCTTCCTTTTCCACCACGACCCGGACCACACCGACGCCAAGGTCTCGCAAATGGTCTCCGACGCCCGCCGGCAGGTGGCGACCCGCAAAGGAAAACTCCAGGTTGAGGCTGCGCGGGAAGGGCACTGTGTGGAACTCGCAGCGGTTCGCAAAGTGACCGGGGCCAGGCAAATCTGAAACCCGAAATCCGAAGGCCGAAACCCGAAAGAACGCCGAAGTCGGAAGACCGAACTTAGAGGGCAGAAGCGCCATGGCAAATGATTAAGGCAGAATCATTCTGGCCTAATCATTCGCCCGCCCGTTAGGGACCTTCTTCGGATTTCGGGTTTCGGGCTTCTTTCGGCCTTGGGATTTCAGCCTTCCGACTTTGTAGTTGCCGCCCATCCTCCCCTCCCCGACCCTCGCCTTATGTTCGAGCTGCTCAAGACCGATGCCTCGTCCAGAGCCCGCCTGGGCCGGTTGACCACGCCCCACGGCGTCATCGACACGCCGGTGTTTATGTCCGTCGGCACCCAGGGCAGCGTCAAAGCCCTGGACCCGCGCGAACTGCACGAGATGGGCACCCAGATCATTCTCGGCAACACCTATCACCTACAGATCCGTCCCGGCCTGGACATCATCCGAACCGCCGGGGGCCTGCACTCATTCATGAATTGGCCGGGGCCCATCCTCACCGATAGCGGCGGCTTCCAGGTCTTCAGCCTGGCCACCATTCGCAAAATCCAGGCCCACGGCGTCGAGTTCCGCTCGCACCTGGACGGCTCCCTGCTCTTTCTCGGACCCAAAGAAGCGATGGCCATCCAGCAGGCACTCGGCTCGGATATTGCGATGGTGTTCGATGACTGCCCGTCTCACACGAGCACCCCGCGCGAAATGCGGGCGGCCGTCGAACGCACCGTGCGCTGGGCCCGAGAGTGCCGCGAACAGCCCCGCGCTCCCGGCCAGAGAGTTTTCGGCATCGTCCAGGGCGGAACGGATGTGGCACTGCGCGAGGAATGCGCGCGCGCGCTGGTCGGCCTCGACTTCGATGGCTACGCCATCGGCGGCGTTAGTGTCGGCGAGCCGGAGCCTGAGATGATGCGCGCCATCGAAATCACCGAACCTTTCCTGCCGGCCGGCCGGCCGCGCTACGCGATGGGCCTCGGCACCCCGGCACAATTAGTCGAATTGGTCGCGCGCGGGGTGGATATGTTTGACTGCGTCCTGCCGACCCGGGTCGCGCGCAATGGCACCGCCTTCACCCGGAAAGGCAGTGTCAGCATCAAAGCCGGCGCGTACAAAGCCGACTTCCGCCCGATTGAAGAAGGCTGCGATTGCTTTGCCTGCCGGCATTTCACTCGCGCCTACCTGCGCCACCTGCTCAATGTCGGCGAAATCCTCGGCCTGCGGATGCTCAGCGTCCACAACACCCGCATGTACCTCAAAGTGATGGCCGACATGCGCGCCGCGATTGGCGATGGCAGCTTCACCGAATTCCGGCGCGAGTTTGTGGCCAATTATGTCCCCACCAAAAAAGTCTTGCTAGCCCGCGCCGCCGAGGCCGAAAGGTGAGGTTTTCACTTATGGTACCTCCGGCCACGCAGCGCAGCACAACCGCAGCTGCTCGGAATGGTGAAGTTCTCAGGTTTTCAGGTTGTCAGGTTTTCAGGTTCGGACCTCGCTTGCCCGTCCGCCGACAACCTGACAACCTGAAAACTTGAAAACCTGACAACCTCACGCCTGTCGATGTTCGCGCTTTACGTCTCACGCCTCACACTCCTGTTCGCCACGGGCGTCGTCGCCGGCTTCGTCGATTCCATTGCAGGCGGTGGCGGCCTGATCACCTTGCCCGTTTTGCTGAGCCTTGGGCTGAGTCCCCAGCACGCGCTGGGCACAAACAAACTGCAGGCAACCTTCGGCTCGGGCAGCGCAGCCTGGCACTATTCCGGCGCCAAGGCCGTTGACTTGCGGGATTGCACGCGAGGCTTCTTCTTCTCCGTCGCCGGCGCAGCCTTGGGCACGCTGGCAGTGCAGCACGTGGATCCCGGCTTCCTGAGGCGAGCCATCCCCCTCCTGCTCATCGCCATCGCGGTCTATATGCTGGTAAAACCGCAACTCGGCGCCGAGGACATCCATCCGCGGATGAACCGGCGAACTTTCGATGTGCTGTTCGGCCTGCTCATTGGTTTTTACGACGGCTTCTTCGGTCCGGGCACTGGCACGTTTTGGACCATGGCCTTCCTGCTCGGGCTGGGCTTTAACCTAACTCGCGCGACCGGCTACACCAAAGTGATGAATTTCGCCAGCAACTTGAGTTCGCTCGCCTTTTTTCTTTGCGCCCACAAAGTCGAATTCTCCGCGGGGTTCGCGATGGGCATCGGCCAGCTCCTGGGGGCGCGCATTGGCGCGCGGATGGTGCTCGTCCGCGGAACGAAATTCATCCGGCCGGTTTTCCTTGCCGCGGTCCTCGCGCTTACGCTCAAGCTGCTTTACGACGCCTGTCGGAACCCAAACTGAAGCCGGCTTTCCTTAATCCTCAATCCCCTGGCCCTCGTGGCGTCTTTGCCACTTCGCGGTTAATCTCAGGCGCGACGTCAAAGCGAAGTGTTCGTCAGGCCGTGCGCGGGATTTCCGGCCACTCGAAGTCAGGCGCCAATTCGAGTCGATTCCCCGGTTCGAGGACGAGTTTGTCTCCCCTGGCCCAGATGGCGTCGTTCAGCAATAGTTGAAAAACGATCTTTTCCGCCAACCCCGTGGCGAACCAAATCCAGGAGCCTGGGGCGATGCAGTCCAGTGGCAGGCCCCGGTGCCAGCTCGGCCCGCCGCCTTCGCCACGGATGAACACGGCATGGCCTGGGCCCAGTTCTACTTTTGCAGCGATAAGGGGAAGTGCGCCGCAGCGAGATAATGCCGCCTCCGGAACAGCGCCCAGGTTGGCCTGAGCCGGGGTGGCGGCTGGTCTCGAGGCCTCGCCCGTGTACACGTTAGAGATACGACGAAACGCTTTGAAAGCGTGTTGTCGGTACCGCGCTAAAAAGGCCCACGCGGCGTCCCGGGTTTGGGTCCACTCCCGCTCAGGAGAGAGGGCCAGGCCGGCCTGAATGTTTTGCCGGAATCTCGTCATGGAACAAATGCAGATACTACAGCCTGCTTAGACCCGAATCAGCTTTCGGTCGAGTGACGTTTCCGTTACGGATTCGTGACGAACTTGAGAACGAAAAATTGAGCTGCATTGCGCAGCGGTGATTTGAGCGACGGCGCTGAATATTTCCTTGCCAAACGTCCGAACGTGATCTAAGAAAGAAGTGTTCTTTGAAACGCGTGGACCCAGGTCCACCATTGCCACAGCGAAACGTCAGGGAACCCCGTGAGAATCGGGGACGGTTGCGCCACTGTAACGGGTTACAGACTCCCAGGGCCACTGGTTTGGAAACAGACCGGGAAGGCGGGAGCGAGGTTTTCAGACCCGAAGTCAGGATACCGGTTTGGTTGTGCTCGTCGTGGTTCCGCTTTGCGGACCAACTTCTCCGTCAAAGAGAAGGATGAGGCCAGCCTGTCGCGCGGGTGCGCGTTGGGATTCGTCGAATGCCTTCATTCTCCGATTTGCGGGAGGGTGAGGGTTTTTTATTTTCATTCTCCGCGCTGGTCTCTCAACCGTTAACCTGCTTCGTGAAGGATCACGGAGCTATTGAAAGATCAGCATATGCCCAAGATTCGTTTGTCGGTGCTGGCGTTGGCCAGCGTGTTCCTCTCCTTAACCAGCCGCGCGCAGTTCGCGGACTCAGTGGTGGCTTATACCCAGGGCAGCGGGGTGAATGCCAGTTATGCGAACCCCAGTCGGGCGTTGGGCGCGCCCACCACCTTCATCGGCTATCAAAACGCCGACCTCTTCAACCCTCCCTATGCCGCGACGGACCTGACCGAGATCGGCGCAGGCGGTTCGTTGACGCTCCAGTTCAACACGCCGATTCGCAATGACCCGGGCCATGCGTTCGGCCTGGACTTCATCGTCTTCGGGCATGCCGGCTTCATGATTACGAACGGCAATTATTCCGGCGGGGGAATTACCGATGGCTCGTTTTTCACGGGTGGCGCGGCCTCGACGCGCGTGTCAGTCAGCGCCGACGGGCTGACTTTTTACACGCTCAATCCGGCACTGGCGCCGGGCGTGGACGGGCTGTTTCCGACGGATGCGAGCGGGGATTTTCATTTGCCGGTGAATCCAGGGTTGAGCAGCAGCGATTTTGCGGGGAAAGACCTGACGGGCATCCGCGGGCTCTACGCCGGTTCGGGAGGTGGGGCTGGCTACGACCTCTCGTGGGCGCAGGATGGAGGCGGACAGGGTGTGTCACTGTCACAGGCAAGCTTCGTGAGAGTGGACGTGCTGAGCGGCAGCGCTTTTGTGGATGCCATCTCGCTGGTGCCGGAGCCTGGGGTAGACGCGCTGGGAGGGTTTGGGGTGGCGGTGCTGTTGGGAGCGAGGAGGAGTTTTTGCCACAAAAGAGCACAGCGCAGCAGAGGCGCAACCAAAGAGTCAAATGGGTTAAAAGAGTTAACTGAGTTAAATAAGGGACACCACTTTTTCGAACGCACAGGAAATTTGCGCCAGGTGCGCAAACTTTGATGGATAGGGCGTTACAAAGAATTGAAGGCCGGAACATGAACCGCCTTTTGCTCTGCTCCATGGCCATTGTCTTCACGACGACGGTGGCCGGGGCGGCGACGTTCCAGGAGGATTTCGCGACGGACCCGCTGGCGCGAGGCTGGCGGGTCTTCGGCGACCGTGATTTATTTCACTGGAACCCGACGAGCCAGAATCTGGAAGTGACCTGGGACTCGTCGCAAACCAACAGCTACTTCCAGTTTTTGCCGGGAACGATTGTGGCGCGGGATGACGATTTCAGTTTCGGGTTGGACTTGAGATTGGATGACATCGCCGCCGGGGTGAATCCGTCCAAACCTTCGACCTTTGAGCTGGCGTTCGGTTTGCAAAACCTGGTGAACGCGCAGGGAACGAATTTCCTGCGGAGCACCGGAACCGCCTCTGCGAACCTTGTCGAACTCGATTTCTTTCCAGATACCGGGTTCGGCCCAACGGTCTCGCCGGCTGTGTGGTCCACTAACAGTTTGCTCAATTACAATGGGCCCGAGGACTTCACCATCATGGATTTGCCGGTCGGAGTCCCTATGCGGATCACCCTGAGCTACACCGCCAGCAACCAGACTCTCTCGACTACCATCACGACGAACGGCGTGTCCATTGGCGCCGTCCACGATGTCAGGCTGAGTCCTTCGTTCACCGATTTCCGGGTGGGCACATTCGCCATCGAGAGCTACAGCGACGCCGGGCAAGACCCCAGGTATGGAGGCTCCTTGCTGGCACATGGGGTGGTGGATAACGTCGTCCTGACGGTGCCCCCTAACCCCGTCAAGGATTTGAACGGCGGCATCAATCACGGAGTTTGGCAGGTGCAATTTGTCAGCCGCAGTAATTGGGTCTATACCTTGGAACGGACGATGGATTTTCAGACGTGGACGGCGGCCTCAGGGGCGGCGCCCGGCAACGGAGGCGGTTTGGTTTTGGAGGATACGAACAGTCCGGCCGCCCGGGCCTTCTACCGCGTGCGCGCAGAGAGACCGTGAAGCGTGAAAGGTAAAACGTGAATTTGAGAAGCATGATGAAGCGTGACGAGCGCCGAGACGGTCTGAGATTGCAGATTGAACACCTAAAACGCGCTCGCGTTTCACGTTTCATGTTTCACGCATCACGCATATCGGACCAAGCATCACAGTTCCCGGTCGGGTTTACCTTGATCGAACTTCTCGTCGTGATCGCTATCATCGCGCTATTGGCGGCGCTGCTGCTGCCGGCATTGGCACGGGGCAAAAGCTCGGCCCAGCGGGTTAAGTGCGGCGGCAGCCTGCATCAACTCGGCCTGGCAGCACGGATGTACTGGGACGACAACAACGGCGCGTGTTTTCGCTGGGAATTAGGCCACACCAACGGCGGTCGGCTCTACTGGTTCGGCTGGCTGCAGGACGGAGCGGAAGGCGAGCGCCAATTCGATGTGGCTCAAGGAGCGCTGTTTCCGTACCTGCGGGGGCAGGGGGTCGAATTGTGCCCGGCTTTCGATTATTATTTTTCGCAATTCAAACTGAAGGCAACGGGGGCCTCCTACGGGTATGGCTACAACCGATTTTTATCCGCTCCGCCGCGCTCACCGCTGGTGAACGCCTCGCGCCTGTTGCAGCCCTCCGTGACGACGTTGCTGGCGGATGCAGCGCAAATCAATACGTGGCAGGCGCCGGCCTCGCCGAGCAATCCCCTGCTGGAGGAGTGGTATTATGTCGATAACACCAGCGAACCGCCCAACGGGCACTTCCGGCACGCCGAAAAAGCGAACGTGGCCTTTTGCGACGGCCATGTCGGCCTGGAAAAATTCGTTCCTGGCTCGATTGATGCGAACCTGCCGAGCCAGTGCGTCGGACGGTTGCGCTTGGAGATACTGGTGTTACCGTAGCGACGGAGTTACTTCTGCGCGTAATAGACCACAGCGGGAGGGAAGTTCAACAAGACCGGGACGGTGCGCAAACGGGCGAACTTTGTTTTGATCTTCTTGCGGTCGATCAAGGAGTGCTGGAATTGGATGTACATGCCGCCGTTGGGCAGGGCCCCCCGGATGCGTTCGATGAGAGTCAGGACGCGGTCACGGCCGAGATTGCCGAGGGGAATGCCGGAAATAATAAAATTGGGCCTTTCAACTCCGGTTCTGCCCTGGTCGGCCAGCAGGCGCTCGGCGGCAGTGGAGATAACCTCGACGCGGTCGCGCAGTCCGGCCGCTGACATTGTCCGCCGAATGTCCTGGGCCAGCACGGGATTGATTTCACAGGCCAGAATGCGGGCGTGAGGACATTTGGCCGCCAGGCGCAAGGTCAGGGCGCCGGTACCGGCTCCGAGCTCAAAAATGCGGCCGCGGTAGTCCTCAGGGACCGGGGAGAGCATCCGGGTAATCAGGAATCGTTGCGAGGGTATCACCGCGCCTGTCTGGCCCTGATTCATCAGACCGGCTAACAGAAAGCGCCAATAACTGGCAAGCGTGATTTTTGACATAGGCAATTTTTTTCTAAGCTACAAACAACTTGTCCCGATAAACTGGATTTGGCAGCCCCAGTGGAAAAAGTCAACACCCGAAAACCGATTATTTCAGGCGCCGACCACCTTCTTGACCGCGTCGGAAATTCTTTGCGACCATTTTTCGAGCGTGGCCGCATCCCGACCTTCGAGCAACAACCGTGCTTTGGGTTCGGTGCCGGAGTAACGCAGCAGGACGCGGCCGCCTTGCGCCTTGAGTTCTGTTTCTGCATCGGCCACGAGCCTTGGAATATTGTCCAATTCTTCGAAAGGCCGCTTTTCGCGCACGAGAATGTTGGTCACCAGTTGGGGAAAACGGGTCCAGCATTGGGCCAGCCGCGAGAGAGGCACGCCTTTGGACTTCATGATGCGCAAGACCTGCAGCGCGGCCACCAGTCCGTCCCCGGTAGTGCAGAAATCGCGGAAGATCAGGTGTCCACTCTGCTCCCCGCCGAGATTGAAGCCCTGCCGCAGCATTTCGTCGATCACACTTTTGTCACCGACAGGGGTGCGCACCATGCGCCCGCCGGCGGCCTGGAGCGCAGCGTCCAGGCCTGCGTTGCTCATGACCGTCGCGACGAGGGTTTTTTGGGCGAGCGCATTTTGGGCCAGCAGATCCAGCGCCGCCATCGCCATGACGTCATCCCCATCGATCAGTTTGCCGCGCTCGTCACACAGCAGGACGCGATCCGCATCGCCGTCGTGAGCGATGCCGGCGTCGGCGCGATGCTCCCAGATTTTCTGGCACATGAGGTTGGGGTGCATCGAGCCGCACTCCTTGTTGATATTCTTGCCGTCAGGCTGGTTGCCAAAGACAACGACTTCGGCGCCCAGTTCGCGCAACACGCAGGGAGTCGATTTGTAAGCGGCACCGTGGGCGCAGTCCACGACAATGCGCATGCCTTCGAGGGTCATCCCGCGAGGGAAGGAGGCCTTGGCGTGCTCGATGTAGCGGCCCAGCGCGTCGTCGATGCGGACCGCCTTGCCGATTTCATCGGCGGTGGGCCGGATATTTTCAATGTTCCCGCTGAACACCAGGCTTTCGATTTCAAACTCGATCTTGTCGTCGAGTTTATAGCCGTCCGCGCGAAAGAACTTGATGCCATTGTCGTCGTAAGGATTGTGCGAAGCAGTAATGACAATGCCGGCATCGGCGCGGAGGCTGCGGGTGACGTAGGCCACGCCGGGAGTGGGCAGCGGGCCGATGAACAGCACGTCCACGCCCATCGAGAGAATGCCGGAGGAGATGGCATTCTCGAGCATGTAACCCGAAAGCCGGGTGTCTTTGCCCAGCACGATCTTGTGCCGGCCGCGGCTGCGGGCCTGGCTCTCGAGATGCTTGAAGACATGGCCAGCAGCGCGCCCGAGTTTGAGCGCGGTTTCGGCCGTAACGGGTTCGACGTTGGCGGTGCCGCGCACGCCGTCGGTGCCGAAGATCTTCTTGTTGGGAGCGGTCATCGGGTGAAGGAGTCAAGCGGTGGAATAATGGATTGATGGAGCAGCGAATGGATGATGGAGGATGACCAACAATCCCATACTCCATGACTCCCGCACTCCATTTTGTCCACTTGGTGGTCGCATACGATCGCGTGGGTCTGGTTCACCCCTTAGACGGGAAGAACACCTGTACTTCTTCGGGGTACACGCGGACGTGGGTGATGCCGGGAGGAGTGGAGACCTCGATGCGTTTGCGCAAGGCCTGAGCGGCGCCGATGCCGGTCAAATCCAACAGCACGCGAATGTCCTGGGCTTTGAGGGTTTTGAGCAGCTTCGGGTCGCCCTGAACGGTGACCTCAACTTCCTTTGGGTTAACGTGGACGCTGCGGACGTCTTCGGCGGAGGAGAGAACGACGACGGGCAGGTTGGAAAAGACTTGCTGCTCGGGAGGAACGAGGGAGAGGGAAGCAAGCGACCCTTCGTTTTTGAGAGCGATATTGACGGTAAACCAGATCAGGACGGCGACGACAAACGAGAAGAGCTTGAGCCAAAAATCCTGGAGGATCAGCTTACGGAGCGCAGCGATCATTTGGCAACGCTGGTAGAGGTCGTAACAGTGACGGCGGCCGGCGGATCGGTTCTGGCGACGACAGCCGGACCGGGTTTGGCCCGCTCGACCGACCAGGGCCGCAACCACGCGGCCCAGTTTCGGGAGCGGACGGGTGGGACCAGGACGGAGGTAAGAAAGGCGCGCAGCTCCTCCAGGGTCACACCGCGCACCAATTGGCCTTTATAGGCATAGGAAACGGCACCTGTCTCTTCCGAGATCACGACCACCAGGGCGTCGGTCTCCTCGCTCAACCCGATAGCGGCCCGGTGCCGTGTGCCCAGGGATTTATTGAGGTCCTGCCGCTGGGTAAGCGGAAAAATGCAGGCGGCAAAGGCGATGCGGTCGCCTTTGATAATCACTCCGCCGTCGTGGATCGCGTTGTTGGGGAAGAAGATCGTCTCCAGCATTTCAGGGGTCGCTTCGCAATCCACCACGATACCCGATTCGACGGCCTCCTGAACGTGGATGGATTGTTCGATCGCGATGAGCGCGCCGATGCGCACATCGGCCAGGCGTTCGACCGTCTGGATAATGACTTCGATGTTTTCGCGCTGTTCGTGAGCCGTGGCAAAGAGCGGAAGGTTGCCCAACTCGGCCAGCATCCGGCGCAGTTCGGGCTGGAAAATCACCAGCACGGCGACAATCGAGGCGGCGGAAAAGGCGCCTAACAGGTATTGCAGCACCTTCAACTTGAGCAGGAAGCTCACCAGCACGAACGTCAGCAACACGACCAGGAACCCCGTCACCACAGGCGCCCCGCGCGTCCCACGGATGAAGCGCAAGGCATAATAAATCCCCACCGTGAGGATTAGGATTTCCACCACGGGTCGCCAAACCATCTGTAGGTCTCCCCAATTCATTATTTTCTACTCATCACAATGGCCTCGGCCATGCGAATGGCCCGCGCTGTCGCCGCCACATCATGCGCTCGGATAATCGCGACACCGGCTTCGACCGCCAAGCAGGCGCAGGCCAGCGCCGCCGGCAACCGTCCCGCGGGACCTTCTCCCGCGATTCTTGCCAGGAACGACTTGCGCGAGACTCCCAGCAGCACGGGCCGTTCCAACTCGACAAATTTCTGCAACGCCCCGAGCAATTGCAAGTTCTGCTCGACCGTTTTGCCGAAGCCGATTCCCGGGTCCAATATAATTTGTTCCTGGTCCACCCTGCAACCGTTCATTTGTTCGACGCGCTCCAGGAAGAAAGTGTTCACCTCGCGCACGACGTCGGTATAGCAGGGACGCAGTTGCATGGTTTGGGGGGTGCCCTGCATGTGCATGCACACGTAAGCGGCGCCGGTTTCGGCGACTAACCGCCACATGGCCGGGTCGGCCCGGCTGGCGCCCACGTCGTTAACGATGCTGGCGCCGGCCTGGAGGGCGGCGCGCGCCACAGCCGGTTTCATTGTATCGATGGAAATCGGCACTGGGAACCGCGCCGCGAGCTGTTCGAGGACGGGCATCACGCGGCGCAGTTCTTCGGCCTCGGGCACGGGCACTGCGCCGGGACGAGTCGATTCGCCGCCCACGTCGATGATCTCAGCACCCTGCGCCACCAATTCCCAAGCATGGGCTGCCGCGGCCTGCGGTTCCAGGAACTGGCCGCCATCCGAAAACGAATCGGGCGTGACGTTCACAATCCCCATCACCAGCGCGGGACGGGGGAAAGTGAACTGGAAATGGCAGGCTTTCAGTATCACGTGCGGAATTTACGATTCACGAGCCAACGCCTCCGACCCGGTGATGATTTGGATTCGTAAATCGTAAATCACCACTGGTCAATAGCCTGGTCCTGTCGTTGCCATTTGGATGAGCTCAATCTCATAGCCCTCCGGCGCATCGATAAATGCGATGCCGCCGCCATCGGGCTTCAAATGGGGGCCGTCGGAATATTTCATCCCCAGCTTTTCGAGATGTCTGCCAAAGTCCTCCAGACTGTCCACTTCGAAGGCAAGGTGTGTCAGGTCCGGCTGCACGTGCACTGGACCACTGGCCGGAAATGAGCACACCTCAATGAGTTCTTCGCTGCCGCGGGCTTTCAAAAACGCCAATTCCGAACCTCGAGGCGACCTGCTCCGACGCACCTCTTCCAGGCCGAGCACCTCCTGGTAAAACCGAATCGTCCGCTCTAAATCATCGACGCGATAGCGCGTGTGCAGAAGTCTTTTGGCCTTGATCATGCGTTCACCATAGCGCGGAATTGGCCCAAGGCAATCGAGGAGTCGGCTTCCCGCCAGTCTTGGAAACATTGAAGGCCTTTCGGCTTTCGACCCGGAACCTTCAACCCGTTAGCTCGTTCAGCTTGTCAAAGGCTTGTCCGCTCTCGATTACAGCCGCGGCCAAATCCCATCCCGCGGCCAAGCTCCGGACGCGTCCCGCCACGAACAGAGCGGCCGCCGCATTGAGCAAAACCGCGTCCCGTTTCGGGCCGCGCTCCTCGCCCTTAAGCAAGCGACGGATGATGTTGACATTCGTGTCCAGATCACCGCCGCGCAAGTCCGCCAGCGTTGCGGGCTGAAGTGGGAAATGGGTGGGGCTCAACACCGAGACCGAGAAGCCCAGGTCCTGGTGAAACTCGGCGATGGTGCTCTCCCCCAGCGTCGATAACTCATCCAGAAACTGTGGAGGCGGGACGGTGGAGGCGGGAGGGTGGGTAGCGGATTCCGGCGCCGACCCGCACACGACCATCGCGCGGCGAACGCCCAGCGTCTGCAGCACGCGGGCCAGGGGGTTGCAAAGCTCGGGCCGGGACACACCGACCAGCATGGCCGAGGGACGCGCCGGGTTTAGCAAGGGACCAAGGAAGTTGAAGATCGTGCCTTGGCCCCGCTCAGCGCAGAGCTTTCGCGCCGGAATGATATATCGAAATGCCGGGTGATATTTGGGCGCAAAAAAAAAGGCGAACCCGTGCCGCTGGAGTGAGCGCACCGCTTGCTCCGGGTCCAAATCGTAAGGAATTCCCAGCGCTTCAATCACATCCGCACTGCCGACGCGCGAAGTGCTGGCGCGGTTACCATGCTTAGCCACCCTAACGCCGGCGGCCGAAGCCACCAGTGCGGCGGCCGTCGAGATATTGAAGGTGCCCAAGCGATCGCCCCCGGTGCCCACTACGTCGAGGATCTCGGCCGCGCGCAGGTCAGCCTCGAGGGTGGGCTGAATCGCCCGAATACGCAACTGGCGAGCGAAAGCAGCAATTTCATCGGCCGTTTCCCCCTTTCGCGCCAGGTGAGTGAGGAAGTCCGCCTTAATCGTTGTGGGGACGCTCTCCTCAATCAGTTGCGCAATGGCGAGACCGACTTGCTCCTCGGTCAGGGGTTCTAACGCGGCGAGCTGGCGAGTGAGTTGCTCGAGTGCGGATGGGGCCGCAGATAACGGAGACGGACGCAGATTTCTTTTTCCTTTTTTCTTATCTGCGTCCATCTGCGTCATCTGCGGGTCCGGGCGATCATTTTTTCGGCAACAAATCGCTCACCATCTCCTTCTCCTCTTTCAATTCCTTCACGGTCGCATCAATCTTCGCGCGGCTAAACTCATTGATTGGCACGCCCCGAACCACCTCGAGCTTTTGCCCGACGTTGCGGACCGGGAAGGAACTAATCAAGCCTGGCTCGACCCCGTAGCTCCCGTCCGAGCAGAGACAAAGACTGTGCCAATCCCCTCCGGGGGTCGGCTCGATAATCGAGCGGACGCTATCCACCACGGCATTGGCGGCGCTGGCGGCGCTGGAAGAGCCGCGAGCTTTGATGATAGCCGTCCCACGCTGCTGCACCGATTTGATGAAATCCCCTTTCAACCACGCTTCGTCCTTGATGACCTGCGCGGCCGGTTGGCCGTTGATTTTGGCATTGTAAAAATCCGGATACTGGGTCGAGGAATGATTACCCCAGACCGCCATATTCGAGGCGGCGGTCACATCCACACCGGCCTTTTTTGCCAATTGTGATTTGGCGCGATTTTCGTCCAAGCGGGTCATGGCGAAGAAGCGTTCGCGCGGGACATCGGAGGCGTTGTTCATGGCGATGAGGCAGTTAGTGTTGCAAGGATTGCCTACCACCAGAATGCGCACGTCGCGTGCGGCATTCTTCTGGATGGCCTGACCCTGGCCGATGAAGATTCTCCCGTTGATGCCGAGCAAATCCTTCCGTTCCATGTCGGCCTTGCGCGGCACGCTGCCGACCAACAGCGCCCAATTAACCCCGCGAAAGCCCTCGTCCAGTTTGGCCGTCGGCACCACGCCTTTGAGCAGCGGAAAGGCGCAATCGTCCAATTCCATCGCCACGCCGCCCAAGGTGGGCAGGGCCGATTCAATTTCCAGTAAATGAAGGATCACCGGCTGGCCGGGACCGAACATGGCGCCCGAGGCGATGCGAAACAACAAGGAATAACCGATCTGGCCGGCAGCGCCGGTAACCGCGACCCGCAGAGGTGGTGTGCTCATCTAATTTGTTCTTTTTGTCCCAAAATTGCCATTGGTTTAAGAGTTAAGTGGGGTAAATAAGTTAAACAGGTTAAATCGGCAACAATTTTGGGCAACTTTCGCAGGGGTTCAATTTCCCCAGACCAAGCTCGGCTTCCCGATATAAGTTTTTTAACTCATTTAGCTCGATTAACCCGCTACAGCCCGATCGGGTGCCACGCCGTCTTGAACTCCACCGTGTCCAAAATCCAATACGGGTCCTCGGCCCGAGTGCTCAACCACTGGTCGGGCGTCAGGACGTGCCGGGCGTAACGTTTGAGGTTGAGGGCGGAACCGCCCTGTAGTTTGGTGCTCAGCTCGGCGTCGCCCACACCATCGACCACCGCGTTGACGTCCATGTGGCCGGCGATGTGCGAAACTAAATCGTTGCGTTTGCCGGTCAGCAGATTCACCACCCCACCTGGCAAATCGCTGGTGGCCAGGAGTTCGGTGAAGGTGACGGCGGGCAGCGGGAATTTGTCCGAGGCGACGACTACCGCCGCGTTACCGCTCAGGATGACCGGCGCGATGAGCGAGACCAAAGGGAGCAGCACCGGTTCGTCGGGGGCAAGTACGACCACCACCCCGGTCGGTTCCGGAATCGTGAAATTGAAATGGGAGGTGGCAACCGGGTTAACGCTGCCGAATACCTGGGGATACTTGTCGCTCCAACCAGCGAAATAGATCAGCCGGTCGACGGCGAGGGTCACCTCGCGCTGCGCTTGGGACCGGCTGGCCAGGGTCGAGCGCACAATTTCGTTTACCAATTCGGGGACGCGGTTTTGGAGCATCTCGCCGGCGCGATACAAAATTTGGCCGCGCAGGTAGGCGGTTTTTTTGGCCCAACCTTCCAAGGCCGCCCGGGCCGCCACCGCCGCGTCGCGGAAATCCTTCCGAGACGCATGACAGACGTTCTCCAGGAACACGCCCGCGGCCGATTGGGCCGGCAACCAGCGACCGCTTTCGCTACGGATGAAGTTGCCGCCGATATAGAGTTTGTAAGTCTTATGGACGTCCAGACGCGTTCTCATGGTTCGCCGCCGATGCACTAAGTTCAACGTAAGACACATAACAGGCTGGTCTACGGCTGGCAATTCAGATCGTGGAAGGGAGTGGAGTCGAGGACTGGAGGAGTTATGGATTACGATGTCTCGCGCGTTTCCGCCTATGGGGTGTTTACCCCATGCCTTTTCGGAGCCAATGTCCCATAGTCGAGGGCATCGAAAATCTCGTTGGCTGAGACGATTTATGGGGTGAAACGCGGCGATGTTCCGGGCGCCTTTGCTGCGGGGGGTAGGTCTGCGTACGGGCCAGCCTTTGAGTAGCGGCCCCTACGGGGGCTTGACAATCGGAATACCCTTGTGCGCCGGTTGGGTCAGCCAGGGTTTGCGTCAGTAATGAAAACAAAGCTTCCCAATCCAACACTTTGGGCCGGTTTGGCAGCGATTTATTTCGTGGCGGGCAAGCTGGGTGTGTGGCTGGCCGGCGGCTACCAGATTGGCGTGCCAGTTTGGCCGCCGGCGGGTATTGCCCTGGCAGCAGTGTTGCTGGCGGGTTCTCGCGTGTGGCCCGGGGTGGCGCTGGGTGCCTTTGTCACTGCCGCCACATCTCTGGCGCCAGCCCGCGGTCAGCCCTTCGGTCTGGTGGCGGCGTCGTTCGGGGTTTCGCTGGGCAACACGGTGGAGGCTCTCGCCGGGGCATGGCTGGTGCAACGCTTCGCTCAAGGGCGGGAGGCTTTTCGTCAACCACACACGATTTTCGTGTTCATCGCACTGGCGGCCGTCCTCAACCCGGCGTTGAGTGCGGGTGTCGGCTCCAGCGTAGTGGTGCTGGCCGGATTGGCTTACGGCCAAAACCTCGCCCATCTTTGGCTGGACTGGTGGCAGGCGGACATGCTCAGCATCATCGTGCTGACGCCTTTGTTGCTGATCTTGAGCTCCGACCCTTGGCCGAAAATGGATTTCGCACGGGTGGTGGAGGCGGCCGCCTTGCTGCTGCTGGTTTTGCCGCTCTCTTGGGTAGCTTTTGGCGGATGGTTTGGTGCTTACACCGACAGCGGGCCGCTCGGCTTCCTGGTCATCCCCGTTCTTTTGTGGGCAGCGCTGCGGTGGGGGGAACGCGGCACCGCCGCCGTTGCGCTGCTGCTCGTCTTCCTGGCGACGGCCGAAACGCTCCACGGACATGGGCTTTTTGCCGTCGCCAATCGAACCATGGCGCTGCTCTTGTTGCAGAATTTCCTGGCGATTGTCACCGTGATGTGGCTGGTCCTGGCGGCCGGCGTGGCGCAACGGCGACGGATCGAGGAAGGGTTGCGCGCTTCGGAGGAACGGTACCGCGAGCTTTCGGAGCTGGGCCGGCGGCTCAGCGCTGCCCGGACACATAAAGAGGCGGCGCAGATTATCATGGGTTCGGCCGAGGCGCTATTTGGCTGGGACGCTTGTACTTTCGATCTGCTGGATGCGGACCAAAAGAGCCTCAGTTCGGTGCTGTACATCGATACGATCGACGGCCGGCGCGAGGAAATTCCCCCGCAGTGCCTCCACCGAAAGCCCGGGGCTTGCATCCGCGAGGTATTGGAACACGGGGCAACCCTGATGCTGCGCCCGCTGACCACCCGCTTTCCGCCCGAATCGCTGCCTTTTGGAGACAAGACCCGGCCGTCGGCTTCGTTGATGTTTGTCCCCTTACGGAAGGACGCGCAGACGATTGGGATTCTGTCGATTCAAAGCTACCTGCCTGAGGCCTACACCAAGGCGGACCTGCGCACGTTGCAGGTGCTGGCGGACCATTGCGGTGGTGCGCTGGAACGAATCCGGGCCGAGCAGGAAATCGAACGTCTCAACCGCGAGCTGCGGCAACGCATCGAGGAATTGCAGCTTCTGTTTGAGGTCGCGCCCGTGGGCATCGCGGTGGCCCGCGACCGGGAATGCCGCGTGATTAACGTCAACCGAGCGGGCGCGGCGCTGCTGGGGACCAATGGCCAAACCAATATCTCCAAGAACGGTGCGGAAGCCGGCCAATTGGCCTACAAATTCCTGCGAGACGGCCGCGAGGTTCCCCCGGAGGAGTTGCCGATGCAACGGGCCGCCCGCCAGGGCGCACCCGTGCTCAGCCAGGAGCTAGACGTCGTGTTTGCTGACGGCCGGGTGGTTAACTCCTACGTTGCTGCCGCGCCGCTATTCGACGATGCAGGCCATACGCGAGGAAGCCTCGGAGTAATGGTCGATCTTTCCCACCACAAGGAGGCCGAGCGGGAAATCCTTCGCCTGAACGCGGAACTCGAGCGACGGGTCTGCGACCGCACCGCCCAATTGGAAGCCATTAACAAAGAGCTGGAGGCCTTCTCGTACTCGGTTTCGCACGATTTGCGGGCCCCGGTACGCAGCATTCGCGGGTTCAGCGAGGTGCTCCTCAAGCGCTATGCCTCCAAGCTGGATGGCGCCGGTCAGGAATTGCTGCGACGGACGTGCGAGTCCTGCACTCAGATGTACAACGTGATCGAGGACTTGCTGCACCTGTCACGGGTCGGCCGCAGCGAATTGCACCGCCAGAGCATTAACCTCAGCAAGTTGGCGGAAGCGGTAGCCGACGAGCTGCGTCGAGCCGAACCAAAACGCCCGGTCAAATTCATCGCCGCACCAGGCCTGGAGGCCTGGGCCGACGAGCGGATGCTGCGGCTGGTGCTGGAGAATCTGTTGCGCAACGCTTGGAAGTTCACCACTAAAACACCCAAACCGCTAATCGAATTCGGCCTCACCGATGGCGCCGTCCCGGCATTTTTTGTGCGGGACAATGGCGCAGGTTTCGATATGGCTCATTCCCAGAAGCTTTTCGGCGTGTTCCAGCGGCTGCATTCCGAGCGGGACTTTCCCGGCACCGGCATCGGATTGGCGACGGTGCAGCGCATTATTAACCGTCACGCGGGCCGGGTTTGGGCCGAAGGAGCGGTCAACCGGGGTGCGACGATCTACTTTGCTCTGCCGCCGAATGAAGACGTTTGAGCCATCATTCCGCGACGCGGGCCGGGCCGCCCTGGCGGCGCCTTCGAGGCACTCCCTTTCGCTTCGTTCGCCCGAAGACTCTCATTCAATACGTCTCGCCAGCAAGGAACTGCGCGTGTTGTTTGTCGAAGATTACGAAAACGATGTCCTGCTGTTGCAAGAAGCGCTGCGGGACGCGGGTTACGAGCCGGTGTGCCACCGTGTCGAAACTCGCGAAGCTATGAGCGAAGCGCTAGAACGGCAGAAATGGGATCTAGTGATCGCCGATTACAAAATGCCGGCTTTTGACGGCCTGGAAGCACTGGGTCTGGTGAAGGCGATGGGGCTGGATCTGCCGTTCATCGTGGTCTCGGGGCAGATCACTGAGAGCACGGCGGTGGCTGCCATGAAGGCTGGCGCCCATGACTATGTGATGAAGGACAACTTGGCTCGGCTGGGCCCTGCAGTCGAGCGAGAGTTGCGCGAAGCCGAAGGACGCCGGGAGCGCCGCCGCGCCCAGGAAAAACTCCACATCGAGCAGGTGTTCCGCCGCGCCATTGAGAATTCCGTCCCTTCCGGCATCGCCGCAGTCGATCTGGAGGGCCGCCAGACTTACGTCAACCCAGCTTTTTGCGCGATGGTCGGCTGGAGTGAACAGGAACTGGTCGGGGCCCGACCTCCGTTTCTCTATTGGCCGCCTGAGCAAATCGAGACGATTGCCGAAGCCTTGGGCAAAGTGGTTCAGAGCGAGCCGCCCGGGGGCAGCCTCGAACTGCGCTTCCGTCGGCGCAATGGCGAGCGCCTGGACGTGTTGTTGCAGATCACTCCGCTTAAGGATGCTTTCGAGAACATCACCGGCTGGGTCAGTTCGGCCTCCGATATTACCGAACGCAAGCGGGCCGAAACTCGCCTCGCCGCCGACTACGCCATCACGCGCATCCTAGCCAACGCGCCCTCGCTTGAGGAAGCGGGACCCCGCCTGCTCCAGGTCTTACTCGGCGGCCTAGAAGTGGACCTGGGCGTATTATGGATTCCAGATCCACACGGCCAAATCCTGCAACCAGCGGTGCTGGACCTGCGGATTCACACTCCATCGCTGGAAATGTTTGTGGAGGCCAGTCGCCACTTCACTTTTGCGCGCGGCGTGAGCCTGCCGGGCCGGGTTTGGGAGCAACGCCGGGCCATTTGGGTGCCTGATGTCAAGCAGGAGCCCGCGCTGCAACGGCGCAACGCCGCTCTCCATGCCGGCCTCCAAAGCGCGCTCGCCTTTCCCATCCAAAACGCCAGCGATTTCTTCGGCGTCCTTGAATTCTTCACCGTCCGGCGGGTGGAGGAGGATGCGACGCTGCGCAGCATGATGGCAGCGGTGGGCAGCGAAATCGGTCAGTTCATCCAAAGACGCAATGCTGAGGACGCTCTGCGCCACGCCCACGCAGAGCTGGAATTGCGCGTGCAGCAGCGCACCGCGGAACTGAAGGCCGCCAATGCTAAACTCCAGGCCGCGATCACCGATCGCAAACGTCTCGAAAATGAACTTCTGGAAATCACTGAAAAGGAGCGGCGCCGCATCGGCCTGGATTTGCACGATGACCTGGGCCAGAAACTCTCTGGCATTGCCCTCATGACCAAGGGTCTGGAGCTCAAGCTGGGCAGACAACGAACCAGCGAAGCCCAGGATGCCGCCAAAATCCATGCCCTAATCCAAGAAGCGATGAGTCACGCGAGCGATCTGGCTCATGATATGGCCACCCTGGACCAGCCCCAGAAAGACCTGCCCTCTGCCCTCAGCGACCTCGCAGCCCATGCCCGCGAACTCTTCCGCATTACGTGCCGCTTCACCATGGAAGGGGCGGCGCCATCGCTAGATCCCAGCCTCGTGGCCCAGTTCTATAAGATTGCCCAGGAGGCGGTCACCAACGGCATCAAACATGGCAAAGCCCGGCGGGTCGGTATTCACCTGGCAAGTGGTTCGGGCGGGCTCGTCCTAACGATCCAGAACAATGGCGTGCCCTTCCCGGACTTGCGCAGCCAATCCACCGGCATGGGCCTGCGCATCATGAACTACCGGGCCAGCCTGATCGGCGCTTCGCTGGAGGTGAGAGGTTTGGGCACCCGCGGGACCTTGGTGACCTGCGCACTGCCGCTGGCAAAGTAGCGCCAGCAAAGCCGAACCGTTTCGCGACTTCGCATCAGCCGAGACGATCTGGAGGCGTTCGAGCGGGTTCGCCGGGACCTTCGCGGCCGAGCGGAAACGTTTTGAAATGGATGGGCAGAAGGTGTTTTGCTCCGGCCCGGTTGGTCGTGCGCACGGCCTGTTCGGGAGTCCAATGAGAACAGAACCACGGGTTCAGAACCTACAGTCCCTCCGAACCGCCTGGGCCAATCGCCGGAGATATTCTTCGCGGGAAATCGTTGTGCCGCCCAACCGAGCCGTAATCGGGGTCACCATCTGGATGTCGAACAACGTGAAATCGCGCTGGCGAAGGTGCTCGACCAAATAGTATAAGGCGACTTTGGATGCATTGCTGACCCGGTGGAACATCGATTCGCCCGCGAAGAACCCGCCGATGCACACCCCATAAATGCCACCGGCAAGCCGCTCATGTTGCCAGCACTCCAGGCTATGTGCGTGGCCGCGGCGGTGCAATTGCGTGTAGGCGTCCATAAACTCTCGAGTTATCCAGGTGCTCCTCCGGCCGGGTCCCGGCGCAGCGCAGCCTTCCATCACCGGCCCGAAAGCGCTGTCGGTGGTAATTCGAAAAACCTCCTTATGAATCACCCGGGTCAGGCTGCGCGGGACATGGAACCGATCCAGTTCGAAAATACCGCGCGGGTCCGGCGACCACCAAGTGATGGGGTTAACGGACCAGGGGAAGACTCCGCTCCGATAAGCCAGCAACAGACGCGCAACCGACAAGTCTCCGCCCACCGCCACGAGCCCTTCACCATCGGTGCTACGAGGGTTAGGAAAGTGGAGCCGGTCAGTGAGAATCGTTACTGGCATGGGGCACACGTGTGAAACCGTGAAATGTGAATGAATGCCGGCAGGTTTTTCGTTTTTCACGCATCATGATTCACTTTTCACTCCCGCCTTCCAGCGCCTGGAGCATTGCGATTTCAAACGCCCCGGCCATCTCCATCGCCCATACATGGGGCGCGGTTTGCTCGGTCAAGACCTCGATTCGCCCTTCGGGCGAGCCGAGCATGAGCCAGCTTCCGACCCGAATGTCGTTGAGCACCTGGAGCAGCCATTCCACTTCCGGTCGAGAGAGGGAGAGGCGCCATCCCTTTTCATGCGTCGCAAACCGCCTGGGGTCAGAAAGCAGCCTCTGCACCTGCGCTTTGTTTTCGACACGCTGCTCAGCCAGGGCATCATCCAGCAATCGCTGGCTGGCCTCCTGTTCCGGCAGCCGCGCTGATTTGCTTAGGGGCTGGTGGGCGGGCGGGATTTTGGGATAGAGTTTGAGCACTTCCAGCAGCACGTGTTTCTCCCGCGGGCCGAGCTGGAAGACCAGCGTTTCTTTGGTGGACCGGATGAGTTTCACTCGTCGCGCTCCATGGTGGCGTGCAGGCTGTAGCGTTGCAATTGGTGAACGTAGTGTTCGGCTTTCTCGAGGCTCTCGCGAGTCAAGACGCTTTTCCCTTGCTCGTGCACCTGAAGCATGTGGAACTCGGCTTTTTTGCGCGGCCAGCCGAACACTAACTGGAAGACATGCGTGACATAATCCATGAAATTGACCGGGTCGTTCCAGCAGATGACTAGGTAACCCGGTTCCAGCCCGGACCCAGGCTTGTCCTTCGGGGTTTCTACAACGCCGGGCCGCAGTTCGGGTGTGGCTGTCGCCGCCATGGCCGGAAAATAAAAGAGGAGGCCGCAATTGTCGAGTGGCCCGCGCTTCGGTCTCCAGGTAACCAATGGAGCCAGACCCGTGCTCATTTAACTGTTTTAACCCATTTAACTCGTTCAAGTCGTATTCTGCGAGGTTGCCTCTGCGGGACAACTCTGCCAATATCACGCTGCCGCTGCCGGCGCTTGCCCGAATGGCCTGGGAAATCTGAACATTCGAGAGTGCAACCCGTCGAAGCTGTGTTATGATTAAGCAAATTCGAGTCATGATTAAATGCTACGCCGTGAGAATCCTGCTGCTCGTGTTGAGTGGCAATCTGGTCCTGTCTTTTTCCCTCACCCCACTGCTGGCCCGTCAAGCCACGGCGGATAAAACCGAATCGTCGGAAATCGCAGAAAAATCGACCAAAACCTTTCAACCGCTCAACCCCGGCCCTGCTGACGGCCAAATCGCCTTCCTGACCGCGCGGATTTTGGAAAAGTACCAATACTTGCAACAGCCGTTCAACGCGACGGTTTCCAGGAAATTCCTCGACCGTTACCTGGAAACCCTCGATCCCATGCACGTCCATTTCACCCAGGCCGATTTGGCTGATTTCGAGCGCTACCGGACCAACCTCAACCGCATGACGATTACTCCCACCAATGCCGCCGATACCCACCCTGGCTTCGAGATTTTCAACCGCTTTGTCGAGCGCCTCAAACAACGCGTCGATTACGTGGACGAGTTGCTCAAGACAGAAAAGTTCACTTTCGATTCCGACGAACGCATTCTCCTCAACCGCAAGGACCAGCCTTATCCAAAGGACCTCGCCGAAGCCAAAAAACTCTGGCGCGACCGACTGCGCTTCGAATACCTGCAGGAAGAACTCGGCAAGCTGGATGCTAAAAAGAAATCGGCTGGCGTTACGGTCGGGAATGAGCGCATTGAGGTCCAGGGAACGGTCCAGCCTGGGTTGACTCCAACCCTCGATGGAGCCATCGAACAGTCTGCGACTAACTCTTTCGTCTCGGCTGGGACCAACTCCAACTTGCAGCCCGGTTCTTCGGAAACAACCGTCGAACCCAAGCCGAAAAAAACCGAGGCTGAAGAAATCGTTGAGACCCTCACCCATCGTTATCACCGCAACCTGCACACGTTTATTGATTTTGACAGCGATGATGTCCTGCAAATCTATCTCACAGCGCTGGCCCACGCCTACGACCCGCATTCCGATTACCTGGGCAAGGCCAGTCTGGATAGCTTCGCCATCAGCATGAACCTGAGCCTCTTCGGCATTGGCGCCGAACTTATGTCCGAAGATGGCTTTTGCACGATTAACAAGCTCCTGCCGGGCGGTCCGGCGATTAAGAGCAAAAAAATCAAAGAGAAGGACCGCATCGTGGCAGTCGCGCAGAGCAATCAGCCGCCGGTGGACATCATTGATATGAGCCTCAACAAGGCCGTCTCACTGATTCGCGGACCCAAGGGCACCGAGGTGCGGCTCACCGTCGTCCCGGCGGGCGAGGACTCGGCTACTCGCAAGCAGGTGACCCTCATTCGTGACGAGATTTCTCTCCCGGACTCGGCCGCCAAAGCAAAAATTATCGAGTTGCCGGTGACGCGCGGCGCAAACCTGCGCCTGGGGGTTATTGATCTGCCCTCGTTTTATGCGCCCTTTGACCCCTCGAATTCCAGGGGCACCAACGGCCTTAAGAGTTCGACCAGCGAGGACGTCGCCAAGTTGCTCGCCAAGCTCAAGCAGGAAAACGTTCGCGGCGTCATTCTCGATTTGCGCCACAACGGCGGCGGCTCGCTCGAAGAAGCAATCAAGCTCACCGGTTTGTTTATCAAAGAAGGCCCGGTGGTGCAGGTCCGGGGCTTCGACGGCAGCATCCAGGAAGACCGCGATAACGACCCCTCAATCGCTTACGATGGACCGCTGATCGTCCTGACCAGCCGCTTCAGCGCCTCGGCATCGGAAATTGTCGCCGGCGCCTTGCAGGATTATGGGCGCGCGCTCATCGTCGGTGACGCCTCGACGCACGGCAAGGGCACGGTCCAAAGCGTGCAGGCCCTGCATGACTTTCTCCGGTTCAACGGCCGTTCGCTCACCAATGATCCGGGTGCTTTGAAATTTACGATCAAGAAATTCTACCGCGCCAGCGGCGCCTCGACCCAAAAGAAAGGCGTCGTGCCCGACATTGTCCTCCCCTCGATTCTGAATGACTCCAAGGAGTTCGGGGAAAGCACGCTCGACAACGCTTTGGAATGGGACGAAATCCCCAGCGCGAAATATGAGCGCGTGGGCATGGTCGAGCCGTATTTGCCCGAACTGCGGAAGCGCTCCGCGCTGCGCGTTGTCAGTGATAAGGATTTCCAGTATATTCAGGAGGACATCGAATGGTATAAGAAACAGCAGGCGGATAAGACGGTGTCGCTGAATGAAAAGGAGCGGCTCAAGGAAAAGCACGAGCTGGACGCAAAGGCCAAGGCCCGCGACAAAGAGCGCCTGGCTCGCAAAGACCCGCAGGAAAAAGTCTATGAGCTCAGTCTCAAACAGGCCCTCGAGCCCGGGTTGCCGGCCCCTATGACCAAAACCAATTCCGGTCTCACCAAACTAGATGCTCACCAGGGCCCGGTCCCAGCGGCGGTCGGCACTAATCTCGCTGCTGCCGCGCAATACCCTGCGCCGGGCGCCGTAATCGAGGACAACCCTGACGAGGACAAACCCCCGCTCCCGGATGCGGATCTCAATGAGGCTGAGCACATCCTGGTGGATTATCTCTCGCTGATCCCGAAAAATAACGTCGCCGCGGTGCACGTGCATCCGGAGTAAGCGCCGCCCGGGGGGGGGATTCTTGCGGGACAGCGGAAAGTCAAGGGACCCTCACAGGTGACATTCCCTTTTTGATCGCTTAATTTCCTATCGTGCGTGAACGCTTCCGATTCTTCGCCGGCCTTTGGCTGGTTATCGCGCTTTCGGCTCGAGCGGAAGAACCCTCTATTGCGCAACGCCACTGGTTCGAGGTGCGCAGCCCTCACTTCCAAACCTACAGTTGTGGTCCAACCCAGGAGGTTGTCAGGCTCGCCGCCCGTTTAGAGCAATTTCACGAGGCTTACGCCCTCCTGGCGGGCAACCAGGCGGTGACCTCCCCGCCCATCGTTGTCATGGCCTTTCCCGAACATGCGGCGTTGGAACCTTTCCTGCCTGTGTATCAAAACCGCCCCGCCAACCTGGCGGCGTTTTTTAGCCGCGGCAGCGACGAGAACCTCATTGTGCTCTCGCTGTCCAATGCCGGGGCCGGCACATCGCTCGAAGCCGTCTTTCATGAATACGCGCACCTGTTGCTACGGCATAACGAGCAATTCTGGCCAATGTGGCTCAAGGAAGGCATGGCCGATATTTATGCGACCTTCGAGGTCACTGGCGACCATAGTATTCGTATCGGAAGGCCAATGGCGCTTTACTTGCATCTATTGTCGCAGCAATCACTGTTGCCTTTGAAGGACTTGTTCGCCGTTAAACACGATTCCCCCGAGTATAACGAACGCGAGCGCCAGGGAATGTTCTACGCCGAATCGTGGTTGCTGACCCATTACCTGATGCTCGGCGGCAATCCGTGGCACAAAGCGCACTTCGGACAACTCACCACCCTGCTGCGCGAGGGCCAATCCCCGGAGGCGGCTTTCACGAATGTGTTTCGCACGCCCTTGCCGCTGATGGAAAAGCAATTGCGCACTTACCTCGAGCGGGGCCGATTCGAGCCGCTGGGTCTCGTGGTCCGAGCCAGCCTCCACTCTCCGCAGGTGGTGGCCACGCGCGGACTGGCCCCGGTGGAAACCTGCTTCCGCCTTGGAGACCAACTGCTGCGCGTCGGCCGGGCCGATGCCGCCCAGTCTTATTTCGAGCAAGCCCAAAACTTGGCTCCGGCCAGCCCATTTCCTTACGAGGGACTGGGCTTCCTGGCGGCCGACCGCGGCGACCACGCGGCTGCCGCCCGGCTGCTCAACCAGGCAGTCCAGCACGGTTCAGGAAGTTTTCTGGCTCATTACATCTACGGCCGGGAGAGGCTTCGGCTCACCGCCAAGGCGCCGGACACTTTCACGCGTTTGGCGAGGTCCGAAGGTGCGGAGATTCGGGCCGAACTTGAGCGCTCGCTCGAACTGATGCCGGACTTCGGGCCGGCTCATCATTTGTTGGGATTTTTCGAGTTGCTCCAGGGTGAGAACCTTGGGGCCGCCGAGCAACACCTTCAGCGGGCCATCCAATTGGAACCTGAGAACCAGGCCTACCGGCTGACGCTGGCCCAGGCTCAACTCTCAAGAAACGACTCCGAATCGGCGCGGCGCACGCTCGCGCCGCTATGCCGGCCGTATGTCGAAGCCGAGGTGCGCACCCATGCGGAGGAGATGCTCAAGGCCATCGGAGGCCAGTAGTCAGTAGCCAGTGGTCAGTAATCAGTTATCTGTAATCTGGTCTCGTCTTCGTCCTCATCCTCGATTCTTAATGCTGGTGACGTCCCCTGGTCACTGACTACTGACTACTAACTGCTGACTAACCCGCACACCCGCCGATACAGGGCTTCATACTGCGGCACGATCGCCTCGGCCGAAAAAAGTTTGCGAGCGCGTTCTTGGGCCGCGCGCCCCAAGGCAGCCCGGCGCGCGGGGTCCTGGATCAAACCTTGCAGGTTGGCCGCCAGGCTCGCCGTGTCCCCAAAAGGCACCAGCACGCCGCTGACGTTGTCCTCGACCAGCTCCGGGATGCCGCCGACGCGGGTCGCGACGCTCGGGCAGGCAAAACACATCCCCTCGAGGATGCTGAGGCAAAAGCTTTCCGTTTCGGAGGTGTACAGGCCCACGTGGGCAATCTGCAGGTAATCCTCGATATCTCTGACTTTCTCGACAACGACGATCCGGTCCTCAAGGCCCAGGTGGCGCACGTCGGCCGCAAAAGGAGCGAAGCTATCGCCGGCGAGAATGACGAGTTTGAATTTGTCGCGATCCTCGATGCGCGCAACCGTTTCCAGCAGCAAATCGATCCGCTTTAAAGGACGGAGATTCGAGGAATGCAGCACCACTACCTCCTGGTCCAGCCCGAGTTCCCGGCGCACCTCTTTGGCAGAACGCTGCGGCGGGCCCGGGGTAAAGAAGTTGTGGATGACCTCGATGGGCCGGTTCAGTCCTAATACCCGTTGGGTTTCCTCGCGCAGGTTGGCCGAGACGCTCGTGATGGCATCCGAGGCTGCCAGGGCATGGCGGATGGCCGGCGCGTAATCCGCATCGCGGCCCAGAAGGGTCGTATCGGTTCCGTGCAGCGTCGTCACCAGGCGCGGCTGCATTTGGAGCGGAAGCATCGCGCGGGCCAGAATCGCCGCGGTCGCATGCGGCACCGCATAATGCACGTGCAGGACATCCAGCCCATGGTCGCGGGTTACCTCCGCCATTCTGACTGAGAGCGGCAGGGTATAGTCGGGATACTTGAACAATCCGTAATCGTTGACGCCGACCGGGTGAAAATAAAGCCGCGGCACATCAAACGGCAGCCGGAAAGGGCGCTCGTAGCTGATGAAATGCACCTCATGCTCACGCCGCGCCAGTTCCTCGCCCAGCGCCGAGGCCAAAATGCCGCTGCCGCCCACCGTGGGATAACAGGTAATGCCGATCTTCATTTATGATTTATAATTCGCGATTTATGAATTGGGCCCGGTCGCCACGATCACGTGCGTCTTGTCCGGCCCTCAAATCATAAGTCATACATTGTAAATCATAAATGATGTGCGCCGCGGCTCAACCTCGCAAGCGAGTCCAGTACCAGCGGGCCATTCGGGAAAAGTGCCATGGCATGCCCGACCCCGGCACGCAAACCGTTCAACCGCGCACGCGTGAGCTGGAACTCAACGTAATTGCGCGTGCGCATCTGCGAGGCATGGGCCTTCATCGCCGCCGTCCACGCAGCGACAATTCCGGGCGCGGAGATATCGAACATCACCCGGCCCAGGTCCGTGGGTTCGGCTTCGAGGGTGACGGCGTAGAAGAACAGTTGGTTGATGGCATGGGCCGGCCGAGCGCGTAGCTCCTTCAGGCCACCGTAACGGGCTAACCGGGAAGCATCGCGCACCATTTGCCCAAGTCGCCAATGATCGGGGTGTTGATTCTCAACCAGGCTGGGCGCTAGAACGATCGCCGGCCGCACCCGTCGCAGGATCGCGGCCAGTTTGACCGCGTGGACAGTCCGAACCTCGAAATGGGCATCGCCGCCCAAATTGATGAACTCGATGCTCGCCCCCAGCAGCGCGGCCGCTTTCTTTGCCTCGAGCGTGCGTTGTGCGGGCTTGCCGTTGCTCGCGGCTTCGCCGCGCGAACAGACGACAAAATGTGCCGCGCGTCCGGCCCGGGTTTCACGCGCGATGACCCCGCCACAGCCGAATTCGATATCATCCGGATGCGCGCCGAAAGCGACCAACGGCGGTGAACTAGGCTTGGATTTCGGTATAGGCTTCATCGGAACGGTCTATCGTATCACGGGCGACAAAAGCAATCTCCGGGGTTTCTTCTTTTTGCAAGTAGGCCTGCTCTCCGGCCCCGGCAATATAGTGGGTGCAGTGCAGAACCGATTGCATCCAGCGCAGGCGGGTGTCGCGCGTCGGGCTGACTTGTTCTTTGGTGAATGAAGCGGATGGCAAAGTAATGAAAGCGTCTCCCCCCTCGTGCAACTGGAGCGTCCCCGCCAGGTATCGGGCGCGGACAATTTCGCCCTCGTGCGGCACTTCGACAAAAAATTCCGGCACCTCACAGGCGGCGCGACGCACTGCGGCGTCGCTTGAGCGAACGACCCGGATGGCTTCCAGCAGGCCCATCCGCCGGTACATCTCCAGGCAGAAATCAGCCGCGTTTGAGGCGGATACCTTCTTAAACTCGTCGATGGCGGCATGTTCGAGGTAATTGGGCAATTGCAGCGCCGTCCGTTCCTGCCAGCCGGCGGGAACACGCTTCAGGTAAAGCGGCGAGAACTTTCGCTGGATTTTGTTTTCGAAAGCAAAATTGAGTTGCGCCGGGTCAGCGGTTTTGCGGTGGCGAAGGATGGTCCTGGTTTCGCGCGAGTCATGGTCGCTGTCGTGATAGAAGAAAACAATCTCGCCGCCCAGTTCCGCCTGCAATCTGCGCGCGGTCTGGATTTTGGCAAAAAGAAAGCGGCGCGGAAAAAATCCGCACGGCTGCTGGCCGAAACCAATGGTCGGGGCGGAGGTCATGAGGGAACATTGGGCAAATTATGTCGCGACTCACCGCCGGTTTCAAGCCCGTTGGGACCGAGCAGAGTCTGGAGCAGAAGGCTGAACAGGACGCAAGCGGCGCATCCGATGAGATTGTACCAGAGGTAGCTGATGAGATGGGTAAAGTGAAACACCAGCACCAGCGCTTCCGCGGCCAACCCCGCCCAGAACACGGCGCTGCCGCCCACCCGCCGCAAGAAGAACGCCACCAGGAATAAGCCGAGGATGACACCGTAGAAAAGCGAGCCGAGAATATTGGCCGCTTGGACCAAATTATCCGCCAGGTTCGCGAACAGCGCGAAGCCCAGCGCCACCAGGCCCCAGAATAAAGTGAACCACTTCGAAGCGGCCACATAATGCTCCTGCGTCGCGCCCGGCTTGAGCACGTGGCGGTAAAAGTCAACCGTCGTGGTCGAGCCAAGGGCGTTGAGCTCAGAAGCCTTTGACGACAATGCGGCCGCAAAGAACGCTGCGATCAGCAGCCCGATCACACCGTGCGGCAGATGCTGCAGCACAAACGTAATAAACACATAATCGGCGTCACCCGCCTTGGCGTGTGAGTCGGCCGCCTCCAGTGCTGTTCTGGCTTCGATCCGCACGGCCTCGCTGCGTTGGTGGGCGTCGAATGCTTGCGCTTTGGCCGCTGCCTCGGTCTGGCGGTCACCTGCGTGCCGGGCTGCCAGCCAGGTCTCGATCAAGTGCTGTTTCTCAGCATGGACCGTGGCGAATTTCTGCTCCAGGGCGTGCAATCCCGGGTCATGCTGCGCGACCGCCTGCCAGGCCGCCTGGTTGAAGAATACCGGCGGCTGCTCGAACTGGTAAAAAACAAAGAGCAACGCCCCGAGCAACAGGATTATAAACTGCATGGGAATCTTGATGACGGCATTGAACATCAAGCCCAGCCGGCTCGCGCGCAAAGACCCGCCCGAGAGATAGCGCTGCACCTGGGATTGGTCGGCGCCAAAATACGACAGCATCAGGAAGATGCCGCCCAGGAGGCCGGACCAAAACGTGTAGCGCCGATGCAGATCAGGCGAAAAATCGACTGCTTGGAGCTTTTTGAAACTACCTGCGACCGCGAGGGCATCGGTAAAGGAGAGCGCCGCCGGCAGCTTCACCACCAGCACCACCAACGCCGTCACCATCCCTCCAAAAATGACGGTCATTTGGTACTTATGCGTGAGGGTCACGGCCTGGCTGCCGCCGATGACCGTGTACAAAATAACCAGGGTTCCGCTCAACAGGATCGTCGCGTCCAGCCGCCAGCCCAACATCGTGGAAAGAATGATCGCGGGGGCGTAAATCGTAATTCCGGCGTTCACTCCCCGCTGGAGGAGAAACAGCGCCGCACCCAACAGGCGGGTTTTAGCATCGAACCGTCGGCCCAGAAACTCGTAAGCCGTATAGACGTTCAAACGACGGTAGATCGGCAGGAAAACCGCAGCGACAATGATCAGCGCCAGCGGCATGCCGAAGTAATTTTGAACGAACCCCAGGCCGTCGTGGTAACCCTGGCCGGGAGTGGAAATGAAAGTAATGGCGCTGGCTTGCGTGGCCATCACCGAAATACCGATGGCGGCCCAGCCCAGGGTTTCATCTCCCTTCAGGTATCTCCTTAAATCGTGCGGGCCCCGGGTTCGCCAAATGCCATAAGCGGCAATCCCAACCATGCTGCCGAGCAGGACGACGAAATCCAGCAGGTTCATCGGAACACCAGGCTCAGCGCTACCAGCAGCAATACCCAGAGGACGAAGCTGCCGAGCACAAACAGATAGACGCTCCGCCAGGTATGAAGAAGGGGAAGACCGGTCGTTTCCTCCGCTGCGTGACGAGCAGCCTCGGGAGACACGCGTTCAGAGGGAGGGCTGGCGTCCGGCGGCGTCACGATGCGTTCAGAAGGTTGGGTGAGTTGTCCCAAATGCGCCGGGAAGGCTCGCTGTCAACGCCGGAACCGCAGCGCTCTTCGGTATGGCGTCTCTTTGATTGGAACACACGCGCACTACCACACCCGGCTGGGCTTCGAACTGTCGGCTCATTTCGCTCCCTCGGCTTTTTCGGAAGGCGCCTTTCCCAGCGAGACCAGGTTGGCGAATAACCGATAAGCGCCGGGCACGGCGGCGGGCAGTTGACGGAACCAGGCCAGCCCGGTATAAACGAAATACCCCTTGCCGTATCGAGCGACCAGCAGACCGCCTTTTTTTGGCGATTCCCCCGGATCATTACAAGCAATGAGAGGCGTGAAATGCTCGTCCCATTGATTGGGAAAATAGAGGCCCCGCTCCTGCACCCAACCCTCGAAGTCGGCGCTCGTGATTTTGTTAGGTGTGTTCAGCGCCGGATGGTCTGGAGCCAGAAACGTCACCGGTGCGTTTTCATCGGTCACCCGGTCGCTCGACACCCGCAACTCGAAAGGCGCCAGCTTTTCCGGCTTGAGATCGTTAGGGCGGTTGTATTGGACAATGGCGTTGCCGCCCCCTTCCACGTAAGCAAATAGTGCCGGCAGGTTCGCCGCGAGATCGGTACGAACATTAAATGCGCGAATGCCGATGACCACCGCATCCAAGCCCTTCAGTTTTTCCGCCGTCAGGTCGGCGCCAGCCAAACGTTGGACCGCATACCCCATCTGCTCCAGGCCTTCGGCCACACTATCGCCCGCACCCGGCACATAGCCGACCTGTTTGCCGCGAATCGCCAACTCCAGGCTCACGGCCTCCAGACGCGCCGGCGGTTGGAGCAGTTGCAGGGGAATGTGCGGGTAACGAATCTCTATGCGTTGATTGCCGAAGCGTGCGCCCTTAACCTCGGCGTGAGCGGTCAGGCCCGCGGCGGCGGAGCCACCAGGCGCAGTCACCATGAATCTCAACCGGACGTGGTCGCCAACGGCTTCCAGGTGGAACGGTTGGACCGCCGGCTCAACGGGCCAGCGTTCCGGGGCGTCCAATCGCACCGTGCCGCCCACTCCGGCCCGCAGCGCGGTCAACTCCATTTCCACCGGGCGCGTTGCGCCAGGGGAAAATAACCTGACCTCTGACAGAAAACGCAGAGTGACCGGCGGAATCACATCGAGTCGACGGCGGTTTTCCGGTTTTGTCGTATCGGCCGCCGGCTGTACGGGTTCGTCAGCAAAAACCAGCGTCTGACCGCCGATTTCGAAGACCTGCTCAACCGGAAACGGGGGCGGATTCTCCGGCCGGCCGATGAGCCTTGGATCATCGACCCGGAACATTCCGGTCGTGTGCTCGGCGCGCAGCCAGTAAGGCTGGCTAACGGGCGTGCTGGCTGGAAGGATTTGCGTGCTGTCACGCTCTGCCGGTTGGTTGGCGTGCAGGTCCATGACGTTGGTAATCCCGCGGCTGAGGCTCGGGTAGCGCACCGCCATCCATCGGACCGGAACACTGGAATGCACGACTGCAGTATGATGTAACTGCATTGTTTCGCCCGGCACCACCTCGGCCTGGGATATCAGCGTCTCTGCCGAAAGGCCGACGCAAGCCTGGACAATATGGTCGAGTTGCCGGCGCTTTTCGTCGACGATTCGGTCAGCCGGCAGCAACGCAAAACCGCCGCGCAGCTTCAACAGCGAGGGGACGCTGGCCGCCGGGTCATTCGTGTCGAACTTTTCAATGACTTCATCCGCTATCCGGCCAATCTCGGCCCCGCCTGACACGCGGCCCCAGGTCGCATCAATGCCGTCGAAGACATCATTGGTGGCGGCTTCACCGCCCAGAAGCTGGAAAGGTTCAGACCGCGCGCCGCCGCCGCCGCGCCCGCCGGTGAAGTTGCCAAAGCCTTGCGTCTTGTGCATCGAGCGGCTTCGCCCCGCGATGTCGGCGAAGGATTCTCCGGTCACCGGGTCATTGCCGCTCACGTCCAGGTGCAACACCCCGGAACTCGGCTCATTTCCGCCCCCACGGCCGAATCCGCCTCCATTCATAAGAATCCGCTTGGGCTGCCATGGGGTAAGCTCGGCAAGCTGTTCTGGAAAGGCCTTGGGATTGCCAGTCAGTTTGAAAGCCTCGAGCGCCAGCGCCGCCGAGGCCGTATGGTGCCCATGTGTGCCGCTGGGCTGCGGAGAGAAGCGTGTGATGATGACATCGGGACGGAAAGAGCGAATGATGCGCACCACATCACTCACCACTTGCTGCCGGTCCCAAATACTCAGCGTCTCGGTGGCGCTTTTCGAAAAGCCGAAGTCGATGGCGCGAGTGAAAAACTGGCGGCCTCCATCCAGGCGCCGTGCGGCCAGCAGTTCCTGAGTGCGAATCACCCCCAACTCGTCGCCAAACTCCGGACCGAGCACATTTTGTCCGCCATCCCCTCGCGTGATGGAGAGATAGGCGGTACGATAACTTCGGCCCCGCGCGAAGTAGGTGATTAGTTGAGTATTCTCATCGTCGGGATGCGCCGCGACATAGAGCACAGTCCCGAACTGCCGGAAACTGCGCAGGTCCTGCAAGATGACCGAAGCAGGGGGTGGCTCGGCGGCAATTAACGGGAAACAGGGAACCGAACAGCTCAGGAAACATACGAAGGACGCTAAAATGGCTGAAAAACCGCAGTGGCGCGACGGACGCAGAGTTTCTCTCATGGTTTTCTCTGCGTTGATCGCGTCTCTGCGCTCAGTTTCGGTTTCCTCGATTAGGAAAAAAGGTTGGAAACCTTTGCTGGGGTTGCAACTTGGCGGGCCGGTTCTACTTCTTTACCGTGAACGGCACCGAATACTGGGTCTTTTCCCACATCATCTTGAGGACGCCGCCGCCGGACGGATTCGGCTCGATGGCCATCGTGAACTGGTCCACGTCCTTATCCAGTGTCTCCTTCTTCATATCGACGCGCGCCAATTCATTATCCGCTTCCTTTTTCTCGTCATAGGGTATTCCCCATTGGCCGGTCCTTTTGTTGATGATAAGCTTGGAAGTGCCGTCCTCAACCGGAAAAGTGAATAAGGTGTATTTCCCCGCCGGGACGGTCGTTTCGCCTATCGCCAGCGGCTGCTCGATGTTCAGGACCGTGGCGGCGTCAGCACCGGTGCGCCAAACCTTGCCGTAAGGCACCAACCCACCCCAGATTTTCCGGACCTCAGTGGTCCCGGGTTTCTTGCTGAAAGGGCGCCCATAGGTAAGCGTGATTTTGCTGCCGTCGATGGTCGCGCTAATCGTCTCATGCGGGCTGACGCCGGCCTGGAGCGAGCAGGCGCCGGCAACCACAGCTGTGAACAGGATGAGTTTGGAGATGTTTCTTTTCATAGTTTTTTCCCGTAGTTTAGTTTGCCAAAATTAATGGACCAGCTTTGCTTTGTCTATGTTCAATGCAAACCCGAAATCAGGTCTTCGTTCATTTTCACAAACGAGCTGTTCGGGCCTTCAGCTTTGATAGCCGAGTCCTTGGACTCTTTGGCCGCCGCCGTCGCCCCTTCCTTGTCCCCTTGCTTCGCGAGAATTTTAGCCTTCAGGTAAAGCAATTCATATGAAATGCGCGGCTTGTCTTCCAACCCGGTATTGAGCCAGCCCAGGGCCTTCTTTAAATCCTGGTCGTGATTGAAGTAAAAGTTGGCCGCCTGGTAATAGAACCCGGCTTGCTTCTTGCCTTCCGATTTCATTGCCGCATCGATTTGCGCCAGGACCTTGCCGGTCACGTCCAGTTCCATGCTGATCGGCACGTAAGTCTGGTCCCAAATCAGATACAACGTGGCCGAATCATCACGGACATCGGTGAAATCCATCGTGAAGGTTTCGACGTGGGCGCCGAGGTTCACGCTCTTGGTTTGGAGACGGACAAAGTCATCCTTCTGGTTGTAATTCAACGCGCCTGCGGTGAGATTCGTTTGCAGGATAATCGTCCAGTCCTCTTCCCCGGGAATCGTATAGAGAGCGTATTTGCCCGCGGGAACCTGCTTCCCGTTGAGCTTCACGTCGGTGGAGAAAGAAACCTTGGTCGAGGCGTTGGCGCCGGTGCGCCAGACCTGGCCATAAGGCACGATGCCGTCGAAGACCTTGCGGTCCTTGACGCCTGGCCGCGAGTAAACAATTTCAATGTCGGTCAGACCGACGCGTTGCTTGAGTGTGCAGGTCGGACTGGGTGGCGGGAAATCGACCTTGGGTTGCGTTTGGGCACAAAGGCCGCCAACAAAAATTAATCCGGCTGCTAGTATGCTATAAGAGAGAATTGACTTTGGGTTCATGGCCAAGACGCTAGCATAGCCCCATCGGAAGTGAAGCGGAAAAAGTGAGCGAAGTCTTTGGTTCTTTGGTTGAACGAAGACTTGCCTTGGGCCCGGTTTGTCGGTACTCCGCAGGAACTATGGCCAAAACCCAATACCTCACCGCCCCCATTAAGACGGACAAAATGCCGCCGGGCGTGCCCTACATCGTCGGCAACGAGGCGGCCGAGCGGTTCAGCTATTACGGGATGAATTCGATCCTGGTCATTTTCATGACCCATCTGCTGCTGAACCGCCAGGGGCAGCCCGACCCGATGACCGACGCCCAGGCCGATGCCTGGTATCACACGTTTGTCTTCTGCCTTTATTTCCTGCCGATATTGGGGGCGATACTCGGCGACGCGATACTTGGCAAATACCGCACGGTCTTGTTTCTGTCGATTGTCTATTGCTTTGGCCACCTCACGCTGGCCATCGACCATACCCGCCTGGGTTTGACCATTGGCCTGGGACTGATCGCGCTGGGCGCCGGAGGCATCAAACCGTGCGTTAGCGCCAACGTCGGCGACCAATTCGGCGCTACCAACCAGCACCTGTTGCCCAGGGTCTTTAGCTGGTTTTATTTCTCGATCAACTTCGGCTCGGCATTCTCGACTCTGCTCATCCCCTGGCTGTTGGATGCTTACAAGGTTCCTGCGGAACAAGCTGCCAGGCTGCCTGCGTGGCTCGTCCAGGTTTTGGAGAAGGTGCATGGCCCCGATATCGCCTTTGGCACGCCGGGACTGCTGATGTTCATTGCTACAGTTATCTTCTGGCTCGGTCGAAAGAAGTTCGTTCACCTCCCACCGGTAGGGTTGGGGCGGTACATCGAGGAGATTTCCCAGCGCGAAAACCTTAGGGCGTTGGCCAACCTGCTGATCCTCGTGCCGTTCGTGGCGATTTTCTGGTCGCTTTGGCAGCAAAACTTCTCTTCCTGGGTCCTGCAATCGGAACACATGGACCGGCACCTCTTTGGCATCGATTGGAAGCCGGCGCAGATTCAGACCGTCAACCCCATCTTCATCCTCATCATGCTGCCGCTGTTTTCCTACGCCGTCTATCCGGCCATCGATAAAGGGTTTCGTCTGACACCCCTGAGGAAAATCGGCATCGGCCTCTTCATCACCGCCTTGGCATTTTTCATCGTCGGCTGGATTCAACTCCGCATCGATGCCGGCCAGACGCCGCATATCCTGTGGCAGATCCTCGCGTTCCTTGTGCTCACTGCGGCTGAAGTTATGGTCTCCGTGACCCACCTTGAATTTGCCTACACCCAGGCCCCCAAAAAACTCAAGTCGCTCGTCATGTGCACGTATTTGGGGGCAGTGGCGCTTGGAAATGCCTTCACCGCAGGCGTCAACTTTTTCATCCAGAACCCCGACAAAACGGTCAAGCTGAAGGGTGCCAACTACTTCTTCTTTTTCGTGATCGTGATGCTCATCACCTCGGCATTGTTTGTGTTTTTTGCCAGGTTCTATAAAGGAAAAGCTTATATTCAGGACGAGGCAGCGGCGTGAACCGACGCTCAATGCACCTTCAAAAATCCGACCACCGTGCACGCAATCGCAATCAGCGCTGCGATCAGTGATTCACCAGCAATCATGCCCGAAGCGAGCGGGATATAATAAAGGTCCGAAGTTTTCTTATGGAATTTGTTCCAAAGCGCGACCAGGACCGCGCCGATGGCGAACGAGAGGCTATTTTGGAAAACCATCACCCAAGAGAGGCCCAGCCCCATCGCTGAAGGGAGGCAGGGATGAGCCTTGGGAAAAAGCTTCCCAGCCAACGGCAAAGCCAGCCCCAACAGCGCGCCAATGACGATGGCCCACACCGCCGTGACCGGTAACATGTGGACCCCCTGTGTCAGGAGGTCGGCTACCGCTTTCCACATGTAGGTTGCCGGCGGGTTAAAAGCCTCCAGAGCTTGTTTGTCTGGAACCATCAAATACCAGGCTGGCACGATTGCCAGCGTGCCGAAGAAGACGCCGATGAACTGCGCCAGGAACTGTTTTCGTGGATTGGCGCCCAGGATGTAGCCGCTCTTCAAATCTGTCAGCAGGTCCGCCGCCGCGCCGCCGGCGGAAGCCGTCGCCCCGGCCGCCATTAGGTTGATCGACGCCACCCCTTTGGCTCCCGGTAAAACCGCGTAGAGCAATTGCGTCAGCTTGCCCATCGCCCCAATCGGGGTCGTGTCGGTTTCCCCGGTCGCGCGGCAACAGACCAGCGACACCACGAAGGAAAGCGCCACCGCAATCAATCCCAGCACGATGGAAATGTGAAACGCCAGATACTGTACGGCGACCATGCCAATCGTAATCGGAATAAGGCCGGCTACCAGCCAGGAAAACGGGACTTCGATGGCGTCCATGGCCTCACTATAGCCTGACTTTTCCCTCTTCTTGAAAAGGGTGAATGCCCGCGCGAACGTCCGCCATTGCAACGCCACGGTGGCCAGGCTTGAAAAAACCATAATCGATGTCCCGCCCCATAATGCCCAGCGGGTGGGATTAAAGTTGCCCTCGGGACTGACTGAAAACGAGCGCACGTAACCCGGCACTCCGGCCTGGGCCATGTCCATCACCAGCAGATGCGGCGCGACCACGAAATAAAGCAACCCGGCGCCAAGCAACATCGAGAGAGAAACCCGCAAACCGGTAATCATGCCCGCGCCGATCAGCAGCACGCTCGGTTCCAGCGCCAGGCCCGCCATCTGCCCGCGCGCGATCGGGTTCAAAAACGCAGGGAAATTAAACGCGTCCGGGATGTAAAAGACACTTTGTAATTTCTCCAGCCAGGCTTGTGGCCGGCCCGTCTTGCTGAGCTGCTCGACCAGCGTCCCGTAACTACGCAGCAAGCCCACCAGTCCACCCGCCGCCAAGGCAATGAGGAGGGCATAGGCTTTTTTAAGCGCCTCGGCTCCTTTGGAATAGAGGCTCCGCAACGTCTCAGCAGCGGCAATGCCGCTGGGAAACTTTAATTGTTCCTGGTTGACCATCTGACGCTTCATCGGAATGGCAAGAAACACCCCCAACGCCGCCGTGAACAACGTGAAGAGAGCAACGACGTACCAGGCCCGGTGCTGTCCCTCAATCAACAGCAATGCGCCAAACGCCGTCCCAATCGTTGCGCCCGTGGAATAACCCGCCGCCGAAGCCGTGGATTGCATGCAGTTGTTTTCCAGCACGCTCATCTGGCTGAGCCGCCCGCCGGAGAGCGCGCGCAGCGCGTTCCAAATGACGTAGGAAAGCACGCAAGCCGTAATGGCAACACCAAAAGCCCAGCTCAGCTTGAGGGTCGTGTAAAGATTGGAAATAGACATGAACATCCCCAAAACTCCACCCATAAGGACCGCGCGCAGAGTCAATTGTTTCTGCCGGTCGCCGCGCCCGGTATAGATTTTCTCGAACCATTGCCGTTCGATTTCCTCAGGCGTCCCCTTAAAGCCGCGAGTCGGCAGATCGAGGTCCGCATCAGAAACAACTTCAGCGGCGGCTTCCGCCACACCGCCGTCTTTGTCGACATTCTGGCTCACAAACTCAAATCTGGCAGAAGGTCGGGTGCGAAAGCCTCCCGCGCCAGCTTTTTTTCCGAAACCATCGTCCTTCCTGGGCCTTAAATGATTGACCTCCTTCTACAATATTGACTCCCCCGGCGTTCCTCTCCATGATTTGTGTGACTTATGAAATTAAGTGCCGCATCATTTTGGGCTCTTATAGCTAATCGCCTCTGGGCCACCGGGGGCTCATGATCGACGGGGACCTGAGCTTTATTTAGTGCTTTCAATTTGTTCATGCATCCGGTTGTCTCCAAAATCCGCCTCAGCCCCAACGTCACCCGCCTCGATGTGGTCGCGCCGCGCATCGCCCAAGTCCGCCAACCGGGCCAGTTTGTCATTGTTCATCTGGACGACCGTGCGGAACGGATTCCCCTGACCATTGCCGATGCCGACGCGAAGGCCGGCACCATCGCCCTGGTGATCCAGGCGGTTGGTAAAAGCACCCAGGACCTGGTCGCGCTTGAACCCGGCCAGGCCATCGCAGATATCGCCGGCCCCCTGGGCCAGCCCACCGAAATCTTCTCCTCGGGCCGGGCTCTCTGTATCGGTGGCGGCGTCGGCACTGCCGTCGTGCACCCGATTGCCCAGGGTCTCCAGCGCCGGGGCGTCTCGGTTGTCAGCATCATCGGCGGGCGTTCCAAAGAATGGGTCATTTTCGAATCCGAATTGCGGCGCCTGGGCGAAGTGGTCGTCTGCACCGACGATGGCAGCTACGGGCGCCACGGGTTCGTGACGGATGCCGCCAAAGAGGCGTTGGCCAAGAGCGGTATTGACATTGTCTATGCCGTCGGTCCCGTGCCTATGATGCGCGCCGTGGTGAACCTGACCAAACCGCTGGGTGTGCGCACGATCGTTTCTCTCAATCCCGTCATGGTCGATGGCACCGGCATGTGCGGCGGTTGCCGCGTTTCGATTGGAGGCGAGACCTTTTTCGCTTGTGTAGATGGCCCGGAATTTGACGGGCACCTCGTGGATTTTGACTTGCTGATGGACCGGCTCAGCACGTATCGCGAATTCGAACAACAGGCCGTCGTCGCCTGCAAAGAGGGCGCTTGTAAAATCGGGTTGGGGTAACCACGCTCGCGATTTAACGCTAATCTTTTTAAGCCTTTTAACCTTTTCACCCCTTCCCGAACGTGAGCACGAAACTCTCCACTAAGCAACGCCTGCAAATCGACCGGCAGAAAATGTCGGAGCAGGAACCCCTGGTCCGCAACTCGAATTTTGGTGAAGTCAACCTCGGCCTGGCCGAAAAAGTCGCCTTGCTCGAAGCCGAACGCTGCCTGCAGTGCAAGGACCCTAAGTGCGTCGCCGGCTGCCCGGTGATGGTGAATATTCCGCGTTTCATCCAACTGCTCTCCGACGGCAACCTCGGCGACGCGGCGCGCTCACTCCTCAATGATAACGCGCTACCCTCCGTCACCGGCCGGGTCTGTCCGCAGGAAACCCAATGCGAAATCGAGTGCATCCGCGGGCACAAGGGGCTGCCGGTAGCCATCGGCTATCTCGAACGTTACGTGGGCGACTGGGCCAGCGGCCATAGCGACAAACTCCAACTCCAACCCGGTCCGTCCACCGGCAAAAAAGTGGCCGTCGTTGGCGCTGGACCAGGCGGTCTGACCGCCGCAGGTGAATTGGCCAAATACGGCCATGCGGTCACCGTTTTTGAAGCCTTGCACAAACCGGGCGGCGTGCTGGTCTATGGCATCCCGGAATTCCGCCTGCCCAAGCGAATCGTCCAGGATGAAGTCAATCGCCTCGTGAAAGCGGGGGTAAATATCCTTTGCAACACCGTCATTGGCCGAGCCTACTCTTTGCAGGAATTGCGCGGCCAATTCGATGCCGTCTTCATTGCCAATGGCGCTGGCTTGCCCGTGTTCATGAATGTCCCGGGTGAAAACCTCAAAGGTGTCTATTCGGCCAACGAGTACCTCACCCGCATCAACCTGATGGCCGCCTACCAGTTCCCCAGGTCCGATACCCCCGTGCTCAAAGGTAAACACATCGCCACCGTCGGCGCGGGCAATGTCGCCATGGATTCCGCCCGCACCGCCAAACGCATGGGAGCCGAATCCTCCAGGATCATCTATCGCCGCACGCGCAAGGAAATGCCGGCCCGCGCCGAAGAAATCCACCATGCCGAAGAGGAAGGCATCCAATTTGAATTCCTGGTCGCGCCGCTCGAGGTCCTCGGCAACGATAAGAAATGGGTCACCGGCCTTAAATGCGTCCGCATGCAACTGGGCGACCCTGACTCCTCTGGCCGCGCCCGGCCGGTGCCGGTCGCCGGCTCGGAATTTGTCATCCCATGCGATATGGTCGTCGTGGCTGTCGGCACACGCGCCAACCCGCTGCTGACGGCTACGTGCCCTGAACTCAAACTCAATAAATGGGGCAATATCGTCGTCGACGAGAAAGGCATGACCAGCCTCCCAGGAGTTTTTGCCGGCGGCGACATCGTCCGCGGCGCCGCCACTGTCATCCTGGCCATGGGCGACGGCAAAAGCGCGGCTAAATCCATCGACGAATACTTGCGAAGCCCGTGATGCCGCGGACCAAATCCGACCAGCTTTTCGCCGAAGCCCTGCAGTACATCCCCGGCGGCGTCAATTCCCCCGTGCGCGCTTTCCGCGCCGTTGGCGGCCAGCCGTTCTTCGTTAACAAGGCCAAAGGCGCGCGTGTTTGGGACATCGATGGCAACCGCTATCTCGACTACGTCGGCACCTGGGGGCCGGCCATTCTCGGCCACGCCCACCCCAAAATCATCAAAGCCGTCCAGGCCGCCGCAAAGCATGGCACCAGTTTCGGCACCCCCAACCCATTTGAAGTCACCATGGCCAGGCTCATCTGTTCCTGGGTGCCCAGCGTCCAAAAGGTTCGCATGTGCAACTCCGGCACTGAAGCCACCATGTCCGCCATTCGCCTGGCACGCGGCTTCACCAAACGCGACAAAATTATCAAGTTCGACGGCTGTTACCACGGACATGCCGATTCGTTGCTGGTCAAGGCCGGCTCAGGTGCGCTGACCTTCGGCAACCCGGACAGCGCCGGGGTCCCCGCTGCGTTTACCCAGCACACCGTCGTCCTCCCCTTCAACGACATGGAAGCGGTCAAAGCCGCTTTCGCTGCGAACCAAAACCAAATCGCCGGCATTATCATCGAACCAGTCCCGGGCAACGCCGGTCTTTACTTGCCCAAGCCTGGCTATCTGGAATCCCTTTGCGAAACCACCCGGGCCAACGGCGCGCTGCTCATCTTCGACGAAGTCATGACCGGCTTCCGTCTGGCCAAAGGTGGCGCGCAAGAACGCTTTGGCATCACCCCCGACCTGACCTGCTTCGGCAAAGTCATTGGTGGCGGGCTTCCGGTGGGCGCCTTCGGTGGACGCTCCGAAATCATGGATTGCCTCGCGCCGCTCGGGCCGGTGTACCAGGCCGGCACTTTGAGCGGCAACCCGGTCGCTATGGCCGCCGGCATCGCTGCCCTGGAAGAACTCGAAGCCGGCAACGCCTACGCCCGCCTCGAACGGCTCGGCGCCGCCCTCGCCGCCGGGATGAGGGAGGCCGCTGGAAAGGCCGGAGTGAGCGTCCAGTTCAACCACCTCGGCTCGATGTTTTGCGGCTATTTCACCAGCCAACCCGTTCATAACCTGGCCGACGCCATGACCAGCGACCGCGAGCGGTTCAAGAAATATTTCCACGGCATGTTGGCCAAAGGCATCTACCTGGCGCCCTCCCAATTCGAGGCCGGGTTTCTTTCCACCGCTCACACTGAGGCCGACATTAATAAGACGGTGAAAGCCGCCGCGAAAGTGATGAAGACCCTGTAGCCACAGACACAAAAAACCCTAAGAGTGCATTTTTCTTTGAGTTCTTTGTGTTCTTTTGTGGCCAATCCCTCTCATGCGCATCCTCGCCCTCGACCACGGGACCAAACGCATCGGCATCGCCCTCAGCGACGAGTTGAAAATGATTGCCCAGCCGTTGGAATTCGTTCCCGCCGAACCTTTCGCCGATTGTCTCGCCCGACTGAAGGAGCTGCTGCGGGATAAGGAAGTCGAGTTGGTCCTTGTAGGTATGCCTCGCAACATGAATGGCAGCTACGGTCCAGCCGCACTCAAAGTCCAGGATTTCGTCGCCGCCCTTAAACGCGCCGTCACCGTGCCCATCCAGACCTGGGACGAACGCCTTACTTCTGCCCAAGCCAACCGTTTCCTGATTCAAGCCAATGTCCGCCGCGAAAAGCGTAAGGAAAAGGTCGATAAGATGGCGGCGGCAATCCTGTTGCAAAGTTATCTGGATAGCCTCGCGACGTGATGCGTGAAACGTGAAACGTGAACACCCTCAGCACAATATTCACGTTCCACGCTTGCCGTTTCACCTCAACGGTTTTGCGCGAATGAATCCCGTAAAGTTCAAGCTCACCATTTCCTACGACGGCACCGGCTACGAAGGCTGGCAGGTCCAGAAGATCGGCACTGGCGTCCAGCAAAAGGTCGAGGAGGCATTGGCAAAACTCTTCCCGAGCCGGCCGCGGCTCCATAGCTCCAGCCGCACCGATACCGGCGTGCATGCGCTCGGCATGGTTGCCCACTTCGAAGTTCCGCGCCCGGAATCCCGGATGACTCCCCGCAAGCTGGCGCTGGCCCTCAATGCCTGGCTGCCGGAGGATGTTCGGGTCTTCTCCGCCGCCCGCGCCCGCAAAGACTTCCACGCCCGCTTCGATGCCACGGGCAAACAGTACCGCTATTTCGTTTGGAACCACACGGCGATGAACCCTTTGCTCCGGCACACCGCCTGGCAAGTGCCCCGCCCGCTCGATGTGGCCGCGATGCGCCGCGCGGCTCCTCTGTTCGCCGGCAAACACGACTTCCAATCCTTCGCCGCAAGCTCGGGCTATGCCCGGGAATCCACCGTGCGCACTCTCTCCCGCTTCGACCTCAAGCGCAACGGGCCACTGCTCACGTTTATAATTGAAGGCGACGGTTTCCTTTACAAGATGTGCCGAGGTATCGTCGGTACGCTCGTGCAAGTCGGTCAGGGAAAAATCCCTGCGCAGGCCATTAAACCCATGCTGGCCCGCAAAGACCGCCGCGCCGCCGGCATGTCCGCCCCCGCGCATGGATTGGTGCTCTGGAAAGTGTTTTATCGAAAGAAGAAGCGTGTAGTTCGTAGTTAGTGGTGCAATCGTTGAGTATCTGTCCGCTGATTACTTGATTACTGATTACTGACTACTGACTACATGCACATCGTCCTGGTCGAACCCGAAATCCCCCCCAATACGGGTAACGTTGCCCGGCTCTGCGCCGCCACTTACACCCGACTCCACTTGATTGAGCCGTTCGGATTCAAACTCGACGATGGGCAACTCAAGCGGGCCGGCATGGATTATTGGCAGCACGTGCAATGGCGCGGCTGGCCCGATTGGCAAACCTTTCAACAGCAACTGCCCCCCGGCGCCCGCCTCTGGTTCATTGAATCCAGAGGTCCCAAGCTTTATACCGAAGCCCAATACGCTCCCGAGGACTACCTGGTTTTTGGCCGCGAGACGGCGGGTCTGCCAAAAAAGCTGCTCCAGGAAAATCCAAAACATTGGCTGCGCATTCCCATGTTCAACCCCAGAGCCCGGTCTCTCAATCTCTCCAATTGCGTCGCGCTCGTTCTCTTCGAAGCACTCCGCCAACAAGGGTTCAGAGATGAAGTGCGTGATGCGTAAGCCCTAAAGCGCGAAAACCCTCCGGGCAACATTCACGTTTCACGTTTTACGTTCCACGCCTCATACCTTCCCCTCTGCTTCCCGAATCAATCCCACCACCTTCTCCGGCTTGTCGGCCTTCAGCAGGTTTTGGCGCAACCGCGGATCCCGCAGCAGGCGGCTCAGCCGGGCCAGGATCGCCAGGTGCTGCGTTACCGTCGGCGCGATCAGCAAAAAGAAAAGTTTCGCCGGCACCGCATCGATCGCCCCAAAGGGAATGCCCTCGGCGTGGCGCCCAAACACAATGAGCGAGTGGTTCACTAATCCGACCAGCGCATTGCGCGCGTGCGGCAGCGCGATGCCGTCACCAATGCCGGTGCTGTGCAATTGCTCGCGCTCATGAAGCGCTCGTAGCAACGTTTGGCGGGCCTCGGGCTGCGTCTCCAACTCCGGAATCTGGTTGACCAGTTCGCCCAGGACTGCGTCGCGGTCAGCGCTCCTGAGATTTAGATTGATCCTGGCCGGCGCCAGCAGTTCGCCCAGCACAACAGAGTTCGCGTTGTTCATAGAGCCGCTCATCTTACCCTCAAACCTCCACGTAGGTAAATACCCTATTCCGGTCACAGCCACCGGCAGGCGCACTCCTGCGTTTCGGACGATCCTGGGGGCAGTGTCCAGATACGCCGGCCACCACCAGGGATCAGCGACTTTGGCACCCCCTGAAATGCACGATCACTCGGTAAACAGGGCATTGTCAATGTGTCAACCCCTGTGCCCACCCCGTGCGCCAGTTCCAAATCGTAAATTGTAAATCATAAATCATAAATCCCTTGGGACGGTTGGGACGGTCCGGGACGGCCGTGGGACGGCTGCAAGAGTGAGGATCGCCCGTATTTACCGGCCTTGGGACGGTGGGACGGCTGTACACCCCCAAGGCACACCCTATCCCCCCACCTGCATCTTCCGCTTCTGGCCTTTCCACTTATTTCCGCTTTGTTTGGCGTTTAATCCCGGCCCATCCAGACCAATCCCGACCAATCCTGAGTCCGTAAATATTTTTTTGCTGATCCGGTTTCAGTCCTCTCTGGCCCATCTCGCGATCGTCCGGTTCCCATCGAGTGTCTTTGGGCTTGCCCCGATTCGCTTTTGTTTCATAGTACCCCATCGGTTTCACTGCCGGTTGGGCGCTTGGCGCAGTGGTAGCGCGTCTCGTTTACACCGAGTAGGTCGTGGGTTCGAATCCCTCAGCGCCCACCATTCTCAGCAGCCCAATCACCACCACCAAGCAACGCCAATTAGTAGGTACTCGATATCGCTCTCTTCCAAATCGGCACCACCCGCTTCATCTCGTCGATGAGCCATTGGCAGGCGGCGAACGCCTCACCCCGATGCGGTGCGACCACTTCCACCCAGAGCGAAGGTTCGTTCAATTTCACCACGCCCAGCCGATGGACCAGCCGCACCGATTCAATGGGCCAGCGCTTCTCCATTTCATCAAACAGCAGGTTGAACTGGTGCTTAGCCATGCGCTGAAAGGATTCATATTCCAAGGCGCAGATCCTGGCACCGGCTTCCTCCCCCCGCACCATACCCAAAAAATATACCACGGCTCCCATGTCGGTGGAGAGTTGACGTTTAGAGAGCAGGGCCGCCTCATCAATGGGTTCGGTGGCGATCGTGAGGTGGCGGCGCATTTTGTTCTCAATCAGCTTTATAAGGTTGCCAGGTTGGCGATCACCCCGGCTTGAAAACCTGGCAAACCTGGCAACCTGGAACCCATTCAACCTCCTTGGACCGGTGGAAAGAGCGAAACCTCGTCA
>Ga0210408_10000165_pt1 | contig 101489 bp, 89 predicted proteins | sample IncBWH4MmetaG_FD_155471 | JGI IMG/M metagenome (GOLD analysis project Ga0210408, IMG submission 155471) | Forest soil microbial communities from Barre Woods Harvard Forest LTER site, Petersham, Massachusetts, United States - Inc-BW-H-4-M | ecosystem: Environmental > Terrestrial > Soil >...
ATATACAGCGTGTTATCCCTTTGCCCAAACTATTGCTCGTTCGTCTGACTGATGATGACAATCTTTTGACAATTCGTTCTAACTACGCGAGATGTATAATCCGCCCCGTCTATCGGGAACACCCAGTTGCGGCAAGCTGTGATATCCGTGCCATCGGAAGAATTTGATAGACCTTCATTCGCGCCGCGAGATTCCTAGAGTTTCAGGCAAGAATTCGAGCGACGAGAGAAGCATCGGCAAGAATGCAGCTACCCCGGCAACGGTGGATCCCAGGAGAGAGTCTTTGAAGGACAACGATTATGCGCTACCTTGGCAATAAGTCACACAGCCTGTTTATCCCCGCGATTTTGCTGGCCGGGCTTTTCGCATCGGCAGGCGCAGCTGCGCAACAGTCAGCTCCGGACAACATCGGCGGTGGGCTCCGCCAGTTGATCGAGGCACAGCGCAACGTCCCGTCCGCGGCACCGGCGCTCTCGGCGGCCGCACTCCTCGAACCGCGGCTGTTGCGCGATGCGCAAAGCCGGGTCCTGGTTAACGTCTGGCTCGACGGCACACGTCCTCTTGCTGCCGTTCATCAATCGCTTGCTGGCTTGGGCGCCAACGTCTCGGCCGAGCTTGGCAAATACCGCAAGGGTGTGATCGCCGCCTATGTACCAGTCGAACGCGCCAGCGATGTCGCCCGCACGTCTGGGGTCAGATCGGTCACTCTCGAGCACAAGCCGGAGCTGCGTATCGGCAAGGCGACCACCCAGGGCCTCGCCACCATTCACGCCGACAAGCTGAACGCCCTGGGACTGCTAGGTCAAGGCGTCACCATCGGGGTCCTGTCCGACAGCTTCAACAAGAACTCGGGGACCAATGACCATGAGGCGCAGGATATTAAGAGCGGCGATCTGCCCGGCCCGGGCAACCCGAACGGCAACACGACGCCGGTCCTCGTCTTGGACGAGGATCCGGCGCCGGGCACCGATGAAGGCCGGGCGCTTCTGCAGATCGTTTACGATATCGCGCCGAAATCCAAGCTCTGCTTTGCCACCGCATTCACCGGCGAGGTGCAGTTCGCCGTCAATATCCTGAAGCTTGCCGATCCGAATGGCCCGTGCAAGGCCAACGTCATCGATGACGATGTGGGCTATTCGCAAGAGCCGTTCTTCTCCGACGGCGTTGTTGCCCTGGCGGTCGACCAAGTCAAGGCTGACGGCGTCGCCTATTTCTCCTCGGCCGGCAACGACAACAGCGGCAATTACGTCGCGACCTTCAACCCGATCAGTGATGCCGACGCCCGGTCGAAATTCTCCGGCAATCTTGTTCTGGGCAATGTCGAGACCGAGCTCACGGCTGGCGGTTTCCATAATTTCGGTACGAACAAGAACGTTTCAATCGCACTTCCGGTCTTTGCTCCCCCAGGCAACCACTTTCTCGTCTTGCAATGGAACGATCCATTCTTCGACATTACGCCGACCGCGTCATACGATTTCCTTGTCTTCGATGACAATGGCTTCTATCACCCCGAACTCAGCGGCATCGATAACATTTATTCGACGGCTCAGCCGGTTCAGGGCGTTCTGCTCCCCGGCGGGAACGCGGGGTTGATCTACTTTCTCGCCATTGCGCTGCGCCCCGGCGGCGCCCCGCAACCCGCGGCGCATCTGCAGATGGTCGATTTCGACGACGGCAACCAAGTGACGCTTTTGAAGTTTGCCAACCGCCTGGCCCCATCCGTCTTTGGTCACCCAGCCGCGGCCGGCGCCATCGCCGTGGGTGCTGACTTCTGGGCCAACACGCTGAGCACGGAGTATTTCTCGTCGCTCGGCCCGACCACGATCTACTTTGACCAGGACAATGTGCCGCTGGCGAAGCCTGAGATTCGCAAGAAGCCGGAAATCGCCGCACCGGACGGAGTGGACACGACCTTCTTCGGGTCACCCGGAGTTCCGGGCGACCCGCATCCCCTGTTCTTCGGCACTAGCGCCGCCGCTCCCCATGCAGCGGCGGTCGGCGCGTTGCTCATTGAGGCGGCCGGCGGACCGGGCCAGCTTTCGCCCGACAAACTCAAAACAGTGCTCGAACAAACCACACAGCAACCCCATCAACTCACCACCGCCGTCTCTGCAACCTTGACGAGTGGGGCCGATACACTTGCGGTCAAAGTCGCGGGTTTTCTGCCGCTTGATCCGAGCCAGTTCCACTTCGCATTCAACGGCGCGGCCGGCGACAGCGTGTCAGGAATTGTCATGGACGCCTCCAAGGTGAATATCTCCTTTGGCGCCAGGACCGACCAGTTCCTCATCGGTAATACTAATGTCCCGCCGGCCGACATCGTCTTCCAAAACAAGAACGGTCTAAGCCCGGTCGCCAGGCTCGCCTTTTTGCACCAAGCCTTCAAAAGCGGCGCCTTCGTCAATCTCGGCTTCGACTTTGACAGTTCGCTAGTCGGCTTCCTGGGCATCAACTCCGGGCTGCTCTATGGCACCAAGGTCACCGCGACCATCGACTCCAGAGGCACATCCACACCGGTGAGCGGCGTGCTGGGCGGACCGACCGGATTGGGCTATGCGGTCACCGATGGCTTCGGCCTGATCGATGCTTTCGCGGCCTACAAGAAACTGATCGGGGGCGCCCCGTAGTCGGGCGCGCAGTACCTAACCCGGCCGACCCTGGCGGATGGCGTGGCTTGAGCAGCGCGTTAGATCACTTGTCGTCGGCGCAGCAATAATGCTCCACTCTTGTAAACCGGCGATAGCACCAGCTAACACCGCACACACCCTGGCGAAACCAGGCAAACCGCTGTAGACTTCTCACGCTCGCCAAAGTCAGGCCTCTTCGGATGCAAGTCCGTCAAAAGGAGGTGGATTATGAGAAGCTGGAAGCAGATAAGCCTTCTCATCGTGTGTGTGATTGTCCTGATGGCTTCGACTCCGGGAAAACCAGCATGGCAGATGAAAGCGGATTACGTGGAAGCTTGCAGTTGCCATCTGTTCTGTCCCTGCTATTTCAACAAACACGCCGAGCACCCGCACTGCGAATTCAACATGGCGGTCAAAGTGCGCGAAGGGCACTCGGGAAAAACCGACCTGGCAGGAGCCAAGTATTGGCTGACCGGGGATCTGGGTGATGAGTGGGGTACAAACAAAAAGGGAGAGTGGGTGGTGGTGTCGTTTGATCCATCCACCAGCAAAGAACAACGGGACGCGCTAGCGCCCATGATTCTCAAGACCTACGGTCTAGAATGGGGCAAGCTGGACGTGCAGGAGGCCCCCATTCAGGTCGACCGATCTGGAGACGTGGTCAGGGCCACGCTGGGTGGAGGACAAATGGCTACGATGAAGCTGCAGCGCGAGGCGGGCGCCGATGGCAAGGGCGTTGTGTTGCGGAACGTCAAGTATTTCGGGGCGCAGAACAATGACGGCTTCGAAATGTATCGCTCGCTGGAGCACAGCGCCAATGTTGGAGGACATAAGTTCTCCTACTCCGACCGCAACGCTTTTCTGATTTCAATCGATACCCACGAAGGCGAGGGCGGCGGCATGTCGGGCGGCAAGTGATACGGACTTCGTTCGGTTTGGCCCCCGCATTGGCGGGGGCTTTTTGATGGGTATACAACTCAACTCAGGCAGCACTTAACGAAGCACAACTTTCCGGGAGCAAGCTAGATCATTCCTTCCAGCCGAACGTAGCTCGCTTCCATTCCACGTTCCATGCCGGTCGCAAGCATGGCCGCCCGCGTCTGGGCATCGGGAAGCGTCATTCTCATAGTCATCAACGTGCCCGTGCCGTCTGCGTCAAACCTGGTCTCAATATGGTTGTCGGGCGTGGGATCTGGCACGTGCATCCGCTCCACATGAACAATCCGGCGATAAGGCTCAAGCTCGAGATATTCGCCGGTAAGATGGAATGCACAGCCTTTGCTATTCGTCCACTCATAGCGAATCTTGCCGCCGGGCCTCGCCTCATTGATGCAGACGGGCATCGTCCAGCCTTCAGGACCGAGCAACCATTTTTGGATTAACTTCGGATCGGTGTGCGCGCGATACACAGCCCCTGGAGGCGCAGCGAAGCGCCTTGTCACGATGATGTGTGTATCGCCTTCTGTCTTGAGAGTCATCTTGCTCATAGGGTTTCTCCTTTTTTCTTGTGTCGTTCTATCGTGGCCAGAACTTCGTCGAGCCGGTCGTAGTTTTTCTCGAGAGCTCTTCGCAACATGGCAAGCCATTGGTCCAGCGCTTCAATACCGGCCTTGGCCAGACGGCGGGGGCGCTTCGTGCCCTCGACTCGACGAACAATGAGCCCCGCATCTTCGAGCACTTTCAAATGCTGGGAGATTGCCGGCTGTGTCATGTCGAACGGCTTCGCCAGTTCCAATACTGTCGTCTCTCCCTTGGCGAGACGGGCAAGAATCGCGCGACGCGTCGGGTCGGCCAAAGCAGAGAAAGCTGCGTCGAGATTCAAGCTCGTGCTAGACATAAGCAATAACTTATATAAGTAATTGCTTATTGTCAAGCGGAAAATTGAGTTCCGTGGATGGGCGGATGGCGAGTGCCAGGTGGGTGCCCTATTTCTCGCGGTTTTTTGCGAGAAGTGGGGCCCGTCCAGCTCATCTTCAGGAGAAGAGGTCCGTAGCGTCGAGCTGGGTCCCATGTTTGCCAAAACCAGGCAAACGAGGGGCACCCAAGATTGAAAATGAGTGCTCGTCTCGAGAGCTATACTTCGTGAGAGGTGGGCCACCCGCCCGTAGGGACAGATAGTTCTTTGCGGTCTCAATAGCGGCGTCAGCCAGTGCGCCGCGCCTGCAGCTCTCCACGGGAAGAACCGATAAAGTCCCGGACCAATGCGGCGATCTCATCGGCAGCTGTGTCCAATGCGAAATGACCAGCCTCGAGAACGTGGACTTCAGCGTTCGGCACGTCCTTTCGGTAGCGTTCCGGTTCGCCAGGATCGAACGAGAGGTCATATTTACCCCAGATCACGAGCAGGCGCGGCTGCTTCTCGCGCATCCATGCCTGCCATTTGGGATAAGCCTCGACATTGGTTCGATAGTCGTAGAAGAGGTCGCTTTGAATCTCGGCCTGGCCGGGCTGATTGAGAAAGTAGAATTCATCGGTCCAGAGATCCGGGTCATAGCGTTCGACGTTGGGATCATTTCCAACGTGGCGGGTGCGCGTGGTCGCGAGCGACAGGAGATTTGTGCGCAGCGCACTTTCGTTGGCAGCGCGATCGCCCCAAAAGGCCCGTCGCGTCTTCCAATTCGCCCCCAGGCCCTCGTCGTGCGCCACAGCATCCTGGACGATGAGAGCTTCTACCCGGTCGGGATGGGCCAAGGCCATGCGAAAACCCACAGGGCCGCCGTAGTCCTGCATGTAAAGCGTGAAGCGCGAGAGCCCCAGCGCATCGGTGAAGTGGTTCATGATCTCGGCGTAGTGATCGAAGGTGTAGGCGAATTTTTTCGGATCCGGCCAGTCGCTGTGTCCGAACCCCGGGTAATCGGGCGCGAGCAGGTGATAGCGATCGGAAAGCCGGGCGAAGAGCGGCTCGAACATCCGCGATGAGGAGGGAAGTCCGTGCAGCAGGAGAAGGGTCGGAGCGTCTTTCGGGCCAGCCTCTCTGTAGAAGATAGAAATCCCATCTATCTGTACCGTGCGATAAAGAGTCGGGTACTTCATGAGACGTTCCTTTCCGGGCGCTTGGGCCAGCAATTGAAATGATGCGAGCATTACACAAACCATCAATGCAATGCACCAGACCTGCAAGCATCGGGTCCAACAGGGCAATGTGAGAAAACGCATCGTCCTCCGCTTTTGCGGCTCGTGCACCTTGCCCTGTTTGCGAAACGTCACATCGTCAGAACAACCCGGAACTCTACCTTGCCGCTTAGCATGCGCGCGTAAGCCTCGCCCGCTTTTTCCAGCGGATAGGTTTCAATCATGGGACGCACGCCGGTTAGTTCGGCGAAGCGCAGTGTATCCTCGGAATCGGCTGGTGTTCCCGAGGCCCAGCCTTGAATGCTTCGACTTCCATTAATAAGCTGTACCGGCGTGACTTCAATGGGATCGAATGTCGCACCGATCACCATGAGCTTGCCGTTCGGTCCCAGACCGTCGATCAACTCGGACATGGCTCTCGAGCTTGGGGCTGTCGCCAGAATTACCTGTGCCCCGCCCAGCTTCTGCAATGCTTCAGCTGCATTCGTTGATTTGCTATCGATGTACACGCTGGCTCCAAGTTTCTTTGCGAGTGCTGCGGTTTCCGAACCGCGCCCAATGGCCGCGACTTTATAACCAAACTTGTTCGCGAATTGAATTCCAAGGTGACCCAGACCGCCGATACCCTGCACCGCGACAAGGTCGCCGGGTAACGCACCACTGTGCCGAAGCGCATTGTAGGTGGTGATTCCGGCGCAAAGCAGCGGTGCTGCTTCGGTGTCTTTTAGACTTTCCGGTATCGCCACCAGTGCCTCGACGGGAGCGACCATGTATTGCTGGTATCCGCCGTCATAGCTGATGCCCGGAATTTTCAGATTCCGGCAATTGCGAAAATCTCCGCGCCGGCATTCACGGCACGTGTTGTCCTGGCCGCCATGCCAGCCGACACCGACACGCTGCCCCTTCTTCCACGCGGAAACACCGCCGCCCACTTCATCGATGACGCCGGCAACTTCGTGTCCTGGAATGCGTGGATACTGAATTCCAGGCCACGAGCCTTCTTTCGTGAGCATGTCACTGTGGCAAACGCCACAGGCCTGCACCCTAATGCGCACCTGTCCTGCAGCCGGCTCAGGAATCTCGCGCTCGACGATTTCGAAATCTCCTCCTGGTTTAGAAATCTGTGCCACCTTCATTGGTGCTACCTCTGGTTTAACTGCGACTCTGAGCGTTGCCATAAATCCTCCTGTGAATTTTCAGTTGTTGTTGAAAGGCACTTACTACTATTCGCTATGCGACCGACCATTGCCTCTCGCCTTTACGCCACCACCTCGAAAATGACTTCCAGCTCGACCGGAGTGCCGAGCGGAAGGCTTGCCAATCCGTACACCAGCCTGCACGGACTCTTGTTTTTTCCGAAGACGTCTTGAAGCAACTCCGAAGCGGCGTCAGCGACTTTCGGCTGATCGCGGAAATCGCCAGAAGTGGCCACCGACACCCCGAGGCGGACAACCCGCGTCACTCTGTCGAGTGATCCCAAGTGCTGCCGCACGACAGCGAGGACGTTGAGCGCCGCAAGCTGAGCCGCCTGGCGCCCGGCTTCCACATCGAGTTCGGCGCCGACGCGGCCTACGAACTTCGCCCCGTGGCCTTCCGTCGGAAGCATTCCACTTAGAAAAAGCAGATTGCCCGTCTGCACCGCTTCCACATAGGTGCCAAACGGCTCCGGCGGGGTCGGGAGCTTGATGCCAAGCTCTTTCAGTCGCTGTTCGGCGGTGACTGTCCCAGGGCTTTCGAGGGTTACTGCCTGTGCCTTCGAATTTGCATTCATTTATCTTTCTCCTCGACTGAAATCGCGGACATGGGCATTCTCCTTTGGGGGAGAAACGAGAGTCGCCGTCGGTGAATGGTTCACATCGGGGCTGATTTCTTTAGGCATTGTCCCTTCCCAGTTGCCGGTCAGTCCACGATGGGCAGCCAAAGGGCCTACTCGAGTGGGAACTGCTCTCCGGAGACGAGTAACGCCGATGGCTCCTCTCCGGCGGTCACAAGTGTGCTCTCGCAGAATGTTTTCCGTCAACGGGCGCACTCGGGACTGGCTCGACCTGCGGAAATTAGGCGATTACACCAGCTGAGAATTATTAGTGGATTGGCAATATTTCAACAGTCATGTGATTGCGGTGAAGGCGCAGCCACGCCGACATTTCTTAATGTTTTGCTTCAACTGCCATTCCTCAATCCATCGTGAAGCAAAATACGCGAGAACCGAGACAGTGGCGTATCCAGCTCCGATGCCCGTCCATTGGAGTCGCGTCAAAGGTCCGCTGCCCGCGAGCAGCATCAGAGGCAGGAAGGAGAGAATAAACAGCAGTGCAGCCGCAATTAGAAGCCAGCGGTCCCACCACGGTCTGCGCTCTTTCACCCGCGCCCAATGCAACAGCCAAGACATTGGGTGATGGTGGAGTTTCGAGACAGCAGCGGCAAACTCCCAATCGATGGCGGATGGTGGGTTTAGCCGCAGATCACTGTCGTGCGCGACTTTTGCTATCGTGCAGAGCCTCTCGTATGCAGTGTCGCGGGGAACGAGCACCAGCGGAAATTCCGGGTCAGAGCCCCAACCCTGTGGCAAAGCGGAATACGTCGGTAGGTTGTTGAGCAAGAACCGCTGTACGTCGGTGAGCGGTTCGCCTGATCGCGTCGCTTCTTGCTCGATCCTCCGGGTCACAAATCCGAGAGCCGTGTCTAAGTCTGGCATTCGATTCGTCGAGCATCCGAAAACCTATCGTATCGCATCTGCCCCCGGATAACTGTTGTAAGCAGGCGTTTAGATCAGCAACTCCGGGCGCACCCTGCGTTTATGGGACAGCCGCTTTAGTCGAAAACTACGGTTTTGTTCCCGTAGAGCAGGATGCGATTTTCAATGTGCCAGCGAACGGCACGGGAGAGCACGACTTTTTCCAGGTCCCGGCCTTTCTGGAGCAGATCATCGAGTGAGTCGCGGTGAGAGATGCGGATGACATCCTGTTCGATGATGGGACCGTCGTCGAGCACCTCGGTGACGTAGTGGCTGGTGGCGCCGATCAGCTTGACGCCGCGGGTGAATGCCTGGTGGTAGGGTTTGGCCCCGACGAAAGCCGGCAGGAACGAATGGTGAATATTAATGATGCGATTCGGGTAGGCGTTCACGAACGCCGGGGAAAGAATTTGCATGTAGCGGGCGAGCACGACGAAATCTACAGCTTCCCGTTCAAGTAGCGCGAGTATTTGGCGTTCAGCAGCCTGCTTGTTCTCCTTTGCGACTGGCTCCAGGAAAAACGGGACGCGATAGAAATCTGCAATGGATTGGCTGTCTGGGTGATTGGAAACAACGCACGGGATGTCGCAGGCCAGTTCGCCGCTCTGGTGACGATAGAGCAAGTCCACAAGGCAGTGATCGAATTTCGAAACCAGAATCGCCATGCGCAAGCGGACATCCGACAGCGCAACCCTCCAGTGCATATCGAATTCCTTCGCGATGGGAGAGAGGTGCCACAGAAAATCACTGAGCGGAAGGTCGAGTTCGGCCGGATCGAATTCCACCCGCATTAAGAACGTGTTCGAATTGAGGTCGCCGTGCTCATCGGCATGCAGAATATTCCCGCCGTGCTTGTAGATAAATCCGGCGATGGTGGCGACCACACCTTTGCGGTCGGGGCAACTGAGCAAAAGAACAGCCGATTTCTTGATGGAACTAGCCACGTGAAGTTCGGAACTTGAAGCAGTGTTTAATTCACTGTCGCCGCGCCTTCAAATCTTTCGATATTTCTCTGGCCGCATTTGCGCCCGATCCCCCTGTCAGGCCTGCGCCCGGATGCGTCCCGGAGCCACACAAATACAAGTTCTCAATCGGAGTGCGATAACGCGCCCAATCCAACATCGGACGCATGGTGAAGAACTGATCCAGCGCCAGTTCGCCGTGGAAAATGTGGCCTCCGGTCAGGCCGTAAGTGTCTTCAAGATCCCGGGGAGTGATGATCTGGTGAGTCAGGATCAGCTCCGGCAGATTGGGCGCATATTGTGACAAAGTCTTGACAACGGTGTCTCCCAACGGCACGCGCTGTGTCTCCCAATCGCTGTTCTTCAGCTTGTAAGGAGCGTATTGCATGTAGATCGACATCACGTGCTGGCCGCCCGGCGCGAGCGAGGGGTCGGTGAGGGAAGGGATTGCCACTTCCAGATACGGTTGACGGGAGAAGTTTCCATATTTTGATTCGTCGAAGGCGCGCTCCAGGTAATCAATTTCGGGTCCAATGTGGATCCGTCCGCTCAATACACCATTTTCCGCAGCGCCGTTGATCGCGGTGAACTTGGGCAGTCCGGAAAGCGCGAGGTTGACCTTCGCCACCGTGCCGGGCATGCGATAGTGCTGCAGCTTCATCACGAAGTCCGGTGAAAGGTGGGCAGGATCCACCAGCTTTAAAAGCGTCCGTTTGGGGTCGGCATTGGAGACGATGGCGCGCGCGCTGATTTCCTCGCCGGTGGCGAGCACAACGCTGACTGCAGCGCCATCTTTCACTCGGACTTCGATCACTTCGGCGGAGCTGCGAATCTCAGCGCCAGCCTGCATGGCTGCGGCGGCCATGGCTTGCGTCACCGATCCCATTCCGCCCACCGCGAAAGTGGCTGAGCCAGCAGGATGCGCGTCGGCCGCGGCGCGAATGAGGAGAACCAGACTGCTCCCGGCCGACCAGGGACCGAGGAAAGTCCCGAAGATTCCGCGGGCGGCGATGGTCGCGCGCAGAAGCTCGGTTTCGAAGTACTCCGCCACCAAATCCGCTACCGCCATAGGCCCCCAGCGCAACAGGCGGTACATATCTTTTTTCCCGAGATTGCGGACAGCACGTCCGGTCTTGAGCATGCCCCATAAGTCCCCGGAACTCGGATTGTCGATATCGGGCGCAGTCAGCGCCAGCGCTTCCCCAATCACGCGGGCCATTTTCTCCAGCGAAGCCTGGAACTCCGCATACTTGCCGGAATCCTTCTGTGAGAAATTGCCGATCTCCTGCGCTGATTTCTTCAGGTCGTTGTGGAGAACGAGGGCGCGTCCGTCGGGGGAGAGCGCGGTGACGGCAACATCCGGGCTGATCAGCTTGAGCCCATGTTTTTCGAGTTGCATTTCGCGGACAATGTCAGGACGCAGCGGCCCGGCGGCGTGGGCGAGGGTGGAACAGCGGAAGCCGGGATGAAATTCTTCCGTGATAGCCGCGCCACCCGGCTGCGCCCGGCGCTCAAGCACCAGAGGCTTATATCCCGCTTTAGCAAGATAGAACGCGGTAACTAGCCCATTGTGGCCCCCGCCAATGATGACGACGTCGCGGTCGGGCCGGAGCTTGATCTCGGACATCAGGCCGCTCCCTTATAGTCTTTCAGAATTTCCAGCGCGGCCAGGCGTCCGTTCGCGCCCATGATGCCTCCACCGGGATGGGTTGCGGAACCACACATGTAGAGATTCTTGATCGGAGTGCGGTACTGCGCCCACCCCGGCACGGGACGCAGGAAAAAGAGTTGCTCGAGCGAAAGCTCGCCTTGAAAGATGTTGCCTTCCGTCAGGCCGAATTCGCGTTCCAGGTCGAGCGGCGTCAACACCTGGCGGTGGAGGATGATGTCTTTGATATTGGGCGCGTATTCCGCGATAGTGTTGATTACGTTGTCGCCGAAAGCTTGTTTCTGGTCGTCCCAGTTGAGGCCGGGGCGGAGCTTATAGGGCGCGTACTGCACAAAGCAGGACATGATGTGCTTTCCTGGAGGCGCGACCGAAGGATCGGTCAACGTGGGAATCACCATGTCAATGTAGGGATGACGAGAGTAGTTGCCGTACTTGGCGTCGTCGTAGGCCTTCTCCATATACTCGACGCTGGGCGAAATTGAGATTGCGCCGCGCAGGTGCGCTCCGGGCCCGGGCATGCACTTGAAATTCGGCAGTCCATCGAGCGCAAGATTCACCTTGCCGGATGATCCGCGAAACTTATAGCGGCGAACTTCGTCCAAAAATTCATTAGGCAAGTTGCCACTCTCGATAAAGCTGATGAAAGTGCGCCGAGGATCGACGCTCGACGAGATGATGTTGGCGTAGACTTCGTCGCCATTGGCGAGGACGACGCCCTTGGCTTTGCCATCTTTCACAATAATCTTTGCGATTCCAGCCTCAGTGCGGATTTCTGCCCCGGCTTCGCGCGCCGCATCCGCAATCGCGTTCGAAATCGCGCCCGTGCCGCCGCGGGCAAATCCCCAGGAGCGGAAGGCGCCGTCAATCTCTCCCATGTAGTGGTGCAAGAGAACGTACGCTGTTCCCGGCGACCGTACACCAAGAAACGTGCCGATAATGCCCGACGCCGACATGGTTGCTTTGAGCACGTCGGTCTCGAACCACTGATCAAGGAAATCGATGGCGCTCATGGTCATCAACTGCACCTGGTTGTACTTGTCCTCGCTGGTCATGCCCTGGAAGCGACGGCCAATGAAAAGCAGCTTCATCAGTTCCTTCGGATTCAACGTAGCCGGATCGGGCGGCACCATGCTAAGGATCGGCTTGACGAATCGGCACATGGCCTGCATAGCCTTACCGAATTCGTCGTAGGCCTCGGCATCGAGCTTGGAGTGGCGGGCTATCTCGCGGTGGGTTTTGCCGTGATCGTTGACGCGCCACAAATAATCGCCATTTGGCATCGGTGTGAAGGTGCCATCGAGGGGCAGGATTTCCAGTCCGTGGCGGGGAAGATCAAGATCGCGGATAATTTCTGGCCGCAGCAGCGAGACCACATAGGAGCACACGGAGAATTTGAAGCCAGGAAAGACTTCCTCCGTGACCGCGGCGCCTCCGAGCACATGACGGCGCTCGAGCACCAGAACTTTCTTGCCGGCGCGCGCTAGATAGGCGGCGTTGACTAGGCCGTTGTGGCCTCCGCCAATTACGATGACGTCATATTTTGTATTGGCCATTAGCTCTTAGCCTTTAGCGGTTAGCTGGAGATCGGAAACGCAATGATACGCGCGAAGGAGTAGTGTAGATAGCAGGATTAGAGTCCGCTAGGAAGGACAGTTCATTGGATGAGGCGGTGCATGAGGCAAGTCATTGCAGACTACAACGAATGTGGTTGTCGTTGCTACCCGGAGTTCCTTGCGGCGTCATCCCGAAGCCCCGCGTTCTCTCCAGCGGGGCGAGGGATCTCTTCCTGATCCGGTGCCGCCAGTTCGGGCTTATATTCATTGCCCCAGTTCTTCGCCAGATCCTCCCAGCGCGGATTCATGGATTCGATAAGCTTTATCTTCTTGCTGCGCCGCCAGCCTTTGATTTCTTTTTCACGATCAATAGCGGCATCGGGATAGAAGAAGCGTTCGTAATAAACAAGGCGGGTCAGGTTGTAACGGCTGGTGAACCCCGGTATCAGTTTGTGCTTGTGTTGCCAGACGCGGTGCGCGAATTTACCCGTGATGCCTGTGTATAGGACAGCGGGCTTGGGACCGTTGGTCATGATGTAGACGAAGAACTGTTTGGGGGATCGCATTGATATTTTTTATTGCATTCGGTCTTGACATGTCTGTGACGGATGAACGATGAACATGGAGCCGATTTAACGGAGATCCCTCGCCCCGCGATGAAAAACGCGGGGCTTCGGGATGACGCCCTTGGGAGGGCTCCGCGTATAATCCGGCATCGAGCCAAATCCATCTAGAGGCTGCTCCCGTGCCCATTGGAACTGCATTTCACGAAAGAACTTTTCCGCTGTGTCAGAGCCTGAACTATCGCGAGTGGTCTGGCTATTACGCGGTCAGTGTCTACGAAGTGCATCACGAGCACGAGTACAACGCTATCCGCAACGCGGCTGCGCTCATCGACATCACGCCACTCTACAAGTATCTGGTCACCGGCAAAGACGCAACCAAGCTGGTGAATCGCGTGATCACCCGTGACATCAATAAGGTAAAAGTGGGACAGGTAATTTATTGCTGCTGGTGCGATGAACAAGGAAAAGTGATTGATGATGGCACCATCACCCGCCTCGAAGAGAATAAATATCGCTGGACTGCAGCTGATCCCAGTCTGCGGTGGTTTCGCCAGAACGGCCTGAACATGGATGTTCAGATCGAAGACATCTCCGAGAAAGTCGCGGCGCTGGCACTGCAGGGACCGACCTCGGGCAAGCTGATGAAGTCCGTGGCGGAAGCGGAAATCGCGGACCTCAAGTATTTCCGTATGACTCGCGGTAAGATCGCCGGTGTTCCGGTCGATATTTCGCGCACAGGATACACCGGCGACCTCGGATACGAGATCTGGGTTCCCTGGAATGACGCAGTGAAGGTCTGGGACGCATTGATGGACAAGGGTAAGCAGTTCGACATTCACGCCGCTGGGATGCTGGCGCTGGATGTTGCGCGCGTGGAGGCGGGTCTGCTGCTGATCGAAGTGGATTACAGCAGTAGCAAGAAGGCGCTGATTCCGTCGCAGAAGTATTCGCCGTATGAGCTCGGGTTCGGCAAGATGGTCCATCTCGAAAAGGAAAATTTTATTGGCAAGACTGCCTTGGCACACGATCAAAAAAACGGCGTGGCGCGGCAGCTAGTCGGAATCGAGATCAATTGGCCAGAAGTGGAAGAACGCTTTGACAAGTTCGGGCTGACTCCCGCGGCGCCAACTCAAGCTTCGCGCGTGGCTGTCCCCGTGTATTTGGGCGAAAAGCAGGTGGGCAAAGCGACTACCACCACGTGGTCGCCAGTGCTGAAGAAAATGATTGCGCTGGCCAGCGTAGAGTCGGCGCACTCGCAATTAGATACGAAGCTGCAGATGGAAATTACGATTGAGGCCGTTCGTCAGAAGGTGACAGCGAAGGTTGTGAAGATTCCGTTCTTCAATCCGGCGAGGAAGACGATGGTGCCGGTGTAGGAACTCACAACCACTGTCATCCTTCGACTTCGCATGGCCGTTCGTTCGCGAACGACCATACTGCGCTCACGATGACAGTGGTTTTTGTTTAGTTATGCCACGCGCCCTTCTTCTCCCCGCCCAATAAATCCCCGCGCCAATCAGCACCAGCAACCCTGATAGTCCCACGATCTTCAACACGGCTAGCGGCTTGTTCGGCTCGTCCGGTTGTGGAATCAACGATAAGCCGATAGTGAAGGTTGTGGTCATCAATCCCACCACCGCCACCACTCTGGCCACCGGCTTGCCCCCCGGAAGACGAATCACATCTGGTCCAGCCAGTTCGCCCTGCAGTTTGAACATGGCCGCGAACAGGTAGAGGTATGGGATGAAATACGTGATTACGCCCATCGCCACCAGCACGTCATAGGCACCCTTGATGCTGGTGCCGGCTTGACCAAGAAAAATGAACGCTGCACCGAAAACGAACTGAGTCAGTAGTCCGACCCACGGCGTCTTCCATCTCGGATGCAACGCCCCGAACACAGGCGGCAGAAAACGATCAATGCCGGCAACGAAGGGCAGCCGTGCCACCGCGGCCAGGTAGGCACCAGCCGCGCCGACATTGCTCAGCATAATCAGAAATGCCGCAAAGGGAATGACGCCTTCGAAACCAACACGATGCGCCGTGCTGGAAATCGCCTGCATCAGTCCCTGCAAGTTGCTGACGTCGGAGGACGGCAGCGCCACCAGCACGCTGGCAGTCCCAACGATGTAACAGAGCGTCACCGTAATCCCGCCAATCACTAGCGCCCAGGGAATGGCGCGGCGGGCATTTTTGATCTCGCCTCCCATGAGCGAAGCGGTCTCGCAGCCAGCGAAGGCATAGATCAGCACCGACCAGAAAATGACATCATTGATGTGGATGCTGGGAGTCATGGAGTGCAACGTGAACGATGTAGCGGATCCGTAGCGATGCCAGGCTACGGCTCCCATCGCCATGATGATGCAGGCAGGAATCCACATGGTCAGCGCGCCCAGATTGTGCAGCCAAGTGCCCACATTCAGCCCGAAAATGTTGAGCACAGTTGCCAAGCCCAGGGCGAGCAAAGAAAACACAATGAAGAAGCTCGTGCTGCCTGAGAGGTGTCCCCAGGCGTCCTGCCGGATGTAAAGCGCGTTGCTCGCGGCGAAGTAGAGCACAGCCGGGAAGTAGGGCAGGTTGCAGGTCCAGTAGGTCCAAGCCGACATGAATCCGGAAAAATCGCCAAAGGCGCGCTTCGTCCACACGTAAATACCGCCCTCGTGGGGATAACGTGAGGACAGTTCCAGGACTGAGAGCGCGAGCGGCATATAGAAAGCCAGCCAGGCGCCAATCCAGATGACGATCGAACTCGGACCAGCCGAGGCAGCGGTTGCGATCCAGCGCAGGCTGATGCCGGTGACCACGTAAAAGAGCACGAGGTCGCGGAATCCCATAACTCGCTTGGGTATGTTGGGATCCTCGGCCTCCGCGGTGGAGAGGGCTGACGGCTGAAGTTTGCTTTCGGGTTGGCCGAGGTGTTGCAGAATAAGTTTTCTCGATTTTGGGAAGGGCATGGCCTCAGCCGTGCCACTACGACCCGCCACCAAAGAAAACCGGTTATCAGTCGTCAGTTCCCAGTTCTCAGTGTGCGGCTGCCCCTCTTCCAATACAGATATCCCGGAACGCCGATGAGCACGATAATCGTCCCCGCCAGCGCTTCTGTGGGCCGCGTAATGATCGTATTCAATGTCCATGCGGCGCCGATCGCAACATAAATTCCTGGCAGCCAGGGATATCCCGTGCAACGATACGGACGCGGAATATCTGGCCGTTTCCAGCGCAGGACGAATAGGCCGATCACGGTCATGGTGTACGACAGCACCATGCCGTAGATGACATAGGTGTAAAGCTGGTCATAGCGCCCGCTCAACGCCAGAACTGCGGACCAGATTCCTAGTCCAATGAGGCCGAATGCCGGGGTGCGCCACTTGGGATGGATTTCCGCCATGCGCTTGAAGAAAACGCCATCCTGCGCCATGGCCAGACAAACCCGGGCGCCCGAGAGCGTGCAGGTGGCCGCGGCACTGAAGCAAGAAACGGCGATGGTGGCCGAGAGCCAGATAGCAGCGTGCGGGGAAAAAAGCGCGGCTGCGGCTGCGTGAGCAATGGTCTCGTGTTTGGCGATTTCGCTCACTGGCATGGCGTAAACGTAAGTTACGTTCATGGCCATGTAAATCACACCGACCACCAGGATGCCCAACACCATGGCTAACGGCACATTGCGGCGGGGTTCCTTGACCTCGCCCGCGACCCAGGTAATGTAGACCCAGCCGTCGTAGGCCCAGAAGACGGCAATGAGCCCGATCCCCATTGCGGAAATGAATTGACCTGGGCCCAGGCCCATCGTGAGTCCAACGCCGTGTCCTCCGAAGTTTGTCCAATGGCCCTTGCCGATAGCGAATCCCAGAATGGCAAAAGCCGCCATGGCGGCGAATTTCGTCCAGGTAGAAAGGTTTTGGAGCAGCGCGCCCCAGCGCAGCCCAACCACATTAACGTAGGTAAGCACAGCGATTAAAAACAAGCCCACCAGGTGAGCTCGGGTCAGCGTAATGCCGGCCAGAGTCAAGACGACATGCTCTTGTGAAATCAGAGGAAAAATCTGGCCCATGTAAGCGGCCGAGGCCACGCAGAGGGCCGCGATGGTGCCGCCATTGGCGACGCTGAACAGCATCCAGCCGTAGAGAAAGGCCGGCAGATCGCCGTAGGCCTCACGTAAGTACACGTATTGTCCGCCGGAATCGGGAAACATGGAACCAAGCTCCGCGAAGGCGACGCAACCGAACAGGGAAACCATCCCGCCCATCACCCACACCAACAAGAACAGCATGGGGTGGGGCAGCGCCGCGGCGATGTCTTTCGCGGTCAGGAAGATCGAAGAGCCGATGATCCCGCCCACCAATAACAGAACAGAATCCAGCAGTGAGAGGCCGCGAACCAGAGTGGGTTGAGCCTCAGATTTCGTGGCCGCTATCGGCGATGCGACGGGAATCCCCATGAGCTATCCCATCCCAAGTTCGTCTGCCGATTCGAGTGGAGTGCCACAGCGGCGGCAAATGACGGCGGAGCAATCGCCACAAGTCAGAGGGGCGGTCACCTCTTCACCACACTGCGGGCAGTACAAAAGCTCAGGCTCGGGCTCGGGCGAGGGTTGCGGACTTGGTGTCATAAGGGAGGCAAATGTAGCATAGAAGCTGCATCGCAGTCCCGAGGGACGATTCGCGGATTATGACCGACCGGCAAAGCAATCCCGACGAGAAGCTGCAACAGGAATTTAACCGCTGGGCCGAAGAGGGTGAAGGCGAGAAGATGGAGCGCCATCACCTTGATATCACGGAGAAGACCATCCGTTTGATGGAGCTGCGCCCCGGCGAGCGCGTGCTCGACCTGGGATGCGGCGCGGGATGGGCCACGCGGTTGCTGGCGCGGCTGGTGGCCGACGGGCCGGAAGGCTTTGGGCAAGTCGTGGGGCTGGACGTTTCCGATGAAATGATTCGGCGGGCACGGGCAGGGTCGAAAGATTTCGACAACATTCTGTATGTGATCGGGTCAGCGCAGCAGATTCCATGGGAAGAAAATTTCTTCGACAAAGTGCTGTCGGTCGAATCGTTCTACTACTACCCCGACCAGGACCGCGCATTGGCCGAGCTTTTCCGCGTCATGGCGCCGCACGGGCGGCTGTTTATTCTGATCAATCTGTACAAAGACAATCCTTACTCCCTGCAGTGGGTGGACAAGCTGAAAGTGCCGGTGCATGTCCGGTCGGAGGCGGAGTACGTCGAACTCTTGAAGAAGCACGCCTTCGAGAACGTGGAAGCGCGCCGCATTCCGGATGACACGCCGACGTCCGACGAGTACAAAACTACGTCGTTTCACAGCCTTGAAGACATGCGCGGCTTCAAGCGCATCGGCGCGTTGCTGCTGATGGCATCGAAACCGGATTTAAGAACGCCAGCGCCGGGGTACACAATTTACTAAGATTGAAGATCTGTTTGCTCGCTCGGAGGCGTCAGAGATGCGCAACGCAATAACTATTCGAGCCGCGTTGATCGTTCCCCTGCTACTAACTGCGGGCGTGCTTGTAGCCGGAAACCCGCCTTCTCAGCATGAAGCGAGAATCACCGGAACCTACACCAACATGTATTTCAATAAAGAAGGCGGCGACCTCCTTGGAGAAGAACTCCGAATTGTCGCGGTCTCGGGCGGTTATCAGGGAACGTATCAGGTTGCGCAAGGGGAACCTCAGAACCTGATTCTTGTCGATATCAAGATAGATGGCCACAGTGTCACATTCTCGTTGCCCCCTGGTTACCTTCAATCAGGAACTTTCGGCGGCACGTTACAGAACGGAATCATTAAAGGCACATTCCAGCGGCCAGACGGCTCTGCCAGCAGCATCATCCTCCTGAAGCGCGGTAAGAGTTATTGGGACTAGGTGATAGTCGACTTGGTATAACTCTACTTCACCAAACGATTGTACTTCTTCAGCACTTCACGCAAACGATCGTGCGGCAACGCAATCACCGTGTGACCGTCGATTCCGGTCATGGTTTCAGCCGCCACCATTGCATTGATCACTGCCTCCTCAGTCGCTTGCACGGTGGCTAGAAAAACAGGGTCAAGCGAATCGTTAGGCAACATCGTCAGTTGACGAGGACCGCTTTGAGAAATGGCTCCCGGGTTGGCGGTCGAGAAAGCGATAAAGATATCGCCCGAGCCGTTTCCGCCATAACTGCCGACTCTGCCTAATCCGAGGGTCACGTGCTTCGCCACTCGCTTCAGTTGGGTCGGGATCAGTGGGGCATCGGTGGCGACGACTACTATAATCGAGCCCACATCTTTCTTACGACGCTTGTTTTCGGGAATCTCACGGCCTACAGGCACGCCGGCAATGCGGAGTTGATCGCGATCACCGTAGTTGCACTGTACCAATACACCGACAGTGTAGCCGCCACCTTTTGGGTCCAGTACTCGCGAGGCGGTCCCGATCCCGCCTTTGAAATCGTTGCAGATCATGCCCGTCCCGCCGCCGACATTGCCTTCCTCAACTGGACCCGCGTGGGCGCTGTCGAGAGCGTGGAATACGTCTTCCGCCTTGACGTGGAATCCGTTGATATCGTTCAAGTAGCCATCCCAGGTTTCGGCCACCACTGCCGCCGACCACCAATAGCCTTCCTGATCAGGTACTCCCCGCTTTACTTTCCAGGCGATGACCGCATCGCGTACCACGCCTACGCTATGAGTATTTGTGATCATCACCGGCCCGTCGAGAAAGCCGGAATCTTCCAGCCAGGTAGTACCGGTCATCTCGCCCGCGCCGTTTTCGGTAAACCAGGCGCCAAAGACAGCGTCGTTGGAATCCTTGCCGCGCGGCAGAATGGCAGTCACACCCGTGCGTACGGGTCCGATGCCAACCTTCAGCGGGCCTTCGCCGGAGATCAAGGTCGTATGGCCGACTTCCACCCCTTTCACATCGGTAATCGCATTCAAAGCGCCGGGTGTGCCGTCGAAGGGAACTCCCAGATCTCGGGCTCGCGGTTTGGTTTGGGCTGTAGCTGCAGTTAGGAAAAACAAAAAGATCGCAGCAGAAATCCAAGCCATTAGGCGAGGTTTCGGCATCAAAATCCTCCGGGATAAGTTGCAGAAGTATAAAGTACGGGCTTCAGCGCTGAGCTACAATTCCTACATCGGAGGCGGGAATGGAAAATTGGAAGCGGGCATTGTTGGCAGGTTCGGCGGGGACAAGCGCGGTCATGTTTCTGAAAGGCAACCGGGCTGCGGGTTTCATTCTGGCAGGAGTAAGCCTGGCGACTTTGGCGTCGGAGTATCCCGAGAAGTTTGCCGAGTTCCGAGAAAATCTCCCGCGCTACGTCGAACGCGGAACCCGATTCCTGGATGCCGCATCTCGTGCCGGAGAACGTCTGGCAGAAGTTGCGGAAAAGCGAAGCTCTGCCTGGTTCGAGACGCTGCTCGATAGTTAAATTATTCGATCCCGAGTTGCTTCCTGGCGTCGGGGCTTAGGCGCTCCGGCGTCCATGGCGGACTCCAGACCACGTTGACCGTCGCGTTGCGAACTCCCGGCATCTGTTCCACGCGGGCTTTGACCTGTTCCCCGATCATGACGTGCGAGGGACAGCCTTGCGCCGTGAGCGTCATGTCGACAGTAACGTCCTGTCGGTCCTCAGGTGCGGATTCAAATCGAACATTGTAAATCAGGCCAAGGTCAACGATATTGACCGGAATTTCTGGGTCGTAACATTGCTTCAGCGCGCTCAGAACTTCGTCTTCACTGATAACAGCCATTGGGTCCTCCTTGCTCGCACAACGGGCCGAAAGCTGCGCGACTTTTCTTAGTTTAACTCATGGAAAGGGCGAAATGGCTTCGTGAACGACGTATTTGTGACCGCTCGCTGATCTGCTAAGGTTGCGCCCATGGCGATGAGCCCGGAACTAAAGAAGAAAATTCAGATCGCGCTGGTGGCGGCGATCATTCTGGCCGGCGCGCGTACAGCCTACATCCTGTATCAGCGCCATGCAGAAAAGACACGGCGAATTAGCATCCAGGCGCCGCCGCTAAACACTGACTATTACGTTACGCCCAAGAAGCTTTATCCCTACGATCTGAAATCAGCTCGGCAACTGACCCAGCAGCCGGTATGGGTCAAAGAAGGCTACCGCTACACCTACTATCGGTATGACACCGGATCCCACCGCGCTGACTTCGCGCACGAAGCCGGACAACTGCTGCCCATCGAAAAATTGCAGATTCGAGATGTCGTCACGGACGTAACCCCTGGCTCGCCGGATCAGCGCCAGCTTATGGCTGTTTTCGAGAAAGCCGGCAAGAGCTATGCCTTTCCCATCGGCTCAGTAAAGGGAGGCAATTTTCAGATTTACTCCGACGAAATGCTTTACGTCGAGGACCCGCACGAGCTTTATAGACATTGGCCAGCCGATGTCTGGGATGCCATCGAACGACACGAAGTCAAGCCGGGGATGAACGAAATCCAGGCGGACTTCGCGGTTGGGATGGGGATTCCGCAGCGCTCCGACGATCCCACGGTGAAGACCGTGAACTATCCCAATGGCGGCAAGCCTCTCCGCGTCACATATCGGGATGGCAAGGCGGCGGAGATTGGCGCTGGACCGCCGCCGTGAACTTCGCTCCCGTCTCTCCGCCAGACATCACTTCACTTTTGGTGAATCAGCATCGGCCGCCTTTTCCTCATCAGCGTGGATGACGCCATCTTCTTCGGCATAGAAAGAGCGATGCTGGACATCGAGCTGTTTAGGCGTCATGGTCAGCTCAAAGCCATCTTTGTGAGACCTGAAACCGGCGGTGTACTCTCCCCGTTCCGGGTTCACCATCCGCCGGGTAAAGGAACCGGTGTGCACCAAGTCCGCCAGAGAGGCGGCGTATTTGCCGTTCTTTTTCTGATATTCCTTCTGCGCCCGCAGCACCGTTCGCATGTAGCCGAGGGCAGCGGCTTCGGACTCCGAGCGTGCCGGGTCCCCGTGAAACTTGGGCTGGTAGGTAGTTTGTGCCGTGGCCACGGATGCCCCGGCCAAGGCTGCAGCCGCAATCCAGATGACTATCGTGCCATACCCTAATCTCATGAGTTGTTCCCTAAGCTAGACCGAACTTTTAGCATGTTACCGCCGTAATTTCCAATCTCTTACTGAGCTTTTCATTGGCTCAGGAATGCGTCTATGCTAACGGCAGCTACTTAAGTAGGCAAACCTATGAAGGCTGCGACCGCAATGAAAGCTGCACCGGCCAAGAAGCCGCCCATCCGTATTGCCGTGGTGGAAAGCGACCCACTGCGGTTTGTGGGATTTCGAGCTCTGTTCGATTCCGAACCTGATTTCGAACTGATCTCTGCCTCGCTTCCCGACATTAGCACCCTGCCGGACATTGACTTGATCCTGCTGGGCAACCGAAGCGGGCATAACCTGTTCGACTTGATGGCTAGCTTTAAAGCCACCCGGCCAGACCTGCGCATCATCGTCACCGGCTCCGGCGTGGACGAAGAGACAATACTCAAGGCCATTGCTTCGGGCGCCAAGGGCTATGTGGACGAGGCCGCCTCGCCTGCCGAGTTTGTACAGGCTATCCGAGTGGTCAATCAGGGATCAGTGTGGGCACCACGGCATGTGCTGTCCATGTTTATTGAGCGAGTCAGTTCGGCGCCGGGACGAGTCTTCCCCGCGGGCCGCGTTACCTTTACCGACCGGGAAAAGGAAGTGCTGGAGATGCTGGTCGCCGGCCGCTCCAACAAGGAAATCGGCTCCGCGCTGGGCATTGAGGAGCGCACGGTAAAGGCCCACGTGGCGAAGTTGATGCGTAAAGTCGGCGTCCAGAACCGGATCGCGCTTTCCGTGCATGCCATCACGCACTCGCTGGTGACAGCGAAGTAGAGCAGCCTCCTCGCTGGTTACTTGGTTACTTTGGGACAATGACCTGCGTAATCTTGTTGGCTTCCTGACCCTGCCCCATACTCGCCTCACCTACCACAGAACCTGGGAGACGGGGTTGGGAGTGGAGATTTAGGGTCACCACTGTCAGCCCCGAATTTTTTCCCCCTGAAAACCACCCCTCAGAGTTCCTCGATTACTACAGAAGTTCCTTCGTGAATAACCAACCATTCTCCTCTTGCCCGAATCCTTTAGAATCAAGAGCACCGTTTCCCAGGAAAAATCTGAACACAGGAAAGCCGAGGAGAAATGAAGCGACTTCTACTTCTGTGGGTTGTCACCGGTCTGGCCGCAGGTGCGTTCGCGGCAGACGAAAAATCCAAAGACAGCAAGGCTGCCGACCGAGTCCAGGCTGCGGCCACGGTGCTCGATGAAATCCAGTCCGCCCCCGACCAGGGCATCCCCGAAGAGGTGCTCGGATCCGCCGAGTGCGTGGCGGTGGTTCCATCCATGCTTAAAGGAGGATTCATTATCGGCGCCCGCTATGGCCGAGGAGTTACTAGCTGCCGTACGCCTAAAGGCTGGAGTGCGCCCGCATTCTTCGCCGTCGAGGGGGGCAGCTTCGGACTCCAGATCGGTGGCGAGGCCGTGGACCTAGTTATGCTCATCATGAACGACAACGGCATGAGGAGCCTGCTCAACAGCAAGTTCAAACTTGGGGCTGATGCCAGTGTCGCCGCGGGGCCGGTGGGCCGCCATGCTTCGGCTGACACCGATTGGAAGCTCCGTGCGCAAGTGCTCAGTTACTCCCGTACTCGGGGTGCGTTTGCCGGTCTGGAGCTGAGTGGCGCCGTGGTAGACCAGGACAAAGACAGCACCAGAGAGTTCTATGGCCGCATGGTGCCGTTCAAGACATCGCTAACCGGTGAAGTGGAAGCTCCAGCTGGCGCCTTTCCGTTTCTCAACAGCTTGGCCAAATGGGCCAAGTCGGCATCGAGCAAATAATCTTGTTGTCATCCCGAGCGGAGCGTGGGATCCCTATTCCCGGCACGGAATTGAGGAGTAGGGATGCTTCGGCTGTCCTGGCCTGCCGCAAAGCGACAGGCCAGATCCGTTGAGCATGACAATGACCACCTAATTTCCGCTGCAAACGTTTGACAGAGAATTTTCCCGGGTGTTACCGTCACCAGTCCCTACATGCGTCAGCGACTTGAGTACGCACTTGCGTGGCTGATCATCAAATTTGTGGGCGCACTGCCCCGTTCATTGGCGCGGGCGGCAGCCATCCTTCTGGGCTGGGCAGTTTACCTGCTGCATATCCGGCTGCGGCATGTCGGCCGGCGCAATCTTGCACTGGCATTTCCGGAAAAAAGTCAGCGTGAGCGTGCCCGGATCCTGCGAGGTGTGTTCACTTCATTCGGTCGTCAGCTAGCTGAGGTATGCCTGTTTCCAAAGTACACGCGCGAGAACGTCAGCGAAGTTGTGGTGTACGACGGTTTCGAGAATTTCGAACGCGCCCTCGCTCGCGGCAAGGGAGTGCTGTTTCTGACCGGTCATCTGGGGGGCTGGGAGCTTTCAGCCTTCGCTCATTCTCTTTATGGGCATCCTTTACAGGTTGTGATGCGGCCTTTGGACAATGTCTACCTCGACCGCATGACTCGCCACTACCGCACCATGCACGGCAACCAGATGATCGATAAAGACGACAACGTCCGTGGACTGCTCTCGGCCATGAAATCGGGAGAGACCGTGGGCATTCTCATGGATACCAACATGACTCCGCCGCAGGGAGTGTTTGTGGATTTCTTCGGTATCCCGGCCTGTACTGCGAGCGGTATGGCAAGAATCGCGATGCGCACCGATGCCGCCGTCGTTCCCGGATTTACTATCTGGGACCCCGAACTGCGAAAATACCGCCTGCGTTTTGATCCGACTCTCGACTTGATCCGGACTGGCGATGACGATGCCGACATCATCGCCAACACGGCCCGCTTTACGAAAGTCATCGAGGAGTATGTCCGCCGTTATCCCGACCAGTGGCTGTGGGTCCATCGCCGCTGGAAGACGCGGCCGCCAGGGGAGCCGGGGCTCTATTAGAAAGCTGAGTCGGGAGGGCCTGAGCCCGACTGGCTAGCCTTCGAGCCGAAGCCTCAAAACCAGTCGCTGCGGTAGGCAATCCACCAACTCACGAAGCCAATCGGGATGGTGGCCAGCAGAGCCCACCAAAGCGGGAATATGAAATCAGCCGCAAGGCCCAGCACGGTGAAGCTGATCCAGAAGATCTTTCGCTCCATGCTGTCATTTTAGCCCTCGGGTAGTTACTGCAGTTTGACGAAGGATGTGCGCCTTTCGTGTGCCCTTTCGACTTCGCTCAGAGCAGAGTCTACGAATCGCCGCGCCCGAATCCTTCGCCTACAGCTAGCGCGTGCTCTGGATGACCGTTCAAACTGCGCCACCACCAGTCCTCGCACAGCTTTCCTTTCCTCTGCCAAACGTATAAAAAGGTGCCATGCCGCGTCTGGTCAAAATGAAGAAGCGATCACTCCGCGAGATTGCCGAATTTGTGCAGGCGCGAGTTTTGGGAGATGGAGCGGTAGAGGTCAGCGGTGTTTCTAGCATTCAGGCTGCTTCGCCCAGCGACCTTGTGTTCGTGGAAGACGAACAAAATCTCCGCCTAGCTTTGAAATCGCGAGCCTCAGCAGTGATCGCAGGTGAATTTGCCAAGGCGAAGAAAAACGCAAAACCATTGCTGATATCGACACAGCCCCGGCTGGCATTTGCCCAGGCGGCGCGATTCCTTTGCCCGCCGCAAGAACGGCAGCCTGGAATTCATCCCAGCGCAGTCGTGCATAAGTCCGCGCGCCTGGGCCCGGGCGTGACCGTGGACGCGCGAGTGGTCATCGGCGAAGGCGCGCAGATCGGGGCCAAGACTTGGATCGGTGCGGGATGTATGATCGGCGCCCATGTGAGTATCGGACGTGATTGTGAGTTGTATCCGAATGTGACCATCTATCCCGGCGCGCGTCTCGGCGATCGGGTCATTGTCCATGCTGGGGCGGTGCTGGGCAGCGACGGATTTGGCTATGCTCGCGATCAATCGACCGGCAGGTATGAGAAATTTCCCCAGATAGGCAGCCTTGAAATTGAGGATGACGTCGAAATCGGCGCCAACACAACCGTGGATCGTGGCGCACTAGAGATTACTCGCGTTGGCCGCGGAACGAAGATCGACAATCTGGTACACATCGGCCATAACTGCCAGATTGGTGAAGATGTGGTGATTGCCGCGCAGACCGGACTCTCCGGCAGTGTCGTGATCGAGAAGAATGCAGTGCTGGCCGGGCAGGTCGGCGTTGGGGAGCACGCTCGCATCGAAGAAGGAGTGATACTGGGCGCGCAAAGCGGAGTTCCCTCCAATAAAATATGTCGTGGGAAGGGAGTCGTGTTCTGGGGGACTCCGGCCCGGCCGATCGATGAATACTTGAAACAGCTGGCGGTCCTGGCGCGCTCGGCAAAGAAGCGTTAACAGTTGGTGTGCCACCGCCGCCCCCGGCCGCGCAAGTCAGAGGATTTAATGGCAGTCGTCGTCATTGGCGGACATTCGCGCAGCGTGGGCAAAACCAGCGTGGTCGCTGGCTTGATTGCCGCCCTTCCGGAATACAACTGGACGGCGATGAAGATCACGCAATATGGCCACGGCGTCTGCTCGATCAACGGCGAAGCGTGCCACTGCGCAACGGAGGATCATACTTGGGCGATCTCGGAGGAGAAAGATCGATCTGGGAAATCTGATACGTCTCGCTTTTTGGCATCGGGTGCGGCGCGAGCATGGTGGGTACGAACCGAGCAGGGAAGACTGGCGGAAGCTGTACCCACAATTCGTCGGCGGTTGGCCGAATCGAAAAATGTGATTCTGGAGTCGAACAGCATTTTAAAATTTGTGCGCCCAGACCTCTACGTCACGGTGCTCGATCCAACAACCGCGGATTTCAAAAGATCAGCCCAGGAGTTTCTCGATCGAGCGGATGCTGTCATATTGCATGAGATGAAAGCTACAAGCCCCACCTGGAGCGGCATCTCACTGAAGCCCGTGGCAGGGCGTCCCGTCTTCCACATTCAGCCGCCAGACTATGTGACGGAGGAAATTGTCAGGTTTGTACGGCAACGAATGAGTCTGCAGGAATGAACCGGTCATTTGCCCGGGACGATCTCACTAGTTTGCTATTCTTCCCAGGTGCTGCGGATTGATAAGAGCGCCTGGCTTCTGGTCGTGCTCTCGGCGGCCCTGCAAATTCTGATCTTCCCGCTCCCCAATCTCTACATCCTTTGCTGGATGGCGATTGCTCCACTCCTGGTCGCTTTGTTGCGGGCGCGGCAACCCGATACCTTGCAGATCCGCGCTGGAATCAAGCTTCTGCCGGCGCGTCCGCTGCAGGCATTTCTTCTGGCATATTCGTGCGGAGTTATCTGGTACGCCGGAACCTGCTATTGGATTTACAACACCATGCGGCAGTACGGCGGCGTAAGCGCGCCCGCGGCGGTTGGTATCCTGATTCTTTTCTGCCTGTATCTGGCCATCTACCACGGCGTCTTCGGACTGCTGATCAGTCTGTTAGCGGGAAGCAGTCCGTTCAGCCGCCGCGCTTTACTATTGGCTCCAGCCATGTGGGTTGCTGTGGAACTGGCTCGCACCCGAATTACTGGATTTCCCTGGGACTTAATAGGGATCGCCCAAGTAGACAACATCCCGCTGGCCCATGTGACGACGTTCACCGGCGTCTATGGCCTGTCGTTTGAGATCATGGTTGTGAATGCCGCCTTGGCTGCAGCCTTTCTGATACGGCGCGAGCAGCGCAAGTTTCTCTTGCTGGCTGCTCTGGGTTCAGCCGTTGTACTCCAAGCCGGGCTCTGGCTCGTGCCGCCACTGCTGCCCAGCGACCATTCTGCGCGTCTGGTGCAGGAAAATATCCCGATTCTTCAGGGGACAGAGTGGACGAAAGAGTACTTCGACGACACCCTTAGTGATTTAACTAGAATTAGCCTGAGTCCAAGCTCCAACCAACAACGACAAACCGATTTGATCGTTTGGCCGGAGTCGCCGGCCCCCTTTTACACGACTGATCCCATTTTTCGCGAGGCTGTCAGCAACATCGCCCGGAAGGCGCAAACCTGGGTGTTGGCGGGAAGTGTGGGAACCCGCAACGCTGGCCAGTCGCCCCAAGGGGTCACTCAATCGTATAACTCCGCCGCACTGGTGAACCCGCGTGGTGAATGGGTTGGCCGCTACGACAAGATGCACCTCGTCCCCTTCGGCGAATACGTGCCCTTCAAAAGCATTTTTGGCTTTGCCGGAGGCCTGAGCAAGGAAGTCGGTGATTTTTCTCCGGGAGAATCGCGAGCGCCGCTGCAGGCTGACGGGAACAGTCTGGGGGTTTTCATCTGCTACGAATCCATCTTCCCGGATGAAGTCCGCCAGCTCGCGGCAAATGGGGCCCAGGTATTGGTGAATATCTCCAACGATGGTTGGTATGGCGACAGCGGCGCTTACGCCCAGCACCTGAAACAAGCGCGTATGCGGGCCGTGGAGAACAATCGCTGGCTGCTGCGTGATACCAACACCGGAGTCACCGCCTCGATTGATCCCTATGGACGAATCGCGGCTGGTGCTCCGCGAAAGATCCGCACGGCAGTCGATGCCCCTTACGCCGTATCGAACGTAACTACATTTTACAGCCGCCATGGGGACTGGTTCGCCTATCTATGTGCGATAATTTCTGCAGGAGCGCTGCTCGCGCGCCTACCATTCCGCGTCAGGACAGAGCCATAGATGATCGAAGAATTAGAAAAAGAATATTCGCCGCTGCAGCATAAGGTCCACGAACTTCGGGAGTACCTTTGACACCAGCAAGCTGCGTCCGCAATTAGCCGAAATTGAGAAGCAGGCTTCCGAGCCGAATCTCTGGTCGAACCCCCAGAAATCTCAGCAAGTAATGCGCGAGAAGAAGCGCCTCGAAGACATGCTCGCCACCGAAGCCGAGTTGATTCGGCGCGCCAACGATATCTCCGCGTATTTTGATTTGGCTCGCGAAGGGGAGAGCGTGGATGCCGACCTGCGCCGCGAGATTGATTCTTTGCGCCAACTTGTAGATCGCCTGGAAACCGAAACACTGCTTTCCGGCGAAAACGACGCGCGCAACGCCATAGTCACCATCCATCCGGGCGCCGGCGGCACTGAATCGCAGGATTGGGCGGATATGCTGCTGAGAATGTATCTGCGATGGGCCGAGCGCCAAGGTTTTCAGACGGTCCTCTATGACTACCAGCCGGGGGAAGAAGCCGGCTTGAAGTCTGCCACTTTTGCGGTGAACGGGGAGTACGCCTTCGGCCTGCTGACCAGCGAAATCGGGGTGCATCGGTTGGTGCGCATCTCCCCCTTCGATCAGGCCAAGCGTCGTCACACTTCGTTCGCCAGCGTGTTCGTCTCTCCGGAAATTGACGACAGCATTGAGGTTGTAATCAAGCCGGAGGACATTCGCATCGATACCTATCGCTCCAGCGGCAAAGGCGGACAACACGTCAACACTACTGACTCGGCGGTCCGCATTACTCACATTCCAACCGGACTGGTAGCGGCATGTCAGAACGAGCGTTCGCAGCACAAAAATAAAGACCGCGCCATGAGCATGCTGCGCTCCAAGATCTACGAGCATGAGTTGGAGAAGAAGCGGGCCGCTACCAAGAAGATCGAAGATTCGAAGCTTGACATCGATTTCGGATCGCAGATCCGTTCTTACGTGCTTCAGCCTTACCGCATGATCAAAGATCATCGAACCAAGCTTGAGGTCGGCGATGTGGATCGGGTGATTGATGGCGACTTGCAGCCGTTTATTCGGGCTTATTTACAGATGCGACGTGGGGAGAAGCAGCCATGAACACTCGCGAGGCCATAGTCGCGCGTGGACTTCGCCTGGAGTACTTCACTCTCGGCTGGAACTCGCTCGAGGCATTGATCGCACTGATTTCTGGGTTCGTCGCGGGTAGCATCGCTCTCATTGGCTTTGGCCTGGATTCTGTCGTGGAAGTATCCTCTGCAGCGGTCATGCTCTGGCGCTTACGTGCTGATCGCCATGCTCCGAGCCGCGAACGGGCGGAGAAAACGGCGCTGCGGGCAGTGGGAATCTGCTTCCTGGTGCTTGCCGCCTACGTCTGCTTCGAGGGAGTTAATACCTTGCTTCGACGCGAAGCCCCGCGGCGAAGTTTGCCGGGTATTCTGTTGGCCGGCGCCTCGTTGATCGTCATGCCCCTGCTGGCGCGCGCCAAACGCAAGATTGCAAGCGGAATCAACAGCGCTGCCATGCAGGCCGATTCCCGTCAGACTGACATCTGTGCTTATTTGTCCACGATTCTGCTAGCGGGACTTGTTCTCAATGCCAGCTTTGGATGGTGGTGGGCCGACCCGATCGCCGGGTTGGTTATGGTTCCGCTGATCGCAAACGAAGGAATTGAAGCCGTACGAGGAAGAACCTGTTGTGACAATGCCGCCGGGATTTGCGGCGAAATACACTGAAGCCTTGAGAAGCGCACGAAGGCGGTTTGTTCGGCAGCGTCTGCTACGACGAGGCGGGTTATGACCATAACTGGGATCTTTGCAACATGGCGCGGATGATCGATCTCATCCGTGCATCGGCTTTGCCTTCCAACCTTATGCAGGCGGGCGCCAAAGGATCCCTCTCCGTTCCCGCTGGCGAGATGATCGAAATTCTGGTGTATCTCGCGAATCACAATAAAGTCTTCGCTGAACAGGCCAAGCTTACTCTGGCGGGCTGGGACGAGGCATTATCACGAGCTGCGGCCGCTGATCCGCACACTCCCAAAGAAGTCCTGGATTACATGATTTCTGTGCAGAACCTGCGCCCACCGCTGCTCCCGGCGCTGCTTGATAACCCAGCCCTAGGCGAAGGGTCGTTGATCGAACTCGCAGCAACTGGACCGCGCGAGGCGGTGGAAGCGATGCTGAACAGCGGACGCGTAAGCCGTTCCGCTGAAATTCTGCATTCGTTAAGCTCAAATTCAAATGTCAGCGGAACCCAGTCCGCAAGAATTGAAACTCAACTTGCGTCCATCGCGTCTAAGGTTTCGATTCCGGCCGCAGAGACTCCGGCCACCGTTCCTCCAATCGCACGGTCGTATCCTGTCACGGAGACCCGCGAAGCCCTCGCAGAAGCCCCACCAGCAGCGGAAACCCCCGAGCCAGATGACACCCCGGATGAAGGACTGCTCGCTTACCTCAGCGACCATGCGAGTGAAATCTCAGAGGAGGCAGAGAAACCATTCCAGCCGATTGGCGGCTTTTACGATGACTTTGTGCCCGGTGCGGACGAGTTCGTGCCCGGTGCAGAAGAGCAGCCCACTGAGACCGCCGTTGAGCCCGAAACCACAGCTGCTCCCGTGCCTGAAAAGGCGGCAGCCCCGAAGAGGACGGCCGCGGTCAAGAAATCTTTCCTTGGCGCCGGACATGAGCGGGGCAGCGCACTCCAGAAAATTGCCAAGTTGGACATCAAGGGCCGCATTCAGTTGGCCATGAAGGGCAACAAGGAGGAGCGATCTTTGCTCATCCGTGACGGAACCAAAGTGGTGGCCTTGGCGGTGCTGGAGTCGCCCAAGCTCAGTGATAGCGAAGTCGAACGGTTTGCCAGTCAGAAGAACGTGCTGGAGGCTGTGCTTCGCGGCATCCCAATGAAGCGCCGATTCGTCAAGCACTATGGCATCGTGCGCAACCTGGTATTCAACCCGCGTACGCCGTTGGATGTCTCCCTGGGCTTGGTCAAGCATCTGCTGACGCAAGATCTGCGTCACTTGTCCGGCAACAAAGAAGTCTCGGAGACGGTTCGCAAGCTGGCCACCAAGATGTTCAAGCAGAAACTAAGCGCCAACAAGAAAGACTGATTGATGCCGGGCTGAGCCTGGCCTGATAGCTGGCTTCTCCATCATCGCGTCGCTACAATGTTTTGGTCATGTCTTCACTTCCGCAAGCGGACCCGATCGCGGACCTGCTGAAACGCGCTAAAACCATCGCAGTGGTGGGACTCTCCAATAGTCCGCTGCGTCCCAGCCATGGAGTGGCGGCGTACATGCAAACCCAAGGCTACAGAATTATCCCAGTGAATCCTAAGATACATGGGGCATTGGGGGAGAAGTCCTACGGTTCGTTGCTGGATGTCCCGGAGAAGATTGACATCGTAAATATTTTCCGCCGCCCCGAGTATGTGGAAGAAATCGTGGACCTGGCGATCCAACTGAAGGTTCCAGCTGTCTGGATGCAGGAGCAGGTCATCAACGAGAAGGCGGCGGAGAAGGCGCGCCGCGCAGGCATCTTCGTCATCATGGACCGCTGCATCCTGCAAGAGCACCACGCCCGCTTCGGATAGTCCCGGTCGGAATAATTCAGGCTTTGACGAAAATCACGGTGGCGTCGTCCCTCAGGCGGGCGCCGTTGACAAATGAGCGCACGTCTTGAAGAACGGTTTCCGGGCACGCATCAGGTTGCATGACGTGGGCTTCAAGGCGCAGGCGGCCATATTCTTCTTGCTTGATATTCTCCGCCTCGGTAATGCCGTCGCTATAGAACACTAATCGCGAGCCCTCGGGTAGCGGCACCTCAACTTCAGAGAAGCTGCCAAACCCCAGGCCGAGGGGCATTCCTCTGTCAGTGTTTGGGCATTGCACTTTCTGGCCGTCAACCACCAGCAAGGGCAACAAATGCCCCGCATTCGAGAAGGTCAAAATCCGGCTCGCGGGATCCAAAACCCCATAAATCATGGTCACGTACTTGCCGTGAGGAAAATCCTCAACCAGCAGGCGATTCAGACGCGTCAGCACTTCGCCGGGACCATAGTTAGTTTCAGCCAGCGAACGCAGCATTCCACGAGTGGCCGACATCAATAGCGCAGCGGCTGTGCCTTTGCCCGAGACATCGGCCAGCACCAGTCCCCAGCGACCGTCGTCGAGTGCAATAAAGTCATACCAGTCGCCGCCCACGGCTCCCGCGGGAACTGAGAGGCCGGAGATCGCAAAGCCCGGGACATAAGGCGAACTCTTGGGAAGCAGAGCCTGCTGGATGGCGCGTGCTTCGTGTGCCTCGCGGCTCATCCTTTCGCGCTCGCGCCGCTCCTGCTGGAACAGCTGTGCATTCTGAACCGCCACCGCAACGTGACCGCATAGTGCTTCCAGAAGCCTCAACTGTTCAACGGGAAACGCATCGAGTTCCGGATGCGACGCAGTAAAGACTCCCACCAGTCGACCGTCGACGTGTAGGGGGATGGCTGCCTCCGAAAGCGTGGACGCCTCGCAGGCGATGTAATACTGATCCTTGCGCACGTCGGGAGCGTAGCGCATCTGGCCGGTGGCGGCCACGTAGCCGACCATGCCTTCCGTGCCGACCTTGAGACGCTGCCCTTTGCCGTGGACGCTGCACCCGCAGGATCCCGCGATGACCAGCTCCCCGCGCTCTTCTTCGTGCAGATAAATTTGAGCTTCCAGGCATCCGAAGGAACGCGCTATATCGGTTACTACCTTGTCGATGAGTTGATCCAGGTCAAGGATCGAGGTGATCTTTTGCGCCGCCTTCTGCAATTTCAGCAGGTCTTCTACTTGCTCAACGTGCAGTTGGCTGACGCTGACGGAATCAGTCATTCGCGGGCTAGTCGCCACGGGCAAGCCCTCCTTGGAGATACAAACGGTAGGCATCTCATTGGATGCGTAGCCCTACGCCTGAGATTCTGTTTTCGGGCTCCCTGCAGCGCCCTTCTCAGCCTGGGATCGCCTACGTCTGATGTCCACTAGCCGCTCCCGCATCCGCTTCTCTACACCTTCGTCGGTGGGGCGATAATAGACACGGTCACGAAGATTGTCGGGCAAACACTGCATGTCAGCGATCTTGCCTTCGACGTCGTGGGCGTACTGGTATCCCTGACCGTAACCCAGGCCTTTCATCAATCCCGTAGGCGCATTGCGCAAATGCAATGGAACTGGCTCAGCCGCGGTTTGTTCCACATCCTGTTGCACCGCGGAGTATGCGGTATACAGGGCGTTCGATTTGGGCGCCAACGCAAGATAGACGGCTGCTTGTGCTAGCGCGAGATTCCCCTCGGGCATGCCGATGAAGTCCACCGCGTCGCGTGCTGCCATGCAGAGCGAGAGCGCGCCCGGATCAGCTAGTCCAATGTCCTCCACCGCCATTCGCACCACCCGCCGTGCAATGTAGAGGGGATCTTCACCTGCTTCAAGCATGCGGCCCAGCCAGTAGAGCGCAGCGTCGGGATCACTGTTGCGGACCGATTTGTGCAGCGCCGAGATGAGGTTGTAATGCTCCTCGCCAGCCTTGTCGTATAGCAGGACGCGCCTCTGCAAAGCATCCTGGATAAGTTCATCGGTAATTTCCGCGCCCACTTCCTTGCCTGCACGTCCTCTGGCTAGGGTGGCGGCGACTTCCAGTACGTTGTAGGCGCTGCGGGCATCACCGCTCGAGTAGGACGCAATCTTCCGGAGGACTTCCTCTGAGGCACGCAACTTCATGGCTCCTAGACCACGTTCTTCATCGGCGAGCGCGCGCTTGAGCAGCAGGACGATTTGATCCTCAGTTAGCGGCTTAAGGACGTAGACGCGGCTACGCGAAAGCAGCGCTGAGATGATTTCAAACGAAGGATTCTCGGTAGTGGCGCCGATCAGCCGGATGTTGCCCTTTTCTACGTGGGGGAGAAAGGCATCCTGCTGCGCCTTGTTGAAGCGATGGATTTCGTCGATGAAAACAATGGTGCGCGTGCCATATTGTTTCGCACGCTCTGCATCGGCCATCACTTGCTTGATTTCCTTGATTCCAACCAGTACGGCAGAGAACTCGATAAACTCCGCCTTCGTCATGCGCGCAATGATCTGGGCCAGCGTGGTCTTGCCCGTGCCCGGTGGTCCCCAAAAAATCAGCGAACCCGTATCATCACGCTCGATCTGCGTACGCAGTGGCTTTCCAGGGCCGATCAGATGTTCCTGCCCGACGAATTCATCGAGCGTGCGTGGGCGCATGCGGTCGGCGAGCGGACGAGTACGATCGGCTGGATCGTCACGGCTCGGCATGTTCTGAAACAAGCTCATTATGGGGCGTACGAGCTCCCGTGAAAGAGCTCACCACGAAGTGCGCAAGGTTTCACGAAGGAAACCGTAGCGCGCTCGCCTTCAATTTTGTTGGCTTCCTTCGCGTACCTTCGTGCCCTTTGTGGTCATTGCTTTTTGCCGGGATATCTCATACAGCACGATGCTAGCCGCCACGCCGGCATTCAGCGATTCCACTTTTGGAGAGTGCGGGATCGCCACTACTTCATCCATCTCGGAGATCAAGTCTCGTGGCAACCCTGCGCCTTCACTTCCGATGAATACGACCAGCGAACCACCAAGGTTAGCCTCAGGCAAGGGTGTGCCTTTGTGTGAAGAGGTCGCAATCAAACGCAGCCCTTGTTTCCTCATGCTGGCAATTGCAGCCGCAAGTTTGGCCCGTACCGTAGGAAGACGGAAGACTGATCCAGCCGAAGCACGTACCACTTTAGGATTAAATGGGCTGACCGTGCCTTCCCCTAGAAGCGCGCCCGCTGCCCCGAAAGCTTCTGCCGAGCGCAGAATCGTCCCTAAATTCCCCGGATCCTGAACCCCGGCAATCGCCAGCAGCGGTTCCGCCTGAGCTTTGGCCAGGACAACGTCCAGCGAGACTTCTTTCCAACGCACCAAAGCCGCGACGCCTTGGGGGGCCTCACTCGGAACGGCACTGGCGAACAGCCGGTCGGGCAGGATTACAGTTTCTACGTGAGCGCCGAGCTGTGGCAGCAGTCTCTCGGCCTTCGCGGCTGCAGAGCTACTGAAAAACACCGCGCGAAACTTCAGCCCGCTACGGATGGCTTCTTCCAGAATGTGCAAGCCCTCGACTGCGCAATAGCCGTCTTCGGTCAACTCGCCACGGGCGAAAGCCTGCCGGAGTTCCTTCACCAGCGCATTGTGCCGGCCATCGATGCGGCGCAATCGGCTTTGAACCGCCTGATCGTTAGGGGTGGGGGTGTTTTTCACGGAAATGCCGGCTCGGTGAGATGATACGCGTTCCTCTCGGCTTGCAGCGCTTCCTCATGTTATGTTAGCTTTCGCGATTTCAGGACACACTCGGGGAAGGGATGTGTAGTGCGCGCTGAAATTCTCAAGATCAGTAACGATAAACCCGAAGCGTCACTCATCCGCTATGCGGCTGACCAGATTCGCGCCGGCGAAGTGCTGGGCATGCCGACCGACACCTTTTATGGCTTGGCCGCCGATCCTTTTAATTTGCGCGCCGTCGATCGCGTGTATGAGATTAAGTCCCGTTCCCGCCACAAGCCGCTTTCGCTGCTCATTGAGAGTGTGGAGCAGGCGGAAGAAATGGCGCGGCCTTTGCCAGAAGAATTTGAAGCCCTCGCTCGCAAATTCTGGCCTGGCCCACTGACCATCATTGTGAAGGCTTCCTCGAGACTGCCCCTGAAAGTTACAGCCAATACCGGCAACGTCGCGTTGCGTATTCCCAACTCCAGGATACCGCTGGCCGTGGTGCAGGCCGCGCAGATTCCCATCACTGCGACCTCCGCTAATCTGAGCGGGGAAGCGGAGTGCACCACCGCGTTGGCAGTGCGCGACCAGCTCAAGGACCGCATCTCGATCATCGTGGATGGCGGTACGTCCCCGCGCGAAGTGCCGTCGACTATCGTCGATCTCACCGATGAAGACGCACGCTGGCGTATTCTGCGGGAGGGCGCAATCTCGTCTCAGGAGATTTCCGAGTTCTTCGCTCAAGGATGAATGACGCAGCGGCCAACCGGCGTCGGCGGAGCCACTGGTGGTTGTGGCTGCTGGCTCTGGTTGCAGCGGCTTCAGTGGCCTGGGTCGGCGCAATCTGTGTCCAGGTTGTTCATCAAGCCTCGCTGCAGGAACTCCATCATGCGGATGCCATCGTCGTCTTCGGCGCCGCGGAGTATTCGGGACGGCCTTCCCCTGTCTACCGGGCCCGCCTGGACCATGCCTTTGAACTCTTCCACCGAGGCATTGCCCCCGTCGTCATAACCACAGGCGGCGCTGCGGCCGATCCTAGTTTCAGCGAAGGTGGCGTGGGTCACGAATATCTGATGCATCGTGGAATCCCCGAGGCCAGCCTTATTGCCGAGACCCAAGGCTCCGATACCGCCCAATCGGCGCAAAGGGTTGCAGTAATCATGCGAACCAACCACATGCACAGTTGCGTCGCCGTCAGCGACGAGTATCACGTGTTCCGCATCCGCAAGTTGCTGGAACACGAAGGAGTGCAGGTTTTCGTTGCTCCGCGTCCTGACTCACGTCCGCGGGCTGAGTGGCAGCGGGCTTGGGCCGTGCTTCGGGAGGCATTAGGCTATGTGGCGTGGCGAATGCACGTCCCGGCATAGCCTTCCGCCTCTGTCATCCTTCGACTCCGCAGCTGTCGCGCTTCGCGCAATTGATAGGAACGAGAAAGCAGCAACAATCACCAGCCCATCTTCTTCCTCAACTCCGTGATATGCGCTGTGTGGTGCCGTCCGTGCCAGGCGTAGATCGCCAAATTTTTCTCCAGCGATACCACCCCTAATTCCGGATGCCGGAAAGTTCGTTTCCAGTCTTCCGGGCGCAGCGTACGCAATAAGCGGACCCAACGGTCATGCAGCGAATCCAGAAGCGCCAACGAAATCTCTGGTGGCGTGGAACGAACGTCGGAAAGCTCCGCCCATCGGTCTTCCATGTAAGGTTTGATGGTCGGTTCGTCTTCCGTAAGCGCCAGCTTGAAGCGGATATACGCGTTCATGTGACTTTCCGGAACATGATGCACGACCTGACGCACGGTCCAACCCCCATCACGATAGGGCGTCTCAATCTGCTCTGGCGACAGGTTTTTTACGGCGGTGCGCAGCGAAGCCGGTGTCTGCTCAATATCGTCGATGAACTTTTCCCGCTGGGCTTCGTTTAAAGAACCGTTAAACGTGAATTTACCGATCGGGTATCGTGGATCGCTCATTTTGCCTCCGCTCTAATTACAGCATAGGAACGAACCGCAACCTGCCATGAAAAGTCGTAATCAAAGCGAGAGAAAACGCTAATCGCAAAGGATGGGCGAGAGGTTCGAGTGACGCTTGAGACTACTTCACAAGAGCGAGAATCCGGACCGGGCCTCCGGAGCCGCCTTCCAGCTTCGCAGGAGCGACCACGACAGTGGCGCCGGTCGCGGGCACCCGGCCAAGGTTAGCCACGTTTTCCAGATGATACAAACTGTGCGCCAGGGTGTAGTGATGGACTTCGAAATCCTGCGAAGGACCGTAATCTACGCTCAAGGTATCGATGCCCAAACCAACCACATTGCGGCCTTCCACCAGGAACTGGGCGGCATCCCTTGAATACCCTGGAAAGTGCATGATGCCTTTGGCGTCGGCATTGCGATAGCTATTGGGCGAATCCCACCGCGAATCCCAGCCAGTGCGCGCCATTATCATTGCTCCCAAGGGAATCTGGCCGTTAGCCTGCTCCCACCGGGCAACGTCGTCGACTGAAATCTGATAATCAGGATTGTTCTTTGCGTTCGCTCTGACATCGAGTACGACCATTTGCGCAATCAGCCGCTCCGGTGGAATCTGATCCACTGTCCACAGGCCGCGGGAGAAGTGGGCCGGAGCATCGATGTGCGTCCCGAAATGTTCGGGCAGCGAAATTTTGCGCGCGAAGTAGTGGTCCTTCTCGATAGTCGCGATCGTTTTCGCTTGGTAGGCGTCCTTCTCCGCTGGTTCGAAGGTAGGAACGCGTTCGTTGATCGTATGGGTCAGGTCAACGACGGCGCGGAAACCCCCACCTAGCGCGGCTTGCGAATGGTGTTGGGCAAATACAAGCAGCGCCAGCGCGAGCACATATCCGAGTACAAAGGTACGAATCTTCATTACGCCTAAGTCGTCTTTTCTGGTCTTATGGGTTCGTCCACTAGGCTCGTCCAGAATTAGATGCCAACTCCTCGAGTAGTGGTGCGGTTCCATTCTCCGATTTGGATACGCAGCCTTCAAGGAACCTGTGGACATGACCTGGAATCTAATGGTTCAGCGCCAAGGGTCAAGCTAGACGAGACGCGATCACGGCTGCGATCAGCGTGCCTACGAGGTTTACTGCGTCATTGTTGAGCCAGTGGCGACGCTCCAACCACGCGCCAATGAAACTGTCCGCGATCATACCGATGACCGCCGCCGCTACGGAAATTCCCACCCATCTCCACGATATTAGAGCCGTAAGAGCGCCGACTGAGCTCACCAGAACCGCCGCGGCGATTCCCGCCAAAGTCCCCGCCAGCGTTATACCGCCGTCAGTACCCGCTGGCACCACTTCCCAAGTGGTGATCAGTCGCGCTTGCCGACTGTTGGCCTGGCCCAATTCGCTTGAAACTGTGTCAGCAGCCGCTTCTGCGAGAGCTGCAGCGATTGCGAGCAGGAAAACGCCGTTACGGTGGCGTGCATAGAGCGCCGCACAGGCGGTGGCAACTCCCAGATTCGCCAAAACCTGGGACGCAGTCCTTCCCTCACGCCTTTCGGCCGTTCCAAGCCTTAACTTTTGTTGATACCCCAGACGAGTCGTGATCCAGGCCAGCATAAAGACGCAGACTAAAGTTGCGAAGGCGCCGGGACCAGCGCTTGTGTACAACAGAAAACAAACGATAGCTCCCGCCACTGCTCCCGATGTGCTGACACCTCGCACCAGGCGCGCCAGGGCGGCAAATCCAATCGTCACTATTATCGCGATCCAGAGAGGACCGCCCGCGGATTCGATCCCAGCCGGCCAGGCATTCATGATGGCGCCGGAATCAGGTATGGCGAATTGCATCGTGAGTTAGAGTGCCGTAGAAGTCCGCAGCCCAATCTGCTTTGTGTCTAGCCATGCACTACCATTCCGAGTACCCGATACTGGAACACACTACATATCGCGCTTTGAGTTTTGATTACCAGCGCAATCTGGGTGCATCAAATGCCCGGTTGTAGTCTAAACTCACTACCCTGGCGCATGGTTCGCGCCATTCCAACAACGGGGTGAACATGGCGGCTTCGGTTTGGTCTGGATATCTTACCTTCGGCCTGATTTCCATGCCGGTCCGACTCTTCTCCGGCGCGCGTAGTTCCGGGATTTCCTTCAACATGCTGCATCGCGATGATCTTTCTCGCCTCAAGCAACAGTATGTCTGCCTGGCGGACGGAAAAGTCGTAGAACGCAGCGAAATCGTGAAGGGTTATGAGTATCGCAAGGATGAATACGTCGTCATCGAGCCGGATGAGATCAAGAAGATCGAACCCCAGACCGCCAAGACTATGGAAATCCTGGAATTCGTCAAGTCCAGTGAGGTAGATCCAGTTTTCTTTGAATCGTCCTACTACATGCTTCCCGAGGAAGCGGGTCGCCGGCCTTATGCCCTTCTGACTAAGGCCCTCGAGGAGAGCGAGTTCGTGGCCATCGCCAAGCTCACCATGCACAACCGTGAGTACACAGTCTTCCTGCGGCCGCATGAAGGCGGGCTCATGCTGCACACCATGTACTACGCGGAAGAAGTTCGAAAGGTGGAAGGCTTTGGTGCGCCCGATGTCGAATTGAAAGAGGCGGAAGTCAAAGTAGCGCATCAATTGATCGAGGCCTTGGCTGCCGACTGGGATCCGGAGAAATATCAGGACAGCTTCCAGGAGAACCTAAAAAATCTCATCCAGACCAAACTTGAAGGTGGCAAGATCGCGGAAGTGGAGAAGCCCAAGAAGCTCGCTCCAGTGGTCGATTTGATGTCTGCTCTAAAGCAGAGTCTTGCGGAGATGGAAGGCAAGAAGAAACCTGTGGCCATGGCAGGCCGAGCGGCGGCAGCTTCCAGCAAGAGATCCCGCGGACGAAGTTGATGTCAGCTGCTGCCAATTGCTGGTAAATACGCCGGACTCCGGTGTCCGGCGTTATCCGAGTTTCAGATGGGTCCGCGCACTTTCTTCCACGCCTTGAAGCAACTTTCCGCTGCCTCTTCGACACTAACCTTAAAAGGCTGATTCCCAAGCGCCAGATCGCAAGTGGTGGCTCTATGGCGCATATCGCGTTCAACCGTTAGAATAAAAAATTCTCTTCGAGATCACTGCGAATCCATGGATCCATCCGTTGGGGTGTTGCTGACCTTGTTGCGTTCGGCCCGGCCAGTGGTCGTGCTGTTTCTTATCACAATCTGCGTTGCTTGCGGCGACACCTTTCGACCGGTCGCGATCCCCATCGTCCCCGCGCCGCCTAGTCCAGCAGCCTCTCATTTTGTTCTGGTCATAAACGGCAATGGCTTTGGGACCATTGGCAATGGCACCTTCAATCAGGGCACCAGCACCCGCATAGATGTTTCTGGCGATACCAATGTGGGCGTTGCCCCGCTCGGACTGGGTCCGGTGCACGCCGCCTTGTTGCCTAACAGCAGCCAGCTCTACGTTGCCAACTTTCTGGAAGATACGGTTTCTTCGTTTGCCCCGACGAGCATTGGTCCTGTGACGACTACCAGTCTGCCTTCCGGCTCACAGCCGGTCTTTGTAAACACCACAGAAAACGGCACAGTCTACGTCGCCAACTCCGGAACCAACACCGTGGCCGCGATCTCGACTGCCAACAATGTAGTGATGAACTTCATTACTGTCGGCGCGCTGGACACCAGTGGTCTCATACACAGCTTCAGTCCCAACACGCTGGCAGAAACACCCGATGGAAAGAAGGTGTATGCGGTAGGAAGCGATAGCTCTGGCGTCGGCTGGGTGGTCAGCATCAATTCAGCGGACAAGACTCTGAACGAAGCGACCACCGGACAGACAATTCCGAACGTTACAACCCTGCCTGACGCGCATATCATCGCGCCGGCGTGGGCGGTTGCTCGCGCTGACAGCGCCCGAGTTTATGTGCTCAATAGCGGCAGTGGAAGTGTCTCGGTAATCGACACGACAACGGACACAGTACTGAATAGTGTTCCGGCCGGCCCCAGCGTAAATTGCCTCGGCCAGCCTCAGGCTTGCGGATTCATGCTGTATGACAAAACTCGAACCCGCCTGTATGTGACGAACCCTGCTTCGACGAAAGTGGTTGTGCTGGATGCTTCTACCGATGCTCTTAACGCATTGGCTTCCGTCGATCTGACAACCGCGCCGAATTCAGTTTGTGGTGGTGGATGCTTTCCGGTGTCGATTGCAGTGTTGCCTGATGGCAGCCGCGCGTACGTGGCAAGTTATCAACTTGGGACGGATCCCATAACTGGCAAAGCTTCGATCAGCGCGGGCGTGACCGTGTTCAGTACGACAGCGAATACGATCACGGGCACCATTGCACTAGGATCGACTGATATCGACGCGGCGAACCCGACCGGTTGCGGCCCCACCGTTCCTCCTCTTTCTGCTCCCCCGATGCGCTTCCGGCTCTCGGCAGCAGCTTCGGCGGACGGTACCAGAGTTTATGTTTCGAGTTGCGATTTGGGTAGCACATCTATTATCGATACCTTCCCCAGTACTGCGAAAGCCGACTCCCTGGGGCTGGAACTGCCGGCGTCGGCGAGCGATTTTCAGCCCTCAACTGTTACCGTCTCGGCGGCATCGCCAAGCGGTCCCAACACCACCTATAACTACACCGTTTCGGCCTCTCTCCCTCCCCTCCGCGTCGGCATGAAAATGGTGATTACCGGGATGACAGATGCGGCCAACAATGGAACATTTTCGATCACTGCTGTAGATCCGAAAACATTCACTGTTGTCAATTCAGGAGTGGCGGCCAGCGGGCAGAATGGAACTGGGATCGCCACCACGCCGCAGAACCCCGTTTTTACCCTGGCAGGGCCGTAAGGAAGGCTTTCTTATGGGTGTTGCTTTTTAGCGCTTCTGGAATGTGCTAGCGAAGGTTTTCGATCGGCAATCGAAAACTAAGGTCAATGGCTCTTTCCGTCTCTATGCCCCTGCCGCCACTAATTCATGGTTGCGGTTATACCGCAGCGCGATGTTCATGAAGACGTTCCCTACATTGGTCTCAAAGCACATTACCAAAGCTTCGGTGTCCTCGCTGCTCTGAGTGCCGCGTTCGGAGGTATGCAGCGCAGGGGGATGGACCCGGAAATGGAATCCCTGATCATTCAGAGCGGTGATGGCGTTGCCGGCAACCTGGTTCGCCAATTCGCAAACGGTTTCTTTGATCAGTTCGTCAGACTCGGGCAATTCTGCGCCGGCGAAGCGACTGGCCACGCGCAGCGCGGTCTCCGCATCCAGATCAAAGATAATTCGTCCCTCAATGTCTCCCGTCAACGAGACCAGTGCAGCCACACCTTTGCGGCGATAAGCTTCTTCGTCCATGCTGAGGCTTCCCATCGCCATGGGACACTGCAGCCCTTGAGCCAGCACAGCGTCGGCCGCGTTGATGAACGGCTGAATCAGTTCCATTTTCACAGTTAGGCCCCCGCGCCCGCAGCCTGAGCCACGGTACCATCCTCGCCCAACACGTATTTGATCACTTCGTACAGCACCTCCGGTTTCACCGGTTTCTGTACGAAGTGGCGCGCGCCGCGCTGCAGCGCCGCCACGATGTTCTCCTGATAGCCAACGGAGGACACCATAACGATGCGTGCTTCGGGGTGCTGTTTCACGATCTTTTCAGCAGCCTCAATGCCTTCCATCTGAGGCATGGTGATATCCATGAGGACGATGTCGGGTGTGGTTCGTTCGTACTCCGTGATTGCGGTCATGCCGTCACCGGCTTCGCCAGCTACTTGTCCACCGAAGGTCTCGATGATACGAGCCAGGTTTTTGCGGGCGAAAACGGAATCATCCACTACCAGGTAGCGAATGGGCTGACCATCTTTACTGCGTCGTACTGGGGCAAACGGCTCCATAATGCAACCTCCTCCTGCTAAATCCAACGCCCGGCATCCTATTCTTGCCTGCCGGATTAAAAGTTAATCTCGTCCCGCGCCAGCAGCCTTGCCACCATCGGCTGGTTCTGAAGCAAGCTCGGTCCTGCGATCTTGCGTGCACTGGGCCAACAAAGTTTTGGCTAGCGCGTCGAGTCCAACCACCCGTAGTGCGAAGCCACGATCAATGGCGGCCTTGGGCATGCCAAATACCACGCAAGATTCCTCATTCTGGGCAATGGTCATCCCGCGTGCCGCTCTGACCATTCCCATGCCATTGGCTCCATCTTCGCCCATGCCAGTCATCAGGACGGCGATGCTTTTGGCACCGAATTCCTCGGCCACGCTCTTGAACAAAACATCCACGGACGGCCGATGACCGTTCACATGGGGGTCATCGGTCAAGACCGCTACGTCGCCTAGAGGCAAGCGCTTCACTTTGAGGTGCCGGCTGCCGGGACAGATCAGAGCGCGGCCAGCCAGCAACAGGTCGCCAGACCGAGCTTCCTTAACTCCGATGGCGCAGATCTCATCCAGTCGCCGGGCGAACATTTCAGTGAAGCCCTCCGGCATATGTTGCACCACGACAATAGTTGCCGGAAAGTCCCCTGGTAGCTGAGAAAGCACATGCTGCAACGCCTGTGGCCCGCCGGTAGAGACTCCAATGGCCACAAGTCTGGTCGGTAGTCTCTTCGGGTCAAGAGCGAGCTTGGTGGACCTCGGAAAGATATCGGGAACCGGCCGCACTCTGACGCCTCGGCTCTGGGCGGCGGCCTTTATCTTGGCAATCAGTTCCGCTGCAATTTGCGGCATGCGCGCCGAAACGTCGTGTGGCTTGGCCACAAAATCGAACGCCCCCAGTGATAGCGCTTGCAGTGTGATCGACGCTCCCTGGGTGCTGTGCGAACTGACGACGATCACTGGCAGCCGGTGCCGGCGCATGATTTCCTTCAGCATGTCGAGGCCGCCCATAGCCGGCATCTCCAGGTCGAGAGTCACCACTTGCGGTTTCAGATCCTCGATCTTCTTCAGACCGAAGTTTCCATCCATGGCGGTTCCCACTACCTGAATCGAGCTGTCCTTCTCCAAAATCTGTGGAATTAGCTTCCGCATCAGAGCTGAATCGTCGACTACCAAGACCCGTACGGGCGGGGTTGTCATGGATGCACCCCCGTTGCTGGCTGGGAAGGTGCGGCCACGCGATCCGGGTGCTGAAGCAGAATTCCCGAACTAACCTTGCCGGTTCCATGAGGCCGCGACCGGCCGTGACGTTCAATAATGGCGGCGAGATTCACGATCAGCACCACCCGGCCATCGCCCAGGATGGAAGCGCCACTAACTAAGTCTGTCGCCACAGTTTGATCGTCGAGTGCTTTGATGACCAGTTCTTCCTCGCCTTCAAGAGCTTCGACGATCATCCCAAGTTTCCGTTCACCCAAAGCGATAACCAGTATAAAGATCTTGCCCGGGGTAGAATCCGCCGGTTCCTGCGGGGGTCTTCCTAAACGGACCAGAGGCAATACTTGATCGCGCAATTGCAGGACCTCGTATCCGTCTACCCGGTGCAGATCGGATTCCTGGGCGCGCGCAATTTCTGCTACCCCATTCAAAGGGACGGCGTACAGCCGCTGCTCCACCCGGAACAAGAGAGCCTTGATGATCGCCAGTGTCAGCGGTAGCTTGAGGCGGAACGTGCTGCCTTGACCGGGGCGAGTTTCGATATCAACGCTGCCCTTCAGACGATTCAGGACGGTTTGTACGACGTCGAGGCCGACACCCCGCCCCGCGATCTCGGTGATCTCATCGGCAGTGCTGAACCCCGGCCGCAAGACCAATTCCAGAACATCGGCTTCGTTCAACCGGCCAGCTTCCTCGGGCGTGACCAGGCCTTTTTCCAACGCTTTCGCCTTTACCTTCTGAGCGTCAATGCCCCGTCCATCGTCACTGACTTCCACCACCACCTGATTGCCGTGATGGTATGCCGTTAGGCGAATGGTGCCATGAGCGGGCTTGCCTTCGCGTCCCCGCTCCCCAGGACTTTCAATACCATGGCTCACCGCATTTCGGACCAAGTGGGTGAGCGGTTCGGCGATCGCATCCAACAGACTCTTGTCGAGATCCGTGTCCTGTCCACTGAGCACCAGTTCCACTTCCTTACCGCACTGTTTCGCCACGTCACGGACCATGCGCGGGAATCGCCGGAAAAGCTGTTCCACCGGCACCATGCGGATCTTCATCACTGAGCGCTGCAGGTCGCTTAACACCCGGGTCTGGAAGGCCATGGCGTCGCTGAATCGAGCGCGCATTGCTTCTTTGGGAAAGCGTCGCGTGAATTCGAGAAAGGCCTGTTGCAGCATGGATTTCCCGATAATCAACTCGCCTACCAGGTTAAGCACGCTGTCGATCCGCTCGGCGTCGACTCGCAGGATATTTTCCGGCACCGTCGTTGAAAACGCCCTGGTAGCCGGGGCCGCGTCTTCCCAGGATGAAACGACCTGGGCTTCAGGTTCCGGTGCGGGGAGCGAAGGTTCGTCGCTTTCGGTGGAAAGCGGTCCGGGTACGGCCTTCTTCCCCTTTGGCGCCTTCGACTGCAACGCTTCTACGCTGACCTGGCTGATTACGCTAGGAATGCGGCATTTGGCGGTAACCTGATCGGCGGATTTATCGCTGGCGACAAGCAACTCGACTTGCTTGGCGGCGTCGGGCGATCCCGGCTCAGGCCGGGTCGCGATAATGTCGCCTACCGAACCTAGTGCATTCAGCAGAAGTTGCCGAGCCGCAATCGGCATGGCGCAATGCGGATCGATCACGGTGATGACGTGGTACACCCGTTTGCCCTGACCCAGCGCTCCCTCCGCGGCGAGCGTTTCATACTCCGTCCAGGCGGTCCGGGCCGCGATCTTGGAGTCTTTCGACACTTTTTTCTTGCTTCGCTTATTCGGCGTGTCTGAAGTCTCCGTCAGTTTACGGATCAATTTTCGTAGCGGTTCTGGGGATGGCGGTTTGGCCTTACCGCGGTAGGCAGCCACCATAGCGTTAAAAGTGTCGGCAGCGGCCAAGGCCACTTCGGCCAGAGTCGCTTGGGATGATGCCTTCTCAAGGGCTAGCGCATCTTCGAGTTCATGCGCGGAATTACTCAATTCGCGGAATCCGCAAGTCGCGGCGTCACCTTTGAGAGTGTGTACGATCCGCCGGATGGTGCGTACGGTTTCGACGTCGCCTGGATGTTTCTCCAGCTTGAGGGCCTCGTCGTTCAGCGCTTGCAGCAGTTCCTGGGCACTCTCGAAAAAGAGTTCCTTCAGTTCCGCGCCGCGATCATCGGAAAACTGGGTCACGCTGTCACCTCAATCTTCTGATAAGCGGTTCCGCTGTTTCGATGGACCATGGAGAACTTGTCAGTCAATCCCAACAGGCTTTCGGCGTGTCCCACGAAAAGGTAGCCTTCCGGATTGAGGCAGCGCGCGAATTTCTCAACCAGCCGCCTCTGCTCAGCCTCATCGAAATACATCATGACGTTGCGGCAAAAAATCACATCGTAGCGCTGGGGCAGGTACTCGGTCTTCAGATTATGAAAGTCGAAATGGACAATTTCTTTCAGCGCTTTTTTTACCGCGTACCGCTCACCCACCTTGTCGAAATAACGCAGGCGATAGCTGTAGTCCACCGACTCCATCTGGGAATCGGTATAGGTACCTTCCTGACCCGCCCGCAATACCGAATAGCTGATGTCGCTGGCCAGGATTTCGACTTTCCAAGGTGGAGGAATCAAGGGCTTGGGGGAGGGCATCTCAGTGGGAAGCGGATTGCGCAGAAGGTGGTAGGCCAGTGCATCCGCAATTAGCATGGCCAAGGTATACGGTTCTTGGCCGGTGGAGCAACCGGCGCTCCAGATGCGTAGAGAAAAGTCGCGCTGCGCTTGCTTGCGCCGAACCAGCTCGTCGAGCAGATGCTTGTGGAACAGTTCCATTTGTGACTTATTGCGAAAGAAACTAGTTTCGTTGACCGTCAGATTCTCTACCAGCAGGCTCATTTCGTTCTTGCCTTTGTCGCTGACCAGCAAGCGGTAATAGCTATAGAACGAATCCAACTGGCATTCCTTCAGACGCCGCTGCAGGCGGTCCTGCAAGAAGTGCGCCCGGCGCTCGTCGAAGTGCATACCGCACTCCTGATAGACGAGTGCCTGCAACAGCTTCAGTTCAGGTGCGGTAAGCTGTGCCGGCGCGCTTGATAGTCCCATGAGTCGTCTTTCGTCCACTCCTATTTCGTCGCGGCCGCGCCCCGGGCTTCTGCGGCCGGCTTTTGCCGTTCACCACTTGAAGCCGCCTCGCCCTTTCGCAGTCCTTCGCTGTAGTCCAGTAATTTGGCCGGATCCAGCAACACGATCAGGCGTCCACGAAACTTGCCCAGTCCGGTCACGCAATTCAGCCCGCTCTCTTGAAACACCGTGGGGGAAGAGTCGACATCAGCGGCGGGAATCTTGAGCACCTCAGAGGCGGAATCCACGATCAGACCGGATAGCCGCCCGTTGTGTTCCACCACCAGAATCCGATTACGCCGGGTGGACTGGACATTCTTTTCGCCAAATCGTTTGCGCAAATCGATAACCGAGACAATCTTGCCCCGCAGATTGATAACCCCTTCCATGTAGTCTGGCGCATCCGGCACCGCTGTGATCTCGGGTACCCGCACGATCTCGTGCAACGCAGTAATGGGCACGCCATAAGTTTCACGTCCCACCTGGAAACCGACGATATGCAATTCGCGATTCATGAAGATCCCCGATTTCAGCTACGGGCACCGGCCGCTGCGTGGCGAACGCTGCCTCTGACCCCGGCTCTTTCCTCATAGTGCGAGGTCGCCCTTTCGATTTGCTCCAGCGCGAACCGATCCATGGAGTCCAGCAGCTCGCGTGACATCTTTGACATCTGTTCCGCTGAAGCGGCGAGCTCGGTCGAGCCTGACGTAGTTTGCTGCACCAGTTCGCGCATCCGTTCCATGGCTTTGACCACAGCCTGCGCGCCCGACGCCTGTTCTTCTACCGCGGAATTGATTTCGTGGGTAATCTCATTCAGCCGTGTGGTGGCTCGCGCGATCTGCGAAGATCCATGCGACTGCTCGTTGGTGGCCGCGCCGATCTCTTGGGCGAACTTGTAGACCTCCGTGACCACATTCGAAATCTTGCGCAGAGCGGCGTTCAACTCTTGGCCTAGCCCCAGCCCATCGTTCACGATGCCGGTGCTCCGTTCCATGTTCTCCACCGCTTTGCGGGCTTCTTTCTGGATACTCTGGATGAGCTCGGAGATTTCCTTGGTGGACTGCGCCGATTTCTCCGCCAATTTTCTGACTTCGTCGGCGACCACGGCGAAGCCCAGACCATGCTCTCCAGCGCGTGCCGCTTCAATCGCGGCATTCAGGGCTAACAGGTTGGTCTGCTCGGCTAAGTCGTCGATGACCTCGATAATTTTTCCGATGTCGTCGGCTCGTTGACCCAGAATTCCGATGATTTCGCCCGAGGAACGAATCGTAGTATTGATCCGGTTCAACCCGTCCGTAGCTTTGTCCATTGTGGTGATGCCACTATGCACTTCCTCCCGGGAGCGGTTAGAGATGTCCAGCAGGACCTTGGCCGTGTCCGCTACTCGCTGGATGGAGGCCACCATCTGGTCAATCGACGCCGAAGTTTCGCTGACGCTCGAGGCCTGAGTCTGCGTGCTCTTTACCATGTTCTGCACGTTGACGCTCATCTCGTGCATGGTGCTGGTGACTTCGTCGATCGCCGAAGCGGTCTGCAAGCTGATCTTCGCGGATTCGTCCGAAGCCCCGGCTACCTGCGTGGAAGAACTGGCCACTTGGGAGGCCGCATCGCGCACATTCAAGACCAGATTTCTGAGGCCGTCGATCATGCGGATGAAGGCATTGCCCAGTGTGTCTTTCTTCGATCGGGGTTGGACTTTCACTCCCAGGTTCCCTCCCGCGATCGCTTCAGAAACCGACGCCATCTCCTTGAGATAGGTCACCATCTTGGCAAATGTGCGAGCTAGCTCGCCAATCTCATCGTTGCGTTTGATATCAATCTCGTGATCCAGATCCCCTTCGCTCCCAATCTGTTGAGCAACCTTCATCAAGTTGTTCAGGGGCTCGGTGATGGACTTGGCCGTGGTGAAGGCGATGACTACACCCAGGATCAAAGCCACCATGGTGCTAAGGGACGCCATCACGATGGTCGCGGTAGCCGCGGTTTCGTCTGACTTACGCCGTTCCTCGAGAAGTTTTTTGTTTTCCTGATCGGCCGCATCCAGGTACTCGGTCGAGGTTTTCACCCAAGAACCAGCGTCCTTTTGCAGATAAAAAATTTGCAGTTCCGCCACCGTTGCGTTTCCGCTGTCTACTTCCTTTCGCTTTTCCACCAGTGGTGCGGCGAATTCCCGGCCCCAGTTCTGTTCAGTCTGCTTTACCTTCTCCAGAGCTGTTCGCTGCTGTTCCGATTCAGCCAGATTCTCCGTGCTCTGCAGCTTGTCGGTCAACATGCGCAACCCATCGTTCATGCGCTCTACTTCCCGGCTGTCGCCGCTGAGCAAGTAATTGCTGAGATAGAGGCGGTTCTGCATCATCTGAAACTTGACTGCGTCGGTAGCGTCCGCCAGTCCCAACGCCTGGGAGGCCGCGGCCTTGGCGCTGTGCTCACGCCGTACAGCAATGAGGTTCACCAGGAAAAGCACCAAAACCATCGCCAGCACGGCCCCGAAATTTACATAGAGTTTCTTGCCAATCTTCATTGCTGCTCCTCCGCTACGAACTTTCAGTCTGCCGTCCCGCATGGTCTTCGTTGCCACCCTCTCGGATCCTGCTCCGTTAGTTCTCAGGCTGGAATTTGAATTCGACGATCCCGGAGCTCTCCTCGGTCGCCGATTCGAATTTCCACTTCTTGATCGCATCCATAGCCGCATTTACCAACACGGGATGACCCCCTACTGCTTTCGAACTCTTCAAGGTGCCGTTTGGAGCTACTATCACCATCACCTTGACCGTGCCGGTGATGTTCATGCGGCGCGCAATCTCCGGGTACACCGGAGATACTTTGTTCTTAACCTTCCTCGTCAGTTGATCTTTGTCTGGGAGCGGGATCTCTTGAGTCAGCATTTCCAACGGAGGGAGTGCTATAGCCACCCCCATCACGCTTGGCAGAGCGAAAAACACGCCAGCCAAGATGTGCCTTGCGGTTGCAAAAGACACAGCTCCTCCTTGGTGTCATATGGACTAAATGCAACAGCCATGCCAGCGTTCATGGAATTGGGGACGAGTCGAGATATTGGTGGTAGGTATATGTTGAAGAATGACTTACATGGCATCACCAGTGGTCGCCCTGGGGCTTGACCAGGGCAAGACGCGTCTCAGTTGGGGGCCTTGCTCTCATTTTGAGACGGAAGGTGCTGATCTGTGGGATTTGCATATCTCGGCACCTGCGCCCTTTTCCCTTGACTCAAATTGAGATTCGAGGCTAGTTTTCCTGTATATTCAATTACTTGTGGTCGAAAATTGCGGTGCCAAGCATCTGCACATGGAATCAGGAGAAACGACCGTACTGGAAGGGCCGGATCCGCGATCGGACGAGACTTTTCAAAGGCTGCTTCTACGATTTTCCACCGCAGCTTCCCAAGGGATTCAAGCCACCGCTCTAATCCGGCTGTTCTGCCAAACTACCCGTGAGTTCTTTCAGGTGGATGGGGCGTACTTGTGGCAATTCTCTTCCGATCGCGAAGAACTGGTGGCTGCGGAAGCAGACGGCTTGATGGCAGATCGCTTTCGCGGGACTCGGCTGAGAACCAGCCAGAACGCCGTTATGACGGAAGCGGTTCGTCAACGTACCACGGTTTATGTCAACCGCTTGGACCCCGCCAGCTATCCTCTGGCTGCCGAGTTTCGGGCCAAGTCCCTAATGATTGCGCCCTTGGTAGCCGCCCAAGAAGTGATTGGAGCGGCCGCATTTCTACACAGCTCCGACCCAGATTTCTTCAGCGACGACCTAGCTGCCAAGGCCACGATTCTGGGTGGTCAATTGGGTAGTTTGTTGGAAGCGAGCCGCTTGGCCTCGGTTGCCCTGGAGAATGCGCGGTTGTTTACCCGGATGGATCAGGCGAATCGGCACTGGATCGAGATCTTCGATGCCATCACGGATTTCATCGTCGCGCACGATCACGCTGACAATATCTTGCGGGTTAACCGGTCCCTGGCGGAGTTCATCGGAGCGGAGCCGCAGGATCTTATCGGCGTTAACATGTGCGCCTTGTTGGCCATGGGAACCGAAGCACCATTTCGATCGTGTCCGTTTTGCGGTCCGACCAACACCGCCGCCGACGAATACGTTCATCCCGTCCTGGACCGGACCTACCTGGTATCGACTTCCCGCGTACATAGCGCCAGCAGCGAGGGTCTGCAGACGATCCACGTCCTCAAAGACGTCACCGACCGGCGCGAGGCGGAGCGCCGCTACCGGGAATTGTTCGACAACATCCAGGAGGGATTGTTTTTCTCCACTCCCGAGGGGCGTTTCGTCGAAGTCAACGACGCTTTGGTACGTATGCTCGGCTACAGCGCCCGTGGAGAGCTGTTGCAAACCGACATTCGTACCCAGGTGTATTTCTCACCCGGGCGGTACCACGAACTCACAGAACAGATGCAACACCATGGCGTCGTACGCAATCGCGAGGAGACTCTACGCCGCCGCGACGGGTCTCCGGTCTACGTGCTGATCAACGCTTTCGCGGTGCGTGACACCCAGGATCGGATTGTGCAGTACCGCGGTCTCATACTCGATGTAAGCGGTCTTAAGACGTTCCAGGCGGAATTGCAGCGGGAGCGCGACTTCTCCGGAAAGATTCTGAACAACACGCAAAGCCTGATCCTGGTCGCGGACACCGCCGGTCTGATCAGTTACGCGAACCGCCGCTGGTCCGACATGGGCTACGAGCAGAGGCAGTTGGTGGGGCGCCCCATGGAGGATCTGGTTACACCTGCCCGCCGCTCAGTCTTGACCGACGCCATGAGCGCCACGGTGGCCGGGCGTCAGGTAGACAATCTCGATCTCCAGATCTTGCGGGGCGATGGCCGCGTCGGTCAGTTTTCCGTCAATTTGAGTCCCATGCGCGATGAGCAGGGTGGTGTAACCAGTCTGGTCGTAGTCATGACCGACGTCACCGATGCCGCTACGCTGCAGTCCAAGCTGATGCACGCCGAAAAAATGGCGGCGGTTGGCCAACTAGTTTCCGGAGTTGCCCATGAAGTCAACAACCCCCTCACCGCCATTCTCGGATTCGCCGACCTGCTCATGGAAAACCCAGAGTTGCCTGAGAGCGCGCGCAAGGACATGCGGGTCATTCTGCAGGAAGCGCAACGCACAAAGCAGATTGTGCAGAACTTGCTCAGCTTCGCTCGACAAATGCCGCCGCAGCGCAGGCCCGTGCAATTGAACACGATCCTGCGCCGCACCCTGCAATTGCGGGCATATGACTTCCAGAGCCACGGCGTGGAAATAATCGAGCAACTTGATCATGAACTGCCGCACGTGGTCGGCGACTCCCACCAGTTGCAGCAGGTGTTTCTCAACATTCTTAATAACGCTTACGATGCGGTGCGAGAAACTGCCCGTCCCGCGCGTATTGAGATCATGACCGCCGGTATCGGAAGTTTTGTCGAGGTCTCTTTTCGTGACAACGGCCACGGCATCTCCCACGCCGAGCGCATCTTCGATCCGTTCTTTACCACCAAGGAGGTGGGAAAAGGGACGGGTCTGGGCTTGAGCATCTGCTATGGGATTGTGCACGAGCACGGAGGAGAAATTCTTTGCCATAACAATACGGACGCAGAGGGCGCCACGTTCATCGTCCGCCTTCCTGCGACGTTAGAAACGGCCTCGGTCGGGGCCGCTGCTGGAGTCGTACAGTGATGACACTCTCTGCTACCAAACCCGTCACCTTGCCAGTGTTGCTGATTGAGGACGAGCCCGCCGTCATGGCTTATGTTCGTGCCACCCTGGAGCGCAACGGCTACGCCGTCGTCTGCACTGAGTCCGGAGCCGAAGGCCTGCGCCTGCTCGAGGGCGGAGAATTCCTTGGCGTGGTTTCCGATATGCGCACTCCGGGGGGCGTGAATGGCGCTGACGTCCACGCCTGGGTCGTTCGGAACCGTCCTGAACTGGCGTCCCGCATTATCTTCATCACTGGGGATATTGCCAACGAAGAGACCGTAGCCACCCTGCGCGATACCGGCGTGCCGTGTGTGGAGAAACCATTTCGCGTCCAGCAATTCATTTCAGTGGTGCAAAAAACCATGGGGAAAGCACTGTGAGCGATGACCTGCGCATCCGCCTTTTGATCGTTGACGACGAGCAGAGCATCCGCAAACTCTGCATGACCGTGGGTGAGGCCCTCGGATTTGTCTGCATGGAAGCGGGGAGCGGCGAATCCGCTCTTGCCTTGCTGGAGGAGCAGCCCGCGCACATTATTCTCACCGATATGGTCATGCCTAACATGTCCGGACTTGAGTTTTTGGAGAGAGTGAAAAAAATGCTCCCGCGCGCTGAGATTGCCGTGATGACCGGTCACGGATCGGTGGAAACCGCGGTACAGGCCATGAAGCTGGGCGCCTATGACTACATCAGCAAGCCTTTTTCGCCGCTGGAAGAGCTGCGTCTGTTCCTGCGACGGATGGCGGAGAAGATTCGCCTGGTGGAGGAGAACCAGTTCCTGCGGGAGCGCGTAGATACCGACGCCGATCTGCATGGAATTGTGGGTGCCTCGGTAAAAATCCAGGATGTGCTGCGCATGATCTCGCGGCTGAAAGATACCCGCACTCCGGTGCTGATCACGGGCGAGAGCGGAACCGGAAAAGAACTGGTGGCGCGCGCCATCCATTTTCGTGGGTCGCTCGCCAATCGTCCGTTTGTTGCCGTGGATTGCGGCTCGCTTGTCCCCACATTGATCGAGAGTGAGCTTTTCGGCTACGAGAAGGGTGCCTTTACCGGAGCACTGAAAGCCAAGGTGGGGTTATTTCAATCGGCCAACGCTGGCACGATTTTTCTTGACGAAATTGGTGAGCTGCCACCGGAGATGCAAGCCAAACTGCTTCGGGTCTTGCAGGAGAAGGAAGTTCGCCCCGTGGGCAGCAATCAAAAAATAAAAGTCGATGTCCGGGTGATTGCCGCCACCAACCGCGATCTTGAGGCGGAATATAGAAATGGTACTTTTCGGAAGGACTTGTACTTCCGCCTCAACGTTGTCCCGGTGCACCTGCCCTCGCTCCGTGAGCGCCGCTCTGACATTCCCATGCTGGTGCACTGGTTCCTGGAGCGTCACGCCAAGGGAGACTCAATGCAAGTCACAACCGCAGCGATGAAGTCTCTGCTGCAGTATGACTGGCCGGGCAACGTGCGCGAGCTCGAAAACTGTATTGAGCGCGCGGTTGCTTTGGGAGACCGCCGGATAATCGATATCGGCGATCTGCCGCCAGCCATCGTCTCAGCCTCGTCCAACCAGGATTTGAGCGGGGAATCCACCTCGTCGGGGCTTTCCACCACGGACCTGGAGGATATCGAACGAGCGACCATTCAACGCGTATTCGAACAAGTGAAGGGAGACAAAGCTCTTGCTGGCAAGATGCTGGGGATCAGCCGTGCCACTCTTTATCGCAAGCTCAAGCGCTACAACATCGGTGCGCGCCAAGACCTGCCGCGGAGCGCCGCTCTGCAGTAAACCCGCTGTGTCGCCTGAGACAGCGTTTCATTGTGAGACAGAAACGCCCCGGCGAGCTGATACACCTGACCTCCCGATCGCGCATCCCTAAAACAATCAATAGCTTAGATATCGCATAACTTTGGTTGCGCTCGTGCATTCTTCCTTGCGATGCGGTCTGGGTGCCGAAGCCATGCTAACCGGCAGGCCCGGGGACCCAGGTCGCGTCGATCCTGGGAACCCGAGGTATTTTAGTGCCTACAAAAGAGGCGGCAGGTCGAGCCCGCTCGCCCCGCGAGAGCTCTACCGCCAAATTAGCCAAGTTCTTCCCTGCAGCCAGTCCGGTGCGCATTCCAATTCGTCTGACTCGGGTTGCAGGTGATGGCGACGCGTTTACGGAGAGCACCGTAATCGAATTTGGCACGTCGCGCGAAGTGCTCTTCGTCTCGACCTTACCCCTGGAATTTGCCGACATGTTGCGGGTACAGAATTCCGACGGCACGCTGGATACCGAAGTTTCAGTCGTGGCGCTGCAATATACCGGCGGACGCACCGCAGTTGCAGCGCGCTTTACCCAAGAAGTAACGAACTGGATTGTCAAACCATGACTGCCACACCTCAAGACTTGAACGCGGAGTGGCGCGCTGCGCGCCTGCTCCATCCTTTGTACGTAGCTTTGGCTCGGGAATTCGTGATTGATTTGCCTGCTTGCAGCGACCTGGAGTCGGGCGTTGACGCGCCGCCGCAAGAATCGGTTGAGCTGGCCCGCCAGTGGTTCCGGGAAATGGACCAGCGCATCCAGGTGCATCAACTGCGACAGTTTCTCCAAACCACCACGCTAACCAGCGAGGAAGCTTTGCGGACCCTGCTCGAGCACCACCTGCATAAGGAACAGCGTAATCCTTCCGACCGGGACAAGATCGATTTCCTGCTGGTACAGTTCTTCTCGCATTGCACGCCGTCGCGACTGGAAGATGGGGATGTGGACATTGAGTACGTAGCTCAGGTACTCGATCCGGTGCTCTCCGTGTCCGACTTAACGATACCGGAGTGGCTCAAACCGCTGGACACGTTCCTACAGTCCGCGGACAGTTGCCGCAGCTTGAATGAGTTGCTGGGCGGCGGCATTCTCGAAAAGGGAAGAAAGCTCAAAGTTTCCTGCGGCGAAAACTACTTTCAGCCAGCCGCCATGATCGGGTTTGCTCGCTTCAGTTTTTTGATGCGCAGGGTCTTCTTCCGCCTGATGCATCAGGACCTGAATGCCATTCTGGATGGGTTGCGCGACCTGGAAGCTCGCGGCGTCAGTACTCTCGATTGCCGTGCCGCGCAGTTTTCTGCCGATGAACCAATCGCGCGTTTACGCATGATCTGCCAGTCGTGGAAGGTGATGTTTCACGCTGAGTACTCCTCAGGCCAGCCCCTGCGAATGTTGGTGGACCTACGCAATGTGATTGACGCGGCCTTGGCACGGAGCGCCAAGGGCACTCTGCGCAAACCATCAGGAGCGGCGGTTCCACAAGCGCGGGCGGCCGCCGCCAGCGCCCATGCCGCCCCGGCCCGTGAGGTGACTGAATTCGAAGTTTCCGCGGGCGCACAGGAGTGGGATCAGAACGCCTCGGCCGAACATCCAGGATCTGAGGACGACGGCAAGAATTAGAGCGGCTCATGAAAACAGAGAACGAAAGAGTGGAGCAGCCCGCCGTACTAATTATTTCAGACGACCGCGAGTTTTCACGTTCCGTAGTGGGCCGATGGCAGGCTGAGCGGAGCGTGCCGCCATTTACTCTGATGAGTAGCGATCTTTGCCAGGACCTCGCCGCAGATACATTCGAACTGGCGATCGTAGGTGCGCTGCGTCCCGAAGTTTTTCCCGCCGTACTCCGGGCGCTCGATCCTTCCCGCAAACCGGTGGTGTTTGTGTGCGAAGGAAATCAAACCGCACAGGCGGTGCGCGACGCGCAGCCTCGGATCATGGTGCTGCGGCAGCACGAAGGCTGGCTGGACGCTCTGGTGCTAGTCGGGGTCGAGGCTCTTCGACTTTGCGAGGTTATGGGCCGCGCCCATCGCGCCGAACAGGCCAACAAATTACTGGAGCGCCAGGCAACACTTGGCCGCTATGTGCTTGAAATGCGCCACACCTTGAATAATGCGCTCACGTCGGTGCTCGGGAACTCTGAGCTGCTGCTGCTGGAATCGGGATCGTTTTCCGCAGTGGCGCGTTCGCAGATCGAAACCATTCGCAACATGTCGGTACGCATGCATGAGATCCTGCAGCGGTTTTCCTCCATCGAGAAGGAACTGAACGTTGTCGAGCGACAGGCGGAGAGAGATTCTGGAATGAAGTCACAGGCTACCGCTGCCAGCTTGTAGCGGCCGGTGAAGATAAGACCCTCCCCAGGAAGATGCCGGCAAGAACCGCGCCAATGCAAATGGAGACTGCTTCATTTTGGCGACGGCAGTGTCATTCATGCGCAAACCTTCCACGAACGTGGCGATTCTGGAGCACGAACTTTCCGAACTCCGCCTCCTTCTGGAGAGGAAAACTGGCGTGTTGCTCGATACGGAGACGGAAACTCTTGTCGCGGTCGCGGGAGAGTTCCTGGAATCGCAGCGTCTGGCATCAGCGGAAGAGTTGTTAGCGCGACTGCGTGCGTCCGACGCGGAATGTGAGAGCCTGGCTGGGCGATTACTGGACGGAAAGACCGGATTCTTTCGTTGTCCCGCCGCACACGAATCTCTGGTTAAAATGGCCCTGCCGGACTTGCTGCAACGCCGCAAGAGCGACCATCCGCGGGCAGTTCGCATCTGGAGTGCCGGTTGCTCTAGCGGGGAAGAGCCTTACTCGATCGCCATATCGGTCTGCGAAGCGATGAACGGCAATGGTGGATGTAATGTGCACGTTGTTGCCAGCGATATCCGCCAACGGGCTCTGGAAGCGGCCCAGCGCGGCCTATATCCCGAGCGCGACCTCCAGCGAGTCCCACGTCAACTGGTGCAAACCTACTTTGCCCGGGTGGGTGAGCACTTCCTGGTGAAACCGCGGCTTCGGAATCTGGTGACATTTTCGGCCATGAATCTGGCCCAGCCAGCTTACCTCGGGCAGTTTGACTGCATTTTCTGCATGGACGTTCTACCGCGGTTCTCCGCCGCCCAGCGGATGGCGCTCACCCATCGTTTGCACCTCTATCTGCAGCCCGGCGGATTTCTTTTTCTGGGACAAGGAGAAAAACTTCCGGCCTCGGATGTACCCTTCCACTCCCACAAGAACAAAGACTACGTCATTTACCAGAAGCCCCTGGCGATTGCAGCAAAGAGTGGACGGTAGGAACAAAACGAGGCGCAGTCGAGCGCCTTGTCTTATTTGTCCATTTTATCTATTATAGATAGATGCGAAGCGTGTCCGCCACCGATGCCAAACAACGTCTCGCAGCGCTTCTCGACGCAGCCCAGCGCGAACCAGTCGTCATCCGGCGTCAGAATCGGGATGTAGCTGTAATAATGTCCGCGGAAGAATACGAGAGAATTCGCGATCTCAATGCCGAGGCATTCCAGCGTTTCTGCGATCGCGTTGCCACTCAGGCCAAGGCTCGAGGTCTGAACGAAGGCACTCTCAAAAAGCTCCTCAAAGATTGATGCGCCTACGGGAGCGTCTTGTCACCGACACCAATGCACTTATCAGCCGCCTGCTCCTGCCATCTTCTATTCCGGGTCAAGCTGTTCGCAAGGCCGTGGACAATGGCCTCCTGCTTGTCTCCGAAGCCACAATGGAAGAACTCGCCGACGTTCTGGCCCGCCCGAAATTTGACCGCTACATCAGCCTCGAAGATCGCCAACAATTCTTGCGGTTGCTAGGACGCTTGGCCGAGTTCGTACCGATTGTGTATCCGGTCCGTGCCTGCCGAGATCCTAAAGACGATAAGTTTCTGGAGGTCGCTCTAAACGGGAAGGCTGCCGTGATTCTGAGCGGCGACTCAGATCTGCTGGCGCTGCATCCGTGGCAGGGCATACCGATTCTGTCGCCGGCGGAGTATCTGAAGCGCTGAGGCGGACGACCTTCCCAATCCGATACGACCCCCCTGTCAGGCAAACAAAAACTCCTTCGTCCTTAAATCCTTGATCGTGTCTCTCAACTTGGCTGCCTTCTCAAATTCAAATCGCTTCGCTGCCTCGCGCATGTCGCTCTCCAGTTTGACGACGTAGGCGTCCAGCTCCTCCTGTGATTTGAATTCCGGGACGCCTTCAGCTTCGTCTCCGGTCAGGTCGGCGTAATCGGCCTCAACGATGCGCGCCAGCGACATCTCCAGCGGCCGCACGATGGATTCCGGCGTAATCCCGTTCGCGTCGTTATAGGCTTGCTGAATGGCTCGCCGGCGGTCGGTCTCTCCGATGGCTTTTTTCATCGAGTCGGTCATGCGGTCGGCGTAGAGGATCGCTCGTCCGTTCAGATTGCGTGCGCAGCGGCCAATGGTCTGAATCAGGGAACCGCCCGACCGCAGGAAGCCTTCTTTGTCCGCATCCAGAATCGCGACCAGCGAAACCTCTGGCAGATCGAGGCCCTCGCGCAACAGATTGATCCCGATCAGCACATCAAACTCGCCTTTGCGCAAGTCTCGCAGAATCTTTACTCGCTCCAGGGTCTCGATTTCCGAATGCATGTAGCGGCACTTCACCCCAACTTCGCTGTAGTATTCGGCCAGATCTTCCGCCATTCGCTTGGTGAGTGTGGTCACCAGCACGCGCTCCCCGCGCGCGACGCGTTGCCGGATTTCATGCAGCAAGTCATCAATTTGTCCCTTGACCGGCCGCACCTCGGTCGGCGGATCGACCAAACCGGTTGGCCGAATAATCTGCTCGACCACCACTCCCGCGGATTTGGTCAATTCGTACGGACCGGGCGTCGCTGAAACATAGACTATCTGGTTCATGCGATGTTCGAACTCTTCAAAGGTCAGAGGACGATTGTCCAAGGCGGAGGGCATACGAAAGCCGTACTCCACCAGCGTCTCTTTACGCGAGCGATCGCCGTGATACATGCCGTGCAACTGCGGAACGGTCTGGTGGGATTCGTCGATGACCATCAGAAAATCACGCGGGAAATAATCCAGCAGCGTGGGCGGAGGCTCTCCTGGCAAGCGACCGGTAAAGTGCCGCGAATAGTTTTCAATGCCATGGCAGTAACCCATGGCCCTGATCATCTCCAAGTCATACATGGTGCGCTGGTGTATACGTTGCGATTCAACCAGACGGCCTTGCTTCTGCAGTTCGCTCTCCCACCATGCCAACTCCTCCTTGATTGATTGGACGGCTTTATCCCGAGTCTCCGGCTTCATTACATAGTGGGTTTTGGGATAAATCGGCAGGCGCATGTATTTCTGCCTAACCGTGCCGAACAGTGGATCAATCTGTGACAGCGACTCAACCTCATCGCCCCACAGTTCCACGCGATAAGCCATGTCGTCATACGTGGGAAAGATTTCAATCACGTCACCGCGCACCCGGAAGGTGCCGCGCCGGAAATCACCGTCCGTTCGTTCGTAGAGAATTTCCACCAGCTTGCGCGTGATGTCCTCGCGCTTTATCTTTTGCCCTTTTTCCAGAAAGAGCAGCATGCCGTAGTACGCCTCTGGCGAGCCCAAGCCGTAGATGCAGCTCACCGAAGCGACGATCAGGCAATCGCGCCGTTCAAAAAGCGACCGGGTTGCCGAGAGGCGCAGCTTGTCCAGCTCATCATTGATCGTGGCTTCCTTCTCGATGTAGAGGTCGGCTGCTGGGACGTATGCTTCAGGCTGGTAATAGTCGTAGTAAGAGACGAAGTATTCCACCGCATTGTGCGGGAAAAAGCTTTTGAACTCGTGATAGAGCTGGGCCGCGAGGGTCTTGTTATGCGCCATGACGATAGTGGGCCGGTTCACCGCCTCGATGACCCTGGCCATCGTGTAGGTCTTGCCCGAACCGGTAACGCCGAGCAGAACCTGATGTTGTTCCCGATCGAACAGACCCCTGGATAAAGACTCAATGGCCGTTGCCTGATCACCACGCGGCTTGTAATCACTGACTAGTTTGAAGTCCATAATGCAGCCCCTAGCTGTCGGCTCTCAGTTTCGGCCCGTGTTGCCCTCACAGACGCGGATTTCAGCCACCGGATATCTCTTCATTATATCGCGACGTTACTATCACCCTTGGCGGGGACACGAGCACGATTGGAGATAAAAACAAAAACGGCGCGGAAATAATTTTCCACGCCGGCTGACTTTAGCTGAGCTCTAGTCTAAGGAAGCTTGAAGATTACGGTGACCTGGGTTTGGATTTCGATCGGCTCACCGTTCAACACGTAAGGTTTGTATTTCCACTGCCGAACAGCGTCCATGGCGGCGCGGCCCAGGACAGCATCCCCGCTCAGCAGCTTAACGTCGGTAATGTTGCCGTCCTTGCTGATATTCGCCTGGATCTGCACCGAACCTTGAAGATGCATCTGCTTAGCCGTCATCGGATACGTGGGCGCTACCCTCTTCACCAAGAGTCCCTGCGAGACACCTTGGGATAGTTTTATTTGCTGCGAAACCGGCGCGGGAACATTCACCGGAGCCGTGCTCAGCATTCCGGAGATGGCGTTGTCATTGGTATTGGACGCAACGACTTCCGGGGCTGGCGCCTGAGCGTCCGCGGAAGCTGGCTCGGAAGAAGTTGACTTGGAACGCTGGTTCTTGACCACGATGGGTTGTCGAACCACAGTTACTTCGACGTCGTCAGCGTCAGAAGTGGACGTCGTCGAATTGGGGCTTGGTGCCGGAATAGCTGCCGAAGGCTTGGCCGAAGAAGTCTTTGTCGTCGGTGCACGTTCCTTGCCGGGCGCTTCGACCACCTCCGAGGGGGATTGCAGATCGATCGTCTGCGCACTGGACTGCTGGTCCGGACTAGAAGCCTGCGATGTGGCAGCCGGTGCCGGGGCTACCTGTTGCTGTGCCGCCGGAGTACCGTTGGCGGAGTGCATCTTGGTCCAACCGAAATATCCAGCGACGAGAACTACTGCCACGGCCGCATATAGAAATTTCTTCTTGCTGCCCCCCGCATCGGTGGTTTTTTGATCTTCGCTAACGTCGAGCGACGAGAAACTCGGCGCCTCGACAGCTACTTCTGTATCCCAGGCTTTGGCGGCGGCCGACTCGGATCGTTCCTGTTCCCTCTCACGCGGAGACGCTGGAGCGGTTGGTTTCATTTCGAAAGGCTTAACGCCTGTGCGTGGGACCTCCTTGGCGGGAGCAGGAGCTGTAGCTGCGCCCAGGCTGGATGAAAAACCTCCAGCAGGCCTTTCACTTCCTCGGGATGCGTCGGAAATCTTAGCGGGTCGAGCAGAGGCAACGGACTGCCCGGCGGTTTCGGCAGCACGGCGGAGGGCTGAGGCCATGGGTTCTGAAAGCGGCTTGGAGACTGGCTGCCACGGATATTCTTTCGTTCCGCCGGACGAAGGTGCAGGTGGCGTAGGAGAACTGGGCGTTGTCGTCGTGGCATCAGGCATGTATTCCAACAGTGTGGCTTCGGCTGCGTCGGGTTGCGGAGCGGGTTCCACGTCGAGCTCGAAAGCAGATGTGCTCGCCGCCGGATTCGGGCTCGTCGCTTGCTGCGCTGGAACCGAAGCGGGCACGGGTTTCTGCACGGGGACGCTGGGAACGAACTGGCGCGTAGCATTAGTAGTGACCGCGACCGTGGACTTTTCCACCGAAGACGAAACCGGTGCGGGTGATCCCAGCGGCTTTACCGTTTCGGCTTTGCGTAACAGACCCCGCGCGACGCGCAGCGTGCCCTTGGATTGTTCCACATTGATCGGCTTGGTGAGGACGAGGTTAGCCCCAATTCGGAAGGCTTTTGCAACTCCAGCCTGGCCCTCGACCACGGCCACTGAAAGCGAACTCTGATTTGGTCCGGAGTTACGCGCGCTCTTGAATAAGAGGGTAGCGTTTTGTTCGTTGTCGCAGTCCACGACAACGGCGTCGAAGTGCTGGGCCATCAGCCTCTTGACTGCTGCAAAAGGCTCGGAGCAGGGTTCAACGGTGAATTCCAGTTCGCTCAGGACTTGGGTCACTACGCGAGCGGTCTTGTCGTCTGGGCAGAATAATAGCGCTTGGTAACTCATACGTCGCATCGTAGGTAGTGTGGTAAGACCCAGCAAGTAACGAAAGTAATTGGCCGCGCTAAAGAGTTTGCGGATTAAGTCGAAAGCTGTGGTGGTTGAGAGGGAACGCCACAGTTAGTGAGAAGAGGCTTGGAAGCGTACTGTGACCTGCGTCTGGAAGACGACCGGTTGGCCGCTGGCATAATAGGGTTCGTAGTGCCATTGCTTAACCGCTTCGATTGCGGATGGCGCTAGTTGCGTGTTCCCACTGAGCACGCGCACCGAGCCGACGGTCCCATCTGTATTGACCGAGACCATTATAACGACGGCACCCTCAACGCCTTTTCGACGAGCCGCGTAGGGATAAACCGGCTGCACGCGGTATGAAACGTGCGCGTCGGCGAGATCCTCCGCGAGAACCACCGGGCCGTTATCGTTATCGCCTTTGTGAGCAGGGGCAGATGTAGGAAGAAGAACAGCAGGGGCGGAGGTAGTCTTGGTGGTGTCTTTCTTGAATCCCGAAGTAGGTGCAGCCGGGGCTGGCGCGAAGCCGTCAGCGACCGTATTGCCTGAGGATGACGGAGCGGTCGACAACGGTGCTGAGCCTGTTGCTGCATTCAAGGGCTGTGCCGACGCAGGGGCAACGGTTTGTGGTGTCACCGGCTGAGCCGGTACTGCGGTTGGTGTCGATAACGCGAGTCCCACTTGGCGCTTCGCCGGGGTTCCGGTGATGAGAGCGTGCAAGTCTTCATATTGCGACACGACGATGTTGTGGAATGAGGGCAGCATCGTGAACGCGGCGTAGAAACCGGCCGCAGCCAGAATCATGAAAACGCCGGCCAGCAGGTACGGGCTGGTTTTCCGTCCGGGCCCGTCCAGCGTGCTGAATGACGGCGGTGTGCTGCTGCTGCGGGAACTTGGACGTTCGACCGGTCGGCTCGCAGTTGCATCCTCAGCCTCGGTCGAAGCAGGTTTGGGTCGTGACAGCGTAAGCGGCGCTCCGAGAGTCAACTCTTTTGAAGAGCGGTCTTTGACGGGTGCTGAAGGAACCGCTGGAGCCGCACTAACCTTGGCAGTAGCGGACGGCAGCGCGGTGGCACTGTCAGCGCCCGCTAGCTGGGCCGGCGGTGTGGAGGGTTGCACGACGCGGGCCTCTTGCGCCTCGCTGACCGCCGTTTCACCGACGCTCGCGTCCTCCATCTGTGTGGACGTCGCATCGGTGCCCTGTGTGGACGTTGCATCAGCGCCGCGCGCGGCAGCAACGGGCACCTTGCTGTCGTGTACCTCTTTTCTCTGCATGGCGAGTGCGTTGCGGAGCGTGCTCCTCGCCCCTTCCAGAGAAACAGGTTTGGTCATCACGAGCCGGGCACCCAAGCGGAACGCGGTGGGCACTCCTGCCTTGCCATCCACAATGGCGATGGTCATGGAACTCTGATTCGCGCTGGACGTGCGTCCGCTCTCCAACACCAGGGTAGCGTCCGGTACGTTGTCACAATCCACCAAAATCGGATCAAAGCGCTGATTCGCCAACCGTTTTGCGGCGGCGGCTGGGTCGGAAATTGTCTCGAAATAGATCTCTAGTTCGCCGAGAACCTGAGTGACTGCCTCGATCGCTTTCGCGTCGCTGCACATGAGGAGCGCACGTGGGAGCATGGCCGATGCTACGAAGCGCTGGCCGGTCGAGGCAAGTTACCGTAGTAAGCTTGGGCCGCGCTAAGCACCGCTTTCTTTGGTCTTGCCGAGCGTCGCTGAGCCAGGCGGAGGATACGGAAGCGAATTGCTGAAACTGGCAATATCCGCAGCCGCGAAATCCGGGAACGGCAGTTTGCCGGCCTCCTTCCACTCCTGTACCTCACGCGCGGCTGCCGCCGTCTTTTCTTTGTCCAGCCCTGAATCGCGGCCCAGGTACAACGTGCTTGCAGGAAAGGCGAGGGCCGTACCGGACGCCTGGATAATGTCCATCATTCGGAGCAGGAGATCTTCCTGGATTGCCAGGTACTCACCGCCAAAATCCCGGGTCAGCACATAGCAGAATATCTCCAGGCTGAGTGTCCCGGCGTCGAATCCGATGAAACGTATCCGCGCGCCGTTGGTTTCCACCTTGGGATGCTCGTAAAGCAGACGCCGAATCTCAGCCAAAGCGTAGCGTAACTGGTCAGGCGAAGTTTCGCCGCGCAATGCCAGCTTTGTGTTGAAGAGAATCTTGTCACGTCGACTGAAGTTCTCCACGGTCATGGTGGCCAACGAACCATTGGGAATGGAAAGCTCAGTGCGATCATTCGTCCGCACCCGAGTCGAGCGCAGGCTGATGTCCTCGACGGTGCCCACGCGGTCGCCAAAACGGCAGAAATCGCCGACGCGGATTACTTCGTCACCCAGAACTGATACGCCACCAAACAGATTTTCCAGCGTTTTTTGCGCGGCAAATGCAATCGCAATTCCGCCGATCCCAACTCCGGCCAAAGCTGTAGTCAGGTTGAACCCCAGAGTGCCGAGTACGGCGAACACGGCGATGATAACGATCAAGGCTTTGAGTAGGCGCTGTCCCAGCAGCATCAGCGAGCCCATGCCTATGCGTCCGGAAAGGACGGCGCGAGCACGTACACCCTGCATCAAACGCTCGGCCATCCGCCACACCAGCCAACTGAACGAGGTAATCAGAACCACTCGCGTCACTTGCTGGTAATAGTGACGGTGCAAGAGAGGCATACCCAGAAACGCGACCATGGCGCGGTGGATCCAGGTGCCAATGAACCACCACAGCGGCGTCGAAGCTGCCGCCCATCCCGTAAACTCCGCGTGTCGGCGGTAGCGGGACCAGAACCTCTCGGGCAACGCGAGTAGTTGAAGGAGCAGCCACGTCAGCCCGGCGGCGATGGGCACCGCGGCGAGAAGCGCCAGCCACTGCCAGAGCGGCATTCCCAGCAATACGGAATGAACCAGAACCCGCGGAAGATGGACCTCTACCTGATGCACTGCAGCCTGGGCATACAACTCGGGAACCTTTGCTAACGTCTCCGAAGAAATCAGCCAAATCCGCCTCGCGTTCGCATCCGTGACCCGGGTCAGAATCAGATCGACCTCAATATCCCCGGCAGCCAGGGTTCCGACTTTCTGCTGGCTGGAAGGAACTCCCTCTTGCGGAACGCCTTCGGGTTGATCGCTGATGCGCGCTAAGTTGCCGACAAATGCTCGATCCTCCACCGCTTTCAGCTTGCGGGCAAGGTCCTCACCCTCCACCTGCCGCTTGGACGCGCTCATTTGCAGATACTGCGCCGCGGTGGAATAGTTCCCGTCCTGGGCCGCATGCAGGAACCCAAATAGCGTTCCACTAGGCGTCTCACGGCCGAGCGGATCGGCGGGCGTGTTCGGCTTAGGCGCCTGCCCAGGGGGAGTCAGGATTTGCTGGGCGAACGAGCCCTGTCCTGCCGCCGGCAGACAAAGGGTTAGGCAGGCGACAAACAAGAGGATTCGCTGCAAGTTCGCGATCATGGGTCCCTCCTGGGTGAAAAGCTGAGCGTGTTAGCCGGATGCACGCCCGAGCATCAAAAGAAATAAGCGGAACAGAAGCATCATTTTACCGGACGGTTTAGAGCTCATCGATTTCAGCGGGATTTCGGCCGATAGATGTGCGTGCTGGTGCCGAAGAAGACTTCGGCGGATTCCATCAGTGTTTCCGAAAGCGTGGGATGGGGATGAATGCTGAGCGCGACGTCGGTAGCGGTCGCGGCCATTTCAACCGCCAACACGCCCTCGGCGATCAATTCGCCACACCCAACACCGACAATGCCCACGCCCAGCACTCGTTCTGTCTCGGGATCGAAGATGAGTTTAGTCATGCCTTCGGGGCGGTCGAGTGTGACAGCACGCCCAGACGCCGCCCAGGGAAACCTCGCGACCTTGATCTGGCGGTTTTCCCTCTGCGCCTGTGTTTCGGTGAGTCCGCACCAGGCAATTTCAGGATCAGTGAAGACAACGGCCGGAATGGCGTTCGGCTCAAACGCGACTTTGTGTCCGGCGATAGCTTCGACGGCGGTCCGCCCTTCGTGCGAGGCCTTGTGCGCCAGCATCGGCTCGCCAACCACATCGCCGATGGCGTAGATCGCAGGATCGTGGGTCTGCAATTGCTTGTTGACCTGGATAAATCCGCGGTCGCCAACTTGCACCTGCGTTTTCTCCAGTCCTGGAATCTCAGAATTTGGCTTGCGCCCGACTGAGACCAGGACTTTGTCGAAAACCTTCTCGCGCTCGTTGATCTCTGGACCTTCGAAAGTTATGCGGATACCCCCGGTTTCTTCTTTCATCGCGGAAACTGTAGTGTTGAGAAGAATGGCATCGAAAATCTTTTCTACTCGCTTATGCAGAGGAAGCACCAGATCGCGGTCCGCTCCTGGCAGCAGGCCGGGCAGCATTTCGACCACGGAAACGTTCGAACCAAGAGCGGCATAGACAGTACCTAGCTCCAACCCGATGTATCCCCCGCCGACCACCAGCAGCGTCTTTGGCACGTCGCTTAAGTCCAACGCCGCTGTCGAAGCCATTACGCGCGGGCTATTCAGGTTAAGGCTGGGAATGATCGCAGGACGGGATCCGGTCGCGATGATAATGCGGTCGAAGGAAAGGCTCTCTTCGGCACCGCCGGTCTTGGCCACGCGCAAAGTCGTTGAAGTCTCGAACGCCGCCTGCCCCTGAATGTATTTTACTGACCGAGCTTTCGACAGTTGACCGAGTCCGCCGGTCAGCTTCTTCACCACCCCTTCTTTCCAGGAGCGTAGCCGAGCCAGATCAATCTTCGGATCACTGTATTCAATCCCCCAATTTTTCGCTTGATGAGATTCGTCAATCAACTTAGCCACGTGCAGCAGTGCCTTGGAGGGAATGCAGCCGCGGTAGAGACAAACCCCGCCCGGATTGAGCTCCGGATCGATCAGAGTGACTTTCATTCCCAGATCAGCGGCGAGGAAGGCGGCGGCGTAGCCACCAGGCCCGCCGCCTACGACTGCGATGTGTAGGTTCGAATTGTCAGCCATGAACAATCATTAACCACGAAGGACACAAAGGAACACGGAAACTATATGGCTCTCCTTCGTGCCCTTAGTGTCCTCTGTGGTTGATAGGTTTTCATTAGTGCTCTCATCCCTGCACCGACAGCAGGAACGGTTGTTCGAACGCTTCCGCAATCCAGCGCAGAAAGCGCGCGGCGTCGGCGCCATCAATCAGGCGATGATCGTAAGACAGCGAAAGCGGAAGCACTCGCCGCGCCTCAAACTTGCCACTGAGCCACACCGGCTCCATGCTCGAGCGCGACAGCCCGAGGATCGCGACTTCGGGATGATTGACGATGGGCGAAAATCCCGTTCCTCCAATGCCGCCAAGATTCGTAATGGTAAAGGTGCCGCCTTCCATTTCCGTGGGCGTGAGTTTCTTGTCGCGCGCCTTCTTCGAAAGCTGCGTGAGCTCAGCCGCCAGTTCAACGATGTTTTTCTTGTCGACCTCACGGATGACGGGAACCAGCAGACCGCGGTCCGTGTCTACCGCTACTCCAATGTTTATGTACTGCTTGTAAATGATCTCTTCCTTCGCCATGTCGATGCTGGCGTTGAACTGGGGAAACACTTTTAGTGCCGAGGCGCAAACCTTCAGGGCGATGGCGGTCACGGTCATCTTGCCGCCGGCTTCTTCAGCTTTCGGGGCAAATCGCGCGCGCAGCTGCTCGAGTTCGGTGATGTCCGCCTTATCCTGTTGAGTGACATGCGGGACGGTGTTCCATGCCATCCGCAAGTGTTCGGCGGTCTTGCGCCGCACCCCGCGTATGGGGACGCGCTCGATCTTTCCCCACTTGGCGAAATCGGGAAGGGCGGGCTCCTCCAAATAAGTTCCGGGGGCATGAGCAGCGGCCGTAGCAGAAGTCAGCAGTGCCTTGGAATGGGCTTTGACGTCGTCTTCGTTGATGCGGCCGCCAGGGCCGGAGCCCTTGACATCGTGAACATCAACGCCAAGCTCCCGTGCCAACCGCCGAACGTGAGGCGCTGCCGCCACCGGCTCGCGGTGCTCCGTACCGGCCACTTTGCCCAGCTGCTCGGGCATGGCGAACATCGGAGCCATAGGTCGAGGTTGATCGGGTGGAAGCGCCTGTTCTTCGGTCTTACCCTCGGCGCGGATGGCAGCCTGGAATGCTACTCGGGCCTCGTGCTGTCCATCGGCGTGTTCAACCGGAGCATGCTTTGTGCGCTCTGGCCGGGGAGTTGCGCCGCCTTCGAGGGTGAAAATAACTTGGCCGACCTTGACCTTCTCGCCTTCTTTTACGCGAACATCTTTGACCACCCCGCTTATGGAAGATGGAACTTCCACCACAGCCTTGTCGGTTTCCAATTCCATCACCGGCTGGCCTTCTGAGACTTTCGTTCCCGACGAAATCATCAGCCGCACCAGATCGCCTTGATCGATATTTTCTCCAAGCTCGGGCAATCTGAATTCCGTCGCTCCCGGCGTTGCGGGAATTACTGGAACCTGAGGTTCGGTGGGCCGGCTCTCGGGAGGCCTGCTTTCGAAAGGTCGGCTTTCTGTCTTGGGTTGAGCTACGGACTGCGCCGGAGTGTCAGAGATTTTTTCTGCTGGGGCTTTGGCTTCGGCAGCCTTCGCTTTGCCGCCCGCGCCGTTTTCGACCGTGAAGATTACCTGTCCGACCTTAACCTTTTCTCCTTCTTTAACTCGAATCTCCTTCACCGTTCCCGCCACCGAAGATGGCACCTCGACCACGGCCTTGTCCGTTTCCAATTCCATTACGGGCTGGCCCTCAGTGATGCTGGCTCCCGGCGATATCATCAGACGAACCAGGTCGCCCTGGTCAATGTTTTCGCCGAGTTCCGGTAATTTGAATTCCGTCACGAAACTTTTTCTCCCCTACTCTTGTTCTGTCATCCTGAGCCCAGGATCTTCCATCTTAAGCGACACCTGTCATCCTGAGCGGAGTCTGCCGCTTCGTAATGCGAAGCGGCGGCGGAGTCGAAGGATCCCTATAGCAACCAAAACGATGATCGAGCTTTCCTCCGCAGCTATCTGCGCCTTCTCAGCTAATCGCCGGGTTCGGCTTCCCCGCATTGATGCCGAGATCTCTAACCGCCTTCTGCACCACCTCAATCTGAATCTGCTGATCCCGCGCCAGCGCGGTGAGCGTGGCCAGCACGATATGCTTTGCATCCACTTCAAAGAAGTCACGCAGCGATGCCCTGCTCTCACTGCGGCCGAAGCCGTCAGTACCCAGGGCCAGAAGCGGACGGGGAACCCAGCGCGCGATGGACTCGGGCAAAACTTTCATGTAATCGGAGGCGGCGACGAAGACGCCGGGCGCATCCTTCAAACTGCGGGATACGAACGGCACCCGCGGAGTCTCGCCGGGATGCAGCATGTTCCAGCGTTCGCAATCATTTCCGTCGCGATAGAGCTGCTTATAGCTGGTCACACTCCAAACGTCGGCTGCCACATTGTATTTTTCTTCCAGGATTTGTTGCGCTTTCAGCACTTCATACATGATGGTGCCGCTGCCGAATAGCTGGGCGCACAACTTTGCATCCTTCTTCGTCGAAGCTCGGAAGCGATACATGCCTTGAAGAATGCCATCGCGCACCTCTTTGCCATCAGGCATCGCCGGCATGGGCAGTGGTTCATTGGTAACCGTTAAATAATAAAAGATGGATTCCTGATCCACATACATGCGCTTGATGCCATCTTGAATGATCACAGCAATCTCGTAGGCGAACGCTGGATCATAGGCCATCAGGTTAGGCACCGGCAGTGCAAGCACGTGACTGTGGCCGTCCTGGTGTTGCAAGCCTTCACCGGCCAGGGTGGTTCGTCCCGCCGTCCCACCAATCAGGAAACCGCGTGTCCGCATATCCGCGGCCGCCCAGATCAAGTCCCCGATGCGCTGGAATCCAAACATTGAATAGTAAATAAAAAACGGGATCGTATTGATCCCGTGATTTGCGTAAGCGGTTCCGGCTGCGATGAACGAACATACCGAGCCCGCCTCGGTGATACCTTCTTCCAGAATCTGGCCGTCTTTCGCTTCCTTGTAGTAAAGGAGCGTGTCCATGTCGACGGGTTCGTAGAGCTGGCCAACCGTCGAGTAAATCCCGACCTGGCGGAACAACGCCTCCATGCCGAAGGTGCGGGCTTCGTCAGGGATGATAGGGACAATCAGCTTGCCAATTTCCGGATCGCGCAGCAACTTCGCCAGCAGCCGCACGAAGACCATCGTGGTCGACGCTTCACGCCCCTCAGTGCCCTTGTAAAACTCCTCGAAGTGCGATTCGGAAACCGGATTGATCGGTTTGGATCGCACCTTGCGCTCTGGCAAATATCCGCCGAGCTGCGAACGGCGCTCCTGCATATAGCGGATTTCAGGGCTGTCGTCGTCGGGACGGTAAAAAGGTGCATCGTGCAGTTGCTCATCTGGAATGGGAATCCCGAAGCGTGAGCGAAACATTTCCAGCTCATCATCATTCAGCTTTTTCTGCTGGTGAGTGATGTTCTTACCTTCGCCCGCTTCGCCCAAGCCATACCCCTTGATGGTCTTGGCCAGAATGATGGTCGGCGCTCCCTGGTGGTCGACCGCAGCCTTGTAAGCCGCATGCACTTTTATGGGATCATGACCGCCTAGCCTCATGCGGGAGAGTTGCTCGTCCGAAAGATGCTCCACCATCTTCAACAGGCGCGGATCTGTGCCGAAGAGGTTGTGGCGGAAATAGGCTCCGCTTTCCACGAAATATTTCTGGTATTGGCCGTCGGAAATCTCGCCCAGGCGTCTGACCAGCAACCCATCGCGATCATTGATGATGAGATTGTCCCAGTCGCTACCCCATACAACCTTGATCACATTCCAGCCGGCGCCGCGGAAAATCGCCTCCAATTCCTGGATGATCTTTCCGTTCCCGCGCACCGGCCCATCCAGTCGCTGCAGGTTGCAGTTGACCACGAAGATCAGGTTGTCGAGCCGTTCGCGGGACGCCAGCGTGATTGAGCCGAGCGACTCCGGCTCATCCATTTCCCCGTCGCCCAGGAAGGCCCAAACCTTGCCCCCGGTCGACTTTTTCAGTCCGCGATTCTCGAGATAGCGGATGAAGCGTGCCTGATAAATCGCCTGAATTGGTCCCAGCCCCATCGAAACTGTTGGAAACTCCCAAAAGTCCGGCATGAGCCACGGATGTGGATAAGAAGACAGACCACCGCCGGGCTTCAGTTCGCGGCGAAAGTTCTCCAGTTTCTGCTTGGGTATCCGGCCCTCGAGGTAGGCTCGGGCATACATCCCGGGCGCGGCGTGACCCTGGAAATAAACCAGATCGCGGTCACCACCTTCGATTTGGGCGCGCAGAAAATGATTGAACGCGACCTCATACAACGTGGCGGCTGAGGCGTAAGTCGAAATGTGGCCGCCAATTCCTTCCTGAATTTTGTTGGCGCGCACCACCATGGCCAGCGCATTCCAACGCACCAAGCTCTTGATGCGGCGTTCCATTTCCTGACTACCGGGAAACGGCGGCTGCTGCCGCGTCGGAATCGTATTCTGGTAAGGGGTCGTCGCGGTAAATGGCAGGTTGACCCCGGCAGCGCGCCGGGCATGCAACGAGAGCTGTTGCAACAATCTTCCGGCCCGCTCCGCTCCGCCCTTGGACAAAACGTAATCAAGAGAATCGAGCCACTCCCGAGTTTCGAGCACTTCCATCCCGTCGGTCTGAGTCTCAGCCACGTCTCATTCTCTCCATCTTGTGCGCAGTTACTTAATGATAGTCAATTGCGCGGAATTTTGCTGACCCCATGCTAGGCGAGACAGGAGCTTGCGGCGATACCGCGCCGGGCCGCAACGAACTATAATCAGAACTACAGCGAAACCCAGCGACCTTGAAAATCATCTAGAACCTTAGGCGTCAATGAACTTGACGACGCCATTCGGCCCTATATCCGCAAATTATCGGCAGCCAGCGTATTTCAAAACGGACCACCAAAGAGGAGAATCCCAATGCCCAAGAAAACAAGCAACGGAAACCATGGCAAAGTGAGTGCTCAGCCTCGCTTTCACCAAAGAGCTCACGAAATCCAAGAATATGGCACCGTCAACCTCGCGCTTCCTCTGGAACTGGAAGAACCGGTTCGATTGGAGATGACCGAGCAACTTAACCAGATGCTTGCCGACACCATGACCCTGCGCGATCTTTACAAGAAGTCGCATTGGCAAGTCGCCGGCCCCACCTTCTACCAACTTCATCTGCTTTTCGATAAACACTTCAACGAACAGTCGGAGCTGGTGGACGCTATCGCTGAACGGATTCAACTGCTCGGTGGTTTGAGCATCGCCATGGCGCATGATGTCGCCGAGACCACCCAGATCGAGCGTCCGCCGCGGGGCAGGGAAGAAGTCCCGGTGCAACTCTCGCGCTTATTGGAGGGTCACCAGATCATCATTCGCCACTGCCGCACACTGGCCGACCGGGCCTCCAAGCTTGGCGACGATGGCACCAACGACCTGGTTGTCAGCGACGTCCTGCGCACGAACGAATTGCAGGTCTGGTTCGTCAGCGAGCACCTAGTGAACATGCCTCTGGTCGAAGCTGAAGACTGATCATCCAGCAACTGCCTCAATCCCGACGTTCGCGCAAAACCCGCCGTGGCGTAACGGCGGGTCTTTTGTTTAGAGCGCAACTCGACTTGACTTTTACGGCTTGTTTGTTGTGGCGGCAAGGCATTAATCGTGACGAAACCGCTGGCAGCGTATAATTAAGTCAAGCTTGGTGGCGGTCCTTCTACCCTCAACCAAATCCGAGTATTCAAAATGGATCAGTAACTTCTATGGCCACTAACCGGATCGCATTGAAAAACTTGAAACCCGATCGTTTGGCTCTTGCGTGGCGTGATTTCTGGTGCACGAACTACTTTTTCCCCGAACCAAGTGTCAGTATGGCGAGTTACCGGCGCAGATGCTCCTCTTTGGTTCTTACCGGTGCGGCGTTAGTTGCACTGCAGCCGGCGCAGGCAGTCGCCCAGGATTCAAATCAAGGTTCGGCGCAGGCGGGCCTGACTACATCGCAAGTGGTTGATCGAATAACAGAGAAGAATGCTGAGCGATCGAATGCATTGGAGAGCTACACCAGTCGACGCTTTTACCGGTTCGACTTCGTTGGCTTTCCTGAAAATCTGCACGCCGAAATGACTGTCGACGTAAGGTTCAGAGCGCCAGCCACGAAAGAATTTACTGTCCGCTCCCAGAGCGGCTCTAAGTGGGTCATCAGTCATATCTTCAAGCGCTTGCTCGATTCCGAACATGAGGCTCTTGACCCCGGAAACCCCGAACGTATCGCCCTCAATAGCCAGAACTACAATTTCACCATGCTCGCGGATCAGACTGCTGGAGAAGCATGCCCATACGTCCTGGCGGTGCAGCCCAAGGTGCCCAGCAAGTTTCTCTACCGCGGCCGAATCTGGGTGGATGCCAAGGATTTCGCGGTGTGTCGAATTGAGGGTGAACCCGCCCAGAATCCTTCTTTTTGGATCAAGAAGACCGAGATCCATCACGCATACTTGAAGACCGGAGATTTCTGGCTCCCAGCGGAGAATCAGAGCATTTCCACTTTGCGCCTGGGTGGGCGCGCCACTCTGACCATTAAGTACGAGGGATACAAGATTGTGGAAGCGCATCCCGTCAACGAGACCAGTTCCAAGCGTAGTTCGTTCACTTCAACCGGTCCAAAGCCCACCAACTGAGTCGGTTGATCGGTCGGTACAAGGCGTCTCTCGTCATTTGCTTCACCCTAAATCCCGGTCTTGGCCGCCGGCAGTTCGGTAGTGTTCCAGCACATCTTGCTGCGAGATGACTCCTTCCAACTGACGAAAATCAGCCCGACTCACCACAGGCACGAGGGGCCATCGGTCGACATAACGGAGGGCTAGTTCCAGGGGAGAATCGGGATGGAGGTAGGGAATCTGATGGATGGGCAGAACCGAACTCAGACTAAATGCACCCTTACCTTCATTGATCATGGTTCTGAGTTCCTGCCGGGTGACGCTATTCCAGCCTGTCGGACTCATGCGGACCAGCAAAAGATCCGAAGGCGATTTCTCCGCAAGTTGCAGGACCCGATCGAGTGTTTCCTGCGCATCCAATACCGGACCCTTCGGCGGCTGCATAGCATCCTCCACGCGCAGGATGTCTTGTTCCCGCTGCTCCTCCATTGATGGCAAATCCAAGCCGTCCTGGCGAGTTAAGACGTCGAAAATCGCCGTAGGTCTCATTGCGCGCGAAATCACGTAGGCGAACGTATTAGCGACGATTACGGGAACGATGACCGAGTAATTGCCGCTTACTTCAAGCACCATAAACACCGATGTCATGGGGGCCCGCAGGAATCCGGCAAAAAGCACACCCATCCCTACCAATGCATAGGTTCCTTGAGATCCGGCGAGATGAGGAAGAAAGATGTGTTCCACTCCACCGACGGCGGCCCCCAACATGGCGCCAATAAACAAGGTGGGGGCAAACATCCCTCCAGGAGTGCCGCTGACAAACGAAAGAGTCGTAGCAACGATCTTGAGTCCCGCGAGAATGGCCAGCATTTGCCAGGTAAATTGTCCGTGCATGGCCTCGTCAATGTACTCGTAACCTGCGCCCATCACTTGAGGAGCGCCCAGGAGGCCGATAAAGCCAATGAGCAAGCCAGCGAGAGCGGACTGGAAATACTGGGTCCAGCGCGGCCACGCCCTCAGCCGCGGACGTAGCGTGCAAATACTGGCAGAAAATGCGACCGAAGCCAGTCCGCCTACAATTCCCAGGACAGCGTACGCGACCAACTCTTCGGGGCGTTCCACCTGCATGGCTGGAATACGAAAGAGCGGTTCTGCTCCCAGGAACCAGCGCATCACAACAACGCTGGCGACCGCCGACAGCACGACCGAACCAAGAATACCCGCGGTCCAGCGCCCGATGACCTCCTCGATCACGAAGAGCACCGCTGAAATAGGCGCGTTAAAAGCCGCCGCCAACCCTGCGGCAGCTCCCACCGGAGCGATCAGGCGCATGCGGTCGCGTGATAGGCTCATACGCCGTCCCAACGCGGAAGCCAGGCTGGCACCAATCTGCAAAGACGGATCTTCGGAGCCCAGAGAGTGGCCGGAACCAATCGCTAATGCGGCAGTAATGAACTTTCCGACAGCAGTGCGCAAAGGGATATAACCGTTGTAGATATACAGCGCTGCCTTGGTTTGATTGACACCGCTGCCTCTGGTCCCCGGGAAAACATGAATCACGAGTACAGCAATCACCAGACCAGCCAAGCTGGGCGCAAGCAGGAGGCGGAGGGGCAAGCTTGTGGCGCCTGATCCCAGCAAATAGATGCGGCACCAATCAATGGCAAAACGAAAGCAGACCACAGCGAGTCCGGAGAAAATCCCGATGAACACGGACAGGATCAGAAAGAAGCGCTCTTCGCGAAATACGGATCGAAATAAGGCAGGAGAGGACGGCGCAGTCGGGGAGACTGCGGACGCTCGGGGGCCGTTCTCCAGTACTGGTCCCGCGGGTTTCGAGTCAGACTGGGTGTCCACCCTTTTGACTAACTCCCTTCGTGCAGGTTTGAGATCAGAAGCAGTGCGAGATCGGTCCCCGTCGGAGGGCCGCATTCAGCGTTGGTTTGCCGTTCGATGGTGAATACCAGGTCCATTGCCTGCTCGACCAAGTTCGGGTTCCGCCGAATGCCCCTTTCCGTGATCTTCGGTTTCATTTCGTTCCAACGAGTGAGGAGATCGGGCTGCTGATTTGTATCTGGAGTCGCGACTTTCGATCCGTCCGCAGTGGCGCAGGACTTGAGCCGCTTGCCCGCTGTGTTGAATGCCTCGATTACCATTCGACCACGTTCCGTGGCTGATATTTGTCGCCGGAAGGGATCCATTTGCAGCACCAGCGCCGCGGTTTTGAGCCGGTCAGCGCTTTGCGCATCGTTAGGATCGGCGGAGACCGCAGACTCCAGATAAGTCTTCGCTAACTTGTACCTCCCGAGTTCAAAGGCTGCGCCTCCGGCCGCGGCCATCACAGCCGGGTTCTGTGGATTGAGCTTGAGACTATGGCGATACTCCGTGAGCGCGCGCTCGTATTCCTCAGCCTGCGCAAACAGATCGCCCACCCTTGCCAGCAGCGCCGGATCGTCGGGCAGATCGGTGGCTAGCGCGACTAACTCAGCCTGGGCTTGCGGTTTGGCATTCTCCTTCAGCAGGAATTCAATCAATTCCAAGCGGGCATTACGGCGTTTGACGTCCGGGTCTCCGTTCCAGATGGCGTAGATGGCATTGTGGTAGTAGCGTATGGCGTTGTCTCTGTCGCCGTTACGGGCAAAGATACGGGCCAACTCGAGATTTACCGTCCCATTTTCTGGTTGCCGCTCCCAGAGGCTGAGCAAATAAGAATAAGCTTCAGTGGTTCGATTGAGTCCGAGCAGCGCTTCGGCGAGATCGAGTTGGTAGGAGTAATTATCGCGTGCGTAAAGCAGTGCGTTGCGAAACTCTGCGACCGCTGCATCAAAGCGCCGCGCTTTCAAGTCTGCAGTCCCGCGCGCAAACCACCTGTTTCCGAGGAATTGCTGCTGCGCATGGTAGATGCGGGACAAGCCTGTTACGGCCAGGAAAGACAACACTGCTGTCAGCGAAAGCAGCGCCAGGATCACCGGCTCATGCGCGAAGTAGGACGGAAGACCCTGAGCCTCCTTGCGAGCCGCGACAGTCTCTCCTTGCGCTTCGAGCATGACGAACTAGGACAAAACTTGAACGGCTGGCAGTCAGCGCGGGCCGTCTTTATTTAGCATATCCCCTTTGATCCCGGACTACGAAACGCGAACCAATCGAAGAAGAGGCCCCGAGGTTCTTATGCTGCTTTCAGCGTTCCTAAGGACTTCAGTGTAGGAGCTAAACCGTTTGCCTACAGCGGTAAACTCAAAAGTACAATTCTTTTCGAAAGGCTCTTGCCATTCTTGCGTCCATGCGTGACACTATTCCTCGCAGAGGTCGTACCCCCATGAGCCTTCGCCTGATTTTCTGGACTCTGTGTATGGCCTATGCCTGCTTTTTGTTGGCGGGCACCAAAGGTTCTTTCTCACCCGGCATCGCGGTCACTGCGGCAATTCTCGGAGCGATGATGGGATTTGCCCTAGGGGTCGTCTTCGCAAACAGGGCGCACCGCCGACACAACTGAGGCTGACGCCGCATTCTTACTCAAGCTTCAGGACCATCATCTCTACACAAACTGCAGAACCCATCATCGGAGGGCGAGCATGAAAGATAAGATAGACAAAGATGAGAACGTAATCGTGAAAGACGCCCTGGTGTCACTTTCTTTTCATCCCCGTGAGCTGAAATCCGCATCCATCAGGCAAGAGCGCCAATCAGAACAATCGCGACTGGAAAAACTAAAAGTTCGTCTTCGGGAGAGGATGCAAGCCGAAGGACGAAGCGCACCCGAAGCCGCCTAAGGCTGCCTAACCAGTTCTGAGCGCCTCCCAAAATCACACTTGGGAGGCGCCTAATCCTCCAACAAGTCCTCGCGCAGCGACAACTTCCGGACATGCCCCTGCTCAGCGGCTCAGTTTGGGGCAACCAATGGCCCCTCGTCAGCAACTAAATATTTAGTTGACATTCGACGCCTGCTTGCGTCTAACAAAAGTGAGGAGACAGCGTGCCGCGCAGGAAGTCTGAAACGCTCACGGAGGCTGAGTTACGGCTCATGGATGTGCTTTGGCAAAAGGGCGCCGCTAGTGTCCAGCAAGTCCTCGATGCGCTTACCCAGAAGCCGCCACTGGCCTACAACTCTGTGTTGACGACAATTCGCATCCTTGAAAACAAAGGTTATGTCGAGCACGTCAAAGAAGGCCGGGCTCATATTTATCGGCCGATGGTGGAACGTGAACAGGCGACGCGCTCCGAAATTCGTCACTTGGTAAATCGATTTTTTGGTAATTCTCACGAATTGCTGGTCTTGAATATCCTTGAAGACCGGGGTCTCGAGGCCAAGGAACTGAAGCGTCTTCGCGGACTCTTGCAAGCGAAAGAAGAGAGATGACGGCAATCGCGCTCAACCTGCAATCCCTGGCCCAGCTCTCCTCGGAGCGAATCCTGAACTCCACGATTGAAGGGATAGGGATCGCAATTGTCGCCTGGATCCTGCTACGCGCACTCGGGCGGCAAAACTCGGGCACGCGCTTTGCGGTCTGGTTCGCAGCACTGTTGGGGATAGCGGCCCTTCCGTTGTTCTACGCATTGAATGCGAGCGGGGCTGGACTGACAAAGCCCTCTGAGATCATGATTCCCAGTTCTTGGGCGCTTTACATATTTGCCGCGTGGCTTCTGATCGCGGCAGCGGGTCTCATTAGAGTCGGCATTGGTTTCTGGCGCTTGCGCTGGCTGCGTAAAAGCTGCGCGCCAATCGATCTGGCGGCTCTCGACCCTCTCCTGTGGAAGACATTGGACGAATTCGATTCGCTAAGAGCGGTCAAAGTTTGTGTGTCGGACCAGGTGAGAGTCCCGACTGCGATCGGCTTTGTGAACCCACTAGTCGTCATCCCGTCCTGGGCGATACAGGACCTTTCCATCACGGAATTGAACGCGATCCTGCTGCATGAATTGGCGCATTTGCGGCGCTGGGACGATTGGACAAACTTCGTCCAGAAGATTCTTGCCGCAGTCTTTTTCTTTCATCCTGCAGTGTGGTGGATTGAGAAGAAGCTGGCGCTGGAACGCGAGATGGCGTGCGATGACCTGGTGCTGGCGAAGACTGAAAGTCCTCGAGCGTATGCGGAGTGTCTAATCTCGCTGGCTGAGAAGAGCTTCGTGCGGCGAGGACTCTCCCTGGCCCAGGCGGCCGTGGATCGCATGCGGCACATCTCGCTTCGAGTATCACAAATTTTGGATGTAAACCGCCCCAGCGCCACACAGGTGTGGAAACCAGCTCCAGTCTTGTTGGCGGGAGCCTCCGTCGTCTGCCTGATGGCCTTGTCCTATACGCCGAGACTGGTGTCGTTTGCGAACGATGCAGTGATGGCATCTCCGTTGGCGGCCAACTCGGTCGGACCACGCACGCTTGAGGTAAGCGATGTAGCGGACAAAGATCCTCACGTCATTCAGGCGAAACTTGAGCTCAGACCGGAAGCATCCGTTCCCGTGGGTGCAAGATCTGTTGTTTCAGGATCTGTCGCCCGGAGATCGGTGGTCGCAAGAATGAACAAACCTGCTGCTATCGCGGCCCAGGCCGGGCCGCCCCGAGTAGAGGATCCGATGCCGGCCCGCAGCGCGGTTACAGCGCAAGCTGCCGCTCCCCGGACTCTGATTCTCGTAATGCGAACTGGGTTTGTGCAAACGCGACAATCCGAGACGTCGGGTGCGGTGGTTTGGAATCTGTCCGTGTGGCGGATAACTGTAATCGGTCCGATACAAAATCGGACGGCAGAAAGCATCGCCAAGTCCATTTAGTTTTTTTTGCTATCAACAACTAAATAATTAGTTGATTCAATAAACAGGAGAGAGGAAACAAAATGAAAAGCTGGATACAAAACTGGAAAACAACCTTAGGCCGAAATTTGGTCGCGCCGATTCTGGCGATTGCGATGGTGGGTTCGATCGTGACCTACGATCTGGTGAAGGCGATGCCGGCCAGGGCTGCGATGGCTTCGCCCACGCAGACACCGCTCGATAACAACAGTGTGGGGGCGCTTCTTTCGCTCGACCAGGCGATGGAAACGCTGGCCGCGCGCGTAACCCCCGCAATCGTGAACGTTACCGTGACCTCACGTGCCAAAGCCAACATAGCCGGAGGAGACGCTGATGACATGCAGCAATTCTTTGACCGGCAATTTGGCCAGCAATTCGGTCCTTTTGGCCACTCCTTCGGACAGATGCAGCCGCGGCAGCCGCGCGTGGAACATGGACTGGGCAGCGGAGTGATCATCTCGCCCGACGGCTACATCGTGACTAACAACCATGTGGTCGATGGCGCAACGGATGTTCGCGTCACCATGAGCGATCGCAGAATTCTGCCGGCCAAGGTCGTGGGCACGGATTCGCTGACCGATCTGGCGGTCATCAAAGTAGATGCCCACAATCTGCCCAACGCGCCCTGGGGCGACTCGACGAAGCTGCACCCGGGACAGACTGTTCTGGCATTCGGCAACCCGTTCGGCTTCCGCTTCACAGTGACGCGTGGTATCGTCAGCGCGCTGAACCGTCCCAATCCAGCCTCAGACGACGCCCGCAAGCCGGGCGAGTTCATTCAGACGGATGCCGCCATCAATCCGGGCAATTCCGGCGGTCCACTGGTGAACGCGCGCGGTGAAGTGATTGGGATCAATACGTTTCTGATCTCGCCTTCGGGATCGTTTTCGGGCATGGGATTTGCGATTCCCACGCAGATCGTGCGGCCTACGGTGGAAAAGCTTATCCAGTTCGGAAAGGTGACACACGGCTACATGGGAATCGGAATATCCGATGTGACTCCGGACAATTCGAAATTCTTCCACATGACTAGCGCTGTCGGCGCGGTGGTGACCCAGGTCGAAGCTGACTCGCCGGGGGCCAAGGCCGGTTTGAAAGTCGGTGATGTTATCACCCAGGTCGATGGACACGAAGTTAGCGACGCGGGTCAACTCCAGGTGGAAGTTGGAGAGAAGGACCCGGGCACGACCGTCCATCTTCAGGTGATGCGCGATGGCAAAAGCCTTGCTGTCCCAGTCGCTCTGGAAGTCATGGGAAGCCGTGACCGGTCAGGCAGGGAAAGCGCCGACGCCGGGCAAGGCAAGCCGCGCTGGGGAATCGGCTTGGCTGATCTCAGTCCGGAAATGCGCCAGCAATTGCAGGTGCCCAGCGACTTGCATGGAGCGGTGATTCAGCGCGTGCTGCCGGGCAGTCCTGCTGACAATGCGGGATTGCAATCTGGCGACGTGATCGTGGAAGTGGATCGCAAGCCGGTGCAGAACTCGGCCGATGTTCAAAAAGCGCTGAGTAGCATTCCGAAAGGACAGGACGCGCTGGTACTGGTCTGGTCGAATGGTGGCAGCACGTTCCGCGTGCTGCACTCTGCACAGGAAAATGGCGAGGATAGTGGTCTGTAATTAGTGGCGACGAAGGGGGCGGGCATTCGCAAAGATGCCCGTCCCTTCATTTCTTTAACCATACCCCACCCCCAGAAAGTGGCTCTTTCTCTACAGCGCGCTACAGCCTATCTCATAAATGGCGCTCGATGAGTGCAATCGCGATGTTACGACCGTCATCGGGCTCAGCGGCGCAGTCTGATCATTTCCGAGTTGCCAGCGATACACCCAGCACTCCAATTGGGCGTTAGTACGTTAAAAAAGGGCCGGTTGCGTTAACGGGCAAAATAACCAGTTCGGGAGCGCACAGTCAGGCCGGTGGCTTTGGGCCGGATCACAATCTTGCGAAAAGAGTCATCCTTAACCGGACTGGTGGGATAGTATGCAAGCTCATAGGAGCTGCGCAGTTCTCCAGCAATTGTCGGGAAATAGGTTTTAGGATCGGTTGTTTCAGCATCAATATGGGTGCCACCGGACTCTTTCGCAAGACGGTCCATGACCCGAATGCCATAGTGATTGCGTGCTGTAAGTTTACCGTGTTTCTTTTCGGTATAGCGGATGGCATACATCAGGACATTGGCACTCTGAGCTGTTTCGATGGTGCTCATCATATCGTGGGAGCTGGAATTGTCTTCCCCATCGCTGAACACAAGTAGTGCCCGCCGGCCACCCTCGTCGGCCAACTTCTCGGTGACCGAGTAATAGATGGAATCGTAGAACGCGGTGCCGAGTTCACGATCTTCCTTTGGTCCTAGTTCAGGAATGTGCCGGTTGTCTTGTTGATATTGCTTCAGCCGTTCCATCAGTTCCTCGCCGGATTTCGTGAAATCGCTGGCCAGCCGGATGTGATTGCCAAAGCACACTAGGAAGGCCCGGTCCTTCGGTCCGAGGACCTCCTTCAGAAAAACTTCCAGATCATGCTGGTGCTGTTTCGAGAAGTGATCTTGGCTTCCGCTGAAGTCCACGATCAATCCCAGTGTTAGAGGAACATCCAGGCTCCGAGCAAAGAAGGAAATCTTCTGCGGCACGGCATCTTCGAATACTTCAACATCGTCCTTGCCCAGGTTATTGACTAGTGCGCCATGCTCGTCACGGACGGAGAAGGCAACGTTGACCAGTCTTACATTGACCCGGATCGGCTCTTGTCCGGGCAAGAGACCAGCAGCGAAAATCCACCCCAAAAGTATCAGTCTGCGCATCGCTACCTACCCTACGCTAGTCAAAATGCTGGAGGTTCGCAAACCGCGATTCGCCTTGACTCCAAGTACGAGTGGTTCGGATGAATTGTTCCCACAGACCGCTCCTCGCCGTTCAACTGTTGTGAACAACGTTTACACCAACAATCCGGGGTCGATGAGTGTAATGACGATGTTACAACAGCAATCCACGAGGTCTCGCCCCATTGGGTCGATTGCTCTGCGCGGGTTAGACTCTTCGATGAACTAGAAAGGAATCCCGCCATGAAAGCATCCCTTGCCGTGCTCCTCGCCTCGCTGGTTGGTGCCGGGGTCATTTTCGCTTCGGCTCAGGCGACACACCAGCCAACAAGTAACGACAATCGCGCAGAAGAGGAGGTCAGGCGGCTGAATGCTGAAGAAGTGGAGGCTTTCCTCCACAACGACCCGAGGACGATGGCGCGTTTGTGGTCAGATGATTTGGTCGTTACCAATCCGTTAAACAAATTTGTGAACAAGCAGCAGGTTCTTGGAATGGTTGAATCTGGGTTCTTGGTGATCACTTCCTACGACCGACAGATCGAGTATCTCCGGGTCTATGACGACGCTGCCATCGCCGCAGGTAGCGAGACGGTGGTGTGGGGCGGAAAGATGCCGAACGCCGGGAAAACCGAGCACCTCCGCTTCACCGGTATATGGATGAAACAGGGTCGACGCTGGCAACAGGTCGCCCGGCATGCCAACATCGTTCCTCAGCAATAACCAACAACCACTTTGCTACGCGTTCCAAATGAGGCTGTCCCATGCACGTCAGCGATTTGTAGCGGATGGCGGGCCACTCCAAGGGATAACTGTTAAAAGCAAGGCGATTTCACTAGCTACTATTTATGAGATAGCTTCTACTCTACGGTCACCGACTTGGCGAGGTTCCGGGGTTGGTCGACATCGCATCCGCGCCGCACCGCAATATGGTAAGCCAACAATTGCAGCGGCACGATCTCAAGGATTGGGGACAACTCTTCGGGCGCGGCCGGGACATAGAGTACGTGATCAGCGGCTTCTTTGATATCCTCATCGCCTTCCGTGGCCAACGCGATCACTTGTCCGGAGCGGGCTTTCACTTCCTTCAAGTTCGAGATGGTCTTTTCGTAACGCACCATCGACAGCTCATTCTTTGGATCGCGAGTGGCGATAATGACGACGGGCAGATTCTCGTCGATCAGCGCATTAGGTCCATGTTTCATCTCCCCAGCAGGATATCCCTCCGCATGGATGTAGGAAATCTCTTTCAGCTTAAGCGCGCCTTCGAGGGCAATGGGGTAGTGGATGCCACGACCCAGAAAAAGGAAATCCTGTGCGCGCACATACTCCTTAGCCAAGTCTTCGCATTCTTGCTCGCGGGTGAGAAGGTGCTCGAGTTTACCGGGAAGGCGCGTCAGTTCCTGCATGGCTTCCGCAGCTTGCTCCTTGTTCGTGGTGCCGCGCACTTGCGCCATGTAGAGGGCGAACAGATAAAGGGCGGTGAGTTGCGCGGTAAACGCCTTGGTTGAGGCTACGCCGATTTCCGGTCCAGCGTGCGTATAAATCGTCCCTGCGGCTTCGCGCGTGATCATGGAGCCGACCACATTGCAGATGGCTAGAGTCTTCGATCCTTTGGACTTGGCCTCGCGCTGAGCGGCGATGGTATCGGCGGTTTCTCCCGACTGCGAAATCAGCACGGTAATCGTATCCGGTGGAATGATGGGATCGCGGTAGCGCCATTCACTGGCATAATCGACTTCGACCGGAATTCGCGCCAGGCGTTCGATCATGAATTTGCCAGCCTGAGCTGCATGCCAACTGGTTCCGCAGGCTGCGATATTGATCTTCCTGGCTGCCTTTAATTCCGCTTCGCTGATCTCCATTTCGTCGAGGAAAACGTGGCCGGTTTCCTGCGAGATGCGTCCCAGAGTGGTGTCGCGGACGGCGCGCGGTTGCTCGTAAATTTCCTTGAGCATGAAATGCTTGAACCCGCCTTTTTCCGCCATGATCGGGTCCCAGGTGACATGCTGGACTTGGCGGACGATGGGCTGTCCATTGAAATCCATGAGCTGTACGCCTTGCGGCGAAATCACGGCCAGATCGCCGTCGGCAAGAAAAAACAGGTCGCGCGTGTGATACAGAATGGCAGGCACATCAGATGCTACAAAGTACTCATCTTTGCCCAGTCCTATCACTGCGGGCGGACCGTTGCGGGCGGCGACGATCTTGTCCGGCGCATCCACGGCGATCACCGCCAACGCAAACACGCCCGTTAGTTGTCCTACCGTCTTGCGGACGGCCTCTTCGAGAGACGGACGATGGCCGTTATCAGTCCTGAGGTAATACTTCTCCACCAGGTGGGCGATAACTTCGGTATCGGTTTCGGTGGTGAATTTGTGCCCTTCTTCGATCAGCTTCTTCTTCAGCGTGACGTAGTTTTCGATGATGCCGTTGTGCACCACGACAATACGCCCAGTGCAGTCCCGATGGGGATGCGCGTTCTCTTCCGTAGGACGGCCGTGCGTGGCCCAGCGGGTATGACCGATTCCGTAGGTCCCATCCAGGGGCTTGAGACGAATTACTTCTTCCAGGTTACGTAGCTTGCCCTCGGCCCGGCGAATCTGTAGAGCGTCTCCGTTGCCGCAGACCGCTATGCCAGCGGAGTCATAGCCGCGGTACTCCAGCCGCCTCAACCCGTCAATAATGACGGGTACGACGCGCTTCTTGCCAACGTATCCCACGATACCGCACATGCAATTACTCCTGGTTTCGGCGGGGGAGACCGTAATCTAAAATCGGACGCCATCTCCAGAGGAGCTGCCCTACTCGCCCGGCGGTGGCTCGGTTATTCATCGAGGGAGACTCGACACTCTTCAATCACCGGATTGGTAAGGACTTCGTGCGCGATACGCGTGACTTCCGCCTCCGCTTCCGTTCGCGTCAGACCGCCATCCAAGGTGATTTCGAAGTATTTGCCCTGGCGGACTTCCGCCAGGCCCTTATATCCCATTTTCTTAAGAGCACCCTGGATGGTCTTTCCCTGGGGGTCCAGAACGCTCTTCTTGAACGAAACGTATACGTAAGCTTTCATGGGGGAAAACCGCATTATACGTCAGATGGTCGCAAATCAAGCCAAACCACCGACTTAGCCCAGTCGTGCGAGTTGCTCATCCAAAGCAGCCAAAGCCATTGCGAGCATCTGGCGATGATGGGGGTTTTGAGCTGCTTCGAGTTGCTGAGAGATATGCTTGCGGGCCAATAACAGAGCATCTCGCTGGCGTTTCTGGTCTAGCTGTTCTCGGGTAAGTTGTTGTTTCAATTCAGTCGGAGTACTGGCCGCTGCTTGCTGTTCCTCAACTGACTTACTCTCCCAGCCCCGCGCCATGGGTAAATTATACCGGGATCGCGGATTGGGAAGATTGGATGCCCATTAGTTAGCTGCATACGAATCGTAGCCTTTGATCCCCTGCGAGCAAGGGGCATGAAAAGTGCCAAGCAATAAAAACTCTTTGCCCCAGACCCAGTTTGGTTTATTGTTCCGACTTATGTCACAGCGGAAGGCGCGAACCGCCTGGAAGATGCAGAAGGCGACCGCTGACCGCAACTACGATCCGAGGAAGTCGTGGGTCGCCTTGGCCGCGAAACCCGCATGGAGAACGGACACACGAGGCAAGTTCACTCGCCGCGCAGCACGAGAATTGTTCGCGCATAGCGTCTTGATAAAACTAAGGGGGATCCAGCTATTCTGGCTGCTGGGTTGAATCTACGAGCATCACGTGAGCGGCTCGGCCTCACCATGCGTGACGTCGAAAGCGCAAGTGCGCGCATTGCCGAGAGGCATGGCAACGATGAATTTGCTGTCAGCCCCAGCCGTCTGTCCGACATTGAAACGAAAGGTCTGGTTCCCAGCATTTTTCGGCTGTACTCTCTCGCCGTGATTTACCGTCGCGACCTCCGCGACTTGTTGTCGTGGTACGGCATTGATGTTAATGCCTCGGTTCCGGATGTGAAACTCAGCCTTCCCCCCAGATCCCATCGCTGCGAGATCCTGCAAAGTGCTTCTGCGGTACAGATGCCGACTCGGCTAGATCCTGCATTCGACCCGCGCCGAACCGGCAACTTGGGCCGGATGGTGGAGCAATGGGGACTCGTTCCGCTGACTTATCTGACTCAATTCGCCAGCGATCACTATTTTTACGGCTACATCGGAAGTGAGGATTTCACTATGTATCCAATCCTTCCGCCCGGTACTTTTCTGCAAATAGATGAGTCACGGAACAAGATTGTTCACGGAATGTGGCGGTCTGAATACGAGCGTCCGATTTACTTCGTAGAAACACGGGAAGGATATACCTGTTGCTGGTGCACCATGAAGGGAGAAAACATCGTCCTACAACCGCACTCGTTGTCCCCGGCACCGGTGCGGATCCTGAGACATCCCCAAAGTGCGGAGGTGATTGGTCAGGTAGTAGGTATCGCACTCAAATTGGGGGAGTGGCGTCCTTTGGAGTCCTTGTCCTCTGATGCGAAGCCAGACTCAAAAGAGCGTGCAGTACTGAACTGAAGTGCCGCGCCGATCCGCCGCCGAGATCCTGCGGCAGCAGAATGCGCGAATCACCGCGCAGATTCTCCACATATTCCTTCGGCTTCATCTGCGACGCTTCGCTTGAAATCTCGACGTCGTTCTGCAGTTCCTTGAGTGGAGTCTGCAGTACTCTGAGGAACAACAGACGGTGTGCTTCGGCCAGCGCCTCTTGCGCCGCCGCCTCGCCATAAGCTCTGCTAATACCCCAATGGGTGTAGGGACTTCCCCTGCCACGGCGCAGGCGGGAAAGGTATTCCAGTTTCCCGAGAACTCCCGAGACCGCCGCTAGCGTCGTCCCAATCACATCCTCAATAGCCGACTTTAAAGTCATGTTTTTTGCTTTTGTTCGGATTTCCGAAACGCGCCCGATCTGCAGTCCGGAGTCACAGCTGTGCTGATCTGGCACACATTACCATGGTTGAACTGACAGAACCACTCAGAAAGCAGTTTCACCCGAAAAGACTAAATTAATTCTGGCCCACCTCGAACGGCGGAGTGTTAAACTGCGGCCTCTGCGACTGCTATGATTCTCTCGATTGGCCTGGTTGCGATATCGCTGATTTTGCTGCTGCTGTTGCTGCAGGCAGCGCGCGGGCAAACTGCGGCTGTGAGCAGCCTGGATGACTTGGCCGGCCGAACGCGACCCGTTGACATGGACGCCTTCCGAAACCTCATGGATCCCGAAGAAGAGGAATTCTTGCGGCTCAACCTCGTCCCTGGCGAGTTTCGCGCAGTCCAGAGGGAACGACTGCGCGCCGCTCTCGACTATGTTGGAAACACAGCCCATAACGCATCCATCCTATTGAGATTGGGTGAGGCAACCGCACGCAGTTCTGATCCCACGATTGCCGCCGCCGGGCAGCGGCTGATCGATAGCGCCCTCCGCTTGCGGCTCTATGCCATATTGGCAATGGCGAGATTGTATTTGGGAATCGCGTTGCCGGGCACCCGTCTCTCAACGGGTCGGCTGGTGGACAGCTATCAACATCTCGGCGATCTCACCAGTCAACTGGCAATCATGGAGCATCCCGCCCGCGCCGCGCGCCTTTCTGCGATTCTTTAAGTTCCAATTTGGCACCCCACATGCTTGGTCATTGAGCAGACGAGCTCTCGACTGCTCCAAATGGCTTAGCCACTTGGCGATAGCGCGCGATGTTTGTTCGGAAAACAGAACAAGGAAACATAAAGCTGGTCAGCTCGAACGTCTATGTCACTATTCTTGACAACAACGTCCTGTTTGTACCAGGGGCGCAAATTTAGACAAGCTCGGGGCAAATGAGTTCGGATAGCCACTTCGACTCCGACGCAGATCTTCGCCGTTACGAGGCGCTACTGGAAATGGCGGACCTCATGGTCCACCACCGCAGCTTGCCCGAACTGTTTGTTGAAATGGCGGAGCGATTGCGCAAAGTAGCGGCTGCAGAATTTGCCAACTTCTCCTTGCACGACCCAATCAATAATGTGATGCGACTCTACATTTGGGAGGGCAAAGATTTGGTGACATCTCCCCTGGAAGTGCCGGTGGCGGAATCGCCCGCCGGTTGGGCGTGGCAGAATCAGCAGCCGCTGGTAGTTCCTGATGTGGAATCGGACCCACGCTTTCCCCCTGTCCTTAGCTTGCTGCGAAAAAAAGGCTTGCGATCGTATTGCTGGTTGCCGCTGACCACCGCGCAAAAGCGCTTGGGTGCGCTGGGGCTGGGCAGTTCTCGGGCAAATGCTTACGGTGAAAAGGATCTGCGGCTTCTACCCCGGGTTGCCGACCTGGTCGCGATGGCGGTGGAGAACGCACTTACCCGCGAGGCTCTTCAGCAGGAGAAGGAACGCTTGCAGATGCTATTAGAGGTCAATACTACTCTGCTCACCAACCGCGACCTGCAGAAGCTGTTTTCCGCGATTTCTGACTTCATGCACCGAATGATTCGGCATGACTACGCCAGTGTGGCCGTTTACAACGAAGCTGCGCATTCTCTGTCTTTGTATCCGCTGGATTCACCGTTGACCAAAGGACTGGCCGGCTTGGACACCACGCTCCCAGTCAAAGAAACCCCAGCGGGCCATGCGTTACTGGAGAGAGAGACGAAGATCTTCAGCAAGGAAGATCTGTCGGGAATTCAATCTAGCTATGTAAGCCAGATGTTGGAGCAGGGGATCCAGTCCCTGTGCTGCATTCCACTGATTACGCGCAAGGGTGAACTAGGGACTCTGAATCTGGGAAGCACTAAGGAAAATGCCTTCGAGTTCCGCGATATCGGGCTCTTGCAGCAGGTGGCGGCACAAGTAGCGCTTGCCTTGGACAATGCCCGGGCCTACCGGGAAATCGCGGAGCTCACAGACAAGCTGGCCAAAGAAAAACTCTACCTGGAAGATGAGATTCGCAGCGAACTCAACTTCGAAGAAATCGTAGGCGAGAGCGCGCCGCTCAAGCGCGTGCTGGGACAAGCCAGGACGGTCGCACCCAGCAACGCCACCGTGCTCGTTCTGGGTGATACAGGTACGGGCAAGGAATTAATCGCTCGCGCCATCCATCGCATGAGCGCCCGCAAGGACGGGAGTTTTATCAAATTGAACTGCGCTGCAATTCCCACGGGACTGCTGGAAAGCGAACTGTTCGGGCATGAGAAAGGGGCATTTACTGGCGCTATCAGCCAGAAAGTAGGGCGCCTGGAATTGGCGGACAAGGGAACTCTGTTTCTCGACGAGGTGGGCGATATCCCCTTGGAGCTGCAGCCGAAGCTGCTGCGCGTGTTGCAGGACCAGGAGTTCGAAAGACTGGGCAGCACTCGCACCATCAAAGTCAATATACGATTGGTCGCCGCTACCAATCGGGACTTAGCCAAGAGCGTGGCTGAACGCGAGTTTCGAAGCGACCTTTATTATCGCTTGAATGTTTTTCCCATCCGCATGCCCCCATTACGCGATCGCCGGACACGACATCCCTCTTCTGTGCGCTACTTCGTTCAGAAGTTTGCTCGCCGTATGAGCAAGCCAATCGACACTATTCCTACGCAAACCATGCAGGCTTTAGTCAGCTGGGAGTGGCCGGGGAACGTGAGAGAACTGGAAAACTTCATTGAGAGATCGGTGATTCTGTCAGAAGGTTCTGTGCTGCGCGTACCACTGGCGGAGTTAACACCCTCCTTCGATGAGGATTCCAGTGATGGCACGCTCGAAGGCTTGGAACGACATCATATTCTTCGCGTGCTCCGAGAGACTGGCGGAGTGATCGCAGGTTCTCGAGGGGCGGCGGTGCGACTCGGCCTTAAGCGAACCACTCTCCAATCCAGGATCCTGAAGCTGGGCATTTCTCGTCAGGAATACGAGAGTTGATGCCACTGATCATGCCGGTCCAACCCAATTCGTGGAATGACGAAATATCGGCGTTCTGCCGGACTATCGTCGTAATGGCCGCAGGAATATCAACTAACCCGAGCCCTCAAACGTAATGCGGCGACCCTGTTTTCCACAGCTCAGAACTTTGACCCGTCTTTGGAAGGTGACCTGCCGCAGAAGACTAGATCGAGGCCCCAGTTCCAAAGCTTCAAGTTTCAGTTCGGGGACTGATGCGAGTCTGCGACGATCTGGCGGGGGCGAAGCCGGGCTGGTTCACCGGCAAGACGATGGCTGCAGTGTCGAGTCATCCGCTTGCAGCAACCCAGATGCCCAGCGCAGCAATACTGGACTGGCCGCATTCGAGCGAATGCGATTCGATCGCAGGTAAAAGAGAACCTGAGGAACTACCTGTCGCCGGTGTCGATCCTCTGTACCTGTTCTGCTGCGGCGTGAGCTGGCATCGACAGGCGGATGCAGGTGCGGGCTGGGAATTGATTCAGGGTTTAAGAGCGCCGGGGCGCGAGGCGCGGTTGGTTGCATCAGCACTGCTGGCACGAGCCGCGGATATGCATTTGCCCGTCCGGGACTTGAGCCAGACGAGTCATGGTATCGAAAAGACGGCAGCCGCCGACTCGCAAAAGGTTGACTGGCACGTCATCGACAAGGTGGTGACGATGAACACTCCCTACGGGTTGGAAATTATCGAGAGCTGCGTCGCTTGTAAACTGCGGAGAGACAAATGGTTCTGCAGCCTTTCCCCCGAGGTGCTGAAGTCATTCAGCGCCGCCAGCCATCTGAGCACTTACCCCGGCGGCGCTGTTCTTTTCGTCGAAGGCCAAATGCCGCGAGGCGCCTTCGTCCTCTGCTCGGGCAAGGTCAAGCTCTCGACAACTTCTCGCGAAGGGAAAGTACTCATTCTCAAAATGGCCACCCCTGGAGAGGCTCTGGGACTGAGTGCTGTGATTTCGGGGACATGCTACGAATTGACCGCCGAAACTGCGGGACCGTGCCAGGTGAATTTCATTGAGCGCGACGCCTTGACCAAGCTGCTCGACAAACATGGAGAATTGGGGCTGCACTCGGCCCAGGCATTGAGTAACGAGTTTCAGTCGGCCTATCGTGATATCCATGACTTAGTGCTGGCGCGATCGTCGGCAGGGAAACTGGCCAAATTACTGCTGTCCTGGACGACTGGCCGGGACAAAGAAAATGGGGCGTGTGAGATTCGTATTCGGTCGAGCCTCACTCACGAGGAAATGGCGCAGATGATTGGATCTTCGCGTGAAACTGTGACCCGTCTTTTGAGCGAGCTCAAGAAGAAGGAGTTGATCCGGCTGGAAGGCTCGACTCTGGTAATCCGCAATCGAACTGCTTTGGAAGCGCTGGCTGCGTGACTGGTATTGCAGCCGAAACGGCGGCCGGTTCCTCCTCCGGCCGCCCTCCCCTATTTGATCTTCTCTCGTTGAGTTTTGGAAGGGCGACCGCGACAGTCGTCCTCCTCCCGATGATCTGCCCCTAGAAGTGGAAGCCCAGCTCAGCAGTGAACGTCCGCGGTGTGACATAGTGCGTGCCGCTGAAGGTAGAAAGGAAATTGTAGAGCGCATAGTTGTTGGTCAGATTAATGACCGAAAAGCGCGCACTCCACTTGTACCTCTCCCCATGGAAGACGTTGTCATGCCCGATGGCGATATCGAAAAGGTGACGAGCCGCAATCCGCGGGGGATTCTTGTCGTCGTTTTCTGTATTCGGCTTAGGCACGTTTAAGAGAGTGGAGCCGAACTGCGATACCGGGCAAGCAAGCACGGCCGTGCCCGGAATGCTAAAGCCGATCAGCGTGCTCGGGGTGGCGCGCTGGGATCCACAGAAAAGCCCAGACTGGAATTCCTGATCGGCGGTTAAAGGAGTTCCGAACGAATCGGTCAGGCTGATGAAGTTGGTGCCGCCAACTGTTATCCCTTGTGCGCAATTGCCCCCAAAGCAGGGTGTCTGACCCGCGACCAGTCCGCTGTCATAGCGCCAGTTGAAGCCGAGCCAGGGCCCTTGCTTCCACGGCTGATATTGCACGTGCGTGGTTTGGTTGAACTTTTCATCGTGGTCGATGCGGAAAGGCAGTCCGCTCTGCCCGACAGTTACGCCCAGCCCGCTGGTTTGGGGTGGGAAGAAACGGGCGGCCACGCTGGAAAAGACTACCAAGGCTGTTAACCCGTGAAACTCCGGCACGCTCACCCGGACCGCGTACCCAGGAATCTTGGAATTATGCCAACCAATCGGGAAGAAGATCGGAGTCGCAGCCAGGGTGCTGAAATCATAGCCGGTGTGCGTGTATTTCCAAATGTAATCACCGCTCACCACGGCGTAGCGGCCGATGGCTTGTTGCAGACCCGCATGGAAATCATTGCGATAGCCGGGGTCGAGCGGAGCGTTTACGCACGGGATAAGAGCCGAGATGACCGCGGACTGGCATCCGGTACTCGAAAGGATGAGATTTTCATTGAACGGAGTCTCCAGTGTTCGCGCGTAGGAAACGCGAAGAACCGTGTTGGTCCGCTTGATGTTGTAGGCAACCCCGAGTCGCGGTTCCGCCTGACGAGCAACGGTAAGGCCGTTGTAAAGATCGCCACGAATCCCGAGGTTGGCGGACCAGTTCCCCTTCGTGATTGTGTCCTGGATGTAGAGAGCGAGTTCTTTTACATCCGTGTGGCCATGAAATGGAAAGAGGCTGCCGCCGCGCGTCAGGTCGAAGGGCGCGAGGATGGGATTGAACGAGGGGCTCGCGGGATCGTTAAGACTTGGGTCCACTATGCCTAGCTTGAAATCTTCGGTGAGAAAGGTCTGCTGATACACCGCTCCGACCTTTACGTTGTGAATGCCCTTCACATAGGAGACGTCCGAGCGCAGGCCAGTGTTGGCGAGGGTCCGATTCTGGGAGATTGTTTCCTGCTGCAGATTAGGCGGACCGAGGTCTGCGAATGGATTATTGCTCGGATAGTAGTTAAACGTGTCGCGGCGCACGAAGGCTCCGAAAGTGAAAACCGCAGAGGGGCTGAGTACCCGGGTCCAAGACGGCGCGATGTTGAACGTCTGTATTTTCGCGCGCTGGTCCGCCGGGCCTACGACATTTCCGTTAGGATCCAGCCCTCCGGTTCCAGACCACGCCGTGGCATCTTGGGTATCAAATGAATTGGGCGTCTGAAACCAGGAACGCGTGAAGCCAAAGTTTGCGTGAATCGAATCAGCGGCTGAGACTTGATAATCCACACGATCGAAAATGTTCTCTTCGTTGCCCTTGTCGTGGAGTACGGCGAACTCCGGCGGATCAAGGAATCGCCCACTATTCAATCCATTCGCGGAGATAAAATTCCCCCACTTTGCGCCTCCGTAAGAGAGGTCGAAACCAACATTGGATGAGCCAAATGTGCCGTAGGAGGCGTTCACACTGCCATGCGGCGTCGTAATGCCCTGGCCGGAGCGCGTGGTCGCCACGATCACAAGGCTGGTCTTGCCTCCGTATTCAGCGGGAGGGGCGCCGGGGATGACCTCCAGGGATGCAACCGAATCGACGGGAATCTGGTTGGAAAAAACCTTGCTTTGCTGATCGGTGATGGGCTGGCCGTCAACGGAAAACGAGTTTGATGCGTGGTCGCCAAGTCCATGAAACAGGCCATTCGAATCAGCGGCAACTCCGGGTGACGCCAGCGTGACCAGTGAACTCAGCGACGATGACTGGCTTTCGAGAGGAATTTTGTCGAACAATGCTCGATCCACGTCGGTGTGGCCGGTCGGATCGTTCTCCACGAGGTCAGCTCCCGCCTCGACCGTAACCGAGCTGGAGCTCCCGGCCACTGTCAAACTGACTCTCACATTCACCGGTACCGCCGACCGAACCTCCACATCCTGAGCGTTTTGGGCGAATCCGGCTGCGGTCACCGTCATGTGGTACGGGTTGAACGGAACGTTCGGAAAACTGAACTTTCCGGAACTGTCGGTGGTTGTTGAACGGTCAAACGCGCTGACTGGGTTATGAATCTCAACTGTTGCATTCGGAACCACCGCGCCCGAGGGGTCTAGGACAGTGCCGCTAATAGAGCCCCCTCCGGACTGCGCGTAAGCGTAAAGACCCAATGCCAAACAGAAAACTAAGATGAAAGCCGCATGAAGTGACTTCCGGTAAAAAGCCAGCATGATTCCTCCAAAGAGAATTAGGGTTGAAGAATTAACCAAAACGGAACCGATCGATCGGGTCTGACCCTAGACTGACGGTGGAGGGCGGATGTGGAGAGACGAGACGAAGCCTGAGGACTTAGAAACAACCTCGGGGACAACGAACAGCACAGCGCGAACAAAGACGGGCGCGGACCGGTACAGCGTGCTCGTGATAACTCCGGAGTGCGCAACCGAACAAAGGGAGCAGTCGTGGCTCGGGAGTTTGGAGTTCTCTGGATGAACGTGGATAGCCTGGGCAAAGCCGCTTATCGCTACAAGGAGAACACACAGAACATGTAGCGATCGGATTGCTTTGCCCTCGCGATTCACTGGTGCACCTGTTCCTGAGAGGGCTAAGTCTGGTATTCACTTTCGTGGGCGCGGCCATATTTGCTTTCGCCCGCACCCGCCGCGGACGTATTCCCCAAGAAGCCTTCATTGGCATTGCGTATGCGGTGGCTTCCGCAACTGCCATTCTCGCGATGAGCAAGGCCACAGGCGAAACCGAGCATCTCAAGGACATGCTGGTGGGCAACATCCTGGCCGTTTCGATGCACGATGTGGCCAAGACGGCGATTCTCTACGGAGCTATTGGAATTTTCCACTACATTTTCCGCAGGCAGTTTCTGTTAATCTCCACCGACCCGGAACGCGCTGAAGCTAAAGGCTTGAGTATTCGCTTCTGGGATTTTCTGTTTTACGCGTCGTTTGGCTTCGTGGTGACTTCCTCGGTCGCGATCGCGGGCGTGCTGCTGGTGTTCTGCTACTTAGTTGTTCCATCGGTGGGAGCGATGCTCTTCGCAGACCGCATCGGACGCCGGCTGGCAATCGGTTGGACCATGGGAACATTGGTTTCTGCGCTAGGGGTGTACTTTTCCGTCTTGTTCGACACGCCCACCGGCGCCACCATTGTTTGTACCTTCGGCGCGGTGCTGGTCGTAATGTTCTTGGCTTATTTGCTCTTCTCCCGTGAACACAAGACGCCCGCGCCGGAAATGGCAACCTCCGGGAAACCCTTCTTCGAGATTCACGCCTTCCTCTCCGAACGACAGAAAGAAGTCGCCGCGAGCGTAGGGATCAATGATGGCCTGAACGCCCAGTTCCGACTCATGCATCTGAAAGGATGGAGACGGATTCACCGGGTTATGTCCGGCAACACCGATGAAGTCCCCGATCATACTAATATCGGGGTTCAATGCCTTAGCAGCGCTGCCTCCGGCCCCGCCCAGGTTTGGCTCCTGCAGCGCCCCTTCCTGGGTAGGCGCCGTCGAAACTTGGGGCGGGACAGGAGTCTGGGCTCCAGCGCCTGCGGCAGCTGCCGAGGTCGTCGCAGATGCTGGCGGCTGAGTCTTCAACTGCCTAATTTCCCCTTCCATTGCAACCATGCGGTCCTCGAGATCGAGGATCTTCTGCATTAGAGCAGCGTTATCGGGTTGGTTCGCCGCCGGCAGTCCGCCTGCCTGTTGGGCACAAAGAGGAATCGCCAGAAGAGCTGCTTGTACTAGCAAGGTCAGATAATGTCTCATTCGAAGATCACCTCGACGATCTGGAGATTGGACCTCCTCCGGAAAGCCCGGATCGCCACCTGTTAGCCACGGATGTATAAGGCTCCGGGCATGGCATAGCGCCCGGCTTCGGGCAGTTAGACAGACTTGCTAGGCTGACGGTGGAGGGCGGATGTGGAGGGACGAAACGAAACCGGACGACTCCGGGAATGCGGGTGTCGGAAGAACTAAGGGCGCACCGTTGAAGACCGCATCCGGTTGGAACGTAGTGCTGCTGAGTACTCCGGAATGCGCTACCGAGCAAATGGAGCATTCATGGCCGGGAAGCTTGGAATTCTCAGCATGTACGTGGATTGCTTGTACGACGCCGGTAAAGGCCACCAACCAGATACATAGCCAAGACAGAGCCGCTACATGCCTGCCTCTGCGTGACTTGTATCCAATTGAATTCAAAATAGAATGTCCCAAACTCCCAATTTTGTTATAGCACGCTTAACGGGTCCGATGCAGTTCGTAATCAATGAGTTGCCAACCAAAGGTCACAGCCCGAACAGTTCCCGAAGTCGCTTGGTTTGGGCGCGGCTGACCGGAATTTCGCTTTGCTTCTTGTCATCCATGCGCAGCTGGTAGGAACTTTTGAACCAGGGAACAACTTCCTTGATGCGGTTAATGTTCACCATGTAGGAGCGGTGCGCGCGCCAGAACAGATTGGGATCGAGGCTATCCAGGAGTTCTTCGAGGGTGCGGCAGTTCGACTGGCCTTCCATTCCGTTGATCCCGCTGGTCACCACGGAGATGACACCCTCCTCGATGGAAGCGAAGCAGATATCCTTCTGGTTGACCAGGAACAGCCGTCCCCCAGACTTGAGCAAGACTTTCGATGTCTGCGGCTTCTGCGACTCCAGCATGCGCATCAGCGTCTCTAATTTGCCCGCCGAGTTACTGGTGGATTCAACTTTAGCGCGCGCTTTTTGCACCGATAGCGCGACGCGCTTCTTGTCGAAAGGCTTTAGCAGATAATCAACCGCATTTACTTCGAATGCTTTGACCGCATACTGATCGAACGCGGTGGCGAAAACGATCTTGGGGAGTGGAAACTTCTTATCGAGCAACTTTTTGATCACTCCGAAACCATCGAGACCCGGCATCTGCACGTCGAGAAACACCAGATCAGGGTTGTGCTCGCGGATCAGGTTAACGCCTTCGACACCATTCTTTCCCTGAGCGACAACGTCCACATCACCTACATTTTTCAGCAGGAAGGCGAGCTCGTCGCGGGCAAGCTGCTCATCGTCGACGATTACGGCGGACAGCGTCATTAAGTCCTCGAAGGCCACATTCAGTATAGTGAGGCGATTCCGCGAAGGTCAACGCAAGCAAGCGTCGGACGTGAACGCGGCCGGCCGGATCGCTGGCAGAACCTCTCGGGCGGTACACTGAACTTTCATGAACTACATCTATGGAATCAATGCTGTGGCCGAGGCGTTGAAGGCGCGTGGGCGTTCCTTTGAGTGGGTGGGCGTCTCCAAGGAACGTCATGATCTGCGCCTTCAGCGCGTGGTGGACGAGTGCCGGCGGCAAGGTGTTGCTGTCCGTTTCCTAGGTCGCGCTGAGCTTGACCGCATGGCAGGAAACAACGCTCATCAAGGGGTTGTGGCGATCACATCAAGCAAGCGCTACAACGATCTCGACGACGTGATTGCCGCCAAGCGCGGCCAGCATTCGCTGATTGTGGTGCTCGATGGAGTGGAAGATCCGCATAATCTCGGCGCGATCCTCCGCACTGCCGACGCAGCCGGCGCTGACGGAGTGGTGATTCCGGAACGCCGCGCCGTTGGTGTGACGGCGACGGTGGCCAAAGCATCCGCAGGCGCGAGCGAACACTTGCCCATGGCTAAGGTCACGAATATTGCACGGACGCTGGAAGAACTGAAAGAAAAAAAACTGTGGATCGTTGGCCTCGATGAACGCGGAACGCAGACCTACGACACGCTCGACTACAACATGGATTGCGCTATCGTGCTGGGGTCAGAAGGCAAGGGGGTTCACGACCTGGTCGCGAAGAAATGCGATTTCCTGGTTTCTATCCCAATGCTGGGAAAGGTGCCATCGTTGAATGTGTCGGTGGCAGCGGGAGTGGTGCTCTATGAAATCGTGCGGCAACGACGGAAAAAGGCGGGGCCGGAAACAAGATGAAGTTTCTCCGTGTCCTCATGGTTATTCTCTCCGCGTTGTCTGTTCAGGCCTTTGCCCTCGATCGCGAAGCTTTCACCTTTACTAAATATGACTTGGATGTCCGTGTTGAGCCGGAACAGCAGCGCCTGGCTGTGAGGGGCAAGATCACGCTACGCAACGATTCGCCGTCCGCGCAGAAAAATCTCGTGCTGCAGATTTCTTCGACTCTGGATTGGAAATCCATTCAGATCGGCGGCAAGACGGTGCAGTTTGTCACTCACGAATACACCTCGGACATCGACCACACGGGTGCTCTTTCGGAAGCGATTGTGACTTTGCCCCGCGAAGTTCCACCTACAGGCACAGTCGAGCTGGACGTCGGATATGAAGGGTTGATTCCGCTTGACGTCACGCGGCTGATGCAAATCGGCGTGCCCGAAGATAAAGCTAGACACACGGATTGGGACCAGATCAGCAAGTCTTTCACCGCCGTGCGCGGAATTGGTTATGTGCTGTGGTACCCAGTGGCGACTGAGTCCGCAAATCTGTCAGAAGGCAACAGTGTGTTCGAGACGATAGGACGCTGGAAGCGGAGGGAAATAGACGCGGAGATGAAGATAGAGGTGACGCATTCTGGCAGCAGTTCCGAGCGGCGTTTGAAGCTGTTCTGTAATGGCGAAGGCGGCGTGCAAGGGCAGGACTCGATCTCCGGAGCAGATTACGGAGTTACGACCGAATGCCGGTATCAACCACTGGGGTTAGCCGTGCCACTTTTTGTGATCGGCAGTTACAACGCCTTGGATCGACCAGAAATAAATAATTCTTACCTGGGCGAGCACAAGTCCGGAGCGGAGGACTATGCCATCGCAGCGGAGTTGGCCGTTCCGTTCGTGACGCAATGGTTTGGACAACCACGGGTAAAGGCGGAAGTCGTGGAGCTGGCCGATCCCGACGCCACACCTTTTGAGGCTGGCAGCATGGTTTTGACGCCGCTAGGCGCCAACGACTCCCGGCGGTACTCGCTCACGGCGGTTCATCAACTGACGCATGCGGCCTTTGCATCCCCGCGTCCGTGGATTTACGAAGGGCTGGCCCACTTTGCCCAGGCCGCATATCGTGAGCGCCAGAATGGACGTCAGGCGGCGCTCGATTTCATGAGTTTGCATCGAACGGCAATCGCTGACACGGAGAAAGCGGTAGCGGCGGAGCACAGCCAGAACTCGGCGGCTAGTGAATCGCTCATCAACACAAATAGCGAGGAGCTTTATCGCAGCAAGGCCATGTTTGTCTGGTGGATGCTGCGCGATATGGTCGGTGATGACGCGTTGCAGAAAGCGCTGGCCTCCTACCATCCTGACCAGGACAAAGCACCAGCCTATCTGCAACACTTGATCGAGGCGCAATCTAAGCGCGATCTCGAATGGTTTTTCGATGATTGGGTTTATCGCGACCGCGGTTTGCCGGATTTCCACGTGGAGTCAGTCTATTCGCGACAGACGATACACGGCACTTACATGGTCACGGTGTCGGTCGAGAATCTT
>Ga0210408_10000166_pt1 | contig 100843 bp, 80 predicted proteins | sample IncBWH4MmetaG_FD_155471 | JGI IMG/M metagenome (GOLD analysis project Ga0210408, IMG submission 155471) | Forest soil microbial communities from Barre Woods Harvard Forest LTER site, Petersham, Massachusetts, United States - Inc-BW-H-4-M | ecosystem: Environmental > Terrestrial > Soil >...
CGAGAGCACGATCGAGACAGCCAAAGGGAGCCTGTTGCTGAGCCTGCAGGATGGCTCACAGGTATTGATAAAGTCTCATAGTCGGATCGTTTTGCAGTCCCCGCAAGTCGGCCAGGGACATTATCTGGAGTTGCTGGTTGGCAAGATCATAGCGACCGTGCAGAAACGACTCGGCAACCCACCTCCGTTCAGAATAGGTACTCCGTCTGCTGTCATCACCGTGCGCGGCACTCGCTTTTCGGTTGAAGTTACCAAGAAACATCGCACCTACGTCGAAGTATTCGAAGGCGTCGTTGAAGTGCAGGGACTGGCTCCAGGTGCTCGTTCGGTGCTGATTCGTCCCGGCTTCTCAACCGGTGTGCAACAGAATCTAGATCCCGAACAGCCGCGTGGAATGATTGGACAGAGCGAATTTGGTGGGCCAGGCGACAAACCTGGTAAGGAGAATCAACAAGAAGGCCAACACCGGAACAAGCCGGCAGGTCACGAAAAGGATGACAGCCGGCCGGATTGATCGGCATGACCGAATGCGCCGAGCCCAGCAGTCTCAGGATTGCGGTCGCAATGCGATAGCTGCTGGATCGTCGGCGAAACCCGGGGACAGCAGGGCTGATCTTGAATTTCCTCCGCTAAGATTACAAACAATCACTTGACAATTTTTAGACAACTCCGCTGCATCCGAACTCGACTTGCGCGAGTCCAACAAGGTACACGACGTGAAAGATCTCGTCGAACATTCGCTCCTTGGGAGAACAGCTATGTGGATGAGATCATGCGCTATCTGTAAGGTCCTAATGAAAAGACTGAGACTAAGCGTTCGCCTCGCAGGTAAAGAAATCGGCTTAGCAAACGCTGCGTCACCGAGCACAGAGAACTATGACCTGCTGTTCGCCCTTATTCCGGCTCCACGAAAACCTCAGCAAAAAGGTGAATCGCAACCTTGTGCAATAGGAAATTGATGGGCGTCACTTGAATGAAGGTATTTCAAGTCCGGAAGAGGATGTTGTGGTGCTCGGCACAGAGATGTGGGCTATCCGTCCGAGTCGGGAAGAACGAACTCGGGCCTCTCGGGATTCCGAAGTAAACATCAAGAAAACGAAGCAGGAATCGCGTTTGGCTGCCTATGCCGGCAAACAGCAGGACTGGAACGTCCGGCTTTATCCGCTTCATCTCCCTCCGTAACGCACTGGCAGTCGCATCGGGTAGGTCATATTCCAAGAGAACGCCGTCCACACATGCAGAGTTGTCAAAAGGCGCAGGGCCTGATCGCCAGTCGGAAGTCCTCGAGGCTCAACCGGGTTCCGACATTGAACGGCGACTGATTTATGTCCGTGATATTAGAACAAACTCACCGAGGCGCTGAACGCCCGTGCCAAAGTGTTGAATATTCATTCCTACGCGTCTAGACCGAACCGGAACGGAAGATGTCGGCTAAAGCCGATGTGACATGAGGCGGAAAACTCAGGTTGAATTTCATCAGCACCGAATCATTTGCCCTTACTACCGCACGCGGTCTCGTCCTTAATTCTCTAGGGGAACTATCTTCGCAGCACGCCGCACCTCTCCGAAATGCAGCAAGAAATTCCCTATTGAGGACAGCACAACCAAGCAGGTTGGCCGAGCCAAGAAACACTAGCTAACTTGCCCGACGTGTTCCCGACTCTTGAGGCGTATACTTCGCGCGGCTAAAGATTGGGTCTGCGCGGGAAAGCTAGCGACCAGACGAGAAAGCGCGGTCAAACACTCATGAACTGGAAAAGCAAACTCGTCCTCGGAGTACTCACTGCTGTGGCTATGATGTTGCTTACATATGCGCTTCCAAGAGGGAGTCCATTGCGCGACGCAGCGTTGGTGCAGTTTCCGGTTACGGTTGGGGTGTGGGCGATCTTCGTTTTGCTCTTCGTGAAACTGAAATAGCGGTTGCCAAAGGACCCCAGAAACAAGCTTGATGTGCTCATGCGCCGTGGACGATCTGGCCGCAAGCAGTTGCTGAATGCACGACTCGGCACTAGAATGTCCCGCGCTAGGAGGGAATATGAAAACAAAAGGGATTATATTGACTATGGTGCTGTGCTTTGTCGCAGCGGCGGTGTGCTTCGCTGCCGACGCATTTACGGGTACTTGGAAGCTGAACGAGGCCAAGTCGAAGCTTGCCGGGGGACCAAAGAACGACTTGGTTGTCTATGAGCCTGCGAGTGATAACGTGAAAATCACCGTGGATGGCACCGATAGCGGCGGTAAACCCACCCACAACGAATGGACGGGCAAGTTCGACGGCAAAGACTACCCGGTCACAGGCGATTCAAGTGGAGACGCTCGGTCGTACACGAAAATCGACGACCATACATTGGCTTTTACCAACAAGAAAGACGGCAAAGTTACCATCACTGGTCGCGTAGTCGTTTCCGCTGATGGCAAGAGCCGCACTGTCACCGTAAGCGGATCCGATTCGAAGGGCAAGAAATTCACCAGTACCTCAGTGTACGACAAGCATTAGCCGGATGCCCTTCTGCTCCGCTCCGAACAGGAGGGCATTTAGATAGCTCAGCCTCTCAAGACCACGGAGGATTTGTTCGACAACGCCCCCGGGCATCACTGGAACGGGCGTCGGCCGAACAATCTTCACCGTCCGCCTCGAAGAATCAGAAAACTGGCATCACCGGATTACCAACGAAGACATGTTGGTCAAGGGTGATGACGTGCCACACTTTGCCGTTGTTCATTTCGGCTATGAACGCGGGCTGCCAGCGCACCGAAGTGCCAAAAGGATGCCCGTGCGCCAGCAAACCCTTGGGCCTCGAAAACACCAATTTCACTCCCTGCTTAGCTAAATTCAAATCTTCAGCCTTTTGACGCGTCATACCTGCGTCGATCATCGTGTGAACCACTGGACGCTTTCCTTGCATCGCTTGTACGAGCACCCACCTATCTCCTTCTTTGATCCCATCTTGGACTTCTCCAGCATCCTCTGCTGATTTAATGATGTCGCGGAGCTCCCGCTCATCCCCGGATAGAAACGACACTGCCGCAATCTTCTGTTCCGGCAAGATCATATGCGTAGTCAGGGTAATGCTGGTCTCACGCAACACGAATGCTGCACCGACTGCCACGGCTATAGAAAGGATGTAGATGACAATCAGTCTCGCTTGGCGGTGGCGTATCCAGCCAAACAGCCGCTCCTGCAAGTACGCTCCCGGTTCCCCGGGCAAAAACATCCAAGTTCTCCGCTCTTGTTCACGGTAGGCGTCTCCGTAGCGAGCCTCCATCCGACGCTCCTCACTACGCGCTAGCAGGTAGTAGAACCAAAGCATGTTGATGTACACGATCAGCAGGATGAAGCGGGGCCACACGATCAGCAGTCCCAGACCAGCAAGTGCGAGAAACAGGTATTGAGGATGGCGAATGCGCTTGTAAAAGGCGCTTTGTACGACGCCTCGCCCCCTGAATTTGGCGTAGTAAAGTTGAAAAGCACTTAGGACGAAGCCGACCAACCCGAGCATGAAGATCAGCCCGCCCACGCTTGGAAGAATTTCCGTCGAGAGATGAGGCAGAAAGAAAGCTGGTAGCCATGCCGTAGCCGGAAAGCTGAAAGACCCCGCGAGCAGCGGGCTGTAAACCGAATAGTAATAGAGCGCGAAGGGAGTGACCATGAAGAGCATTTCCAGCGTGATAAACAAATAGGCTAGAAATCCAGCCGCTCTTGCGACTGACTTAAGCATTTCGCCCTCTCCTCAGCCCCGTCCAACCTCGACATTATGGCCCCCTCGACCCTAGACAGTGCTCCAGATTAGAAGATTCGGTCATGCGGACGAACCACCAAGCCACAAGGGCGACGATGCGATTAGCGAAGTCGCTAAGCGCACATTCCTAACCTTCAATACGATTCGCAAGCCAATGGTCGGGCCACTACCCGTCGATTGCGACGCGGGAGTACAGCCTGAGAATTACTCTGTGGAGGGTTTCTTGAGCAACGAGCCGACGTTCAGCTGAAGGCCGAAAGAAAACGTGTTAAGCACGCTGTAGACACTGTAGCTGTAACCTGCGCTCAAATCGAGCGAGCGCCTGAGGTTGTAATCGAATTCGACGTTTATCCCGTCGTCTTGGGTCAGACTTGAACCGCCTTTCGTCGGGCCTGAAGAACTCTTATTGCCACGGAGGAAGATTTGCTGCGGGCCCCATGGAAGTATGTAGTACCCGGAAGCAGTGATACTGAATTTGTCACCCAGATCGAGTTCGGAGCCTCCCTCAAAGTGCGCGAGATCGCCATAGGAGATGTAGGGACGGCGCAAGAACCGTGTGTCGGGAATCGAGTTGGCAAGGCCGAGATTGACAAAGGGAGTGAAAGGATCAAGTCCGTGGGCAAAATGATTGCTCCAGTCAACGGTTACGTGGCCAGTGCTCAGCCCTTTCGCGGTACTTGCCACCGGCATCGCGCCATTTAGGCTGGTGCTGAAATCGAGAGCAGGCCCTTTGGCGGAATACCTGAGACCCACGTATGGATTACCTATGCCACTCGCGGAGGTAGTGCCGGTCTTTGAAGAAGTCGGCTCGATGAAGACATACGGTACGCCCATATCTATGGCAAAGTGTTCGCCAAAAACGTATCCAACGGTCGAGTCTATGTCCGTGATGAACCCATCCGTGTTGCCGCTGCCTTCATAAGTTTCGGTCCATGTGAGTCCCTTCTGGGCGACTGCACCCTTGGTCGTTCCTTGAGGCTGGGCCTGAGCCGCAGCGGATACCGCTAGCAGAAATGGAAAAGCGACCACCAGCAACAGACACAGAGAGCGAGACTTCATGCACTTCCTCCGAAGTTACTTCTCATCGCGGGATTCTCAGTTCACTGATGTCGACGCGGCCACAGAGTCTTGCCTTCTTACCCCGTGCGGTTTGGGGAGGCATATATTCTCTTGTGAGCGCGATAACGTCATCCAGTTACCGTGGTGTGATGTACCACCGGCCGGAGCATATATGCCCAAGATCAATGCTCCGGGCAAAGAGTCTGTGGCCTTCGAGGGGGGCGGGCACTTCGCGTTCCGAAGTATGCCTGACAAGTTCCTACGGAACTGGTAGCACGCGTCCGGCCGCTGGCGATGCAGCCATCGCCCGGGGTGACTGCGAGTATCGGATCGTTGTTGCCGGGGCAGCGGCACCGTCGCGTGCCTGCCCACAATCGCGGATTGATCGTGAACGAGACGGCGTTTGAGTTCTTGCCGCTGCAAATTACTAAAAGCGCGGCCTAGCATCAGGCGGCAGAGCGGCGGCTTTTAATTTCACCTTCGGAGCGCTCCCGCACGATCACAAAAAATGGCTGGTAGGACCGCCAGAAACAGTCCGCGCAGCGCACCGGGCACTATTCCCTGTCCCCGCCCGTCCGCAAACGCAGGTAGCTTGTCACTGTTTGTGACTTTCCTGTTGGCACACTAAGCCGCCGACGAGAAGATGAGGGCCACAAAACATAAGCGCCCCAGATCGGAGGAATCTGAGGCGCGTCCCAAACAGCGCATTTAAGCAGCTCTCCCCATAGCAACTGCTCACAGCGAAAAGACTCTAGGCCGCTTCATTTGCACACGTCAACAGCCTACTCGGATGGGCGACGCCAGACGAATGGTCGGGGACTTCGGCCGCAAAGCCCGGCGCCCCCGCGCAGCAGGTTATGCCGCTGTACTATTGAGCGAATGTTTCGCTCAAGTGACCAGACAAACTTACCCATGCATCTAACGTTCTCTCTTGGGCGTCACTCAACCCGAGGATCGCCTCCCGAGTGTCCCCGCCCAGTCGCAGACCCCAATGCAATGCCATCGCGTGCTGGAGTTGACGGGTTACAGCCTCAACATGGGATGTTGATAACGATTCGCACGTCTCGCATTTCTTGTTCATGCCCGGCCACCTCCTGTGCGATTGTAGCCCGAGAATCCAGGCGGCGTATCATCATCGTGATTGAGAAGAGGCGTTCTGATGCCTCGTAGACGTGGAAATCCAAATTGGACAAGCGGACGACGCCCCCCAATACCACGATTGCCAACCGCGTTCGAGGAACAGGTCCGAAAGCTTGGGCTGAATGAACAGACCCGTGCGACCTCGAAGCAGCTCCAGTACTGGTGTGAACTCAATAGAAATCGCTGCTACATCCCCGAGTGGCTACTAAAGCATTGGGGACTTTCTGTTGATGCCGACGCGGCTTAAGTGTGACATATGCTTTCTGCCCTAATCTTGTGGATCGTCGTCGGTCTGATCGCTGGCTGGGCGGCGGGCAAGATCATGAAAGGCGGCGGATACGGTCCTTTGAAGGACACACTTCTGGGAATGGTGGGTGCTGTCCTCGGAGGGTGGATATTTAACGCGCTGGGAATTTATCCGGCAGGCGGCATTGTCGCAAGCATTCTGGTCGCGATTGTCGGCGCGATCATCCTGATCTGGCTGTCGCGCCTGTTGAAGAAGACTTGATTGGCTGCGACGAGTACGCATTGTGAGTTGACTTTCCGCGGTGGGTTCCGGGCATAGGTTCATTGTGCAATAAAATCGATGCCTGCCATTGCCGATGGCGTGGCGGGAGACCTTGGGGGGCCTAGGCCGGCCTTCCTTTTTTTGCCGAAAAAGATGGTTACCGTTCGCGAGATCGAAGCGAGACACGCTTTCACCACACAGCCGGCCTTTAAGTCATTGGGGGCAAAGGTGCTTATAGGGTATAGAGGTTATGGAGACCTCTCCCTTACCACTTGGGTACCGCGCCGTATGGTCTAAATTAGCGTCATCTGCAAAAAAAGTCCATCCGGCGAGGCAATCCAACCCAAGCGGAAAAAGCGCGGCTGCCGCTGAACGCGAATCTGGCGACTGTCTGGTGACACGGCCCACAGCGCTATGAAACCGGGGGCCGGCAACAACTTCAGGTGGGCTGGGCCTCGGGAGTGGTCAGCCTGTGGCAGAAGCGGAGTCCAAGAGCCCTTGGTCGAGTGGGAACGCCCACTTCTCCGCCAACCGTGCGATCTCCGGCCTTGGCTGTTTGGCAGAATGTCCGGCCGGCACTAACTCAGAGCGAAGTTCTTGCGGACGCAGCAGCAGCTGGCGGATTCGCAGTTTGGCTTTGTGCAGTTGCGACTTCGAATTGCCGACCGAGCAACCGAGTATTTCTGCGATTTCCTGGTGCTCATAGCCCTCGACTTCGTGTAGCAGAAAGACTGTGCGATACCCGCGCGGCAATTCTCTGAGGGCATGAGCCAATGCGACGCGGTCGACGCAGCCGGCCAGGCGATCGTCCTGGGTTCCATATTCCCGGCGGATATCATGGGCGCCGTTGTCGACCTTGCAGGGCGCGTCAAGCGAAACCTGGCACAGGGACTTCTTGCGAAAATGCATCAGCACGGTATTGACGGCGATGCGATAGAGCCAGGTGGACAACGCGGAATCTCCGCGGAAGGTGGCCAGCTTACGAAACACCTGCATGAACGCGTCCTGGGTGAGATCTTCAGCTTCCGCAGTGTTGTTGGTCATACGCAGACACAAGGAATAGACTCGTGACTTGTGCGCGTGAAATAGAGCGGCAAAAGCATCCGAATCGCCTTGCTGAGCGCGCTTGATCAAATCGGAATCCAGAGGAATGGTACCGGTGTTAGCAGCGTCGCTGTTCACTGGTGTCTCCTTTCACGTCCAAAATGACGACATGGCGCCCGCTCGGCCACATAGACATTTGGCAGGGTAGAGCCAGAGGCAAGGACGGACTATCCGGTGCACGCTGTAACTGTTTCCTTATCTTTCTGTACGCACGGCGACGGCGAGACAGCGCAAAACATTGCAGAGTGACGAAGTGCTCTCGCATACCTTCGACATCAAACCGCCGAAATGTTTGCCTACGGTTAGTCTCGTCATTCCTTGCTACATGGGCCAGAACAAGACCGGCTACAGAGAAGTCCCCGGAAGGAATACAGGGTCGACAGGATTGGCTGTGATAGCTACTTGACCTATGCTGCCGCCAGCTCAATTTCCTCAATGTGTCTACCCTATCGAGCAGGAGCTAGGGAAGCAAAATCTGGCTCCTGCTTCTCGCCTTGCGACTGCTGCGGGACCTCGGGAGTCCATCGGTAGCAACTGTTTTCCTGATCGCATTCGGGCCCGTGAGCTTAGTTGGCTGGACTGCCGCTTGAGAATCCGTTGACTTGAAAACGCCTTTAAGGAACGTTGAGTAGAGGGACGTCCCGAAAAAAATACAGGACTAGCCGGATAGCTGCATCCAGCACAAGTGAAGTATCTGTCAGTTAGACCCGACGCGAAAGAGGCGGAAGGCAGGCGCTGGCTGTACAATCCCATTCGTTAAGGGCGCCTGCCTCCGCCCCATATCCTCGTTCGAGGTTTCCGATTGCTCAATCAGACTGCTCCAATCGTGTGGCCGGGAAAGCCCTACCCGCTGGGAGCAACCTGGGATGGCGAAGGAGTGAACTTCGCCATCTTCTCGGAGCACGCAGAGAAGATCGATCTGTGTTTCTTTGACAAGAGTGGACGCCGCGAAATTCACTGTGTTTCGTTGCGGGAACAGACTGACCAAGTCTGGCATTGCTATTTACCCGAAGCTCGTCCTGGCCTGCTATACGGCTACCGGGTTTACGGTCCTTACGAGCCGGCGCACGGGTTACGCTTCAATCATCACAAACTCTTGCTTGATCCTTATGCCAAGCAGGTCCAGGGTGATTTGAAGTGGAGTGACTCGCATTTTGGCTATCGGATCGGTCACAGGCTGGAAGACTTGTCTTTCGACCGGCGAGATAACGCATTCGGCACCCTGAAGGGTGTTGTTGTCGACTCCTCCTTTACCTGGGGAAGCGATCAGGCACCGCGCATTCCCTGGCACCACAGCATAATTTATGAACTGCATGTAAAGGGCTTTACCATCCGCCATCCCGAGGTCCCGCCTCCCCTGCGCGGCACCTATGCGGCCTTGACGACCGCGCCAGTGATCGATTACCTCAAACGGCTCGGTATTACCGCGGTGGAGCTCATGCCGGTGCACTGTTTTGTGGATGACCGCCGACTGGTCGAAAGGGGTCTGCGCAACTATTGGGGTTACAACACCATTGGTTTCTTTGCTCCAGAGCCGCGATATTCCGAGACCGGAACGGTTAATGAGTTCAAGACCATGGTGAAAGCGCTCCACTCGGCTGGAATCGAGGTGATTCTGGATGTGGTTTACAACCACACTGCCGAAGGGAACCAACTGGGGCCGACGTTGTCATTCCGCGGAATCGACAACCCGGTGTACTACCGGCCTGCCCCGGATAATCCGCGCTTTTACATGGACTACACGGGGACCGGCAACACCCTGAATATGCGGCATCCCCGGGTTCTGCAACTCATCATGGATAGCCTTCGCTATTGGGTCCTCGACATGCATGTGGACGGCTTCCGCTTCGACCTGGCCGCGACTCTGGCGCGTGAACTGCATGAGGTAGATCGCCTCGGCGCATTCCTTGACATCATCCACCAGGATCCGGTGTTGTCTCAGGTCAAACTAATCGCGGAGCCGTGGGACTTGGGTGAGGGCGGCTACCAAGTAGGCAAATTCCCGGTAGGCTGGGCCGAATGGAATGATCGCTACCGTGATGCGGTGCGGTCCTATTGGAAAGGAGATGGTGGACAGATTGGAGAGTTGGCCTACCGAATTACTGGGTCAAGTGATCTGTACGCGCGCAGCGGACGGCGGCCCTATGCCAGCATCAATTTTGTCACCGCTCACGACGGTCTCACCCTGCAGGACTTGGTCAGTTTCAACCAGAAACACAACGAAGCGAACGGCGAAGAAAATCGCGACGGTACCGACAACAACCGAAGTTGGAATTGTGGAGTCGAAGGACCCACAGACGACCCTAGTGTGAAGGCCCTCCGGAATCAGCAAAAACGTAATTTTCTAGCCACACTGTTACTTTCGCAGGGCGTGCCTATGCTGCTGGGAGGCGATCCCATCGGCCATACCCAGCAAGGAAACAATAATGCCTATTGCCAGGACAACGAGATCAGCTGGATCAATTGGGATGAGGGTGCTGCTGACTTAGAGCTGTTGGGATTCGTTCGGCGTGTGATCGCTTTGCGCAAGGACCATCCTGTTTTCCGCCGCCGAAACTTTTTCCAGGGGCGAGCGATCAAGGGCTTCGGCGTCAAGGATATTCTTTGGTTGATGCCCAATGGCCGCGAGATGACCGATGAGGAGTGGGGACAAGAATCCGCCCGCAGCCTGGGAGTGTTTCTTTCGGGAGAAGGGCTTGCAGAGGTGGATGAACGAGGGCGCCCGGTCAGCGATGCGAACTTCCTTATTTTGATGAATGCCTACCATGAACCAGTTCCTTTTCAACTGCCGGCGTTTGCGGTTGGAAGGGGCTGGGTGGCTTTGGTCGACACGTCATGCCAAACCGCGAATGGTGCTCCCACGTTCTACGATGCTGGGACAAGCTATCCGTTACAAGCGCGGTCTTTGGTCTTGCTGCAAGAGCGCATGGGAAATCAGGTGCGTAGCCAGGACCGGCGGCGTGAAGCGTAACCATGCCATGCCATTCGGGGCGGAGTGTCGCGACGATGGCAGCGTTCGGTTCCGGCTGTGGGCGCCGAAAGCGAGAAGCGTCGAGATACTGCTCTGTAATCCGGAATCGCATCAACTGTCCTTGTCAAGACAAAGTGAAGGCTGGTTTGAGCTGGTCACCGATCAGGCTAAGGTCGGTTCGCTTTACCAGTACCAGATTAGCGGCCAGTTGAAAGTGCCGGATCCGGCATCACGTTTTCAGCCTTCAGATGTGCATGGACCAAGCGAGGTCGTCGACCCGGCGGACTTCGAATGGGGCGATCAAGCCTGGCTTGGTAGGCCTTGGCAAGAAACAGTCATCTATGAGCTCCATGCAGGTACCTTCACGCCAGAGGGCACGTTTGCCGGGGTACAACAGCGACTCGATTACCTGGCTGACCTGGGAATTACCGCGCTCGAACTCATGCCAGTCTCGGATTTCCCCGGAACTCGCAACTGGGGCTACGACGGCGTGTTGCCTTATGCACCCGATAGTTCATACGGACGGCCGGAAGACCTGAAACGGTTGGTGCAGGCAGCCCACGCAAAAGGGTTGATGGTATTTCTTGATGTTGTCTACAACCACTTCGGCCCCGAGGGGAACTATCTTCGCGCATATTCGCCGGAGTTTTTCACCGATCGGCACAGCACGCCTTGGGGCGACGCGATCAACTTTGATGGCGAAGGGTCGCGCGTAGTTCGAGACTTCTTCATCCACAATGCTCTCTACTGGCTCGAGGAATTCCACTTTGACGGATTGCGTCTGGACGCGGTGCACGCGATTTTCGATGATTCCACGCCCGACATTCTTACTGAATTGGCGGAAACAGTCAGAAACACTTTTGGACCCAACCGCTTCGTCCACCTAGTGCTTGAAAACGATGACAACGATGCGCACTACTTGGAGCGCGATGAGAAGGCTCGCCCGCGTTGGTATAACGCCCAATGGAATGATGACATCCACCACGCGCTACACGTTGTGCTCACTGGAGAGACCGACGGATATTATGCTGACTATTCGCAACAGCCGATTCGACAACTGGGCCGTTGTCTCGCCGAGGGCTTCGCGTACCAAGGGGAGATTTCCGCTTACCGTGGCGCGGTGCGTGGGCAGCTCAGTTATACTTTGCCACCGACCGCTTTCGTCTCATTTCTGCAAAATCACGATCAGATAGGAAACCGGGCCTTCGGCGAGCGAATCCTAGAACTTACAGATGAAGGAGCTGTGAGGACAGCAATGACCATTTTGCTGCTCGCGCCGTCTCCACCATTGCTCTTTATGGGAGAAGAGTTTGGTGCAACAACGCCGTTCTTGTTTTTCTGCGACTTTGGCGGCGAATTGAGATCTGCGGTAACTGAAGGCAGGCGGGCTGAGTTCGCTCGGTTTGCCCGATTCAGCTCAGTTGAGGAACAGGAGCATATTCCCGACCCCAACTCACCAGAGAGCTTCGCCCGTTCCAAGCTGGATTGGAGTAGCTTGCAAGGGTCATTGCGGCAGGACTGGCTGGAGTTCTATCGTCATCTGCTTGCGATGCGGCAGAGCGCGATCGTTCCGTTTCTGGGCGGGACGAAATTCAGCGCCAGCTATACGGTTCGAGAAGATGGAGGCCTCAGGGTTGAGTGGCGATTCGGACCCGCCATAACTCTGACGCTGGTGGCGAATCTGAGTGCAACACAAACGACTGTGAGCAGCCGTCCGGCTGGCCGCCTCATTTACGCCAATCGCGCCGGCCTGGCGGAGGATTTGGAGCGGCATCAAGCGCAAACAGAAGTGCAAGTGCTACCATGGTCGGCCGCGTGGTTTCTCCATCCATGAGATCACCTCGCATTCCGCTCGCCACCTATCGGTTGCAGTTCAATCGTGATTTTACTTTTGCGCAAGCGACGGAATTAGTGCCTTATCTGGCTGCGCTAGGTATTTCCCATTGCTACGCTTCCCCATTTCTGAGAGCGCGGCCAAACAGCACACACGGTTACGACATCATCGATCACAACGCGCTCAATCCTGAGATTGGGACCCAGGAAGACTTCGATCGCTTTGTTGAAGTGTTACGCGAACATGGCATGGGCCAAATCCTGGATATTGTGCCCAACCATATGGGGGTCATGGGTAGCGACAATGTGTGGTGGATGGACGTTCTGGAAAACGGCGAAGCCTCCAACTACGCGGAATTTTTCGATATTGACTGGCAGCCGCTCAAAGAGGAATTGCAGGGCAAGATTCTAATTCCGGTACTGGGAGACCAATACGGAATCGTGCTTGATCAAGGTGAATTGAAACTTGACTTCAGCAAGGAGAAAGGCGAATTCAGCATCCTCTATCATCAGCACAGGTTTCCGGTAGACCCGCGAGAGTACTCCCGTATTCTCGGATACGGTCTGCCGCGGATGGAACAAAGCCTGGGCGCGCAGCATGAGCAACTGCTCGAGCTTCAGAGCCTGATTGCAGCTTTCAGTCACCTGCCAGCGCGGAGCGAGACGACTCCAGAAAAACGGGACGAACGGATACGAGACAAAGAAATTCACAAACGGCGCTTGGCGACGCTGTACAACAAATCCAAAGAAATAGCCGACTTCATCGACGAGAACGTTCGGCAAATCAACGGGACACCTGGCGATACGAAGAGCTTCAATGACCTTCACGAACTCATTAAGGCACAGGCTTACCGACTGGCTTATTGGCGAGTGGCTGCAGACGAGGTCAACTACCGCCGCTTTTTTGACATCAACGATCTTGCCGGCCTGCGCATGGAAAACGAGGCGGTCTTCGGGGCTACGCATCGCTTTGTGCTTAACCTCGTCCGGCAGGGGAAAGCAGATGGTCTCCGCATCGATCATCCCGATGGCCTTTACGATCCAGCGCAATATTTCCGGCGACTGGAGTCTGGCCTAGATCCGGAGAGACCAGTGAGACACGGTGAGACAGGGTCATCCGTCTACGTCCTAATCGAAAAAATCCTCACAGGGGATGAACAACTGCCGAAGGATTGGCTTGTGCAGGGGACTACCGGTTACGACTTCACGAACTTGGTGAACGGTTTATTTGTCGATCCGGCCGCACTCAGCAAGATGAATCGTATCTATCGGACGTTCGTGGAGCATCCGGTCAGCTTTGAGAACCAGGTCTACCGCAGCAAGAAGATCGTGATCCACACGGCGCTGGCGAGCGAACTGAATGGACTCGCGAATGCGCTGAGCCGCATCGCGCTTTCCAACCGTCACACTTGTGACTTTACTTTGAATAGCTTGCGAGACGCGATCAGCAGAATCGTTGCTTGTTTCCCGGTCTATCGCACGTACATTTCAGAAAATCAGGTTTCCCAGGCTGACCAGGCATATATCGACGAGGCCGTTGACTGCGCCAAGCGCATGAGCGCAGGTTCTGACACCAGCGTGTTTGACTTTACTCGCAGCGTGTTGCTGGCGCGGGCCGTGAACGGACAAGGAACAACTTTCAAAAAAGCGGCAATCCGGTTTGCTATGAAATTCCAGCAGTTTACCAGTGCGGTAATGGCAAAAGGACTTGAGGACACCTGCTTTTACCGCTACCACCGGCTGGTCTCACTCAATGAAGTCGGGGGAGACCCGCAGAAGTTCGGGGTGGCTCTGGAGGTTTTCCACGGCAAGATTCAAGAGCGGGCAAAGGCTTGGCCTCACAGCATGCTGACTACGTCGACTCACGATACTAAGCGTTCCGAGGATGTTCGCGCACGCATCAATGTCCTCTCGGAGATTCCGGCCTTGTGGCGCAAGAAAGTACGTCATTGGCGAGAGTTAAACCAGAACAAGAAGAGCATGGTTGCTGGCGCCGAGGCGCCGTCGCGAAACGACGAATATCTGCTCTACCAGACTCTCATCGGGTCCTGGCCTCTTGAGGAAGCCTTCGCAACGGCGCCGTCCTTTTGCCAACGAATCAAGCAGTACATGCTGAAAGCAGTGAGGGAAGCGAAGGAGAAAACCAGCTGGGCAAACCCCAACGCCCCCTATGAGGAGGCGGTAAACGCGTTTGTTGAAGCCATCTTGGCTCCCGACCCCTCCAAGCAATTTCTCGAGGATTTCTTGCCACTTCAGCAGTATGTCGCAAGAATGGGGATGTTCAATAGCCTGGCGCAAATCCTCATCAAGCTTACTGTGCCAGGGGTACCCGACATCTATCAGGGAAACGAGCTCTGGGACCTCAGCCTCGTAGATCCTGATAATCGGCGGCCGGTCGACTATGCGCTCCGCCAGCATGTTCTTGAGGAGATGCAGCTGTTTGGCCTTCAGACCTGCGGCTGTCTGAAGTCCCGCGTTCGACAACTGACCGAAAATTGGAACGACGGGCGAGTGAAGGCGTATTTGACTTGGAAGACCCTGACCCTACGTAAACGCCACCCATCCTTGTTCCAGGAAGGGGAGTACCTGCCTTTGGCCGTCCATGGCGCGAATGCCCGGCACCTCGTTGCCTTTGCTCGGCGCCATGGGGAAACTTCGGCCATCGTGGCGGTGCCACGGCTCTGTGCTCAATTACTCAAGGACATCACAGCGTCTCCACTTGATCCGGCGGTTTGGAAAGATACTCAGGTGGAACTATGCTTTGGCAGCGATACACGAACCTACCGCAACGCCTTCAGTCTGGAAACCATTGTGCCTGACAGATCCGAGGGAAGCACATTTGTCCCGGCCTCTACATTGTTTGAGGACTTTCCCGTAGCTCTCCTAATCGAGGAAAACAGCCGCGCCCGCAATCAATAGCCTGAAATCGCTGCGCGATCTGATTCCGCTGGGGGCTTGCGGTTTACTCCAAAGTAAATCGAGCATTTACCTGATTGTGCCATTTGTATTGCTGATCTCGAATGACAATGACGTTGATAAGGGGTCTGATTTACTGCTAAGTGCGGAGGATGGAACTATGCGCCATAGTTCTCTATCCGAATCCGAACGAACGCGGAACTGGAAAGAACTGTATATAGCTGCCTTGTTTGAGAGCGACAAAACGATCATTCCAGAGAAAATTTCCGAGGCTCAGCGTGCGATTAGACTGCGTAGACGCCAACTGCTCGAAGAACCTGGGTGCGACGCTCAAGAACGGCAAGCGTTGGACAATGCTCTTTTCTCGCTCCAGGCCTTGAGGCCTTGCCTCGCGATACCCAGGAATGCCGCCGCGTAATTGTCCGGTGTAGCTGAAGCCAGCGGTTTCCGTTGCACAACCATCTTTAACTTGTGGCGGCCCTAGGCTGCCTTCCGCGTGGTATGGCTACTTGCGGCTTTCTTGGTGCGGACTGCCTTCATCGCGGCAAGGTGGCGGGCGGCCGAGCCTCGTTTACGGGCGGCGCTTCGCGCCTGCCTGGACAGAGATTGGCTTGAGGCGGCACTGTGCCCTTTTTTCTTGAGCGCGGTGCGGGTCGCGCGAGAACGCGTTCTGGAGGTCTTGCGAGCCGATTTATTCTGCCCCTTGCGATAGTCGCGGCTGGCCTGCTGCCTGGTTTTTGCGGAAGCCTTGCCTCTGCCAGGCGCGGCTAGACGGACACCCGAGCGGCGCGCTTTTGAAAGTCCAATCGCGATGGCTTGCTTGGTTGAGGCGGCGCCGTGCTTAGCCTCTCGCACGTGATGCATCTCTTCTCGCACGAATTCTCCCGCCTGCGTGCTGGGTGCCTTACCTTCCCGGGCATCTTCCTGGGCGCGCTGTATGGTTTCCTTTTCCGGCATACGAACCTCCTGTTGCTAACGTAGATCGCCCCGTGATGGGGGCGGAATCGAATGGGTTCTGTAGTCTCTTTGACGGTTTACTGTAGTCTGCTCGCGGAGCTATCCCCTTCGAAGGTCCGCCCGGAGCCTGTGCAGCTTGTTTCTTGTTTGCCAATCGGGCCACTTGACTGAGGTCGTTTATGAAAGCGCGCATCTGCTGGTGACGAGACTCAGAGTCGGGTGCACGCAGAATCGATGAAGGATGGACAGTGGCCACCGCATACGGAGCAAGCGAAGACCCGACTAAGTGCCCACCGCGACGACAAACTCCGAGCGGGAGTGAGGAGATCCGAGCTCCACCGTACAGCGCCCGAAGAAATCCTGCACTTACATTTTATGGCTGACCGTGTTGGAGCCGTGCATCGCGCGTTGCGAGAACGCATCTCAATCTGCGAAAAGGAGGATCATGCCAAGTAAACACGCACCTGACAGAGAACAAAAGAAGCGATGGGTAGCGAGTGTGAAGACCGACTCCACTCACCCTCCTCCGGGACTATTTACCAAGAGCGCCGCCGCCATCGCCAGGGTTCTGGCTTCGAAGAAAGTGTCGCCCAAAGGCCCAGGGTCCGGCATGCGTATGCTCACTTACTTCATCAACCGGGCGGGCCGAGGGCTGACGGTCGAGCGGCGGGCAGAACTGAAAAGAGCCAAGGTCCTACTTTCAAAACGAATCAAGCGCCAAGGGACGGTGCACAAGCGAACAAGTAGAGCTTCCTGAAGCTCCCTGGAGTTGTCCTCCGGGTTCCGCTCAGCCCACAGAGACATCACTACTCTATAAGCGTTCTTCCGTACAACCTTGTGACGGGCCGAGTAGGAGACAGGGCTCGAAGGTAGAGAGCAACTCAAGGCACGCAGCCGAAACCCCGGGAACACTTCCCATTAGGCTCGACTGGCTCTCGCACAATTCGCTTGGCGACTTACGCTGCTGAGTGTCGAAGATCGCTGTCCTTCTGTAGCCAGTGCATTTGAGGGTCAGCTTGCGTGAGCAGCGCCATCGCCTCTTGTAGCGAGGCGAATTCAAATTGGAAGGTTTCGCCCGCGCATTTCAGTTGATGCCGCACGAAAGCGGAGGGGTTAAACAGTTTCAGCTGGATGTCATTTTCACGAGCCCATCTCTGGAGGAATGCCAGCACCGCTAGTCCGGTGTTTTCGGTGTAGTTGACTTCCGAGAGGTCGATGATGATGACGTGGGCATGAGTATAGGAAGTGACGGTTTCCCGAAGCCTGGTGGCCTCATCGCTTCGAGCGATACTGCCTTCGCATTCGACGACCGCCATGTCACCGATCGTGTCCGTGTACATATTCAGCATGATTCCCTCCGGCCACTCTCAGTAGCTTCGCCGAGCAAGTGAGATGCCATGCGCATCCTCTTGTGTTTGCCGTCCAGGATGCCGTAACGAATTTGAGAACTAGGAAGATTTTGGGGAAAAGTCGAGAAATTATGCAATACGGGTAACACTGTAGCAGCCGTCTACAGCGGCTATTCTTTCCCATCAAAAAGGGGGGAATACAAACGGCGGGCGCAACGAAGCACCGATGTCCGAAAAGTTCGGCGCCATGCGCGCGCGATCGGTGGCTGTGGCAAACCTACAGTGCGTAATCAGGCTTTCTACTGCGATTACTGTATTCCATGCCGCCTACGTCATCCCTATTATCGGAAGATCCGAACATGTTACCCATTCGCCCCGGTATCCTCTCCCCAGGATGCGCGGGGCTTCTTAATTTTGCCCATGATCTCTCGTGCTATGAGGCTCTAGTCCTCCGCAAGAGCGAAAATGATCCCCCGATAGTCACCCCTCCGACATTACGGACGTAATAGGAAGTGCCGTTTGCGACACATACCCGGCCACAGAAACGATCTAACATTTAAGTTGGCTCTCCCAGAACTCGAAACTAGAAACCGAAACGATGACTACGCGGGTAGGCACACGCCTGGGCCGATATGAGATCGACGCGGAAGTTGGACGCGGCGCCATGGGCATTGTGTGCCGCGCCCGCGACCCTAAGATCGATCGGATAGTAGCCATCAAGACAATCTCGTTGATCGGACTGGATCCTGAACAAGAAGCCGAGTATCGGGAGCGGTTCTTTACAGAAGCCCAGGCGGCGGGGCGGTTGTCGCACCCCGGCATCGTCACCGTGTTCGATGTAGGCGAGGAGACGGAAACACGCTCCCCTTATATCGTTATGGAGTACGTAACTGGGCAGTCACTTCACACCCTGCTGTCCGGGGAAAACAAAAAGCTGCCCCTCAAACCGGCGCTTGAACTCGCACAAGAGCTGGCTGAGGCTCTCGATTACGCTCACGCTCAAGGCGTCGTGCATCGCGACATCAAGCCTGCCAACATACTTCTGACGGCTAGCGGGAAGGCTAAAATCGCCGATTTTGGGATTGCGAAATTGAATCAGGCGCACATGACTCTTCCGGGTCAGGTCCTGGGCAGCCCGGCCTTCATGGCTCCTGAACAGTTGCGCGGAGATGGCGTAGATGCTCGTTCCGACTTGTTTTCCCTGGGCGTGATTCTATACACCATGCTCACGGGCCACAGGCCTTTTCAGGGCAACAGCGCGACGACGGTTTGTTTCAAAGTAGTCCACCACGAGCCGGTTTCAGTGACGGCGTTCGATTCGGACTTTCCGCCAGAACTTGCGCAGATGGTCGCACGCGCCATGGCAAAGAATCCCTCCGAGCGCTACCAGACCGGTCTTGAAATGGCTCTTGCCATCCAACAATTGCGACAAAACACGGCTTTGTCCGGCACTCAGAAAAATCTGCAGATCGCCGACCCTAGCGGCTACGGGATTCTCCGCCCTCGGAAGCAGTTGCGGCTTTCCCCGGCAGAGGTGACGCGATGGTTGCGGGCACCATGGAGCTTTTTTGCGCCTGTTTTTGTGCTGATTGCCGGGATCGTGTTTTTCTTCGCGTCGCGTACGATTGTTACGATAGCGCCGCCGGTCACCACAACGCTCACTCCACCGGTCACCACAACGCTCACTCCACCGGTGACCACGAACGGTCTGGTTGCACGTGCCATGTCCCGACGGCCTCGACATCAGCTGCTCAAGAGCCCAGAGACTACAAAGCTACGGATAGAAGTTACTCACGATTTCGCCAAGGCCGAGATTTCAATTTGGTCCGACAGCCAATTGGTTTACAGCCAAACCTTGCAGGGCGAAAAGAAGACTCATGGGCTTGTTTTTCGAAAAGTTCAAGGTAATGAATCCGACTCGGTGTGGATTCCCGCGGGTAAGCACGAGGTAAGAGTACGTATCCAATCCGCCCCCGACTTGTACGACCACTCCAAGACCGTCGCGGGAACCTTTGCCGCGAACAGCGAGAACACCCTTCAGATTACGAGCGACAGGAAGCACAACCTGATGCAAGTTTCGCTGCGATAATTGTGTCGCGTTGACAGAGCCTGAGGTGTTGCTTCCCCTCGCAGGTATCTGTTTTCCTGCAGCATGTTTTCGCGAAAAGCCGCCAGCGTTCGAATATGGGCCTGTTTCAACACTAATCAGCGCCTGATCAATTTCTGGCGAGATCCTGAATCCTTCCTCAGAGTGAGAACCTTGCGGGGGCTTTTTCCTTCTAATCCCCTGCGGGAAGCAAACAACTCTTCAACCGCCGCTTTCATCTGACCATCCCTGTAAGGAGCAGCTATGAGCATCTGGACAATACTGTTCGTAATTCTGTTGATTGCCTGGATTGGTGGTTTCTCTGTGTTCCACGTGGCCGGTGGACTCATTCACCTGTTACTCCTATTCGCCGTGACCTCTCTAATCTTGCATTTCGTGATGGGGGCCCGAACAGCGTAGACTGTGTCGTCGGTTTTTGATTCACGATGAGCGCCGCTCAATCCAACGCTGCTCACAGCCGCAAGCCAACCCCCAGTAAGAGTAATCTTTGGATGAGCCGGACAGGAGAATGCCCAATGCACATGATTCCCAAAGTTCGTTCAGTGTTATTCGCGCTTGTGATTCTGGTCGTCTCAGCTGGATCGCTCGCCCAGATCGGCGTCTCCGTAACGTTTGGTCCGCCTGCCCTGCCGGTCTACGAGCAGCCGCTGTGCCCGGGCGAGGGTTACATCTGGACGCCTGGCTACTGGGCCTACGACTACGATATCGGCGATTATTACTGGGTGCCTGGTACGTGGGTGTTGGCACCGGAGGTCGGTTTCCTTTGGACCCCGGGATACTGGGGTTGGGGTGGCGAAGCCTTTATTTTCCACGAAGGATATTGGGGGCCGGTTGTAGGTTTCTATGGCGGAATCGTTTATGGCTTCGGTTACTTCGGCCGCGGATATGAAGGCGGGCGTTGGGAGCATGGACAGTTTTATTACAATCGCTCAGTGAACAACGTAAATATCACTAATATTCACAACGTGTACAACACAACTGTGGTCAACAATACCACCACGATCAACCGCGTTAGCTATAACGGCGGGAACGGCGGAGTGAATGCGCGTCCGACACCCGAAGAGGAAGCTGCCGCCCACCAGAGACACATTCCACCCGCAGCAGCTCAAACTCAACATGTGCGGGCTGCGCGCGGGAACCCCGAGCTAAGAGCATCCGCGAACCACGGCAAACCGCCAGTCGCTGCGACGCAGAAACCGGGAGCGTTCAGCGGGCGCGAAGTCGTACCAGCCAAACAGGCGGGGGCGCCTTATAATCCTCCGGCCAATCGTGCCGCAACTGAGGCGCGCGCCAACACTAGGGCTCCGCGTCCGGATAATAATGTTCCACGGCCCGGCGGTACAGCCCACGCTCGAGATCTCTCCCCGCACAGCACGGCCACTCCTCCTAACACGGGGAATCCCAAGCGGGACCAAAAATACCAGCAACAGCAGGAAAAGCTGATCGCCAGGCAGAATCAGGAACACCAGAAACTACAACAGCAGCAGGAGAAGGAACACCAGCGAATGCAGCAGCAGAAGGCTCCTGAAGCCAGAACGCAGCAGCTGGAGCAGCGGCATCAGCAACAGACGCAGCAATTGGAGCAAAGACACACGCAGCAGCAGGAGAAGTTGCAAACAAGACAGCAGCCGCCTCCGCCCCGGCCGCCTAAAAAGTAGTATTGCTTGGCACGGCTTGACGCTGCGAGGCCAAAACCTCGCAGCGTCTTTTCTTCTCATATCCCGAAGAGACTGGCTTCGCCCGTTTTTTCCTCTGTAAATGAGGTTTTCCCTTTTCTGTTTTAAGGTGATTCCCCGGCGCGCCGCTGCATCTTAGCAATTCGAACAGAAGGAGCATTGTGGCAACACGAACTTCAGCGGATATCAGCCAGCCTTCTGCAATCGAGGTTGCAACACCATTGCGAGCGGGCGAACGGACCGATCCCAGCGGTCGGCCAATCAAGAACCACATTTTGCTGTCCATCCCAGATTACGAATACCACCTGCTTCGGCCCCATCTGGAATTCGTTGATCTCGAGAACCATCTGGTCCTGCAGGAGCCGAGAGGTCGAATTGAGCACGGTTACTTCCTCAATCAAGGCATGGTCTCACTAGTCGTTGCCACCACCGATGGCAGAAGCGTTGAAGTCGGCCTCGTCGGCAGGGAAGGCATCGTAGGCGCATTGTTGACCGTTGGGTTGGATCAGAGTCCTTATCGCGCCGTGGTACAGATCAGCGGAGAGGGCGTGCGTTTGAGGGCTCGGATGTTGAAGAGCACTCTCGCGTCAGCTCCCAACCTCCATCTGTTACTGAATCGGTATGCTCACATGCAGGGTTTGCAGATGGCACAGATAGCCGCCTGCAATCGGCTGCATGACATTGACCAACGGCTCGCGCGATGGCTCCTCATGAGTCAAGACCGCGTCGACTCCGGATGGCTGCCCATCACCCACGATTTTCTGGCCACGATGTTAGGGACCGGGCGCCCCACGGTGAGCCTGGCAGCCGGTCTCCTGCAGCGAAAAGGTCTGATCCAATATATGCGCGGGGCGGTTAGAGTTGTGGACCGGAAAGGTCTGGAGAATGCCGCCTGCGAATGCTACGGCGTGGTTCAACAGTACAATGGCGCCCTGGGCTTGAAGTAGTACCCCTCCGTCTGCTGTCGAACAGACAATCTCCCGCGCTATCAATAGCCTACACGCACTGTCCCACAATTCCTCTGTACCCATTTTAGGAGCCTTAGTGGCTGAAACCTTTGGGGTTAAGAAGAAGGGAAGACCGGACAAGCCTTCTGCGTTGGGCATTTCGCGAACGGATCGTGACGGCAAACCGATCAGGAACGTCATTCTGCAGGTTATCCCGGACCGCGAGTACATATCTTTAAGGCCACACCTGGAGTTCGTGGAACTTGCCCAGCAGCGGATTCTGCACGAACCCGGCGAGAAGATTGAATTCGCGTATTTTCTAAATTCAGGTATGGCCTCTCTGGTCGTCCTCACCCGAGATGGCAGAAGCGTTGAAGTGGCGATCGTGGGTAAAGAGGGTGTCGTGGGCACCCCGCTCGCGGTCGGCATGGATCGCGACCCTTATCGCGCCATCATTCAAATATCTGGCAGCGGCTTCCGAGTCAAATCCGAATTGCTTGAAGAGACGCTGCGCTATGCTCCGGAACTGCAGTTAGTGTTGAACCGCTACGTGCTCGTGCAAGGACTACAGGTTGCGCAAATTGCTGCCTGCAATCGCCTCCACGAGATTGAGCAGCGGCTGGCGCGTTGGCTGCTCATGTGCCAGGACCGGGTTGACTCTGAGTTACTTCCGGTCACCCATGAATTTCTGGCGCAAATGCTAGGCACGGGACGCCCAAGCGTGAGCTTGGCAGCCGGCATTCTACAGCGGGCTGGAACCATCGAAAATCTCCGTGGGATGGTAAGAATTCTCAACCGCAAGGACCTTGAAGAGGCCGCATGCGAGTGCTATCGCGCCATGCAGCGCTTCAACAGCGGGATGCCTCGTAAACCCTTGTAGCCCTGCGTTCGATGCCGAACTGACAGCCCTTCCGGCTGGCTCTATCTTGTCGGTTATAACGCGGTCGGTTGTCCAGAAGATGCCGAGCGGTGATAATTCGCATTCTTTTGTGATGGTCAGAGGAGACCGGCTGTGTCTGAGCAACAAGAGACCTGGGTGGAACTCTATCGGCGCACCCTCTTGGAGCTTGACCCCGGCAGATTACCGACGAGGGTGCAGGAAGCTCGGCAGGCGATTGAGCGACGTCTTAAGGAACTGACGCCCAGCGACGGGAATCCAACTCAGCTGCGAGCATTAGCTGACGCGCTGCAGAATCTGCGAGTACGGTCCAGAAGCGAGATGGGCAAATGAGCCGCGGTACGGAACAGCAGATCACCCGGCAATTGTGGGGAGGCCACGAATGAAAGCGGATATTTCCAGGTTCCGTAGATTTTCATCCCGCAGATCACCTCATCTCCGTTACCTCGAGTGGCAGGCGGAATACCAAGCTGCGATTTCCGAACTTGAGCTGAACCGGCTATTCGATCGCGTGGCGGAGGCTGAGGTTGCGATTTTCAATCGCCTTCAGGTCTTGGCCGGGAGGAGTTCAGCAAACGCAGAACGTCAGGCCATCAAAAACGCGGTCGCGGCGTTGCGAGTAATCAAACGGGATCGCCTAGCCTTGCCAGACTGGGAATCCGGATCAGGCGGCTCGTAGCAAGTCATCTGCCTGATGGATTAGTGTGTTCACACTGTCCGCTTTTGAGATTACGACAGTGACACCTGCAGAGGATGCACGCCGCTCGAGAACTTCACTGTGATAGAGCGTAAACAGGATAATCGGAACTGTCGGCATCATGTGCCTAAGTACCGGCGCCGCTTCTAATCCGTTCATCACCGGCATCGACAGATCCAATACGATTAGATCAGGCTTTAAGTCTTGCGCTTTATCGATCGCATCCTGCCCGTTCACTGCCTCTCCGCATACTTCCCAACCTGGCTGCTCAAACGCTGCTCGCAGCATTCGCCGAATGACCGCGTTATCATCAACGAGGAGTATGCACTTCGGCATGGCACGTTCCGTGACAAACAAACAATCCACTTTCACCTTCTAGTCTAAAGCGTGTGCCCAAGGCCATCGGGTCAAAGGTGTACTATTCGCGGCTATGAACCCTTAGCGTCGAAACCTTTGCGTCCGCAGCGTTTGGCGTCAAACACTGCGGTTCTCCTCGGGATTGCCTGTCGCATCGGCCGGAAACCAAGCGTATTCGGCGTTTTCCGATGGTTCCGGCGACAACTTCTCCGTGCCGCCACGCCATCAAACTGACGGGCAGTTCGTATACTGCCAGTCTATAGACGGTGCATCTCGTGCCAATTCAAAAATGGCACGTTTCCAGCGACCAAGCAGAAAGGTTTCAGATTATACGTTCCGATCCGATCGTTGTTCTGATACTCGAAACTGGCAGACGAAAATCAGAGAATGGAAAGAAAAAAGGGAAGGGCCCGCTGGCCCTTCCCTCTGCGAATTCCTCCTAGGCTGCCCGACTCGGCTTTCGTTTTTTCTTAGTTTGAATTTTGCCTCAGGAAGAAGCAGATCGGCCGTCGTCTCTTCATCCCCAGTCGCTGCCGGGGAGCTTTCGAATGGTGGCGCGTCGGGTCGTCCCCAGCCGGCAGAAGGCGCGATAGAAGAATCAAGGGTGTTCTGATGTCGATGCGGAGGTCACGGAAGTCGCCGGATTGGTTGCAAGTCATGGCGAGTGCCGTAGACAACTATGGCAGCGCCTGTTGGTTGCAAAATGAGATGATGACCATGGTGTCAGTTATGCACACCTTCGCTCACTGGCAGAAACCTCAGAGATATGGCAAAGGGTGGCGACGTACCTCTTGATCGTATCCGACTACGTAGCCCAATACCGTGGGAGAGGGCTTGACCTGCCTGCTTTCGTGCGGACATCAGCTAAATTCGGTGGCGATCGCATCAGGTATGGCCGGGGTTTCTTGCGTATTCCAATTCTGCCGCACGCCGCCCGGCTCTACGCTTCAGAGCTGAGAGAGTTGATTCTAAGCGGGAAACTGAAAGGTAGCCTCAGACTTAGTTTGTTGCCTTGTTTGGCCACCGCCGCAGCTTTGGAATACAAAATCAGCGGAAATGACAAGGGTATTTGGTAACGAGGTACACTTCCGCCTGAGCTAAACCGAGCACTACAATCACCCTACAGTCCATACAGTAAACACTGTAGAGCTACCCAGCGGCATTCATGCTAAAAGTCGTTGTATTCTGCTGTAGTCCATGAACTTTTCTGGCCAATCCTTAATTCGCAATAGAAAAGCCAGACCTATTTGTTAACCGCTTAGCCGGTCGTTGGAGATAGCCATGAAGAAGAGTGACCATACCGCAGCCATCGTCACTGCAGATGGTGAACCCAAGGCGAGCCTGAAGGACAAAAATAATAATGGACGCTCTCACGTCGATGCCGGGTCGACGGCCGCTGACCTGACCGTCATACTGGCGAGCCTGCAGACCATGCGGGACGGAGACTTTTCGGTGCGGCTTCCTGGTTCTTGGACCGGGCTCGCGGGGAAAATAGCCGACACCTTTAATGACATTGTGGCTGCCAATCAACAGATTGCGCAGGATTTAAAACGTGTTGGTCAAGTCATAGGCAAGGAAGGGAAAACGCGCGAGCGCGCGAAGTTCCGTGAATCCAGGGGATCCTGGGGAGAGATGGAGACCTCGGTCAATACACTGGTGGAGGATCTACTACGGCCGACGGCTGAGGTCACTCGTGCCATCGCAGGTGTGGCGCAAGGCAATCTGACTCAAACCGTGCGACTGGACGTGGATGGACGACCGCTCGAAGGAGAGTTTCTGCGTTCGGCCAATATCGTGAACACCATGATTCAGCAGCTTGGCGTGTTCACAGCCGAAGTTACTCGTGTAGCGCGCGAGGTCGGTACCGATGGCAAATTGGGTGGCCAAGCCAAGGTTCCGGGCGTGGCCGGTACCTGGAAAGACCTCACTGACTCGGTCAATTCGATGGCCAGCAACCTCACGGGCCAGGTGCGCAACATCGCTGAAGTTACTAACGCTGTGGCGAGTGGCGATCTGTCGCGCAAGATTACGGTCGATGTGCGCGGCGAAATTCTACAACTCAAGGAAGCCATCAACACCATGGTGGATCAGTTGCGATCATTCGCGTCCGAAGTGACGCGCGTGGCACGCGAGGTCGGCACCGATGGAAAGCTAGGCGGACAGGCCGTCGTACCGGGCGTGGCCGGCACTTGGAAGGACCTCACTGATTCGGTCAACGCCATGGCCGGAAACCTCACGGCGCAAGTTCGCAACATTGCTGAAGTAACGACCGCAGTGGCGCGCGGCGATTTGTCGCGCAAGATCACGGTCGACGTCAAAGGCGAAATCCTCGAGCTTAAGGACACCATCAACACCATGGTGGACCAGCTCAATGCGTTCGCTGGAGAAGTAACCCGCGTGGCTCGCGAAGTTGGTACCGAAGGCAAACTGGGCGGTCAAGCGCAGGTGCCCGGAGTAGGAGGCACGTGGAAAGACCTCACTGATAACGTGAACTTCATGGCCAGCAACTTGACTGGTCAGGTACGCAACATTGCTGAAGTGGCAACGGCAATCGCCAGCGGAGATCTTTCCCGCAAGATCACGGTTGATGTGCGCGGCGAAATCTTACAGCTCAAGGAAACGCTCAACACCATGGTGGATCAGCTCAACCGTTTCGCCGGTGAAGTAACCCGCGTCGCCCGCGAGGTTGGTACCGAAGGACGGTTGGGCGGACAGGCCAACGTGCCGGGCGTCGCAGGTACATGGAAGGACCTTACCGACTCAGTTAACTCAATGGCCGGTAACCTGACCGGGCAGGTGCGCAACATCGCTGAAGTTACCACCGCCGTTGCGAGAGGTGATTTGTCGCGCAAGATCACGGTGGACGTGAAGGGCGAAATTCTCGAACTGAAGAACACAATTAACACGATGGTGGACCAGCTCAATGGGTTTGCGGGAGAGGTCACCCGCGTGGCCCGCGAGGTTGGCACCGAAGGAAAGCTTGGCGGCCAGGCGCAGGTGCCGGGTGTGGCTGGTACCTGGAAGGACCTTACGGACAACGTAAACTTCATGGCCAGCAACTTGACTGGTCAGGTGAGAAACATCGCCGAGGTAGCAACCGCTGTGGCGCGCGGTGATTTGTCGCGCAAGATCACGGTCGACGTAAAAGGCGAAATCCTCGAACTCAAGGACACCATCAACACCATGGTGGACCAGCTGCGAGCATTTGCCTCAGAAGTGACGCGCGTCGCCCGCGAGGTTGGCACCGATGGCAGATTGGGGGGCCAAGCCCAGGTGCCTGGCGTGGGTGGCACGTGGAAGGATCTTACCGACTCCGTCAATTCTATGGCCAGCAACTTGACCGGCCAGGTGCGGAACATCGCTGAAGTCGCCACGGCGATCGCGAGTGGTAATCTGTCCAAGAAAATCACCGTCAACGTAAGTGGCGAGATCCTTCTGTTGAAGGAAACCATCAACACCATGGTGGATCAACTCAACGCGTTCGCCGGCGAAGTGACACGCGTGGCGCGCGAAGTCGGCACCGAAGGACGGCTTGGTGGACAAGCCAACGTGCCCGGCGTGGCCGGAACCTGGAAGGACCTTACCGATTCGGTCAACTCGATGGCCGGGAACCTGACAGGACAAGTCCGCAACATCGCCGAAGTGACTACCGCAGTCGCACGTGGCGACTTGTCGCGCAAGATTACGGTCGACGTCAAGGGCGAAATTCTTGAGCTGAAGAACACCATCAACACCATGGTGGACCAGCTCAACGCATTTGCCGGTGAAGTAACTCGCGTGGCGCGCGAAGTGGGTACCGAAGGCAAGCTGGGCGGTCAGGCGCAGGTGCCGGGAGTGGGAGGTACGTGGAAGGATCTCACCGACAACGTGAACTTCATGGCCAGCAACCTGACTGGTCAGGTGCGCAACATCGCCGAAGTGGCGACGGCTATTGCTACAGGTGACCTCTCAAAGAAAATTACGGTGGACGTGCGTGGCGAAATCTTGCAGCTCAAAGAGACGCTCAACACCATGGTCGAGCAGTTGCGTTCGTTCGCGGCAGAAGTCACCCGCGTCGCCAGAGAGGTAGGCAGCGAAGGGCGACTGGGTGGACAAGCCAACGTGCCCGGCGTCGCTGGCACCTGGAAGGACCTCACAGACTCAGTCAATGCCATGGCCGGGAACCTTACCGGTCAGGTACGTAACATCGCAGAGGTGACGACAGCGGTTGCGCGTGGCGATTTGTCGCGCAAAATCACGGTGGATGTGAAAGGCGAAATTCTCGAGCTGAAGAACACCATCAACACCATGGTGGACCAGCTTAACGCCTTCGCCGCCGAGGTGACCCGTGTGGCGCGCGAAGTGGGCACCGAAGGCAAGCTTGGAGGCCAAGCGCAAGTGCCTGGCGTCGCGGGCACCTGGAAGGATCTTACGGATAATGTAAACGTGATGGCCGCGAACCTTACCGAGCAGGTGCGCGGCATCGTCAAAGTTGTGACTGCCGTTGCTAATGGCGATCTCACTCAGAAGTTGGCGGTTAACGCTAAGGGCGAAGTCGCGGCGCTGGCGGAAACCATCAATAACATGACCCGAACGCTGGCCACGTTTGCGGACCAGGTGACTACGGTCGCCCGTGAGGTGGGCGTGGAAGGCCGTCTGGGCGGCCAAGCCAACGTACCCGGTGCTGCCGGCACATGGAAGGATCTCACCGGCAACGTGAATTTGCTCGCGGACAACCTGACCAACCAGGTGCGTGCTATCGCTGAGGTCGCTACCGCCGTCACAAAAGGCGACCTGACCCGCTCCATTCAGGTCGAAGCCAGCGGCGAAGTGGCCGATCTGAAAGACAATATCAACACCATGATCGACAACCTGCGCTTAACCACGGACCGCAACACGGAGCAGGACTGGCTGAAGACCAATCTCGCCCGTTTCACTGGAATGCTGCAGGGGCAGCGCGATCTTACCTCCGTTGGACGAATGCTGCTGTCGGAGTTAGCGCCTCTGGTCGATGCCCAGCAAGGCGTGATTTATCAGATGGAGACGGAAGAATCAGCCAGCATGGTGCTTCTGTCCGCCTTCGCGGCTGAAGGACAAGACGGACATCTCCGTCGCCTAACGGTAGGCGAGGGCTTGGTTGGGCAGTGCGCAGCCGAAAAGCGGCGCATGTTGATCACCGACCTACCTCCGAATACGATTTCCATTCGCTCGGGCTTGTTTGAGGCCGTCCCCCGGAATGTCATAGTGCTGCCGGTCCTTTTTGAGGACCGCGTCAAGGCCGTGATAGAGCTAGCGTCATTGAGCAACTTTACCGCCTCGCATCTCGCCTTTCTCGAGCAACTAACCGCCAGCATTGGCATTGTGCTGAATAGCATTGAAGCCACGATGCAGACCGAAGGATTGTTGAAGCAGTCTCAACAATTGGCCATTGAACTCCAGACTCAACAAAAAGAATTGCAGCAGACGAACGAGCAGTTGGCCCAAAAAGCTCAGCAACTCGCCGAGCAGAACGTAGAGGTGGAACGGAAGAATCAAGAGATCGAACAAGCTCGCCGCGCGGTTGAAGAGAAAGCCAAAGAACTGGCGCTGACCTCCAAGTATAAGTCTGAGTTCCTCGCCAACATGTCCCACGAGCTGCGCACGCCGCTCAACAGCATCCTGGTCTTAGGCCAACAGCTCGGTGATAACCCTGATGGCAATTTGACGCCAAAGCAAGTCGAGTTCGCGCGAACTATTCATGGCGCGGGAACCGACCTGCTGAACTTGATCAGCGATATTCTCGACCTTTCGAAGATCGAGTCCGGTACAGTCTCAGTCGAAGCCGAGGAAGTCTTCTTTGCCAGCCTGCTCGACATGGTGGCTCGTCCCTTCCGCCACGAGGCCGAGAATAGGCGGCTTGCTTTTGAGATGCATGCCGATCCGCAACTTAGCCGCAGCCTGGTCACAGATTCCAAGCGTTTGCAGCAAGTGCTCAAGAATCTGTTGTCCAACGCGTTCAAATTCACCGAAGAAGGGGGTGTTCAATTGTCAGTATCGCTGGCCACCAGCGGCTGGAGCGAAGGGCACCCGATCCTCGGAAGTGCAGCATCAGTGGTGGCCTTCGAAGTCTCGGATACAGGAATTGGCATTCCTCTGGAGAAACAGCGAATTATCTTTGAGGCTTTCCAGCAGGCTGACGCGAGCACCAGTCGAAAGTACGGTGGTACCGGCCTGGGATTGGCGATCAGCCGCGAATTGGCTAGCTTGTTGGGAGGCGAGATCCAGTTACGCAGCGCACCCGGCAAGGGGAGCACTTTCACTTTGTACTTGCCGCAGACCTATCTCGGTCCGTCGGTCACGGGCGCAGCGAAGACGGATAGGCACGCTTCCCCGTCCGCGTTACCACTTCAGCTGTCTGCAGTAAACGTCTCCGAGCACCCGATTGAACACCTCCCGGATGATCGGGAAAATCTGCAGCCGGATGACCCGGTTTTGCTGATTGTCGAGGATGACCCGCACTACGCCCGTGTGCTGTGCGATCTATCGCATGACAAAGGATTCAAAGTCCTGGTAGCGATACGTGGCGCGGAAGCTCTCGCGCTGGCCCGTGAATTTCGTCCCACCGCTGTGTCTCTCGATGTCTTTTTGCCCGACATGTTGGGCTGGACCGTGCTCAACCATTTAAAACAAGATCCCGCCACGCGACACATCCCGATCCAAATGTTGACCCTGGACGAGGACCGCCACCACGGTCTGACTCGGGGTGCGTTCTCCTTCGTAACCAAGCCGTCCACTCCCGAAGGACTGGAGGCGGCGTTCGCTCGCATCAAGGAATACGTAGCTCCGCGCCGGAAGCGCCTGCTGGTTGTGGAAGATAACCCCGCCGAGCAACTTAGTATCCGCGAACTGCTGGGTTACGATGACATCGATGTCTCGGTTGCAACAACCGGTCGCGAAGCGCTGGTTGTCCTGGAGGACGAACCGTTCGACTGCGTGGTGCTCGACCTACGCCTGCCCGACATGTCGGGATTCGAGGTTTTGGAGCGCCTTCGGGATACTCCATCGCTCAGCGACGTGCCAGTCGTAGTATTCACCGGAAAGGAACTCTCGCCGGAGGAAGATGCGCGGCTGCACACGCTGGCGCGCAGCGTTGTAGTCAAGGGGGTTGAGTCGCCGGAGCGGTTGCTGGATGAGACAGCGCTGTTCCTGCACCGTGTCGTCAGCGATCTTCCAATAGAGAAGCAGAAGATGCTCGACCGTTTGCACCGCTCCGACGATGCACTAATTGGGAAAAAGGTACTGGTGGTAGATGACGACGTGCGTAATATCTTCGCCTTGAGTAGTGTGCTGGAGCGTCGTGGAATGGCCGTTCTGACCGCGGGAACCGGTCGCGAGGCGATCGCTACTCTAGAGTCAACGCCAGAACTGGCAATCGTCTTGATGGACATCATGATGCCAGAGATGGATGGATACGAGACGATGCAGGTGATTCGACAGAATCCTCGTTTTCGGCGGTTGCCAATTATTGCCTTGACCGCCAAAGCGATGAAAGGCGATCGCGAGAAGTGCCTCGAAGCAGGCGCATCCGAGTACTTGGCCAAACCGGTCAACACGGAGCAACTGCTCTCGGCCCTTCGTATGTGGCTTCATCGCTAGGTCCGATGGTGCGGTGGCCACCTGAGAGTAAACAGGAGAATCAATGAGTCCGAAGGACAAGGTCAACATCCTGATGGTGGATGACCAACCGGCAAAACTGCTCAGCTATGAGGTCATACTCGCTGAACTCGGCGAGAATCTGATCAAGGTCACTTCTGGCACCGAGGCGCTGCAACATCTCCTCAAGACCGATATCGCGGTGGTGTTGATGGATGTCAGCATGCCGGAGCTGGATGGATTTGAGCTGGCGGAGATGATAAGCCAGCATCCGCGCTTTCGAAGAACAGCCATCATCTTCATCTCCGCCGTGCACCTGACCGACATGGACCGGCTTAAGGGCTACCAACGTGGGGCGGTCGACTACATTTCGGTGCCGATCATTCCGGAGCTGTTACGGGCAAAGGTGAGCGTATTTGCTGAACTGCACCGCAAGACTCATCAACTGGAGGCGCTGAATGTTGAACTGGAGCGTCGGGTCGCGGAGCGAACGGAGGAATTAGACAGGAGAGCTACCGCGCTGCAGCAACTTAATATCGAGCTGGCGCGGAAGAACCAAGAGCTTGATGCCATCATGCACACGGCTCCGGACATTATCTTCAGCCGGCGAGAGGACGGTGCGAGGGATTACATCAGCGACCGATTTTATGAATACACCGGCGCTCCTCTAGGTTCTGCGAATGGCTTCGCTTGGCTCGATTACGTGCATCCCGAGGACAAGGAGCGCAGCATGGCGCAGTGGATGCATTCCGTCCAGTCCGGTGAAAACTACGAATCCGAATATCGTCTGCGCGGGCGGGAGGGAGGTTACCGCTGGTTTCGCGCACGCGCGGTTCCGATCCGAGACGAGCACGGTGGGGTTATCAAATGGTACGGAATCTGTGCCGACATCCACAGCAGCAAGTTGCTGGAGCACTCCATGCGGGAGAGCACAGCTGAATTGGAAAGGATGGTCGATGAAAGAACGGTTACGCTACGGCGTTTGTCAACTCGTCTAATGACGATGCAGGATGAAGAGCGGCGCCGGATCGCACGCGAATTGCACGACGGCTTGGGGCAGGAACTTGCCGTGGCCAGGATGATGCTGGAGACGATCGTTCAAAAGAACTCGTCCCAAGCCAAAAAACACGCCGCCGATGAGGCTAGCGACATTATCGATCGCGCCATTCAGCAAGTTCGCAGTCTGTCTCATCTTTTGCATCCGCCGCTGTTAGATGAAGTCGGCCTGCTCTCCGCCCTCCAGTGGTTTGTAGAAGGAATAACCAAACGCAGCGGGATCGAGACTCTGCTCGATATCCAGCCCGCCGATTTCCCACGACTTCCCGCAGACTTGGAGACTGCAATCTTCCGCATCACTCAAGAGGCCCTGACCAACGTATTTCGCCACTCAGGCGCGCGCAAGGCTTGGATTACCTTGACTAAAGAAGAGGGCCGGATTGTGGTGATGGTGCGCGATGACGGGAAGGGAGTGTCAGAGCAAGTGTCGGCGCTACAGCCCGGCAGCCTGGGCGTCGGCGTTGGAGGCATGAAACAGCGAGCCCAGGAGTTCGGCGGGCAATTACGATTGATGAACGCTAACCCGGGGACCTTGCTTGAGGTAGTGATCCCCTTGAGCTTCCCGGTCTCGCAGGATGGCGAGTCTCAGGCCTTAAATGACGGGAACGCAGAAAGAACAGTTTTGCGGCAAAGCGCACCGGCTGGTTCGGAATCGGCGTCGTCAGCGATTCTCGGCACTAGCACGAAAGTGGTTGTCGTAGACTCGGGGTCGATGCCCGAAACGGCTAGTCTTGCCCTTACCCCGTCTTCCATAGAGCGTACATGATTCCCTGTATATCAATGGTTAGCGGGCCCGAGGTACCTTAAGGTCGATTCGCCGCGGCGCCCAGGATGTTTCTAAGATCGAAAATGACTATGACGGTTCGGATCCTGGTTGCGGACGATCATCCGATTGTGAGGCACGGCCTAAAAACCCTTCTTGTGGGGGATCCGACCTGGGAAGTTATTGCAGAAGCCGAAGATGGGGTCGAGGCAGTGGAGAAAGCGAGCCGTTTGCATCCTGACCTGATCATCCTGGATGTGACGATGCCGAGGATGAATGGTTTGGAAGCATGTCGTCGTATCCGGAAGAGTGTTCCCGAATGTGAGGTTTTGATTGTAACGCAGCATGATTCTCCCCAAATGATGCGCGAGGCACTGGATGCGGGAGCCCGGGGTTATGTTGTGAAGTCCAACGCGGCGCGGGATTTGTTAGCGGCCGTCGCCGCCGTGAGCCAGCATAAGACGTTTACCATACTTGATCACCGGGCAGCGTCAAAAGTTTGAGCGGATTCTTCGGAGGTGTCCGATGAAACTACGAATTCTGGTCGCCGACGATCATGAACTGGTCCGTCGTGGTTTGTGCACGCTTCTGCAGGCGCATGAAGATTGGGAAATCTGCGGTGAGGCGGTTGACGGACGAGAGGCGGTTGAAAAAGCCAAGCAGTTGAAACCAGACGTGATAATTCTGGATGTCGGAATGCCAAATCTCAACGGTCTGGACGCGACTCGCCAGCTTTGTCGACAAAATGCCCATTACAAGGTCATCGTCCTAACAATCACCGATACGGACCAGGTCATCCGCGAGGCACTAGACGCGGGTGCTCGCGGCTTTGTGCTCAAGTCCGATGCGGCTCGGGATTTGGTAGCAGCCGTGGAAGCTCTGCAGCGTAACCGGATGTTCTTCACTCCGCGAGTGAATGACATGGTATTGGCTGGTTTTCTCGACAAGGGTCAAACCACATCGACCAACATGGTCCCGGAGCTGCCGAAGTTGACTCCTCGCGAACGCGAGGTAGTTCAACTTATCGCCGAGGGAAAGAGTTCGAAAGAAGTTGCGTCCCTATTGAACTTGAGCACGAAAACTGCTGAAACGCACCGCAGCAACATTATGCGAAAGCTCGGCTTGCACTCGATCCGGGACTTGGTCGTTTACGCGATAAAAAACAACATTATCCAAGTCCAGTTGCCCGTCGGTACGGAAACTCGACCGCAGAGTCCGATCGTCTAAAGTCGACAAGCGTTTGGTGCAATCCCACCAACGATGGTTCGAAACCGAACCAAGACAATCGTGTTCCTCGGTTCCAACCTCATTGCAGCGAATCCACAGTGCTAACTGTCCCTGCCTACACGTTTGAATCGGGCACCTTACAGGTGTCTCCCCAAAGCCCTTAGGGCTATGACCGGATTGGCATCGTGTGGGCAGACGAATATGGTCGACAATGACTGTAGTGAGCGTGGCGAGTATCAAGATTTAGAGGAGGCGTGCGATGCTTTGGACTGTTTTCGTAATTCTATTGATTATGTGGCTGCTCGGCTTCAGTCTGCATGTGGCCGGAGGCCTGATTCATCTGCTACTTGTCGTGGCCCTTGTGGTCCTGATCGTTAACTTGCTGTCCGGCCGCCCGACTGCTGTTTGAACCGGAGAGCAGGGAAACACCATTCTTCAGATTTGACGCTGCGAAGCTTCCGAGTTGCAGTCAAGTCGAATTCCTCATAAGGAGAATTAATCATGGCAGGAAAGAACACAGCAGTGTTTGGCATTTACGCATCTATTGTGACGGTTGAAAGTGGCGTGGACGCTTTGCAAAGAGCCGGATTTCGCAACACTGACATCTCAGTACTTTTACCGGAAAACGCAGGCTCAAAGGATTTCGCCCATCAAAAGGGCACCAAGGCTCCAGAAGGCGCCACGGCCGGGGCTGGGACCGGCGCGGTACTCGGGGGCGCGTTGGGGTGGTTGGCCGGCATTGGCGCTCTCGCTGTCCCTGGCGTCGGACCCTTTATCGCCGCCGGTCCAATCATGGCTGCGCTCGCCGGAGCGGGCGTAGGAGGCGCGGTTGGCGGAATAGCGGGCGCTCTGATCGGCATGGGAATTCCAGAATATGAAGCCAAACGATATGAAGGCCGAGTCAAGAATGGCGGAATTCTGCTTTCCGTCCACTCCGATAATTCCGAGTGGACCAAGCGGGCGAAGGACATTCTTGAGCAAACGGGTGCTGAGGACATTTCGTCATCCGGAGAGGCCAAGTCCGACTACGGCAAGAGCGACAAGCCAAGACCGCGAGAAGTTGCCTAAGGAGAATGCCCCGCCGGCGGCAGTGCTGCCGGCGATATTCCTCATAGCTTCTAGATTCATGATCCGGAACCCAGTACTAAGAAGAATCCGTCATTCTTGTCGGACGCGAAGGATCGTGCTACCTCGATCATTTGCCTTAGAGGTGACTGACCGTATTCCCAAAGGCAAAAAAAGGACCGACAACTCAGAGCGTCGGTCCAGAGCTTATAAAGTTAGGATTTATCGGCCTACGCGTTCACCGCTTTTTTCCTGTCGACTCTAATTCGCTCGTCCCTAACGCGCTCCAGTTGTTCTGAATCGGGAGCCAAGGCACGGAAACAGGTACGGGCTTTTTCCGAGAGTTCTCCCAACTCCCGTCCAGTCCCGCGACCCAGGAACTGTTCCCTGGCAAAGCGCTCTAACGCCTCTCCAAACACCTCGCAAGCGGTGGCCGGGGATGGCTCCTCAGCTCGGCTCGAGGTCCCAGGTACTTCGGGAGGAATAATGAGCCCGCGAGTATACAGAAGCCCAAGGGCATAGAAGAACTGGGCCGTGGCAGCAAGATGCGCTTGCTCTTTCACGTCCCCAGTGTCGTGTTCAAGGGCAGGGGCAACTGTCCGCAGCGCTTTGCCGCAGCGGAGCAATTCTGCGCGTAGAAACTCCAGGAACTCAGGAGGAAGATAATTTCCCGGTGTTTTGCCATAGCCGGAGATGAAGTTCTCCGGCGAAAGGTACCCAGACATGCCGAATCCCGGAAAACTTACCGGAGACATTCCGTGGGTGATCTCGGGTGAGAACGGCACATGAGGCACCTGGAAGACAGGTCTGGGGAGAACACCTGCATAGTACGGGTTCGTCTGAAAACCTGGAAACGCACCTCCATACATGGCTTGGTTGTAGATCGGTTGGTTAAACATAGGTTGATAAGCGGTGGGGTCCACCCATGGGAATGGCCTTTGGCCCATGCCGATATCAAATGGATTGAAGTTTTGCCAAGGATGAATGGGCGTCGAGAAATACGGATGCATGAGCTACTCCTTTTTTTGAATTTTGAGCTGTTCCGTGAGCTTACAGCGCGAGCGAAAACCTCATCGCAGTAAGGTTTTTATCTTGGCTGGGATTTTTGCCTTCAAGACTTCGATCGTCCTAAGGCAGAGGTGTCAAGAAATTCCTCAACTCGGGAATTTCTTTAAACACAGATATCAAAGAATCGATTGGCAGACCGGAGGTTCGCCGGTAGCCGGAACTAGCGGTTTAAGTTTTCCACACCGAGACGTACTCTACATCGATATAAGACGCGTCCCCTTCCTACTCCATCGATACTGAATGATGTGGCTATTCCGTGTCTGAGGCGATCGTACATCTGTCACGATTCTTGACAATCAGGTGAAATCTGTATTTCGGGGGTGACCTGTGAAAATCCTTGTCGCATTCGCGACCGCACGTATCTGCGATGACTTGGTTGGACGCGATCCGGAGTCGGCTTTGTTACTTCACCGGAGGTGTATTGACCGCGATCGTTCCGGCCATGTAACCCTTCTCCTGACGCTCCACAGATAATTCCCAATCAGACTAACCAGCCGCACTAGCGGATGCAAGGCGCCTTGCAGCTCGGCGAACACACGAACACTGGGGACCTATGTCACCCAAACAGTCGCCGTTCTCTCAGGGCAGTGCAGCCGTTTGCGTGAGCGCGGCTGTGACGATGACAGTCAAAATCACAAGCAGCATCAAGGCGCTACTGAGCAGCACTGTTTCACTGATCCTATCTGACTTCATTAAGTCCTCGGGTCGCATGAAACCTCCAGATCTGCTTTCGAGATGCACGCCGCCGGAGCCAGGTTTGTTCTTGCCGGTACGTTACGGAGATAGTGTCGCTTGCGTACACGGCCCCAACCGTGCCGTTACAGGATTCACTGTATGGCAAATGGATGATGGATGCTGTCGGACGTAGATTTCGGGTGCCTCGGCAAGATGTTAGGGTTTTGGCAGACATACTCAGCGGTGCCCTGACACGCGCGCGATTGCTCTCCGGGTTTCCAACACTTTCAAGATCTCAGCGGCCGGTTACGTAAACAAGGTTTGTGTCCCCGGCTAGAGCTCGTCACTTGTATTCTTGGGTAGGTCGGGAGAAGGTGAAGTATTGGAGCGGGAGACGGGATTTGAACCCGCGACCTGACACTGGCAGGCTCGGCCTATCGAGTCCTTCAACAACCTAACAATTTCCCCATCTCCCCGCAGCTCCTCTGAACAACGCCAAGGACGTACATCCGAACGAGTACAAGACCGGTACACGGAACTGATCAAGAATCGACGTGAATGCCATACGCGACTGGCTATCCCGGGCGCCGATGCTCCGTCTAAAGAAAAACATGGGCGACTCAGAGGAGTATTCAAGCAAGTGTCGAGTGGTCAGGAGAGGAGTTTGCCTCGGGTTTCTCTGTTGTGTATTGGGCGCAACATTACTCGCCAGCACCCAAGAGCAACATTCGCTAGAAGTGATGTCCGCGGATGCCAATGCGGCATACGTGGACCAAAAATGGGGGAAAGCCCAGCTGCTGTATGAGCGGCTTGTGCAAATACATCCCGAAAGCTACCGATACTGGTACAGGCTCGGTGTTTGTCGCCGGCGCCAGAAAGAGTACGAGAGAGCCATCGAGGCTTTTCAGAAGGCACAAGCTTTGGGTACACCAGCGTCTATTGTGGGCTACGACATTGCAGCTACCTACGCGGCCATGGGGCAGCCCGAAAGAGCGACGGAACGGCTGACCGACGCGGTTAAGCAAGGGTATGCTCAGCCGGATGAAATGAGCAATGATCTTGATCTTCGGTCGATCCGGGAGGACCCGCGTTTTCGCGAACTGCTGGAACAAGCCAAACGGAATCAGACGCCGTGCTCTTATAGTGCCGAGAATCGGCAATTTGACTTCTGGGTTGGAGATTGGGACGTGGTCACAACCAGGGAGAGCGTGTCCGTCGGCAGCAGTCACATTGAGAAGGCTGTCGCGGATTGCGTCATTTGGGAGAACTGGACATCTCTCGGCACCGGCTACACAGGCAAGAGCTACAACGTCTACAACGCCGACCAGAAACGATGGGAGCAGTTCTGGGTGGACAGTACACGAGGGATGATTCACTTCTATGGCGCGCTGAAGAACCAAGTCATGGATTTTTATACCGACGAGATTCCGCAGTCTGATGGGACCAAGTTGAAACGCCACCTGCAGTTCTTCAATCTCGGTCCCGACACTGTGCGACAATTCAGCCAGGGCTCAACTGACAGCGGCACCACTTGGGCCGACGAATACGACTTCACGTACAATCGCAGGAAGAAGTAGATATCTGAGGTGATTTTTTGGAGCGGGAGACGGGATTTGAACCCGCGACTTCGACCTTGGCAAGGTCGCACTCTACCACTGAGTTACTCCCGCCCGGCGACTCTAATTATAAACAACCAGTCTTTCCGCAGCAACGGCGCGAACTTCAGTCGATATCCCCCTAATATTGAGGCCCGACTCCACTCTTCTGCATGGCTTCGTTAGCCTGCGCTGTGATCCGGTTCCGAACATCCCAAAGTTCTTTGTAAAACAGGTGTTCCATACGCTGGTGCAGGACTTCTACGGGGGTGCCCATGGTTCCGACCACTCCGCCGCCAATAATCCTCTGTGCCAGTTTCAGATGATGAAAGCGGAAGAGGTGGACTCGTTCATCAAAATCAAGCAGTCTCTCCGCCACATCGTGGAGTCCAAAGAATTCCTGATGGCGGCGGTAAAGATCGTCCACACTCAAGCCAGCCTTGTGCAACTGTCCATGAAAAGCTTCGCCCAAGCGTGGACCGATGTGAAGCAGGGCAAGGAAGCCCGGTGAATCCAGTCCGCTGCCGTGTCCCAATCCGGCTCGGATAAGTTGATAGTCAACGGGCGTAATGGTTTCGAGCACGTGGAGGACGGAGATCGGATATTCCAACATGTAGTTGCCGCGGCGCAGCAAGCGAGCGGCATTCGAGAAATCACCATCTGCAATGTGGCCGCGAGCCCGGTCCAATTCCCACGCAGTCCCCTTCATCAGCAGCTCTGACGCTTGGTGTACCACCTGGAAGGTGAGCTCATCCGGATGCAGGAATTCCTCCGGACGCTTTTGCAGGGAAAGCAGATCATCGGTGCGCAGATAGCGTTCGTAGTCCGACGCTCCTTTGCCCGGCAGAATCGGTTTTCGCAGATCTTCCATGATCTTCGCACTCAGCGTGTCGCGCTCAACTCATCGAAATCTAAGCCGAGTGGCCAGTCCACTGCGGATCTTTCTCAGGCGCTACGATTTCGCCGTCGCGCATGTGGATAATCCGATCCCCGTAGCTGGCGGCTTCCGGATTGTGCGTAATCATCAGCACGGTCTGACCCAGTTCGCGATTCGAATGGCGTAGCATATTGAGCACAATTTCTGAGTTTTTCGAATCCAAGTTGCCGGTAGGTTCGTCGGCCAGAACGATTGCCGGTTTGTTGATCAGCGCCCGTGCCAGCGCCACCCGCTGCTGCTCTCCTCCGGAGAGCTCCGAGGGCCGATGCGGCAGACGATTCTCCAGCCCCAGCAATCCGACGATTCGCTCGAAGTATGCTTTGTCGAAGCTGCCATTAGTGCCCGCGATATCGATCGCAATATAAATGTTGGAACGCGCATCCAGAGTGGGTAAGAGGTTGAATTTCTGGAAAACAAAGCCAATCTTGCGCTTGCGCATCCTCGTGCGCTCGGCGTCAGAGAGCTGGGCGAAATCGTCGCCGTCGATAACCACGCGGCCCGAATCGGCGCGGGTTAGCCCGCCCAGAAGGTAAAACAGCGTGGACTTGCCGCTGCCCGAAGGGCCCACGACGCTGACATATTCTCCTTTTTGTACGCTGAAGGAAACGCCGCGCAGCGCGGGCACTTCGATCTTGCCCACGTGATAGACCTTTCGCAGTTCTACGGCTTCGATAAAGGCTGCCATCCAAACCATCGATCTTACACGAAGCCGTGCGCAAGCGAATGGATTCGGAACCGGCCTAGGCGGCGCTGGTGGCTGTCGCACGCTCCGCCCGTTGCGGCGCGCGCTTGGGCCCGCGCTTGCGGACGAGCAAGAGTCGAATGCGTTCCAGAAGTTCTGCGGGTGCGTACATGCCTTTGGGTAGAAACACATCAGCACGAGTGTCGCGATCGTAGATTCTGACTTTGCCGGAGAGCAGGATTGCCGGCGTCTGGGGCGAGATGTTCTTGACCGCGTCGATCAATTTGCTTCCGTCGAGGCCAGGCATGATGAGATCAGTGAGCACCAGATCCACCCCGCCCCTCTTGAAACACTCCAGGGCATCTTCGCCACTAATGCACGTAACCACGCGATAGCCGCGAGTTTCCAGCATCACCTTACGGATGGAGAGCGCTTGTTCGTTATCGTCTACACAGAGAATCGTTCGTTTGGGCTTCATTCGTGTTTCCGAATGGCGGAGCGCATGGGCGGCGACGGCGCCAGGGGGACTCGAAAACCTTTTCAGTGACCGGGAGAATTTAGAGCGAGATGAATCGTAGAGGCTCTGGCGCAAGATGTAAAGTGCCGTCGATGCCAATGGCAGATCAGCCCCATTGAAAAATCTTCAGAGTTGTGCATCCCACGATTTTTTCGGCACAATCGCGAACTCGATTTTAAAAACAAACTTCTCCGCGCAGGACTTCCACAACATTTCCACCAACCCGAACGTTAACCACTCGGTCATCCCGGCGTGATGCGCGAACAAAGATGCGACTTGGCCGTTTCATTTCGACTCCTTGCTCGATCAGAACGCGCTCGTCTGGCTGGGCTACACCGTGCGCGACCATCCATGCTGCCGCACATCCCGCCGCTGATCCGGTAGCCGGGTCCTCGCCGCTATAGAACATCATGCGGGCGTGCAGCCGGGCGGCACGATCAACCGTCTCCCGCGAAACGAAATAGAAGAATTTCCCCCCGCTTTGTTCTAGATATTCCGCAGAGCTGGCGACATCCACGTGAAGTCGTTCGATGATCTCCAGCCCGCGCAAGGGAACCACGGTGAAGGGCAGTCCAGTCGAAACCGTCTGAATGGGCAGCGAAGGATCGATGTCGCCGTCTCGCAAGCCAGCCACACGCACCACGGCTTCACGGTCGTGTTGCGGACCGAATTTCGGGTCCACCTGAGTCATCTCACCGAACAGCGGCTGCCCGCGCGCTTCCTCAAAGTGCACCGGGACCCTTCCGACCTTGAGGTCGAGAGCGATTTCACTAGTTCCGCTCGACCCGCGCAGGAAAAATGCCGTGCCCAGCGTCGGGTGACCCGCGAATGGCAATTCTTCCGTCGGGGTAAAGATGCGAACTCTCGTCCCGTGCTTACGCTCCGTTGCGGCATCGCGAGGCAAGATGAAAGTTGTCTCCGACAGATTCATCTCGCGGGCTAGGGCCTGCATTTCTTGGTCGCTGAGTCCTCGGCCATCGGAAAAGACGGCAAGCTGATTACCTTCAAGCGGACGTGACGAAAAAACGTCTAACTGCACAAAAGGAAACTTTCGAGGTTTTGTCGCCATGCTGATTCATTGTAGCGCCAGCCGGCCGCCGGCCGAGGTTTGCCCCGTTTGACTGGATTTTGGAGGTCGCGTATTCTATCCCGTGATGTGCTTGCACTCCGCGTCGGTCGTCCTGTGCTGTTGTCTCCGGACGCCGGTGTGTGGGTAGCGCAGACGCTTTTTCTGTCACCCACCCGGCCAGACTGGCTGGGTTTCTTTTTTGACTGATACCCTCCCGATCTACAGGCTGTGGCGGGTGACGAACGTTCCCGAACTTTCGGGATGAACAAGAAATTCATCCAACGAGGAGAAAACTTATGAGCACCCAAGTCCAAACGCAAAATATATCCGCGATTCCGCGCATTAACGACACTGCGCCCGATTTTACGGCCGAAACCACTCAGGGCACGGTCCGCTTCCACGAGTGGATCGGCGATGGCTGGGCGGTCCTATTCTCACATCCCAAAGACTTCACCCCGGTCTGCACCACCGAGCTCGGCTACATGGCAGGGCTGCAACCCGAATTTGCCAAACGCAACTGCAAGATCATTGGGCTGAGTGTCGATCCCGTGAGCGATCACAGCAAATGGGCAGCGGATATTGAAGAGACTCAGGGCCACAAGGTGAACTATCCGATGATCGGCGACCCGCAGCTCAAAATCGCCAAGCTCTACGGAATGTTGCCCGCCGAAAGCGGCGATAGCTGTGCCGGCCGTACCGCCGCGGACAATGCGACCGTCCGCACTGTGTTCGTAGTCGGTCCGGACAAAAAGATCAAGCTACAGCTGAGCTATCCAATGAGCACGGGCCGCAACTTTGATGAGATTCTGCGCGTCCTCGATTCCATGCAGCTTACAGCCAAGCACAAGGTTGCCACGCCGGTGAATTGGAAACAGGGCGACGAGGTGATCATCCTGCCGGCGGTATCGAACGATGAAGCCAAGCAGAAATATCCTGGAGGCTGGAAGTCGCCCAAGCCGTATCTGCGAATCGTGCCGCAGCCGAAATAGCCCGATCTACGATAGCGCGAGCGCGATCCTGCTTCCTTGGGAGCAGGTTCTCGCCCGCGCTCACGAAACGGATCTTCAGGCATCGATCCCTGAAGATTCGGCTGAGCACAGAGATGAATGGTCCTCCATCCCTGCCCGGGAGCTGCGGCGGAATACCATGAGGATTCGATACCTCCCTCGATACATTCAACGATCCTTGCCGGTAGTGCTCGCGCTAACACTGTTCTCGATAGAAGTAAGCCAGGTTGCACCTCAGCAGACCCCCGCCGCGAGGCCCTCCGCAGGCGATGCTCCCGAAGTCCACTTGGGTAAGGGCTACGATGCTTTGAAGCTGGACCAGTACGAGACAGCGGTGAGCGAATTTCGAGCCGCCCTCCAGTTAGACCCCAAGTTAACTCTAAGGGCGCGGTTCCCCTTGGCCGTCGCACTTTTCGAGATGCATAAATCAGATGAAGCGCGTAAGCAGCTCGAAATCGTGCGCCGCGAGGTAGGGAATCATCCCAACGTCCTTTATTACCTGGGAAGGCTGGATCTGGACGACCACAACTTTGAAGGCGCGATCCGAAATCTCGAGCAGGCCGTCGTCAAGCCGCCTTTTCCCGACACCGCCTACTATCTCGGATATGCGTACTTCAAGCAGGGTGATTTGACCGCGGCCGAAAAATGGTTAAAGGAAGCGTCCCCGGCGAACCCGCGGGATGCTCGTATCCCATACCAACTGGCGTCCGTGTATCGCAAGCAGGGGCGCGAGCAAGAAGCGACGCAGGCCTTGGCGCTGTCGGAGCAATTGCGCCAGCGCGACAATAATGAGAGCAAGCTTAGGCTGGAATGCGGACAAAAGCTGGATCAGGGCCCGCGCGAGGAAGCGCGTGCTCTTTGCGAACAACTTTACGATCCCGACAACGCCGAAAAGCTGACCGAACTGGGCACGATTTACGGTCAACATGGGGATTTGGAGGCAGCGCTGAAGCCTCTGCGCCGGGCCGCAGAACTGGCTCCACAATCGCCGCAGATGCAATACAATCTGGCGCTCGCCTACTATCAGCTCAATCAGTTTGAGCTAGCGCGCGCGCCGCTGGCAACTGCCGTACAACGCTGGCCAGACTTGTTTCAGCTGAACGCTCTCTATGGAGCCGTGCTGATGAAGCTGGGTGAAGATACTCCAGCATATCAAGCGCTGCACCGCGCACACCAACTCAATCCGCAGGATTCCCCAACCTCGGACCTGCTCTACGTCACCGCCTTCGGACTGGCGCAGAAAAGCCAGGCTGCCAAGCAGTATTCGGATTCGCTTCGTTATCTGGAAGAGGCGGCGAGGTTGCGGCCGCACGAGGCTGAACCGCACCGGCGCATGGCCGAAATCTACACCTTGACTGGACGCCCAGCCGAGGCAACAGCTGAGCAGCGCGAAGCTGACCGATTGAACAAAAGCCAAGGCGGACTTCAGTAAATATGTGATTTCGAGGCCGCATAAGATGCTCAGACGTCGGCGTCCGTGAGCCTCAAAAAATTCGCTAGCGGGTCTGCTACGAAAGCTCTCCGCGTAGCACAGAGCAGGCTAAATCGTTCGCCTCGGTGTTGTCCTCCCGTCGGACGTGGGAGATCGAGAAATTGAATGAGCGGGCCAGCTTACGACAGATCCAGTTCAGAGAATAGAGGCGCGGGCTGCGGCAGGTGTACTCGCCGATCATCTGCCTGACCACAACTTCCGAATCGGAGTAAACATGCAGGGCCTTGGCCTTCAAGGCCAAAGCGTATTGCAAAGCCTCCAGCAGGGCAATGTACTCAGCGACATTGTTGTCCTGGCGCCCAATCCATTTTGCGATTCTGATCTTGCCTTCGGCGGAGCCTTCGATCACCACGCCAATACCCGATGGTCCCGGATTTCCCAGAGAACCGCCGTCGATGTAGGCTACGAGATCTAACATGGCGTCGTTTCTGTAAGAGAAACCATGCATTACCCTCCTCTCTGTCGTCAAGACATGATGATGGTTCATTTTTTAAACCTCGAACCATTTTCACGATTGTGGAAGTCTCTGTGGAAAACGAAGCGTAACGATTTTGCCTCACAACAAACGCCGAGAGCTCAACGAGTTGTAATTTTCATTTTGCTATCTCGCAGATGTCGACATTGCACCGAAAAGCGGCGTTGACAATTATTACAGGAATGTTTAAGGTTCGCGACGTCGACGGTCGAAAGGGTTGGCACAAATAAAATTTTGCCAGTCCGAAGTAGACTGAGTGATTGGTTCACCGGGGCAACCCGGTAGGCCGCCAGACCCGAAAAAACCGACTAACTCTGCGAGGAGTGGTTGGGGTTTGGGACCGCGAAAGCGGCGATCGCATCAAGGGCCGTGATGGTGCATGCCTCCACGCTGATGACTCCCTCGCAGGAGTCGGCGGCTAGAGCATAACCAATGTCACGGCCTTTTCCTTTTCCTGGCGCAGCCTGCCGCGCAATCCAGCTAACAACGAGCCAGAACTGCTATCGACTATAAGGGCTCACGGCCGCCCGCGCCTTCGACAGGACGCCGAGCGGAAGGGTGGCATAGCCCATGCCCTGCGCGATACTCTGGCCGTCCGCAAGTGCCCAAGCCAGAAATTGTCCCAGCGCCCGACTGCGTTCAGTAGCAGATGCGGATGATGGCACATAGAGCCAGGTAAAACTGGAAATGGGATAGGACTCCTTGCCAGAAGCATTAGTGAGAGATATGCCAAAATCCTTGGGAATTGATTTTTGAAATGCGACGCAGGCGGCGGTTATGCTGGCGGGCGTCGCTCTAACAAATCGTCCTGCTGAGTTCCGCACGTTGCCATATCCGATATCGGGGCGCCGCGCGAAATTCAACTCCACGTAGCCGATCGCCCCCGGTGTCGACCCTACCTGTTCGACCATGTCTTCGCCGCGATTGGCTTCAGTCCCCAGCGGCCACTTTGGAGAGGCGTTGACGCCCACCTGCGAGCGGAACTCAGCACTCGTCTTGGATAGAAAATCGGTGAAGATGTAGTTCGATCCCTTCCCCGAGGAACGGTGGACCACTGAGATGGGCAGATCCGGCAAAGCCGCGGCGGGATTCAATTTTGCCAGGCGCGGGTCTTTCCAATTCTTAATTGCTCCCAGGTAAATCTGTGCCAGGACTTCGCCTGAAAAGTTCAGCTCCGGGTTGCCTGAGAGTTTATAGATGGGAACAAGACCCACCAGCACACTTGGAATCTGTCCCAGCGAAACCTTGGAACCATGCATCTGTTCGGGACTCAGCGGTATTTCGCCGGCTGCAAAATCTCCCGAGCCCTCGCTGATCTGGCGGATACCCTCCACCGTGCTCATCGAAAGGTAGCGTACCTGTATGTTGGCGTTCTTCTTGTTAAATTCATCCGTCCACGCCGCATACAGGTGGCTCGGGACATTCGAGCCAGATCCTACAAGAGAAATCCTGCTTTGCGCCTGGACGGAAGCCACAAACAGAATCAGAAGGCTGGTCACAATCGCAATGGACCACGAGGCAACCATTGTTTTCCCGGATTGCATTCAGTCTGCTCCTTTCCGGCCACTATGTCGTAGTCCGACCCCTACTCTCTAAGGCATGATGAACGCAATTCGGGGTCCAAGAGCAGTATCAACCGATGTACTCGGCGAGGCCTCCAGTTTCTAGAATCTCCCCCGGGGAAGATCCACTTTTGTCTGTTGAACACGTCGGAATAGAATCGCTGGAAAACTGTCTGACTCCTGGGTAAGTTATTCAAGATCAATGCGATCAAGCTCAGTACTCGCGGCCGATTCACTGGATATTTATCCAATATTCATCAGTTGTTAACACATGCCGCATAGCATCGACCGCTTGCACAACTTCTGACTTCTGACTAAAGTTGCGCACTGGTTCCTCGGAACCGGGCGTTGGTTTCTTATCTCTATTTGTCACGTGGGAGGACGAATGAAGCGCGTTCTAGCTTTCGGATTGTCGGTCGTAATGACCGCCATTGCCTTCGCGGCGCCAGCTCCGCAATCCAGCAGCGGCAGCAGCCCCAAAAAACGCAAAGCAGCCACAACCGGATCCAGCGTGGCTGCACAGCTCGATCAGATGAAGCAGGCGATCGATGCTCAACAGCAGCAAATCCAGCAACTCAGGCAGGATCTACAGACTCGCGATCAATCGATTCAACAACTACAGCAGCGGCTGGACCAGAGCCAGACGGCTGCCACTCAGGCTCAAACCCAGGCGGACGCCGCCGCTTCGGCAACTGCCAAGCAGGAACAAACGGTGACTGCGCTGTCCAGTGACGTCTCCGATCTCAAACAGAACTCAACCAATACCGCGCTGACTCTGCAGGAAACTCAAAAGACGATTTCAGGCTTGGAAAGCCCCCTCGCAATTCATGTGAAGGGCATTACCATCACCCCCGGTGGCTTCCTGGCGGCGGAAACGGTGTGGCGGCAAAGAGCGCTGGCTGCCGACATCAACACGCCTTTCAATTCAACCCCGTTCTCCGGAAGCTCGCAAAGCAAGCTGTCGGAATTCTTTGGGTCCGGCCGTCAGTCGCGCATTTCCATGTTGGCCGAAGGCAAACTGAAATCCGCTACCCTGCGCGGCTATGTGGAAGCCGACTTCCTCTCCGCGGGCGTTACCTCGAACAATAACGAGAGCAACAGTTACACCCTCCGTCAGCGGCAGGCCTGGGGTCAGGCCGCCCTCAGTGACGGGTGGACTTTCACTGGCGGACAAATGTGGAGCTTGGTCACCGAGACGAGGAAAGGACTGGATAACCGTTCCGAAGCCCTGCCCATGACGATTGACCCGCAATACACTGCGGGTTTTAGTTGGGCGCGGCAATATGGTTTACGGATCACCAAGAACTTAGGGGACAAGCTGTGGCTGGGCTTCTCAGTCGAGAATTCGCAGGAAACTTTGACGGCTCACGGGAACGCTGCCAATTTCGTGATTGGTTCTCTGGGCAACAGCGGTGGTCTTTACAATGCTTTCAACGCCAACTACTCGTTCAATCCCAGCCCGGACCTGGTGTTCAAAGCGGCCTTGGAACCTTCGAAGTGGAGTCACTTCGAGATCTTCGGTCTGTACACCCGCCTCCGTGATCGTATTTTCCCTTGCGCAACTGCAAGCGCTACTTCAATTTGCAACGGAGTGACGGGCCCGTCCGCAGCGGGCGCTTTGAACAACTCCAGGGACGGTTGGGGTGCGGGGGGGAACGGTCGCGTTTCTCTCCTCAATAAGCACGTGGATGTGGGCGTGCACTTTCTGGGCGGCGCCGGCATCGGCCGCTACGGTACCGTTGGATTGTCGGACGCAACCGTACGTCCCGACGGCACGTTGTCTCCGCTGCGCAGCTACCAGGCCTTGGGCACCCTGGAATACCACGCCGCTAAGTTGGATATCTATGCCAACGGCGGAGGCGAATATGTCCAGAAGTATTGGCTCCTCAATTCATCGGGAAAAGCCGTCGGCTATGGGTCGCCGCTGTTTAATAACTCCGGTTGCTCGACGGAATTGCCGCCGGGCACCACCATTAATGGGTTCACTCCGACCAACCCTGGCAATTGCACCGGTGATACCCGCAACCTGATTGAGGGTACCTTCGGATTCTGGTATCGCTTTTACAACGGTCCGAAGGGCAGACTGCAGTGGGGCCCACAGTATTCGTACATCGTGCGCAACACCTGGGTAGGTGCACCTCCCAAGGGGAGCACCATCGGCATCGGGCCGCATGGGATCGAAAACATGTTCTTGACCTCTTTCCGGTACTACCTGCCTTAACCTTACTTACGCTCCAGTGTGGAACGGCTTCCGCACTGGAGCACTTCCTTCCAAAACTATTGCGTCTCTCGAGTTGGTATTCGCGCCCGTGGTCCCCATGCAGCGGATTCCGGGTCGTCGCTCAGTTTGGATTAGATGTTCATTCGGAGGCGTCATCCCGAACTCCGGGGCAGTTCAGCCGGGTGAGAGATCTCGCATGGGAGGTTTCGCCGGATACGTCGTCCGCCTGCACGCAAGGTCCCTCCGGATGATGCCAGTTGTGGCTGGAAAACAAGCCGCTACTGACTTCCCCTATACTTTGACGGCTTGGCGACAGGCTTGTAAGATTCGCCACTCTGAGGACAGATAAATGCGAATCTTACCCATCTGTACAGGCAGTATGCTGTTGGTCGCGATTCTCGCCCAGGCGCAGCAACCAGCCAAGAAAGCTAACCAAGGCACGTCGTCTAACTCTGTCGCGGCTCAGCCCGAAGTGAATGGCATACTTGAATCAAATGTCAGAGCTGAGTGGGAGGCTTTCAAAAAGAAAGACAAGAAGGCATACGGCGATTTGCTGGCGGATGATTTCGTCGCCGTCGAGGACGATGGTGATGGCGCGCGAAATAAGATCCATGCGGTAAACGAGATCGCCGCGTCAAACGTCCACAACTACTCGCTAGCATTTTTCAAAGTTTTTCCGGTAGCGCCCGACACGGTCTTCGTTACCTACGAAATCACAATGGAATTTCCTCCCAAAGCAGTGAATCGGTTCAAGAGGGTGCTGATTAGCGAGGTCTGGATAAGGCGCGGCGGGCAGTGGAAGGCGTGGCATTACCAAGAGACTCGCGTCAAGTAATCTTGCCTCAGCTTGGTTCGTCGCGCAACAAACCGGCGCCCCATCCAAGTGATAGTATTTTTCTACCGGGCTGATAACGACAATCAGTTTGACTGAGTGGTCTTTTCACCCGACAATCCCCAGCTTGGAGCTACCACGATGACTGTCATCAGCGCGCAAAAGGAGACTAGGCCGACGACAACGTATTCTCCCCTTGCGCCGCCGCGCCGCTACTTGTTTGGGCCCGGCCCGAGCATGGTGCACCCTCGGGTCTATGAAGCCCTGTCAAAGCCCATTGTCGGGCACCTCGATCCCTACTTCTTCGGGGTGATGCAGGAGATCCAGCAGTTGCTCAAGCCCGTTTTTGGTGCGGACGATGGCGTCACGATGGTCATCTCCGGCACCGGCAGTGCCGGCATGGAAGCATCGGTTGCCAACTTCGTCGAACCCGGGACAAAGTTTGCGGTTTTTGCGAATGGCTATTTTTGCGATCGCATTACCGAGATGGGCAAACGTCAGGGCGCAAGCGTCGTTCGCTTGGAGAAGCCTTGGGGCGACACCTTCGCGGACCAGGAAGCAGTTGACTTCATTCGTCGCGAGCAGCCACAGGTCGTCGCGTACGTTCACGCTGAGACTTCAACTGGAGCGTTGCAATCGGGACGGGCGATTTGTTCCGCCGCACACGACGTCGGCGCTCTCGTCATTGCCGACTGCGTAACTTCGCTGGGGGGAATTCCAGTAAATGCTGCGAAGACCGGCATCGATGTTGCCTACAGTTGCTCGCAGAAAGGCCTGAGCTGTCCCCCTGGATTGTCTCCAATGTTTCTCTCGTCGCGCGCCATGAACTGGCTAGGCTCCCGAACATCGTCTCCGCGCAGTTGGTATCTCGACCTCAAGTTGATCTACGACTATTCCACCGTGTCACATCGTTACCATCACACCGCTCCGATTTCGATGTTCTATGCTCTGCGCGAAGCGTTGGTGGTGATTGCGGAAGAAGGGATCGAAAATCGCTGGGAACGCCACCGTCGCTGTCATGAGGCTTTCGTCAAGGGTGTCGAGGCCATGGGGTTGCGCATGCTCGTCCCCGAAGGACAGCGTATTTGGACTCTTAACACCGTAAGCGTGCCCCAGGGCGTCGACGAAGCAAAAGTAAAAAGCCGGCTGCTCGAGGAAGAAGGCATCGAGATTCTGGGTGGTTTTGGACCGCTCGCGGGCAAAGTGTTTCGCATTGGGATCATGGGCCCGCTAGCCACAGAGGAGCACGTTCAGTTTCTGCTTCGGGAGTTGAAGAAATCCCTGGCTTCTCAGGGTTACCGGCCATAGCTTGCCTTTTGAAACGCGCAAAAGAGTCGCTCGCTCGTCGCACTAGCTCCGTTACAGGGATATCGGATGACCTTGAAGTCGGTAAACACGCTTCTTGACGTTTTACATTTTGCCGACGCCCACACCGCGGTTATTGTCCCCGAGTTGGGAATTCGAGTCACTTATGATTCGCTGCGGCAGCAGGTCCTGGCCATGGCCGACGCCTTGGCCTCAGCTGGCATTCGCCGAGGCGACCGCGTAGCGATCGCGCTCCCCAATGGCTTGCCGATGATTGTAAGTTTTCTGGCCGCCACCATTGCTGGGACCGCCGCTCCTCTCAATCCAACCCATCCCTATGAGGAGTTTCTTTTTTTTCTGGGAGACACCGACGCTCGGGTGCTGATTTGTCCCCCGGTGGGCGCCGAATATGCGCGCAGCGCAGCCGCTGACCGCAAAATCCCGGTGCTCTCGGTGGAGATGAACGACCAGGGGTTCGTCCACTTAGTGGATGCTGCGAAAGGAGCCTCGGCAATTCCTCCAACCGCCGATGACATCGCTCTGATCCTGCACACCAGCGGAAGCACCGGTCGGCCGAAGCGTGTGCCCCTCCGCCACTTCAATCTGGCGGTCTCCTCCGCCAATATCGCCAATACCTATACGCTTTCTGAGGACGACGTCTCGCTTTGCATCATGCCGCTCTTCCACATTCATGGCTTGATAGGCTCGATTATGGCGACATTGCTTTCGGGCGGCGTGGTCGTCATTCCCACCAAGTTCAATGCGCTGGCTTTCTGGCGGACGGTGCGCGAACATCGCGTGAGCTGGTTTTCTGGGGTTCCCACCATGCACCAGCTTCTCTTGGCTCGGACGCGCGAGAAACCGGCAGACGCTGCCTCCTTGCGCTTTATCCGTTCCTGCAGCGCGCCTTTGTCGCCCGAGCTCATTCATAAAATCGAAGGTCTTTTCGGCGTCCCCTTCGTCGAAGCTTATGGAATGACCGAAGCCGCCCACCAAATGACCTCCAATCCGCTGCCGCCGCGAAACCGCAAGGCGGGATCAGTGGGAGTGGGAACCGGGATCCGCATCAGCATCCTGGACGCCCAGGGCAATCATCTGGCAACCAATCAACGAGGTGAGATCGCGATCCAGGGAGCCAATGTGTTTCGCGGATACGAAAATAATCCCGAGGCCAACGCTCGTTCCTTCACCGATGGGTGGTTTCGCACCGGCGACCAGGGTTTCCTCGATCAGGACTGCTACCTGCATTTGACCGGACGCATGAAAGACATCGTGATCCGTGGAGGAGAAAACATCGCGCCGCATGAAATCGACGAAGTTTTGCTGAGGCACCCGGCGGTTGCCGCCGCGGTCACATTCGGCTTCGCGCACCCAGTCCTCGGAGAGGAAGTGGCGGCGGCGGTGGTGTTGCACGAGCCGGACAGTCACACTGAAGCCGCGCTGCTGAAACACTGCCGTGATTGGCTCGCCGAATTCAAATGTCCTAAGAAGGTCTACATCGTGGAAAGCATCCCCACCACGGCGACGGGAAAAATTCGCCGGCGCGCCGTGGCCGCCGCACTTTTGGACGAGGAAAAATGAAATTCCTGATCGCCGGCGCTGGCGCCATCGGAGCGTATATCGGCGCGCGCATGGCGCATGCTGGCTTGGACGTCACCCTGTTCGCGCGAGGCCCGCATCTTCGCGCGATGCAAGAGCGTGGTGTGCAGATAAAAAGTGTAGACGGGGATTTTGATGTGCGTCCCAAAGTATCCGGCAAGCTCGAGGAAGTTGGTCCCGTCGACGTTGTTTTCCTCGGCGTGAAAGCTCACGGCTTGCCCCAGCTTGCTCCGCTGCTACGGCCCGTGCTGGCCACAAAAACAACCGTGGTCAGCACCCAGAACGGACTCCCATGGTGGTTCTTCCAGGGTTTTACTGGACCTTGGGAAGGGATGCGACTGGAGCGTGTCGATCCCGCAGGAGTGATATCCGCGGCCATCGAGCCGCGGAGCGTGCTCGGTTCAATCATTTATTTCTCTACGGAAATTACTGCGCCCGGAGTCATCCAGCACACCGCCGGCAATCGGATCACTCTCGGGGAACCCGACGGCACGCGCTCTGATCGTTCTCGCTGCATTGCCGAGGCCATGATCGCTTCCGGCTTACGCTGCCCCGTAACTACCCGGATCCGGAATGAGATTTGGGTGAAAATTCTGGGCAACGTCGCCTTCAATCCTATTAGCGCGCTAACCGGCGCGACGCTGGCTCAAATGACACGCGACCCTGAAGTCTGCGCCTTGGTCCGAAAAATAATGGAAGAGGCAAAGGCTGTGGCTTTGCACTTAGGCCTGGAGTTGCCAGTCTCGATCGAACAGCGAATCGCGGGCGCGGAGAAAATTGGCGAACACAAAACGTCAATGCTGCAAGATCTTGAGGCGGGACGTCCCCTCGAACTTGAAGCAGTCGTTGGCGCGGTGGTGGAACTCGGGGAGCGTTTGAATCTTCCCATGTTCCATAGCAAGACGGTATATGCCTGCGCGAAGCTGCTAGCGGAGTGCCGGATCTCGGCTGCCCAATAACCACTGCGCTTAGCCGCCCCCAAACTCCCTTATAGGGTGGAGCTTAGGAAATTTTTTTTGAATCGGTTTTTTCGCTTGACAAGATGAGTATAATTCATCTGGTCCACTTATCAGACCACTTGGAGCTTCGCTTGCCGGCGACGATAAAGTCCGAGTTCGAGGCGATCAAAAGAAATAAGGTCTACGAAGAGGTCGCCAAACAAATCGAGCGCCTCATCCTCAAACGGCTGCAACCTGGCGACAAACTTCCTTCAGAACGCGAACTGGCTGAGATGTTGGGAGTCAGCCGCAGTTCCATCCGCGACGCAATCCGCAGCTTGGAATTAATAGGCATGGTCGAACCTCGGCAGGGTGCGGGCACTGTGGTCCGCGAAATTTCCTCGGATGCGCTGATCAATCCACTGGCGTCGATGCTCTCTCGCCAACGCGAGTTGGTGAGCGAGCTTCTGGATTTTCGCAAGATGCTTGAACCGCCGTTGGCGGCTCGTGCTGCAACCCACGCCTCTCCGGAGGAAATCGCCGAAATGGAAGAGATCCTGAGCCGGCAGGACGAGAAGCTAACCAAGGGAGATCTGGCCGTCGAGGAAGACTCGGAATTCCACTACAGTGTTGCCCTGGCTTCAGGCAATAGTGTTGTGCTGAAAGTGCTGGACGTTCTGATGGACCTGCTGCGCGAGACTCGTGAACGTTCTCTGCAAGTGGAAGGGCGCCCGCAGAAATCGCTGGGCGGTCACCGGAAAGTTTTTGCCGCCATAAAGCGGCATGATGCTTTGGCGGCGGAAGCTGCGATGCGGCGCCATATTGAAGACGTCGAAGAAATCGTACTGAACAAGCTATAAACTCAACGGAGGTTCCAAATGGGCCGGCTATTCGCGATTGAAATTATTTACCGAGGAATTTTTCAGAAGACCCTGGCCACCAGAATCAGCCGCGCGATCGTGTTGGCTGCCCATCAGGAAGGGAAGATGGGCATTTCCTTTGGCCGCTACGGCGATAGTCCCGAGCGCAATGGCATTCCCGCCAAGAATTTCGCCATCGTGGCCACGGATGAGCAAACCCTCCAGGAAGGAATGGCGAAGTACGAACCTAAAGAAGTCGATATCACGATCGCGGTCGACGACACGCTCTGTAAGGGAGTGGAGTCGTGGGCGTGGTACGGGTTGCAGCCGGTCAATCGACTGTTAAAACCAGGCGGCACGCTCATCGTGACGTCACGCGAAGGACCCGAAGAGATTATCGCCATGGCCCATCGCAAGGAAGCCCCTTACCAATTGGCGATTTTGAAGGGTACCGTCAGCTTCTCTGGCCTTTGGGTCTACAAGGACGACCATACCGACGTTCGCATCCTGGGTGCTATTGCCAAGATCTTGCCCGACTTGTTCAGCCTTAAGTCCGTGCAAAAAGCGATTGTTGCCGAGTGGAAAGATGAGCTCAAGGCGACCTCGGCGGCGAAATCTTTTGAGCGTACCACTAGCATCACAGTGCAACCCAGTCAGGGCAATCCTGAAGTTCCCTACAAGTTTGATCTGCCGAAGTGGCATGAGATGGGCGAAGGCATTGCCATCCCAAGCATCCCCGCCGGGCACAAAATGGACGATCCGACTAACAACGCCCACGGCGGATTCCAGCCCGACCGCAACCCCACTTTCAAAAAGTTCAGCACGCGTACCATGCGGCCGGTCGTTAACTTCGACACTTGCATTAAGTGCACACTTTGCTGGCTGCAGTGTCCGGACTCCTGCTTCGACGTGACTCCGGAAGGCTTGTATGACGCCAATATGCAAGCTTGCTGCGGATGCGGCGTATGCGAGGCAGTCTGTCCCGTCAAAGAATGCGTGACCATGGTCAACGAGACAGAATTCTCCGATAACTCCAGCCAATGGGAGGCTTGGAGGAAGGACAACGTGGCGTACAAGGCGTGGTTGGAAGAGAAGATCAAGTCGCATCCCGAGCGCTCCCATGGCTTCCGCTATCGTGGACAATACGAAGAGCAGGTTCCGGAGATGCTGGAAATTGCTCGCGAAGGTTAACCGGTAGGAGGAGAGTTGTTATGGCGACAGTAGCCGCACCCATTGAGGAACAACGTAGGACCGACGAAACCGCTCTAATAACCGGCAGCGAAGCCATCGCTGTCGCGTGCAAGCTGGCTGACGTTGACGTAATCACAGCTTACCCCATCCGCCCCTATGACACCGTCATGCAATACGTGTGCAAACTGGTGGCGAACGGGGAACTGGATTGCGAGTACATCGTCGCTGAAGGGGAACACTCCCAATTCGAAATTGTGAAACACGCGTCGGCCTGTGGGGCGCGCGTGTTCTGCGGGTCGAGCGGCGTGGGCTGGATGTATGCCATGGAAGCGCTGACGGTCACTCCGGCCTTGCGCATTCCGATGATCGCCATGGTGGGCAACCGTGCGTTGGATGATCCCGGCGCGTTTGGAGTAGAGCACAACGACGCGCTCGCGGTCCGCGACCTCGGCTGGCAGTTGGTCTGGGTGGACAACGCGCAGGAAGCGTTAGACACCGCCCTGATCGCCTATCGAGTAGCTGAGGACCGGCGGGTGTTCCTCCCATGTGCCATCAGTTGTGATGGTGCATTCCTTACCCACTCCCAGGCGATCGTCAAAATCCCATCGCAAGAAAAGGTGAACGAATTCCTGCCACCTTACAATCGCGGCGAATTGCTACTCCATCCCGACAATCCCATTACCGTGGCCCCTCAGGGCAACGAAGACTGGGTGATGGAAATCCGGCGTCAGAATTACGCCGCCATGGAACGTTCGCCGATCGTCATCCGTGAGGCTTATGCCGAGTTCGAGCGGATATTTGGGCGCTCCTACGGCAACCCATTCTTCGAGGAGTACGAAACTGAAGATGCGGACGTGGTGCTGATGGGCATGGGAACTTTGTCGACTCCGGTGAAGGTCGCTATCCGGCAAATGCGCAAGCAAGGAAAGAAGGTCGGTTTCGTGCGCATGCGCTGGTTCCGTCCTTTTGCTGCGGAGGAACTGGCTAAGAGTTTGGGACGCTTCTCTGCGATCGGAGTGATCGACCGTGATTATTCATTCGGCTCGCCGTATCTTGGCGGCGTGCTGGCCGGTGAGGTTCGCCATGCGCTCTACCCGTCCGGAAAGCGGCCGCCAGTACTCGGCTTCATCTGCGGTCTCGGCGGACGCGAAGTAACCGTACCAGACGTGGAACGGATGACTGACTCCGTTTATAAAGCGGCTGAGGGCAAGGCCCAACCGCTAACGCAATGGATCGGATTGCGAGAGTAATCCGTTTTTCGCTGATGAGGTTCAACCCATCAGAAAGGGTGAAGAATTATGGCTACTTATATACAGATTGATCCAACCCAGAAACTAGAGCCCTTCAAGGCAGTCAAGAAGATCCCATTGGAGGAGTTCTTCACCTCCGGTCACCGCACTTGCCAGGGCTGCGAGTCGGCGCTGCTGATGAAAATGATGGCCAAGGCCGCTGGCCCCCGCTCGATCATTCTGGGCAGCACCGGCTGTATGTACGTGGCCAACACAACGTATTACAGCACGTCGTGGGTGCTTCCATGGATGCATACCCAACTGGGTAGCAGTGGATCAGCCGCGCTCGGAACAGCTGCGGCATTGAAGGCTCTCATGCGCAAAGGAAAGATGAAGAAAGAGCCCATTAATGTGATAGCCTTCTGCGGCGATGGCGGGGGCGCGGACATGGGCGTGGGCGCGATTTCCGCGACTCTCACTCATCCTGACTACAATTGCCTGATTTTGATGTACGACAACGAGTCCTACGCCAACACTGATATTCAGCTGTCTGGCAGCACGCCGTGGGGCGCCAACACTACGTTCAGTACTCCCGGTAGAGTGAAGAGAATCATGCATCGTCGCTGGAAGAAGAACATGGCGGGAATGATGGCGGCCGGGCATCCAGAATGCAAATACGTGGCGACGATCTGCATGTCCTATGGCTTGGCCGGAATGAACTCGATGCGCAAAGCGCTAAGCATCGGCGGCCCCACCTTCATTCATTCACTGGATCCGTGCCCCAAGGGCTGGGACTACGATCCTTACCAGTCGCACGAGATGGGCGAGTTGGCGGTGAACACTGGGGTTTGGCCCTTGTACGAGATTGAAAATGGCGTATTGAAGCTCACTGGCAGGACCCAACAAATTTCTACTGGCCGCATTAAGCGGCAGCCCGTACGGGATTATTTACGTAGGCAGGGACGTTTCGCGCACTTTACCAACGATGATATCGATTACTTCCAAAGTAAGATCGATGAGATGTGGGAAAAGTGGCTGGTTCCCGGAGTGATCCCATTCCGGAAAGATGTGGAGGCCGACAACCCACCTGCATAAGCAAGCTGGCGGGAAAGTTAGAGTTTGCCCCACGCACTTCTGAGGATCGCAGGCAGGGAACTGGCGTAGTCTAGTTTGCCCTAAGTCTGATAAGACACCGAGGAGGTGTATCTATGGCTGAATCCACGGCCGCAGTTGCTCCTAGCACCAGCGAATCCAACCGCTGGGTAGTTCTTCTCTTCAGTATTCTCGGTATGGTGGCGGTGGCGAATTTTCAGTATGGATGGACTCTGTTCGTTCCGCCGATTCAAAAGCACCTCAAGGCCGATCAAGCTCTAATCCAGGTAACCTTCACCGTCTTCGTGCTCCTGGAGACTTGGCTTGTGCCCTTCGAGGGTTGGCTCGTCGACAAATTCGGTCCCCGGTTGCTGGTAATGCTCGGTGGCGTTCTGGCTGGGCTTGGTTGGGTTGGAAGCGGAAAAGCCGAGTCGCTGACCGCTCTGTATCTCTCCTACGCGGTAGCTGGGATAGGCGCCGGCATCGTGTACGGCACTGCCATCGGCCTCGCTATGAAGTGGTTTCCTGACCACCGCGGTCTGGCGGCCGGACTCACGGCTGCGGGCTTCGGTGCCGGATCCGCCCTCACCGTTGCGCCGATCGCTAACATGATCAACTCGGCCGGTTACCAGGCCGCCTTCATCCGCTGGGGGATCATCCAGGGATTGACCGTGCTCGTGGCGGCCTTCTTTCTCAAGTCGCCGCCTGTAGGCTGGCTGCCCAAAACCTGGAGATCAAAAGGCAGTGAGGAAGTGAAGAAACGCCAGTCGCCGGTGGATTTTACCTCCGGCGAAATGGTGGCCACGCCCAACTTCTGGCTCATGTACCTGATGATGGCGATGGTTGCGACCGGGGGCTTGATGGCTGTAGCGCAGCTCAAGCCGATGGCGGTCGATTTCAAGGTCGACAAGATTCCAGTCAGCCTGTTAGGACTCACCATGCCGGCCCTGGTCTTCGCCCTCTCCGCCGATCGTTTGGTAAACGGACTCTGCCGCCCGTTCTGGGGATGGATCTCCGACCACATTGGCCGAGAGATGACCATGACTGTGGCGTTCGGTCTAGAAGCCATCGCCATTTACGTGCTCCTCCGGTTCGCCACTAACCCGCTGATGTTCGTCATCTTCAGCGCGTTTACCTTTTTCGGCTGGGGCGAGATCTACTCGCTGTTTCCGGCGCTGTGCGGAGACTTCTTCGGTCGCAAGCACGCCACCGAGAACTACGGTTTCCTCTACACTGCGAAGGGGACGGCTTCCGTGTTCGTGCCTATTGGGTCGGCGTTGGCAGCAGGCAAGGCTTTCGACTTCCGCGCTGACATCCTGCTCCTGCTAGGCGGCCTCTTGATATTTTTCGCGGCATTCCTGGCGCCTGCGGTGTTTCGTCTGCATCTCAATCGAAACGCCAAGGCCATACTGCTGGCTGTAGCCGGGGTATTGATTGCCTACGGGCTCATCCTCACCGTGGTTCCCACGGTTTGGACTCCGTTCGCTGCCAAGTTTACCCTGCCGAACGCCGGCTGGAAGGGCGTGTTCCGATTTGCCATCGTCTTCGACCTTTGCGCAGCATTGCTCGCGTTCTTCGTGCTCCGCAAAATGAAGGCGCCGGTTCACCAGGAGCTGCCGGGCGCCGCGCCGGAGCTGACAGCGGCTAGAGTGCGAGGCGTCGCGTAGCTCGGAGTATCAGACTGGGCATTAGCCAGCTCCCTTCCTCTCGGGAAGGGAGCTTTTTTATTTCCGTCGCAAATCCTCCATCCCATCCAATCTTCGCAATCTCACGTACCTCCTGTGAAAGCAGTTAAATTAGAGGAGACTAATCGTGACCAAGAAATTCGCTGTTCTATTACTCTCGTTGTTCGCAATTGCTGCCACGGCTGCCCTGGCAGGCTCCAAGAATCCGATGGTTGGCGGCCAGGAGATGTACCCCACCAAAGACATCATCGACAATGCCGTGAATTCGGCGGACCACACCACGCTGGTGGCCGCGGTGAAGGCTGCCGGGTTGGTCGACACACTAAAAGGCCCTGGACCGTTCACCGTCTTTGCTCCCACCAATGAGGCCTTTGCAAAACTTCCGGCGGGCACCGTCGATACGCTACTGAAGCCCGAGAACAAGAATACGCTGACCAAAGTTTTGACCTACCACGTTGTTTCCGGCAGGATCAGCGCTTCCGAACTAAAGAAGCAAATCAAGGCTGGGAACGGCCAAGCTACCCTCAGGACGGTAAGCGGCGGCGCCCTCACCGCCATGATGCAAGGCAGCGATGTGGTTCTGAAGGACGAAAAGGGTGATGTTTCGACCGTAACCATTCCCAACGTCTTTCAATCGAATGGTGTGATTCATGTGGTTGACACTGTGCTTCTGCCTCAATAATGCAAGCGTTCCATTCCGTAGCAGGTCGCGGGCGCTTCCTGATCGGAGCGCTCGTTTGTTTTTGACCATGACAGCAAATCCCAACGGATCGCCGATGACAAGTAAAAAGATCTCCATATAGGGCTGGCGGGTGACTGGATCAGGCCGTAAAATTGTGCTTTGCATCAAAGCAGAAGACCTAAGGAGCATCCATGCATTTTGCGCTGTTGGCATTTTATGGCGGTCCCGATCAGGTCATGACCGTCACCTCTGGGCTGGCCAGCCTGCTTGGACTGCTGCTGATCTTCTGGAACAAACTGGTCGCGGCATTTTTCAAGGTAGTCAAGATATTCCGACCCATTGATGCGCCACCCGCCGCCACCGAGGCTTCCAAGAATCCTCCGAACCAAACTCCGTAGTCCCAGGTCGTTTCTTTGCGCAAGAAAGTTATCGTGATCGGTTTAGATGGCCTGGAGCCCAGTATTGTGGAGCCCATGCTGGGTCGCGGGGAACTGCCGAATCTGGCCAAGATTCGAGCGTCAGGTTTTTATTCGCGCCTGCGCACGACCTATCCGGCGCAAACCCCCGTAGCTTGGTCATCGTTCGCCACGGGAACTAATCCCGGGGGCCACGGAATCTTCGATTTCATCTGCCGCAATCCTGAAACCTACCAACCGGACGTTGCCCTAAGCCGCTTCGAGCGGCCTAAGAACATGCTGGCGCAACCCCGCGTAGTGAACCGGCGCAGAGGCGTACCGTTGTGGCAGACGCTCTCGCAGGCTGGTGTCCCCAGCACGATTCTGCGTTGCCCCTGCACCTTCCCGCCGGAAGCTGTTCAGGGCAGGATGCTGGCCGGTGTCGGAGTCCCAGACCTGCGCGGCAGCCAAAGCAAGGGGACGTTCTACACCCAAGATCGTACGGTAATGGCGGAGGAAAGTGAGCAACTGATCCAGTTGGACTCAGGCCTCGATCTGACAACACGCGTGCTGGGTCCGCGCAACACCAGGCAATCGCCGCCCAGCGACACCTCTTGTGAAATCAGAGTGCAGGTGGACAAGGGCTCGCCGAAACTCGTGCTTCACACTGGCGGCGCACCCTCAAGGATCGAGATTGCCGAAAAAGGCTGGAGCGACTGGGTGCGCTTCCAATTCAAATTTTCCATGCTGCAATCGGTCAGCGGGATTGCCCGATTTTACGTAAAGCAACTGGAGCCGCAGCTTGAGTTTTACGCTTCAGCGGTTAATTTCGATCCTGCCGCACCGATGTTTCCAGTTTCGTCGCCCGGCGATTATGCAAAGGAGTTGGCGGAAAAAATTGGGTTATTTTCCACTCTGGGCATGGCGGAGGACCACAACGGTTTAAACAACGGCCGTTTGGATGAGGCCGCCTATCTGCAGCAGTGTGATCTAGTCCTGCGCGAGCGCGAGCGAATGATGCGATTTGAACTTGGCCGGTTCAGCGAGGGCTTGTTCTTCATGCTCTTCGATACACCAGACCGGGTGCAGCACATGCTGTGGCGTTTTCGCGACCGCGAACATCCCTGCTTTGAACCGGACTCGGCTCCTGAATTCGCAACTCGCATTGAAGAACATTATCGTCAATGCGACGCGTTATTGGCTCCCGTGCTCGAAAAAGTGGACGAGCATACTCTGCTCATGGTGCTGTCTGATCACGGCTTCGGCACTTTCCGCCGCGCCTTCGACACCAATACCTGGCTTTGGCAAAACGGTCTCCTTGCCTTGAAAGACAACCACAAACCGGAGAAAGACCTGGGTGAAGGCTTCGCGCAGGTCGACTGGTCGAAGACTTACGCCTACGCTCTTGGCCTAGGTGGGATTTATCTGAACTTCAAAGGGCGCGAGGGTGCCGGAATCCTGGACGAGGGCACAGAGGCTCAGCGGGTGCGCCGGGCGATTCAGAGCGGCCTGGCGGAGTTTCCCGATCCGGGAACCCAAAGAGCCGCTATTCGCGGTGTGTCACAACGGGAAGAGTTATACTCGGGTGCATTCGTGGAAAATTCTCCGGATTTGCTAATCAACTTTTATCCCGGATTCCGTGTCTCCTGGCGAACAGCCGTAGGAGGATTCGCGCAGTCGCTACTCGAAGATAACAAGCGCCGCTGGAGCGGTGATCACATCATCGATCCGGAAGCTGTGCCTGGAATCCTCCTTATGAATCGTGCAGCACGGCACAATCACACACAAATCATTGACCTGGCGCCCACGATCCTGAAGTATTTGGGCGTGCGGGCACCGCAATCGATGGAAGGCAGTCCCCTTACTTTGAGCGCTCAATCTAACTCATGAAAATCTGTGTGCTCGGACTTGACTGCGCAGCGCCGGAAATCATATTCGGCGACGAACGGCTGGTGAATATTCGTCGCCTGATGGATCTAGGTGTGTACGGGCGGCTGCAAAGCGTGATTCCACCTATCACCGTTCCTGCCTGGATGTGTATGAGCACCAGCCAAGACCCAGGTTCGCTCGGCGTCTATGGATTCCGCAATCGTTCCGACCACTCTTACGACAAGTTGGGATTTGCAAATTCCAGCTCCATCAAGGCGCTAGCCATCTGGGACCATCTGGCGCGCGAAGGGAAGAAATCGATTGTGGTCGGAGTGCCGCCCAATTACCCGCCGCGTCGCGTCAATGGCATCAGCATCGGCTGCTTTCTTACGCCAGATACCGTCAAGAACGATTTCACTTATCCGGCAACTCTGAAGGCCAAGCTCACTGAATTAGTAGGCGAGTATCCCGTGGATGTGAAGAACTTCCGCACGGATCGAAAAGATTGGCTTAAGGAAGAAATCTCCGCCATGAGCCGTAAGCAGTGGCAAGTGGTGCGCTGGCTGCTTGCGGAGCAGGAGTGGGACTACTTTCATTTTGTCGACATCGGTCTCGACCGCATGCATCACGGCTTCTGGAATTACTTCGACACTAAGCACGTTCAGTTTGAGCCCGGCAATCCTTACCAGAATGCGATTCCCGAGTACTACTTATGGCTGGATGAGCAGATTGGCGCCGTGCTCGAATTGCTGGACAGCGAAACCATCGTGCTGCTGGTCTCAGATCACGGCGCGCAACGTCTCGACGGAGGCTTCGCCGTCAACGAATGGCTGATTCGCGAGGGACTGCTGGTTCTGAATGAATATCCTAAGACGCTCACGCCCTTCGACAAGCTCAACGTGAACTGGAGCAAGACTCGAGTGTGGAGCGAAGGCGGATACTACGCCCGCGTCTTCTTCAACGTTCAGGGACGCGAGCCCCAGGGCGTGATTCCCGCGGCCGAGTACGAATCTTTCCAGAACGAAATGAAAGCTCGTCTGGAAGCGCTCCCGGATGACAAAGGTCAGCCGCTGAATTCTCTGGTCTTCAAGCCGAAAGAAATTTACCGCAGCGTGCGTAACGTGGCTCCAGATTTGATCGTCCACTTCGGCGGTCTCTACTGGCGTTCTATCGGGACGGTCGGCCATTCGAAAATCCACGTTCAAGAAAATGATACCGGTCCCGATGGCTGCAACCATGCGCAGTACGGCATGTTTATCTTGAACGCTCCCAATTGCCCGCTAAGCGGTGAGTACGAAGGTGCCCGCCTGCTTGATATCGCTCCCACATTAATGGATCTCGCGGGACACGAAATTCCGGAAAGCATGCAGGGCCGGTCGCTTGTGGCAGGAATGGAAAAGAAGAGTGCAGGCGGCGACTCAAACCATGCCGAGTCGGAAAAAGCCATCCACGACAGGCTAGCCGGACTCGGGTACGTCTAGCTCGCTGTAGCTCGTTCCTAGCTCCACCACTAAAACATTCTCCCCGACAGTTTGGTTTTCTTACATTCCTCCAATCGTTTTCGTTCACGTCGTTCCACCTTGGATCGTGTTATCGGCTGCTGGAGGTGCTGTCCTGGATTGGCATACCTTGAATTAATGATCCACAAATGGTCCCGGACTCCCGCAGGTGTACGGGCAGGTATAAGTAGTCGTTGTCTCCGCGTTGTCGATGGCCGAGATGTCCGCGCCCATGGACTTGCCGTCCGACGCTTGCTGCGAATTACCAGCAAAAAACAAACTATCCGAACGTAGAGCAAAGTTGTGGTAATCGTTGAGCGTCAACGGCATCGGTCCGGATGGTAGACTCATGGCCCCAATGAATCCCACACAGGCCGAGGTCGAGGTCGCCCCGGTGCAGTAATCCGTAGCCGGAAAATACATGCTTAGGGGCGGATTGCAACCGGTTGGAGTGGTACAGGGGCCAGCCGCGAAAGCCGTGTTGTTGCCGTATTCGGTGTAGTTGGAAGCAGTGCGCGTCGGCCAGACATTGTGGTCTGCGGTTAGACTCGTAATGTCATAGTCGAAGGTTTCTGTACTTGTGCCTTCAGTCCTTGAGCTGTTAAACCAGCCACCGCTGAGGGTGATGTTGTCCCGGACTAGGCCGTTGATTTGGTAATGCGGCCCGTTTCCTGCCGGGGTATTGGTCGAGCTAAAAGCATGAACTGATTCCTGGATCGCTGTGTTGTGCGTGTATAGGGTGTTGCGGCCTCCGCCCTGACCGATCGAGAGAAAGCAATTGCCGCTCGCATCTACCGCATTGGGAGTCGCAACCCACGGATAAGTCACGGTCAGACTGTTGGGGTTCGTTCCTGCCACCGCGAAGGGGCCAACTCCAGAAGGCCAGGTATTACCGCTGAAATTTGCCGTGGGGACGTTGAACGCCGTCACCGCCGTGCATCCCCACACCGCCACCGGATCACCCGGCAGGATGTCGAGAACTTGAAAACCGACACCAGGAGGACCCAATGGACAGTCGCCATTGTCCACTGAGCAGGTAGCCACAAACGTGGCTTGTGTCCCCGCCGCATTTTCCGTAATCGTTCCCTGCCAGCGGAAATCGCTGGAAGTCATGGAAACGCCAAGCGAGGTCGCTGTCGTGCATCCTGGATTATTGCTGTTGACGTTGTAAAAGAGATTGTCGTGGAACCAGAGGTTGCGCTGGGATTGCGTAATGCCATTCCCCGCGCTAGACCCCGAGCCGCCACGAGAGGTTTCAAAGTTATGGCAGCTATTGCGAGCGATGTTGTAAGCAATCGTGACATCGTTGATCGTCGCCTGATAGTTGCTTCCCACGGACCCGGAATTATTTCGCACATCCACGTCGAACGTCGGTCCCGACTGCCCACCCCCATTGTCGGAATTCTCGAAAATGTTACCGACTTTAATGACCCGCTCTCCTTCTTTCATCTCGTCTGTGTTCTTGCGGTCGATATTCTGTCCACCCCAGTGCGCGTTCGTGGCGGGAACTTTCAGTAGGCCGATCCAGTCATAGGGAAAAGTAAAGCGATTCCGGCGCATCTCTACATCCTGAAACGGCACCAGTCCAGGGATAGATGGCCCTGACCCGCCTGCGAAACCGCCAGAGAATGACCCAATCGACTGACCTTCCAGCCAGTTATGATTAAACTTGAATTGCGTGCCAAAGCCTGTCCCTATGGTGTGGCCTTCTCCCCCTGGCCTTAGATTCTGGCTGGCCTGCGAGTCAACCAGCGAACAGTACACACAGTTCATGGCAAAAGAATCAGTAGTGGAGTTAAGCCCATTGACCAAACCGCTGGCTCCTGTTCCTGCCCAGTCGCCATGCGACCAGATTTTGCGAAAGTGAATATGAGTGGCAAGCTGGGAAAGACTCGTCTCCGTTCCTGTCCGTCCGAGGTTGACGGTGCTGTTATTTCCCGTGTTGCCTACCGTCATGCGTGCTTCCATGTCCTCAATCAGCCAGTGATCTGGCCCGATGGTTGTGCTGGTGCAAGCGGGGGGGTGCTGCCCGACCCCAGCGGACTACAGCCTTGGAAAGCGGAGCAGTTCGCGCCCGAGCACTCTGCCGTCCACATATTGGCTACGTCGTTGTAAGCGGAGGTGTTGGTGGCGACTCCATTTGCCAGCGTGAAAGCTCCCGGAGCGATGGTGGTGATATTGCCCGCCGAAGCGGTTCCAAAGACCGTTCCCGCTCCTAGTCCCGCCGTGGTTGTGTATTGGAAGCTGCTCGAATTGGATGCCGTGACTACGAAGGTTCCGTTGTAGCCCGTCGGGGCGACGTTCACCACCGTGACCACGGCGTTGACCCCTGGATTGAGCGTTGAGGTGATCGTCGCGGTAGTGCTGGCTTCGCTGGCCGCCGTGATCGGAGCGCTTAATACTCCATTCTGGAAATACATGTTAGCGCCCGTGCAGTCGGCATTGTCCAGACCGGGATCGGTCGCACTCGCTAAGTTGTCCTGAATGCCGTGCGAGCACACCGTCCGTCCGTTGGGCAGGCTGGAATCCTGCGTCGAGCGAATGATGAGAAACGACGACGCCAAGGAATTGCTGGTCTGGGGCAAAACGATGCCTTGCGCGGTCTGATAAACATTGGGCGGAACGTTCATCCGGATGCCCGTGCCTGCCCCTCCGCCTTTCGTGGTGCGGCAGTTTTCGATGTCGGTGATGGCTTGCTGCAGAGCCGTGCCGAGAACGGTGACGCTCGGGGAACCAGTCCAGTAGGGCAGATTAAAGGTGCAGCCAGTTGGTGGCCCCGTCACCCAAGTATTGGGCAGGGTCAGTTCAAAGCTGAAGGCGGAATCTCCCTCACCGTCATTGACCCAGATCTGCGGCAGAGCAGGAGCGTTAGCGCTGGAGCAGAGATAGAGCGGCGGCCCGCAAATCGTACTGGCGCTGCCCCAAGCGCCGCCGCTACTTGTTGATCCGCCTGTGTAGACAGACTGCCCCCAGGCGGCGGCCGCCGCGAGAACCATCAGCCACATTGGTTTCATAGTGAAAGAAAAAAGAAGAGTGGTACAACTCTGGGACTGAGAATCAGAATCGAGGAACTGAGAACAAAAAAATTAAGACGCACCTTAGCGGCGCGCCTTACAACTCTTTAACTCAGCCTATATTTCCAAGATAGCAGATCGGACAGAGAAAATGGGACATGGATTCCCCCAATTTATTTCTCTTGTCTTGAGTGACTTACAGAAATTTCGAGATTTTCCGCTCTTGACAAGCTTGCCGACTGTGGCACTACGAGCGCAATTGGGACAGCAACGCCTTCACGTCTCCAGCGCTCGAGTAGTTAGGATTGATCTTCAGCACTCGTTCCAGATGTCGCCGGGCGAGCTCGGGCTGGTCATTTTTTCCGTAAGCCAGCCCCAGATGATAATGGAACGTCGGGTTCTCCGGAGACTTGTTCTTCTCCGCGAGCTTCAAAGCTTCCTCGAACAGATCGATAGCCGGTTTGTAAGCGCCTTTTTGATAGAAAACCCAGCCTAGGGTGTCCGCCGCATTGGGTGAATCAGGCATCCCGCGCCGAGCGGTCTGCGCCAGGGATAGCGCCACATCGACATTGCCGCGAGTCTGCAGAATTACGTACGCGAGGTTATTCGAGGCCACTGGATTGTCGGGCTTGAGGTTCAGCGCCTTCTGATAGGCGTCTTTGGCGTGTTCCCAATCCTGCTTTGATTCGTACATTTCTCCCAGCAGAATGTACAAGCTGCCTTCGCGCGGATTGTCCCTGATCGAGTTCTGATACGTGGTAATGGCTTCGTCGGTCGAGCCTCTTGCCACTTGCACCTGGCCCAGCTTGAGCAGAGCGTCGGCATTGTTTTTGTCCAATTCGCAGGACTTCTTCAACGCCGTCTCGGCACCAGTCAGATCTTTCTTTTGATTGAAGAGGATGGTGCCGAGAAGATCATAAAAAGCGCTGCTGTTTGGAACCTTGGCGATCTGGGCGTTGGCCGCGGTGATTGCGCGGTCCGCCTGCTTCTGCGACAGATAGGTATTCATCAGCCCAGCCAAAGCATCTGCGGACGTTGGATCGTGCTCAAGGCCCTGCTGGTAGGCGTTCTCGGCCTCGCCGTATTGTCTTTGCGCCAGCCGAAGATTACCCATCTGGATGTAGCCCATCGGGCTTTGCGGTGCTACTTCGATGCTCTTGCGAACGTCTTGCTCGGCTCTGTCGAACTGTCCCCGGTTGATATAAGAAACCGCGCGCAAGGCGAAACCATCAGCCGAGCCAGGCTGTAGCTTGATGATCTGTCGGGCAGCCTCTTCCAAACCGGCCATGTCGTTGCGGCGCAGAGTAACGGCCGCTAGAGCGCGCTGGGCCTCAACCAGGTTGGGGCTTAAACGCGCAGCATCGCGCCATTCGCCCTCCGCCCGCGCCAGATTCCCCAACTGATCGAATGCGATCCCCAGGTGGTAGTGGGCCACACCGTTGTCAGGGTCGTTCCTGATCGCGGTTTCCAAAGTTACAATAGCGTCATTCGGATGGCCTTCCCGGATCTGAATCTGACCGCGATAAATCAAAGCTTCGACATCATTGGAGTTGGCCTTCAACAGTTCATCATTCAGCTTGCGGGCTTCGTCCAGACGGTTCTTGAGAATGAGAAGCTGAACGTAGTTCCTTTTCGCCACCGTATCTTTGGGGTGATCCCGGTAAATTGAGCTGTATTCGGTCGTAGCTCGGTCCAGATCACCGGTTGCGAAGTAGAAGTCTCCCAGCATGCGATAGCCGCCCGGATTGTCCGCGAGATCGCGCTTAACTTGCTTTAGAAAATCCTCGGCTTCTGTCTTTTTACCCTCGGCCATATAGAGCCAGACCAGTGCCGCCCGAGGATCGGGGTTCTTGGGATTGATCTGTATGGCGCGACGATACTGCTCTTCCGCTTCCGCAAACCGGCTATGGGATTGGTAATAGGCGCCTAGCGTCAGCTGCGCGTTCATGGCCTTGGGATTCAACTGCACCGCCTTCTTGAAGTTAGCCTCAGCGGCGTTGAACTGATCGATCTTCATCTGCAAAAGCGCCAAGTTAAGATAGACCTCCCAGCGATCGGGGCCCAGGCTGACCGCTTTCTGCATTTCCTGGATCGCACCGATAAAGTTCGACGGAGTCTGGGCTGCCATCAGATTTGCAACCGTCTCGTGGACCTGCGGATTATTGGGTTGCTTGGCTAGCAGCAGATCAGTATTTTCCTTAGCCTGTTTAAGCAGGTCAGCGCGTTCCTGAGCTTGTTTGATTGCGCTTCCTGCGATCAACAGATTGGCCAGGTCAATGCGCGCCTCATAATTTTCGGGCTGTAGTTCGACGGTTCGGTTCAGTTCCAGATACGCTCGAGTCCCGTCCTGCAGATTGAGGTAAGTTCGGGCAAGCTGATAGTGCGCCTCGGGGAAGGGGCGCGAATCCACCTGCAGAGCATTTCTGAACTGAATTTCGGCTTCGCGATACTTACCCTTGTCGAAGTAGCGCTGGCCACTTTCGAAGTATTTTTGCCGGCGAACATTAGGATCGCGGGAGCAGCCGATGAACATGGCCGCGGTCAACATCAGAGCAAGAGTCAAACGCGAGAAAGAAGAAAACTTCATGAACCATCTCCCAATGCTGGCGCGGTCCGCCCAAAGCGGCGGCTATCTGAAAGGGTAGCCGCAACCACGCCGCCATAAAAAGTTACCGTCGTTACTTCCGTGAACCTCTGGCCAGTCTGGCCGGTTTCCGAATCACCGCGGAGGTTCCTGAAGGAGTGGCGCCATATTAGAATCCCAGATTGACAATTCATCGCGGAACGTAGTCATTAAGGAGTGGAACCACGTTGCCGGCGAAGGTGAGCAAGCGCTGTTGCGCGTCGTCCGTACTCTCACCTCCGGTGATTGCGGTGGTCATCCGCACCAGGGACCCATCGCTGCGATTCATTCGGATAGCGTCGGCGACCAGATAAAACTTCGCCCAGTACTCGCTGGCGACGACGCGGTCGTGCGCCAGATACCAATACAGCACCAGCTGGCGGTCGCCTCCCTTTGCGATCACATAGCGGTTGGCGGGGAAAGGAGCACGTCCCGGTAGACTCAGAGTTATTCGGTTCGACACAACCGGCAACCAGCCTGCGCCAGGTAGACAATGTTTAGGCGAATGGATGGTGTCCCCGGCACGCTGGCTGGGGAAATAGGCCAGAAATAAGTCGACATCGGGCTGTATCCGGGCCCCATTCTCATACAGGCGCAGGAGAAAGTCACCAGGACCCAAGACTGCTAAAGCATCCTGAGGAATGGGGACGTCCGCTCCCAACCAATCTCCTAGCTTAGGAGGAAACGCGGTCAGGGGCTGGCGAGGAGCGATGATTTCACGACTGCTCCGGACGTGCAATAAGCCGCCGGTGACGGCCAGCAAAACCGCTGCAAGAACGAATCGCAGATGGGGCCTCATGTCTGGGCCTCCGAGTCGCGCTCGAAAAGTCCCAGCAGTTCGTGCAGGAGGTAGAGCATTACCAGCGAGACCACGAAAATAAGCCACCCAGAGAAGAGGTGAAAGAAGCCCTCACCCTTACTGGGATCCCAGTACTGCACCAGCAATCCAGTCCCCACAATGCGCAGGCTGTTGGCGGCCACCGCAATCGGTACGGACGCCAAGGCCAGCACGATGCGGATCCACAGACGCGTTTCCATGAAGAACCCGTAGATGATCGCTAGAGTCGTCAGTGAAAGCAGCGAACGGATGCCGCTGCAAGCCTCCGCCACTTCCAACGCCATTGCTGGCAGAATGATGACGTTGCCCTCGCGCAGCGCCGGAACTCCAAACAGAGGCAGCACCCCAGCCGACACCTTCGATGCCAGCACCTGTAAGGGAAAAGTAATTTGGTTCAGCATCAGGGCTGGAATCGGAATCATCAGGATAAGAAAGGCCCAGGGGAAAAGCGCTTCGCGTAAATAGCTCCATCCCAGAAAATAGACCACCAAGCCGGCGATTAGCAGAAGCAAAGAGACACGCGATAGAAAGAGTTCGGCCCCCATTACCCCCAGTATCAGCATGCCCAGCGACAATATTATGATGAGCAGCCCCCAACTGGAAGGTTTCCGCGGCAAGCTGATCAGCCGTGACCGTTCCTGCCAGAGTACGAACAGGGAGAAAGCCGGAACGAAAAATCCGTGGGAAAAGTTAGGATCACCCCACCATTGTTTGCCCAGTTGCCAGAGAATCGAAAAATAAAGCCAGCCAATCAGTGCCGCCAGAATTGCTGTCTGCCACCACTGGGACTTCGAGGGAAATGCTGGAATTTGTGGCGGTGCCGCCGCGGTTTGTACGATTTGTCCCACGTTAAAAATGCTTAGGGGATAGAAAGAGCATAAGCGAACTTTCCTTGCCGTGCAATCAAGATGCACCGACGCAAGTCACCACGCGCCAGACATCAGTCCTTAGGGTTTCCCTCGTTAGGCCTGTTGACCAACGTCAGCCCGACCGTGCCTGCCGCAGTGGCCAAAACAGTTTGGAGCGGCTCAGCAATCGCTACTGTCAGCAATTAGTTACAGAGGTTACTGCGGTACGCGTGGAGGCCCGTGCACTGTCCGATGCCACACAATGTGAAAAGAGTTTCCCTTTTATGCCGTTTAGGTTAGGTTAACAAGGGTAGAGAAGCGCGGATGTTCTTCCTTGATTTCAGCCTAAGTTATTGAAAATAAAAACTGATGTCTCCAGTCTCGTGCTGTCTCCCAAAAGTAGGCGATGGCACTATCCGTGCTTCTGGGGAGTCACCAGTTTATTGTCGGCGTAGATTCGCCTCCCGGAGCGCCAAACATGGAAGCCCAGATCTCTGAGAAAGGTAAGTCGCTGGAACAACCCCCCAATCCAGTCCCGGGTGAAGGCAAGTTCCTTGAGGGAATGAGTCCTAGTATGCGGGCCGTTGAGGCCGTCATGGTGGAGTTAGCCCAAAGCAAGGTTCCGGTTCTTCTGCTGGCAGAGGCGGGCGCCGGAAAGCGCACCATCGCCAGGCGGATCCATGAGAGATCGGGCTGCAAGGCGGAGGAATTCCGCATCATAGGATGCGCCGGCCTAGTGCCGGAGCGCCTCGGAAGTTCGAACGGCAAAGCCTTGTTCATCCACGGCACGGTGTTCCTGGAGGAGATCGGGGATCTAAGTTCGGCCTGCCAGCTGAAGCTGTTGGATCTGCTGCCCCAGGTGGAGGGCAACGGGAAACATCCCGTCCACACTCGGCTGATCTGCGGCAGCGCACGCGACCTGGAAGCCGAAGTGCGATCCGGAAGATTTCGAGAGGATTTATATTATCGTATTAACGGAGTCTGCCTGCGCTTACCCCCCCTGCGCCAGCGCCGCGAGGACATTCCTTTGCTGGTGAACTTTTTTCTGACTAAGTACGCCCAGGATTTTCGTCGTCCCATGCCGGTGTTGAGCGCCCAGACCCAACAGCTTTTCCATGACTACGCCTGGCCGGGTAACATCCGGGAACTGGAAGATGCCGCCAAGGCGATCGTGGCGCTGGGAGATGAGTCCGTGGCGATGGGCGGACTGCGGGCCATGTTGACGAAAGCGGGCTACTCCAGCAGTGGAGAACAGGTTTCTTTGAAGCAAGCAGCGCGAGCGGCTTCGCGCGAAGCGGAGAAGGAATTGATTCTAAGAGTCCTGACCAGGACGCGCTGGAACCGCCGCCGGGCCGCGCTCGAACTGCAGATCAGTTACAAGGCCCTGCTCTATAAGCTGAAACAAATCGGCTACGGTGAATATGAAACGTCGTAGCGATCAGGAGAGGCGATGAAGTGGAAGCTAGCAGTCACGATGACGTTGTTGCTCGGTCTGTCGGCCGCGGCGGCTGTGGCGCAGGAGGGCGCCAAAGCAGGCGCAAAAGCCAAAGAAACAGACAATTCGGCCGCAGTGGCTCCCGATCCGTCAGTTGCAGCGGCCACCTACATCATCGGGGCTGACGATACTCTGCACATCGACGTCTGGAAAGAGCCGGACTTGACGGCCACGCTTCCAGTCCGGTCGGATGGCATGATTTCGCTGCCACTATTAAACGACGTGCAGGCTGCAGGACTCACCCCAATGCAACTGGCAGCCTCGCTCACTAACAAGCTCAAGAAATACCTGGCTGACCCACGGGTCACCGTCGTGGTCACCCAGATGAACAGTCAGCGTTATTACGTTACGGGTGAAGTTCTACACACCGGAGCCCAGCCGTTGCTGCCCAATATGACGGTGCTGCAAGCCTTGGCTAACGCGGGTTTCACGCAATTCGCCAACACCAAAGGAATTTACGTGTTACGCGTTCAGAATGGCAAGCAACAGAAAATTCCAGTCAACTACAAGCAATTGGTGAAAGGTGATGCTATGGGACAGAACATCCTCCTAAAACCGGGAGATACCATCGTTGTCCCCTGAGGAAAGAGCGATGAAAAAACAGCAGTCCATCTCGGTGGTGTTGTTTCTGGGGCTGACGCTGGGAGTGGGCCGGGCGCAAGATAACAGCGGACAACAGCCCGCCGGCAATGATACCCAGACCCGGACCGAGCCGGCGCCCGCTATTGGACCAGGTACCGGGACGATCAACTCGGACGAGAATCCGCCGATTTCCGGATTAGACCAGCCCTCACTCGAGCCCAGGGCGGCAGCCCGCAGTTTCCTGTTGCCGGGCGCCGTAGTCAGTCAGTCGCTGGACTCCAATGTCGGTGGCTCGACGAGCAACAGCGCCATCCATGGAGTAACCCGTGCCTTCGGTACCTTAACCCTGGAGCGCCTCTGGAGCAAGTACGCCACCGCCCTGGACTACGTCGGCGGTGGTGGGTTTTACAGCGGTGGGGATCGCAAGAACACGCTCATTCAAGAGTTGCAAGCCTACCAGCGTATTGCCTGGCGCACTGGACAACTCACAATTCGGGATTCGTTCAGCTATCTGCCGGAAGGCACGTTTGGATACGGGACATACGGAGGAGCAGCTGGCGGCTACGAATCGGGGCTGCCCTACGCTGGCCCCGGGAGCGGAATCTCAGGAGGCGGTTTCGGTGCAGGGGGCTTTTTTGGCGCGGGGCAGTTTGGTTCTTTAGGGCAACAGCCGCGCATTACTAATGTTGTGTTGGCAGAGGCCATAGAAGCTCTAAGTCCCCGTTCCTCGGTTACTGTCGCCGGTGCCTACAGTCTGAACCGTTTCACCGACAATACCGCATCTCTGATCAATAATCGTCAGACCTCGGCACAAGCTGGCTACAACTACCAGTTGGGCCGGCACGACCAAGTGGGGCTGCTGTATGGATTCCAGTATTTTCAGTATCCGGAACTGAGCGTCGGCGACTTTACCACACACATTGTGCACCTACTTTACGGCCATCGCATCTCGGGCCGGATGGACTCTTTGCTTGGGGTCGGTCCACAACTCGTCATCCGCAACAGTTCGGTGTTCGGTAATTCTCGAACCTTGTCAATTAGTGGTCGGGGGTCTCTACGCTATCGCTTGCGAAGAGGAGAAGCGATCCTCTCTTACAGCCGCTTGACGACCAGCGGGTCTGGTTTCTTCGTGGGGGCCAGTAGCGATGTTGCGAGAGTCTCTCTCGCCCAGCCCATAAGCCGGCAGTGGGATGCGGTCGCCGATGTTGGTTATACGCACAACCGTCGAATCCTACCCGGGGGAGGAGTTACCACGGCGAATTCGTACGGCTACGTGTACGCCGGCGGCGCGGCCCATCGCAGGTTGGGACGGTATTTCGTTTTATTCTTCAGCTATCAGTTCAACGATCTTGCATTTGACAGCTCGTTTTGCGGCACAACTGGTCCGTGCAACCGCACGTCGCAGCGGCATGTGGCGACGGTGGGTCTGGATTGGCATCCACACCCGATCCGGCTTGACTAATTTTAAGGCCATCCCACGATGGCCGGAACGGAAAATTGGCATGATTCAAAATCGCGAACTATCCATGGACGATTATCTGGCGATGTTACGCCGGCGCTTAAAGGTGCTGCTGACGCCCGCTTTGGTGGCCCCATTGGTGGGATTTCTGGTGTCGTTCGGGTTTTCGCCCAAGTACACCTCGCAGGCCACCATCCTGGTCGAAGGGCAGAAAGTTCCGGAAGGATATGTGGCGCCGGTAGTGACCGAAGATCTTACCCAGCGAATCGCCACCATGGAACAGCGGGTTTTGACCCGCGGTAAGCTGCAGCCGATGATTGAGCGCCTGGGTCTGGCAAAAGGCGGCAGGGGCGTGGACGACGTGGTGGACTCGATCCGAAACAATATCGACATCCAGCCGGTGGAGTCCGTCGTTACAACCGGCTCGACATCCTCCACCACCAAGAAAAAACCGCCACAGCAGCACACCGACGTTCCCGGATTTTATGTGAATTTCACGGCAAACAACCCGCGCGAAGCACAGGAAATTTGCGCTGAACTCACGTCCATGTTGCTAAACGAAAATGTTCAGGCTCGAACCGCCGTGGCAGAGAACACCACCCAGTTCCTGGCTCGGCAGCTTGAGCAAGCCAAGCACGAGCTGGACGACCAGGACAGTAAGTTGGCCGTCTTCAAGAAGCAATACGTGGGCCAATTACCCGGTGACGAAGACAGCAACCTAAAGATCCTGATGGGACTAAATTCACAATTGGAGGCGAACACCCAGACCATGAACCGGGCGCAGCAGGACAAGGCCTATACCGAATCCCTGCTGGCTCAGCAATTGGCCACCTGGAAATCCTCAGACAGTGCAGCCAATCCCCAAACTCTGCTGCAGCAGTTGGCCGCTTTGCAGAGTCAGTTGATCACTCTGCAAGCCCGTTACACCGACGACCATCCCGATGTGGTGAAGACAAAAAACGATATCGCGGAAATCAAGCGCAAGTTGAAGCAGATCGACTCGGGAACGGATGCGAGTCAGGATACCGCTGTTGACAAGACAAAAGGCGCAGAACCGCCGGAGATTCAGAAACTGCGTCTGTTGATTCACCAATACGATGAAGCCATTGCCCAGGCCTCCCGCGACCAGAGGCGTTTGCAGGGTCAGATCCAGGCATACCAGGGACGCGTGGCGCTGAGCCCGGGAGTAGAAGAGCAATACAAAGCCTTGACTCGGGACTATGAGACCGCCCAGAAGTTCTACAACGAACTGTTGGCTAAGAGGAGCGAGTCAGCGATGCAGACCAATATGGAACAGGAACAGCGGGGCGAGTTGATGAGGCTGCTGAATCCCGCTAGCCTTCCCGACGCGCCCAGTTTTCCGCTGCGGTGGATGTTCGCCGCCGGAGGTCTGGGAGGTGGACTGGTCTTAGCTCTGGGCCTGGCCATGTGGCTGGAATTGCGCGACAAGTCCATCCGCGATGAACAAGATGTAATGGTGGCACTGGAACTTCCCATGCTCGTGTCAATGCCTTGGATCGGTTCCGATGGCAAGGCCCGGAGCAGCGATGGCAGGGTGTATGGCCGCTCCAAGCCGCCAGCCGACGAGGAGAAACAGACGGTCGAGGTTTAACGGTCAATGTACAAGGAATTTTTTGGACTTCGAGCCAATCCGTTCAACGTGAATCCGGACCCGCGTTACCTGTTTCTGACGCGGCACACGGAGGAGGCGCTGGCCTGCCTGACCTACGGCATCCAGAGCCGCAAGGGTTTTGTGCTGCTGACGGGGGAAGTGGGAACCGGCAAGACCACCCTCATTAATAAGCTGCTGGAGTGGTTGCGTCTGCAGCAGGTAGCGACCGCATTTATTTTCAACTCAAAGATGAACGTGCCCCAGTTTTTGGATTACATGATGGCGGATTTCGGAATTCCATCCGATTCTCGGTCCAAAAGCCAGGTCCTGATGAAGCTGTACAACTGGTTGCTGGACCGTTACCGGGCGGGCGAAACCGCAGTGCTGATTGTGGACGAAGCACAGAATCTTTCCGACGAAGTATTGGAAGAGATTCGCATGATGACGAACCTGGAGACCTTCACCGAGAAGCTGCTGCAGATTGTGCTGGTGGGCCAACCCGAACTGGAACAGAGACTGAAGCAGCCGCACCTGCGGCAGTTGCGTCAGAGACTGACACTGCGCGCCAAGACGCATCCGCTTTCGCTGGAAGAGACAAAAGCCTATGTCGCACAGCGGTTGCGCATCGCTGGAGCTAACGGGCAGCAAATATTCGATGCCGAGTCTTTGCTTGCTATTCATCGCTACTCCAACGGCATTCCCCGGGTGGTGAATCTGATCTGTGAGCACTGTTTGGTCAGTGCTTTCGTGGACCAGCACAAACTAGTAACCCCGAACTTGGTTGACGCTGTAGCTCGCGACTTCGATTTGGGCGACAACACCACTTCGCAGCTCGTGACCACGCCGCCGAGATCGGCCATGCCGTCAAATTCCGCGGCTGCCGAGAAATTTGATCTGATCGAAGCTTTACGAACTCTGACTACTCTCGCCGACCGCTTGCGCGAGTCGGAACAGGATCTCCCCAAGGAAAGGAAACTATGAGCCGTATTCACGAAGCCTTGAAGAAAGCCGAAGAGCAGAGAGCTGCTTCGCAGGGAGGTCAAGCCGAGGCGGCCCAAGTCGTCGACATTCCTGCCTCCGAGCCGCTGGCGGCGCCGCCACTGGCGCAGGGCTTTCCATTGCCGGCCGCTCCGGCCGCGCCGCCCATGCCGTCGTTTGGTACGGCATTCAACTTCGATACCCTGCTTGCACGCTGCGCCCCGGTGAACTGGTCGCCGGATATGAAGACCATGCTCTTCTTCAACGGGGGGGAGGAGGCGTATGGCACTGAGGAATTCCGCACCCTGCGCTCGCGGCTTTACCAGATGCGCGAGAAGCAGTCGCTGCGGAAGCTACTAGTCACCAGCGCTCTGCCCAAAGAAGGTAAGTCTTTCGTGGCCGCGAACCTGGCGCAAGTGATGGTACGCCAGCATGGCCGGCGGGCTCTGTTGATTGACGCGGATCTTCGGGGCGCCAGGTTGCACCAGGCGCTGGGAACTGCTTCCACGCCGGGACTTTCCGAGTACCTTCTGGGCGAAGTCGACGAATTTGCCGTCCTGCAAAGGGGTCCCATGGAGAACCTGTTCTTCATCCCGAGCGGACGGACAGTGCAGAGCCCTACAGAACTGGTGGCGAACGGGCGTCTGAAATTTCTGCTGAGCCGTTTGGAAGCTTTGTTTGACTGGATCGTCATTGATTCACCGCCCGCAGTTCCGGTCTCGGATGCGGGGTTGTTGGCCAATTATTGCGATGGCGTATTGATGGTGGTGCGTTCAAACGCCACCCCCTTCGACATCGCGCGCAAGGCCAGACAGGAGTTTCGCGCAGACCACATAGTGGGCGTGGTACTGAATGGCATCGCAGCCGGCTCCTCTTACACCCAGTATTACTACAGCGCATATGGACAGCCCAACGGCAAGGGACAAGCCGCGAGGTAGAGCGTGATTCGTCTCTTCAACGTATATTACCCGGTCCGCACTCTGGTCCTATTGGCGGGGGAGGCCCTGGTCATCTGGACTTCGTTCCTGCTGGCGGTGTGGCGCCAATCGGGCGAAGACAGTTATCTCGTGCTCAATTACGAATATGGATACTACAAAATCCTGGCGGTCACCGCGGTTGTGATGTTGCTCTCCCATTGGTTTGATCTGTACGACCCGGCCGGCTTCAACGCCAAATGGGAACAGATTTTCCGCCTGTTGTTAGTCCTCGGGCTGGTGGCCTTGGCCATGGCTGGGGTGGGATCAATCTTTCCCAGAACTCTCCTCTGGAGAGACTCCCCGCATATCGGGTTAATAATCCTCACCTTCGCGCTATTCGGTTGGCGCAGCGCCTATGCCTGGCTGGTGCAGCGCCCCTACCTGCGAGAAAAGGTGTACGTGCTGGGTACCGGAGACCGCGCGCTGCGCTTGGTGCAAGGACTACGCCAGGGTCGGCAAATGGGAATCGAAGTTGTGGGCTGGAGCGGAAACCTGGAAGGCGAATTCACGCGCGAGGCAGTCGCTTCGCACTTGATGGAACAGGTAGTGCAAACTTCTGTGCACCGGGTGATTGTGGCCATGCAAGATCGCCGAGAAGCAATGCCCATGACGGAACTCCTGCAACTCCGATTGCAGGGAGTGCATATTGAAGAGGCCACGTCCTGGCTGGAAAAAATCACGGGGCGGATCGAGGTCGACCAGCTTTATCCCAGTTGGATCATCTTTGCCAAAGGGTTCCGTTTCAGTGGCGCCTTCAGATTCGTGCGGCGGGTATTGAATTTTGGAGTCGCGCTTATTGGGCTCCTACTCACACTCCCGCTTCTACCTTTTATCGTTCTCGCCATCAAGTTGGATTCACCGGGACCGGTGCTCTACAAGCAGAAGCGGGTAGGGCGCGAGGGAGCGCACTTTTACTGCTTCAAGTTTCGCACCATGCGGGCCGACGCCGAGGCGGACACAGGCGCAACCTGGGCGCTCGATGATGATCCGCGGATCACCCGAGTGGGCAGATTCCTACGCCGTTCGCGGCTGGATGAGATTCCGCAATTGTGGTGCGTGTTGAAGGGCGACATGCAATTTGTTGGCCCGCGGCCAGAGCGCCCCGAATTCGTAGAGTGGCTCAGCACGGAGATCCCCTTCTACGGCGTCCGCAACGTGGTGCGCCCGGGCATCACCGGTTGGGCGCAGATCCGCTACAAGTACGGCAACACGCTGGAAGACGCCAAAGAAAAACTCCAGTACGATCTTTTTTATATCAAGAATGCGTCCATCGGCCTCGATCTGTTGATTATGTTCCACACCATCAAGATCGTCTTGCTGGGTCGAGGCGGGCAATGAAGTGGGTCTTCTGGGGAGCGGCCTCTTTGCTTGCCTACACCTACCTGGGTTATGTGGGTTGGTTGTGGGTTAGAGAGCGTCTGCGTCCCCGCCCGGTAGTCCGCGTACCGCAGGAGCCGCACATCTCCATCGTGATGGTGGTGCGGAATGAGGAGCAAGTGCTCGAACGCAAGATGCGGAATCTGCTGGAGCTGGATTATCCCCCAGAACGTTGTCAGATCGTGGTGGTCTCGGACGGTTCCACGGACGACACTAACGCCATTCTGCGCGAGCATGCGCACGATCCGCGATTAAAAGTGGTCATCAACCAGTTGTCGCGCGGGAAGGCGTCCGGATTGAACGACGCGATTGCGCTGGCTTCCGGAGAAGTGGTCGTTTTCACCGACGCACGCCAAAAGATCGAATTGTGCGCAGTACGCCTGCTAATGGAGAGCTTTGCTGACGCGAATATAGGTGCCGTAAGCGGAGAACTGATGTTGGGCGATCCCGAGTCCGGCGAGGCTGCGGAGGGGTTGGGACTGTATTGGCGGATCGAAAAACAGATCCGGACGCTCGAAGCGGCGTCGGGCTCAGTCGTGGGTGTAACTGGTGCGCTCTACGCCGTGCGGCACGCACTGTTGCCCACGCTGCCCGCAGGGACGATTCTGGACGACGTTTATATTCCAATGCACGTGGTGAAGTGGGGCAAGCGTGTTGTATTTGAGAAACGGGCGCGGGTCTGGGACAATCCGGACCTGGGTGTGCAGCGCGAATTCTCCCGCAAAGTGCGCACGTTGAGCGGCAATTACCAACTCCTGCAATTGGCACCCTGGCTTTTGAGTGGCCAGAATCCGATCCGCTTCGAGTTCATAAGCCACAAACTCCTACGGCTGGCCGCGCCCTTTGCGCTGGCGGCAGTTCTCGTGACTTCAGCGCTCCTCAGCGGCTCGACCTACCGAATTGCTCTGATCCTGCAGTTGGCCTTCTACGCGCTGAGCTTGCTGGCAGTGCTGCAACTCGGGCGCGGTCCGCTGGGGCGCGCCGCGAATGCCGCGTCAACCTTTGTAATATTGAATACTGCCGCCATGGTGGCATTTGCCAATTTTGTTGTTGGCCGTAAGGCGGGATGGAGCACTGAGATTGAGCAGCGCGCTGGAGATTGAATTGAGGAGCGAGTCGGGTGGCGACACTGGCAGCAACGATCGATAAGAGGACGGAGGGGGAGAAGAGCAGGCGCTCACTGGCGTATGGCGCCTTGCTGCTTTTCACCTTCTTCTACTACACGCGCCCGGAAGACCTGATTCCAGGTTTGAGTGCCGTTCCGATTGAGAAGATCATTGGAGGGGTCGCACTCGTCGCATTGGCTGTTACGCTTGCGTCAGGCCGGGATAAGAGAAAATTCCCCCTCGAATTTAAGCTGCTCTTACTTCTCTTTGCCCACTTGATCGTGTCGATCCCCTTCGCCTTTTGGCGCACGCAGGCGCTGGTCACGGTCTTCGAGAGATTCTCGAAGGACGTCATCATAGCGTTTCTGGTGACGCTCATAGTAACCAGCTTTGACCAGCTTCGCAGACTGCTTTGGGTGCAGGCGGCGTCGATGGCGGTGACAACCATTGCGTCGATCTTGGTTCACCACACCGACCAGTCCCGGCTAATAGGCGCGCTGGGGGGGATATTTGAAAACCCGAACGACTTGGCCATCAATATGTCGATCAACTGGCCGCTGGTTCTGGCATTCCTCTTGGCCGCGCGGGGGCTGGGGAAGAAGGCAATGTGGAGCATCGGAATCCTCGCCATGCTGGTCGGGGTGGTCCTGACCTACTCGCGCAGCGGTCTCCTGGCGATGGTGATGGCTGTAGGAATTTGTTTCTGGGAGTTTGGCATCAAGGGCAAGCGCTTTCAGCTTGTTGCGGTGGCTTTCATACTCAGCGTTGTGGGGGTAGGGGTGGTGGTGGCAACACCCCACTATCTATCGCGGGTAGAGAGCATCTTCGGGGGAAACGTCGAGGGTTCCGAGGACCGCGGATCCTGGGAAGCCCGGCGCGAATTGCTGGTCGACAGCATCGAGGAAGCGATTCATCATCCGATTACGGGTATCGGCGCGGGCAACTTTGCGGCGGCCACTCTCACCTGGCACGTAGCCCACAACTCATACACGGAGTTTGCGGCAGAAGGCGGATTCCCGGCTCTGATTCTTTTCCTCGCGATTCTTTCCCTGGCTTTCCGCAACATCAAGAAAACCCGTTCTTTGCCTGCCTACCGCGAGAATGCGGAGATCCGGCTGTTCACTGGAGCCTTATGGGCCAGCCTGACGGCGTTTGTGGTGGGGGCTCTCTTTGCCAGCTTCGAATACCATCTTTTTCCGTATTTCATGGTGGCGTATACATCGGTGTTGTATCGCTTGGCCTCAGAGAATAAGCCCCGGGGTGCAGACGAAACGTCGCGGAACCCCACCGCGAGGGGTAATTTGTGGAAGAGCTACTCTGGTGAAGATCTCTATGGAAACGACAAAGCCACGAAACTGGAGTGGACTCGCTGATCAGGTGTTGGCAATCCTGCGGTGCTTGTCATGCCAGGGCAGGCTTCGCCAAGAGGAAACCGGCCTGAAGTGTGAGGTTTGCCAGCGGCATTATCCGGTCGTGAAGGGAGTGGCTCGCTTCGTGGACGCTCAGCACTACGCGGGCAGCTTCGGTTTTCAGTGGCATGTGCATGCGCGCACGCAGCTCGACACCGAAGAAAGCCGGCGCTCGGAAGATGCTTTCGTGCGCCGCACGGGATTCCATCCCGAAGATCTCGCGGGCAAGCTCGTGCTCGACGTGGGATGCGGCATGGGGCGATTTGCCGAGGTGGCCACGCGTTGGGGTGCTCACGTCATCGGCGTGGATCTGAGCCTCGCGGCGGAAGTTACGGCGCGAAACCTGGCGGATAGGTCTGCGACGGTTTTTCAAGCGGACGTCTTCCATTTGCCTTTCGCGCCCGGAAGCTTCGATTACATCTACAGCATCGGCGTGTTGCACCACACTCCGAATTGCGAGCAGGCGTTCAGAGTCTTGCCTGACCTGCTGAAGCCGGGCGGGCGGATCGCCATCTGGCTGTATAGCGGATATAACAAGTGGTACCGCATGAGTGATGTCTACCGTCGAGTGACACGGCGGATGCCGCAGCGGTTACTGCATACGCTCTGCTACGGAGTGATTCCCCTGTATGAAGTGCACCGCGTGCTCCGGCGCATCCCGCTGGTGGGACGCCCGGCGAGCGGAGTTTTGGCTTACTTAATTCCGATGCCATTCAATCCCGATTCCAAATGGCGCGTGCTCGACGCATTCGACTGGTACTCACCGTGGTATCAATCGAAGCACACCTATGAGGAAGTGTTCCGATGGTTTGAGGAGTGCGGGTTAGAAAACCTGCGAGTGATTCAGCAGCCGATCGCAGTGCAGGGACGCCGGCCCTTCTCTAGCGAAGATCCAGCGGAAAAGAACGTGACGGAGGCTGGCCAGTGTGTGGGATAGCAGGCATGGTGGGACGAACTGGCGAGGTAATCGACCCCGCCGCAGTCCATCGCATGTGCCAGACCATTATTCACCGTGGGCCCGATGATGAGGGAATCTACGCCCAGGGCCCAGCGGGCCTGGGCATGCGGCGCTTGAGCATCATTGATCTTTCGGGCGGCCACCAGCCCATTCACAACGAAGACCAGAGCGTCTGGATTGTCTTCAACGGAGAGATTTACAACTTTCCCGAACTGCGACGCGAGTTGGAGACACGCGGCCACCAATTTTATACCCAGAGCGACACCGAAGTGATCGTCCATCTCTATGAGGAGATGGGAGCCGACTGTGTCAAGAAGCTGCGAGGCATGTTTGCCATCGCCCTGTATGATCTGCGCCGCGAGTCTCTGCTGCTGGCGCGGGACCGGCTAGGCAAAAAGCCGCTGCATTACGCGCTCCACAACGGCCGTCTGCTGTTCGGCTCTGAGATCAAGGCCATTTTGGCGGTGGCTCCGGAACTGGCGGAAGTGAATCCCGAAGGAGTACTGCAATACTTCTACTTCGGTTACATTCCTGACCCCGTTACTGCGTTCAAGAAGATTCACAAGCTCCCACCCGGACACACACTGGAATATGTTGGTGGGAAAATCGACGTCCGTCAATATTGGGACGTGCCCAGCTACGGTACTCGGCCACCGAAGTCGGAAGAGGAGTGTCTGGAGCAATTGGAGCACAGGCTGGCCGAAGCGGTGCGGATCAGGCTCATCAGCGACGTGCCGTTGGGCGCGTTGCTCAGCGGCGGAGTGGATTCTTCAATCGTGGTCGGTTTGATGGCACGGGCGAGTGCCGGCCCGGTCAAAACGTTTTCCATCGGGTTCCGCAATCAGGATTTCAATGAGGCGGAGTACGCCCGGTTGGTGGCCGAGCGCTTTGGAACCGACCATCACGAGCTAATGGTCGACCCTAATATCAGCGAAACCCTGGAAGTGCTGTCGCACATGATGGAGGAGCCGTTTGGCGACTCTTCCATGATCCCGACCTACTACGTGTCCAAGCTGGCCCGGCGGCACGTCACGGTGGCGCTGTCGGGTGACGGGGGCGACGAGCTCTTTGCCGGGTACGACCGCTACATCGTGAACTTGCGCCGCAGCCGCTACGGGTTTCCGCCCTGGCTGGGCCGGCTGTATCGCAGCTGCGTTTATCCGGTGCTTCCGCCAAACGTGCGCGGACGGAAGTTCGCGTGGAACATTTCGCTCTCCTCGCGCGAGCGGTATCTCGATGGCCTCTCTTTTCTGCCGGCTCGGCACCGCGAGCGCGGCCTATTCACCGATGAATTTGTGGCCAGCGCCGGCCAGTGGGAAGATCCTCTTGAGCAATTCCGGAGTTATTACGAACAAGCGCCAACGCACGACGCGCTCAGCCGGTTGCTCTATCTGGACACCAAAACCTACCTGACGGCCGACATTCTGGCCAAGGTAGACCGTATGAGCATGGCGACTTCACTAGAGGTGCGCTGCCCAATTCTGGACCATGAATTTGTGGAGTGGGTAGCCGCGCTGCCGGTGGAATACAAGTTCCGAGCCGGCACACGCAAGTACATACTCAAGAAACTGGCGGAGCGAATCGGCATCCCACCCGCCCTGCTGCATCGCCGCAAGCAGGGTTTCTCGCTGCCCTTGGTGCACTGGATGAGAGATGAATTAAAACACGGGTTGCTCAGCATCCTGAGCGAACCGCGCACGCTGCAACGGGGTTATTTCAAACCGGTCGCGGTGCGGGCCCTCTTGGATGAGCATTTTCGCGGCTATCGCGATCGTGCCGGCGTAATCTGGTTGTTGCTGGTCTTTGAACTGTGGCATCGGAATTTTCTGGAAGCTGGTCGAGCCAGCGATTCGGGATTTGTGCCGGTGCTTGGGTCAAACTGTGATCGTCCAGCCGCGAGCCTGTCGTGAGCAAGCTCGACAACGGAAAAGGCCATGCATCGGGTCTTTTCCTCATGGTTAACACGCTCGAAAGAGGCGGAACCGAACGGCAGTTTGTGACGCTGGCCAACGCGCTGGCCGGGGGCGAGTTCGATGTTGGTCTGGGTTGTCTGAGGCGCGAGGGAGAGTTTCTGGCGAGCGTGCCCGAGATCCTGGAGTTTGCGCCTGGGGGCAGCCTTTTCATGCCGCGCTCAATGCGCACGCGCCTGGCTCTGGCGCAACACCTGCGCATGCGGGGAACAGCAGTAGCGCACGCGTTCGATTTTTACGCCAACCTCATGCTAATTCCTGCGGCTAGGCTCGCGCGCACGCCGGTCGTGATCGGCAGCCATCGACAGTTGGGGGACTTGCAGACCAGAATACAGTTTCGAGTCCAGAATCTGATTTTCAAGATGTGCGACCGGGTGGTCTGTAACTCCCGGGCCGCTGCCAGCCGCTTGAGACAGGCAGGTGTGGGCGAAAGCAAATTGCTGGTGATCCCGAATGCCGTAGGGGACGAGGCTTTTGCTCAGGCCGCGCCAGCTTTGCCTCCGCCCTCCAACGCACAGCAGGGCTTTGCGCGCGTTGGCATGATTGCACGGATGAATGATCCCTCCAAGAATCACCGCATGTTTCTGCGCGCCGCCGCCCGGCTTGCGAACCGGTTTGAGCGTGTCGAGTTTGTTTTGGTGGGAGATGGTCCGCTGCGTCCAGGACTCGAAGTGTTCGCCGCGGAACTTGGTTTGGGGGAACGCGTTCGCTTTCCGGGGGACCGGCATGATATCCCTGCAATTCTCGCGAGTTTGGATATAAGTGTCTCGGCCTCTTCTTCGGAGAGTTTGTCCAATGCGATTCTTGAGTCCATGGCCGCTGGCGTACCCGTGATCGCCACGAATGTTGGGGGAAATCCGGAGCTCGTTCGGGATGGGGAAACAGGGTTCCTGGTCCAGTTGGACGAGGAAGCGTTGGCACAGGCAATGGCGCGCTTTTTAGCTGACCCGGAACTGCGAAAGGAATGTGGCCGCCGTGCGAAGGCATTCGTCAGCAGTCATTACCGCCTGGCATCAGTTCTAGAATGTTACGAGCAAATGTATCTCTCCCTCCTGTCGGAGAAGAGCGTGCCGCGGGAACCGGCAAAGGCAGGAAGTTTCGTATGACCCAGGGCCCTATTTCCGTGAAGAGGATTCTCCAGATCGGCAACTGGCCCCCGCCGGTCTGCAGTTGGACCATGAGCTTGGTCGGACTGCGTAAGGAGCTGGAAGCGCGCGGGTGGCATTGCCCAGTCATGAACCTGAACGAGAACCGGCGTGTGCGAAGTGCCGAATACATTGACGTGCAAAGTGGCTGGGACTTCTTCATCAAGGTCGGCCGCCACGTAGCCCGAGGATACGCCATTCATGTCCGGGTGAACGGCGAGACCAAGAAAGGATATTTTCTTGCGTTGGCGAGCCTGGGATTGGCGCGCCTGTTTGGACGACGGGCGCTGTTAACCTACGGCGGCGGGCATCAGCAGAGTTTTTTCCCGGCGCCAAAGAATTCACTCCGTCACCTTGCGTTTTCTTTCTTGTTTCGCTTTCCCCACCGGATCTACTGTAATAGCGAGAAAGTAAAAAAAGTGTTGCTGACAACGAGAATTCGTCCGGAGATGGTGGTCCCGATTCCACACTTCTCCACGCACTACGTTCAGTTCACACCACTGCCGCTGCCCGCAGAAGTTGAGGAGTTTTACCGCAGATACGACGGAGTGTTTTTCAGTTATGTGTGCTTTCGCAAGGAGTTTGCTCTGGAATTTCTGGCCGAGACGATCCGGCGATTCCGCGTTTCTCATCCCAGGACTGGCTTTTTGATGGTTGGTCCGTGGGAGCGTGAAATGGGCCCGATGGAGAAGTTTTTGAAGACAGAGAAACTGGGAGAGGCGGTCTATGTGCTGGGTTCCGTTCCTCACGGCACTTTCCTTACGCTGCTCAGCCGTTCCTTGGCGTACATCCGCACGCCAGTTACGGACGGAATCTGTTCGTCGGTCTTAGAGTCTTTGAAACTGAGAGTTCCAGTGCTCGGGTCGGACAACGGTGCCCGGCCGGCTGGTACCGAGCTGTGGCAGGAGGGCGACTTCAGCAGTCTCCTGGCGCTGATGGAAGAAGCTGTAAGCCGTCGTGACGAAATGGTTGCCCGGATCCCCGAAGTTGAGATCGAGGACAACACGAAGAAGCTGGCCGACAGCATTGAAGATCTCTGCCTGAGACCGGAGGACAACCAGAGCGGCGCACTCGCGCTGGGATCCAAGGTGTAGGAATTGTAGACAAGTATTTGCGAAGAGTGCAGAACGAATACTTTCGTGAGCCGGAGACGGCCTCGGTGAGGCGAGGGACTTTGAAAACAGCTGCGGGGCCGCAAAGAAGAGCAAGAAGTGAAGCGCCGGTATTTGTATTAGGCTGCGGGCGGTCTGGCACTACCCTGCTCTATCACATGATTCTGTCCGCTGGGGATTTCGTGGTTTACCGGACCGAATCTAATGCCATCAACCTGCTGGAACCGCGATTCGGTGACCTGAGTCTCCGCAAAAACAAAGAAAAGCTGATGGACGCGTGGTTGGATAGCAAGCTGTTCCACGTGTCGGGTCTCGATGCGACGCAAATCCGTGGCAAGGTGCTGGCCGAGTGTCAGAATGGCGGGGACTTCCTTCGCATTATCATGGAAGAAATGGCGCGCCAACAGGGCGTCCGGCGCTGGGCAGACTGCACCCCAGAGCACCTGCTGCACGTGCCCAGAATCAAAGAAACCATTCCCGATGCCCTGATTATCCATATCATCCGCGACGGCCGCGACGTTGCACTTTCAACTGACAAGCTGGGATACATCAAGCGCGCGCCCTGGGACAGAAGGCCGAGCGTCATGGTGGCCGGACTCTACTGGGAGTGGATTGTCAACCGTGGGCGTGAGGATGGCAGAAATGCCGGAAACGACTATTTCGAAGTACGCTTTGAAGAACTGGTCACCGAGCCGCGCCGGACGCTCGTGCGGCTGAGTGAGTTCATCGAACATGATCTGGACTACGACCGTATCCAGAAAGTTGGGATTGGATCGGTATGCGAACCCAACACGTCATTTAAGCGAGACGGTGGGAATGGAACATTCAGTCCGTTGGGGCGCTGGAAGCAAGGATTCACTCCAGAGAACCTGAACATGTTCGAAGCTTTGGTCGGCAACACTTTGCGAGACCTGGACTACCCGCTGGCCACGACTGACCCGAAACAGCTTGACCGTCCGGAACTGAAGAGAATGCGGTCGAGGTACCGGAGATACTTTGATTCCAAACTCTACCTGAAAGCCAAAACTCCTCTCGGCAAATTTCTGGTCACGCGTGATCTTTCCTGGCTCTAGCGCCAGGCCCCTTCAACGGCGTCTGGCTTAGGAATGTTTGGGCCTTCTCGTGCTTTCCTGCCAGCTTATGCAAGCTCTTCGTCTTGGCTAAGGGCAAGGTCCAGGTCGATTGTGCCAGCAGCGAGCGAGCGGGCAGACTGCAGCATGCGCAGGCACGCGATGGTCGCGCGGGCGCCATCACGTACGGTGACCTCCGGTGGACGCGATTCGCGGAGTCCGGCGAAGAAGGACTGCATTTGACCGGCATAACCTTTCTCGGCGAACCAACTGGACGATTTGTGCACGATCGTGGTCTTAACCGCAAACTGCTTGAAGTCTTCAGCCGTGACCCCCATTCCGGGAGCAAAAGCCTCCACTCGTTCACCGCCCGAGCTGCGGCTGCCCACGGTGCAATACGTCAGGTTCGCCACGGATCCATCGGCGAAGCGAAAACTGGCTGCGATGTTGTTCTCGCCGATGGGATCCTTCTTTCCCGCCGGCAGCGAGAATGCAGATACCGCAACCGGCTCAGAATCGAGCAGCCAATACATCAAGTCCACAAAGTGGCAAGCTTCGCCCAAAATGGCGCCGCCAATGGAAGGATCAGCCATCCAGTAGGCACCGGAGATTCCTGGCGAATTGACGCGGCAGTTGATTACGGCAGGTGCGGAGCGGCGCGCCAAGTATTTCTTGATTCCCAGATAAGACGGTGCAAAACGGCGATTGAAGCCCACCGTAAGCTGCTTGCCGCTTTCCGCGACCGCGCGATTAAGCTCACGGCACTCCTGTTCCGTGAGCGCCATCGGCTTTTCCAGAAATACGTGCTTCCCGGCTCGCAGAGCAGCGAGCGCCTGGGGTGCGTGTTGTGGATTGCGGCTTACTATCACCACAACCGCAACCCCGGGATCGGCCAGGATTTCGTCAAAGTCAGAAACGCAATACTCCGCACCAAAACGATTCGCATACGATTTCCCACGTGCGCCGCTGGAAGAGTGAATCGCTCGCAATGACACGCCAGCAATCTTTTTGAGATTGGGCAGGTGCACCCATTTCGCTAGGTTGCCAGCACCCGCCAGGGCCACTCCCAGTTTCGAAGTGGCTGACGCGCTAGGCGTGACTAGGACACGGTGTTTGGGTTGAAAATCGACCACGGGCTGGGCGGATTGGGCGGCCGGGTATCGCAACAGCACTGCCAGGCTGCTGGCGCTGGGATCCATGATGGTCTCGTAGGCTTTCGGTGCGTCATCCAGAGCGAACTCGTGCGTTACCAGAGGAGCGACCTGCACCCGTCCGGTCGACACGAGACGCAAAAATTCCTCCATGTTCCGGTTTTCTGTCCAGCGCACGTAGGGCAGTGGATAATCCTGTCCCTGCAGCTCATAGAGAGGATCGTAGCTTCCGGGTCCGTAGGCCCGCGCCATAAGAAGCTGGATCTCTTTGCGGTACATCTCGTACCAAGGGAAGGCGAGATCGACAGCACCAACATCGACAATGCGCCCGCGGTCGCGGCAGATCTCAACCGCAAGCTGGCAGGGAGCGGCCGATTTGGCGGCGGCGGCAATGATGACGCAATCCACGCCGAGGCCATCTGTGAGCGCGGCTACCTGCTCAGGAAACTGGGCGGCGCCGGGAATCGCAACGTCTGCGCCAAGACGCCTCGCGAGTTCGACACGATCCGGCTTCAAGTCAGTGGCCATTACAAATCCGCCTTGCAGCCGCACTAATTGGGCGATCAACTGCCCCACCAGTCCCAGACCTATCAGGGCAACTTTTTCCCCAAGAGAGATGTTCGCGATGCGCACGCCGTTTAGCGCAATGCTACCCAGCGTTGCGAAGCAGGCATGTTCGAAAGGCATCGCGTCGGGCAGCTTTACCACCAGATTGCGTCCCGCGAGGATGGTTTCTCCATGACCCGTGCCTTCGCCACCGTAGGCAACGCGGTCTCCCACTTCGAGATCGGTCACGCTGCTGTGCTTCTCAGCCACGACTCCTGCCCCTGAGTAACCCAACACCGCATATTCGGTGAACTTCGCTCTCACTTCCGCGAGTGTGCTGAGTGGACCTTGCGCTTTGAAAACGTTCCAGATTTTGGCGAGTTGCGAAGGATTGTCCGCAACTGCGCGAAGGATACCTTCCTGGTGAATGCTGGCGGTTTCGGTGCCGCTGCTGATCAGTGAGTAAACGGGGCGGACCAAGACCTGGTGCGCAGTCACAATGGGATCGGGGACGTCATCGACGACAATGTGTTTCAATCCCTTACGCAGGAGCTGCTTCATGCCAGCTCAGTGTAATCGATGTTCAGCGCACGCCCGTAGTAGCCGAATCCAGGGCGTCAATGTCAGCACCCAAATCCCGGCCATCGGTGCCGGCGTGCTTTATGCGGCTGTCGGGCCGCAAGTGGTAGTCCACTCGCCCTTCCCGAAGGTTGGCGAAGCCCACAGCCTCAAGGTTCCGCAGCGAAATGTTGTCCTTGGGCCAGCCGCTTCCGCCCACGATGGCATTGTGTGTGAACTTAAAGCCCACAAAGCAGTTCTCAAGCACGCCAGTCGGGCCAAGCTTTTCAGGCTTGCGGGCGCAGTTCGTAATTCCGCCGACGGACTCTACCTGGTGGTCTCCTGCGGCCACCAGATTATTAGTGAACACGAAATTGGACATCTTGGGACCGTCTGCATTCCCTCCAACGTTGAGCAGCGCGTTGGGAGCAAAACCGGTGTTGTGGTCCATCACGACGTCGTGCAAAGGCGGGACTTTACCGCTGATCATGATGAAGTTGCCCATACCGTCGTAAGTCTTTGGGTCGATGTCTTCGAGAATGTTGTCATGAATGCTATAGCGCCCTCCGTCGGTAGAGGCGCCTCCGGTATCCGAGCGAATGTTGGCGATCTGGAATCCGCTGGCCATGTGCATGATCCGGTTATAGCGAATGGTAACGTCCGTAACCTGGCACAGTGGGCAGATGTTGTCGGTGCCATTGCTTTGATTTTTTGGGGTCAACACAATCGCGAAACCCTTCTGTGTGAACCCGCCCCAGGTGTTCTCCAGAATGTTGCCTTCCAGAAGCACGCGCTGAGCATTCTTCAACTCAAAAAGGTTCTTGACGATGAATGGCTGACCGTCCGGTCCGCCTATGAAATTGGGGTTCCCCGGCTTCCAGTTGAGCGGGCGGAACATATGATTATGCCGGATCACGATGTCTGCGGGCGTCGTTGTGGCACGGCTGCCGCCAAAGATGATGTCTTCAGCCGCAGCTTCCAGAAAATTGTTCTCGATCTTGTACGGTCCCATGGGATTGTCGCCGCTGCCACCGCTGACGGCCTGCGAATCCACACAGGTTCCCTTGCGCATGCAGTGAAAATCGCTGAAAAACGAGTCCACCACGGCGACGTACCTGCTTCCCGCGAATTGAATGCCGCGGGCAGTCTCGGCATGTGGAAGTCCGTGGATCCACATGCGATCAAACACGAGATGTTCCACGATCGCCTCGCGCTCAAGCGAAATCAGGTTGCTCACCACCTGTTCCGGCACCGCACGGGTTACTTCCAGACCGATGAAACGATAGTGATTCGCACCACTTGCGAAGACGATGGGCCCGAAACTGTCTCTACCGCCGAACTCGATTTTGGCCATCACATTCCTGGTGGATGAGCAGCCGAACTCGGGACGCCCAGGCAGAGAACTCACGCCCGCGTAACACGGGGTAAGGCGCTTGCCTTCGGGTGGCAGATCGGAATCTGCCGCGCTGGTGCGGAGGACAATCCAGTGAGAGTCGTCACATTTCTTTGACGGGAAAACAAACTTACCCGAAAACGTAGCACCAGCCTGCAGCTCGACCGTGTCGCCGCAGACAGCGTGATTGATAGCCTCCTGCAGGTCGCCGTCGGCTTTTACCAGGTGAATTTTGCCGGGAGCTGGCGTGTCAGCGAGAGAGCTCTTGACGTAAACTCTTGGCAGTTCCGCGGAGCTGTCAAAAGCGGCCCGAGCTCCGGGCGCACGCGCGGACTCCTGTGCCGGCGAAGCAACCGACAGGCTGCCCAAAACCAAGCCGCTGAGAACCAGGAAGAACAAGCCTAAGAAAAAAGAAAGAGACCTGTTAGCTTGCATAGGTCACCAGCCCTAGCGGGAGTGAGAGGAAGAACTCATATGGGCGATCATAACACGCTATGGGAAACGCGCGTTGGCGATGGCCAGAGCCCGATTCACTGCCTCGCGATGGAATTTTTTCCCAACAATATTTTATATCATTCTTGCCGCATTTCTTCTTCCGCGCCGCTCAGCCACGCAGCAGAACCGAGCGCACACGATCATAAACGGAATTTCCGAGGAGACGCTGGGCTGCCAGACGGGCGGACTCTTGCACTTGAATCGTCCACAAGGCTTTCCCTTCGCACCAGTGTTGGAACGTGCCAGGTGTGGTATTTCGCATCACCGCGACGCGGTTGAGATCAAAGGGATCGGAACCTGGAAAGTTGGGTGCAGTCCTGCTGGTGGCAACAGAATGGTATCCAGCTCCTTTGGCAACCGCAATTACACGCGCATCGCAGCGTCCGCCGGGGCAGGAGAAATGCAGCACGGGGCGCCCGATCAACTGCTCGAGTTCATCCTTGACTGTGCTGATTTCATCGCGAAGTCCCTCTTCAGGGACATCGGTGAGATAGGGATGAGTCCGGGAATGACAACCGATGTCAAATCCAAGGTCGCTTAGCTCGCGAAGTTGTGGGAGATTGAGGAATCCGCGCTTTCCCAGGTTGCCAGTGGTGATATAGAAGGTAGCGGCGAAGCGCGCACGTTTCAGAAGCGGAGCGGCCGCCAGAAGGTCAGTTTCGCAGCCGTCGTCGAAGGTAATAGCAACGGACCGACCCTCAGGAAAACCCAGCGCTTCAGAGACGCTCAGCCCGCGCCAGCAATTCTGCTGAAGCCAACCGATCTGCATCCGGAAATCGGCATCGCGCACGACGTAGCGCACGTATCCGGGTTCGGAATGGCAAACAGAGCGCCCGGGCAGTTCGATTTCGTGGTACATCAAGTGGACGATGCCGCGCCGATTCTTCATAGGTTCACCGGCCCGTCTCCATCGCCGCGAGTGAAGTAGATCTGGTTCTGATTTGCTTCGAACGGCGCCAACCACTCAAGCACGGGTTTCGAGGCCGCGAAGATGAAATTGGATGGCCCCCTGAGGAAGCCATTGGCTTCGAACGCAGCGCACCAGCCGGTATGAGAATGATTAGAAACGACGAGATCGACGCCACGATCGTGAAGAAAACGCGTCGCTTTTTTTACGACAGCAGGTGCGTTCTCAGGCAGTGCCAGGCAGTCCACGATAGAACCAAGCCGCATATCGCCAAAGTATTTGTTGCCCCGCATCTGAGTGTCGAGGAGCACAGCCCATCCGACGATATCCGTTCCTCGGCGAACCTGCAGGCAGAGGAAACTCTTGCCTTCCGGATACAAGATGTTCAGGGTTGCGCTGTCGCGGGCTGCAATGAGGGTGTAATGCTGGCTGCACTTCTGCCAGAGATCGTCAGCCCAAACTCCAAAATTGCGCACCAACTCCGCGATCTCTCCTTGATCCGCCGCTCGTGACCGAATCCACTGTACAGTCTTGATGCCAAATCTCCCAATGCCGGTAGAAGCAGCGGCATCAGACAGGAACCGGCGGCTAGCGGATTGCCGCAGCGGTGTCAGGTTCCGCAGAAAACGTTCTGGATGATGTACTTGAAAGTAGAGCGGAACCGCCGACATGCCCCAACCCACGGCTCTCAACATCCGCGGCAGAGGACCATCGAATCCTCCCATGCCCAGGCAAAAAAGCGCGGGTTCAGCCTTTAGAGCACTTCGCAGCATATGCACACCCACGCTGGAATAGGATTTGTTGACGATGCCCTCGGAGATCGGCAGGTGATAGTACACGAGGCGCTTTCGTTCACCGTGCAGCCAGAAATCCTGAGACTTGAGAATGTATGCGCCGCGCACCACGTCTTCTTCGACCGCCAAGTAAAACTGCTGATAGATACGGCGGCCATCGACATGAGGAAGCCATCGCGGGATGTTGTTATCGGGAAAATGAAACTCCGGAGCGACACCGCCAACAGCCAGGCGTTGATTGAATGCTTGCACGGCCGGGATGCGGTCCTCCGTGTAAGGAATAATGGCGATTGCCATAAGTGATGGATGTGACTAAGAACCGGCGCGCGTCCTCTTTTTCTCCAAAACGCTCAACACTGCTTCGACGCTGGTCATGCGATCAATCTCTTCGGGCTCGAACTGCACCTGGAATTCCTGTTCCAAAGCAAGAATCAAATTCAGGTGATGTACGGAATCCCAGGACGCAACAGTCTCGGTGGAACTCTTTGGCGTGATTTGTGCGGCAGGCACCTCGAGCACGTCGGCAGCAATGCCGCGGATCTTTTCCAGCAGGGCAGAAGTCATCCGTTGTCTCCGTCAACAATGTGCAGCCCTACCCACTGCGGGCATTGGGGGACTTCGTGAGAGAGGTCCAGCCGCCAGAGCGTGGCTTCGCCGTTTCGCTTCACCACAGTAAAGCCGTGACTGGAGTAAAAATCCCGCGCCGGCGCGTTCTTCCCGGTAGGCAAAAACCAGCCTTGCACCTGGCGCGCGCCTTGGGCTTGGGCACGGTGCGCCAGAAAAGAAAGGAACGCTGTTTCCACGGTGCGTCCGATCACGCGGCAGCTCAACAGAAACGTATCGATCTCGCAGATTGCGTCCTGTGTGTGCATGATGGCCACACCCACCAGGCCGTTGTCGCCAAAGCGGTCTTTCACGCGGATGGAAAAGCAGTTCCAGCCCGGGTTTGCGACCATAGCGGTGATCTGCTGCTCGTTGTAGCGGCGGGTGGTGAGGTTGAATTGATTGGTCTTGTTGGTGAGCTGCGCGACGCGTGCCAGCGTGGCCGTAGTGAGCGGAGAGATCTCCGCTTCCTGCTGCAAGGAGCGATAGAAATCTTCGCGGGAGGAAATGCTCTGTTCCGCCTGCTCCCGCTCGCGTTGGGACTGATAGTACGCGCCGCGTTGCTGGTCTTCAGCGGAGATACTCAGGCGCTCGAAGACAGGGCAGACACGAACTGCACGGGCGAGTTCCATGGGTTCGCGTGGCATGTCAATCACGAATACGTCTGGAAGTTCCGCTCGCACGAGCTGGCACTCGATGGGATTGTCGTCGAGAAACGCGAGCGCATCCACGCCAATCTTGAGTTCGGCAGCGATCTCGCGCAGGTTCTGGGCTTTGTCAGCCCAGTTGATCCGAATCGCCGCGAAGTGGCTGGATTTGAGCAGCATGCCGGGGTGGCGTTCGATGGCTTCCATGGCGTCGTCGTGGTTGTTCTTGCTGCAGACGGCGAGAAGGATTCCGCGATGGTGCAGGTCGAGCAAGGCGCGTTGCATCTCCTGATATGCGGCACCGGGATACTCCGGGCCTAGCTGGATGCCCGCCATACCATCCTCGCCGATCACACCTCCCCAGAGAGTGTTGTCAAGATCGACCACGAGCGCCTTGGCAATCTTCATCGCAAGTGGATGCAGGAAGCGCATCCACTCCTCGACCATATGATGCAGATGGGACGCCGCAATCGGCAGGCGAACGGTCAGCCACTTGCGCTCATCGTGCCACGCTTGCCGACCGTGGCGTGAAACGAGGGCGTCATAATCGAGGACATAGGCGCCCGTCTCGGCGGCGATGGACCGTAGTTCGCGGTTGATTTGCCGGATCGCCTCCGATTGGCTTGCGCTGGATTGCCCGTCAAGCGCGCCGCGGTTCGGAACTTCGGGCTGCTCGAGATTGTGTACGATCAAATGCGCCTGATTGTGCTGGCGAAATGCTTGCATCCAGGCGCGAAATTCGCCGGTGACGCGGTCGATCGCCTCCTGCACCTGTTCCGCCGTAAGGCACGAGAAGTCCCGCCAAAGGTCCGGCGCGACATCCCGCGTTTGCACCGCGAGAATCGCGGCACCAGGCGAGAATCGATGGAGGGCGCTGGCGGGATCGATGATTTCTTGCACATGGGCATTGAAATCCGAAAGATGAACGGTCAGGTCGAGGCCTGCCAGAAAGGCAGCGGCTCGCAACACGGGAAGCATGGGTTCCACGGTGAAAGAGCGCAAGATAGAGAGCCGGTAGGGTAGCAGGTTGAGCTTGGGCCGCAATCCCTCGTAGCGGGAAACCAGAAACGAAGCAGCGGAATTCGTGTTATCACCCCGCCATAGCTCGGCCAGCAGACGAACCGCTTGGGCGGCGTCAGCGCTTTCGATCAACCGGTCAATCTCCTGCCGAAGTTCCGAAGGATTCACGACGCAATCGAGTAGCGCACACGAATCAGCGCTCGCAATTCAAGTCTTTAGCGCTCCAAGTATTCCACCAGCAGCTTCTGCGGCGTATACACCCACGCGATACGGCGTCCATGGAAGGCCACAGCCGGCAAAGGTGCTTTCACGACCAGACAACCAGAAGCACGGCTTTGTTCTAGTTGGATCTCAAGCGAATCTACTTCATAACAGATGTGGTGCAGGCCGCCCCCGCGCGCGACAAACTTACGTAGCGGCGAGTTTTGCCCAGCCGGCTCGACCAGCTCCATGGCGGGCGCACCCGCTCCTCCGATGCACATGAACGTGACCCGCGCTTCCTGAAGCGGATCATGGATGATGTTGCCGTCCCACTCCGCCCCCAGAGACTGCGCGAAACCCTCTGCAGCCGCTGTGATCGAAGTCACCGCAAAACCAACATGATGAAGGCTGGCCCGTTTTGTTCGGGCTGCGGCCTTCGTAGAAGGTTGCGGGTTTGACGCCATATCCACAATTTCAAGCAATTCGACTTGCTAGACCCTCGCGGGAGCAGTTTCGGAGGCCACGGTTTGCCTCGAGTCCACCGACAAGATCGTCCTTTCCAGCACCTCGACAAAGCGCTCGCCAATTACAGACCAGTCGTAGTGGAGGGCGGTGGCTGCCGCCTCGGCCTCAAGGCGGCATCGTAGTTCTTCGTTAAGGAGCAAAGTGGTGACCGCCTCCGCAAAGCTACCGGGCTCGTCTGCCAAGAGGATGTCCTGCTCATGGTGTACATCGAGTCCCTCGGCACCAACGGTGGTCGAGACTGTCGCCTTACCTATGGCCATGGCTTCGTAAATCTTGATCCGAGTCCCGCCGCCGATGCGCAACGGCACCACAAAAACCGCCGCATCGCGCAGGTAATCCACCACAGAGGGGACCGTTCCCGTTACTTCAACCGTCCCCGAAGCTAGCTTTTTCACACGGGAGTGCGGATTGCGACCTACGATTTGAAAGCGTGCATTCGGAACGCGTGCGAGCACCAGGGGCCAGACTTCTTGGCAGAAGAATTCTACGCCATCGATGTTGGCTTCCCAGTCCATCGAGCCGGTGAAAACGACAAGCGGGCCTGCGGGCCGGGTATTGGGGTCGTAATTGTACTTACTCAGATCCACTCCAGTGGGAACCACGCTGATGCGCTCCAGATCCACCATCCAGCTCATCGCCTGGCGGTCCGCTTCGGAAACCGCGACCACGTGATGAAACCGCCGTACCTGTTCGGGCTCGCAGTGCATCATTTTCGCGTATTCGATCTTCGAGATCATGCGATCTAGCCATTTGACTTCCAACTGGGCTTTGCGCTTCCAAAGCACGGTCTCGACGTTGTGCTGGAAGAGCACCGTCGGCGTAGCCAGCGTATGCGGAAAATTCAGTGCACTGGAAAGAAAATCGCAGACCGCCACGTCGAAGCGGCGTTGGGGGATCCATTCCGCGAGCAGCCGCTGCACTTGGGGCGACGTAAACTTGCTGACAGCGTAAGGCGCACGCCAGGGTAGCCGGCGAACGTAGTCGAGATAGCGTCCGAGCATATTATCGGGCGCCGCTGTGTAAACTACGACCGTGCCGGGGAGATGCCTGCGGATTTCCTCTTCGTAGGTCTCATCGCGGCTCCCGCCGTAGTAGGAAAGATAGGCCAGCTCGTGGTGTGCGTTCAGTTGACGCAGAATGTTGTAAGTGCGCAACTGACCGCCGCTATCGAGCGGGAGGAGTTTGCCGGGTTTGACCCAGAGAATCTTCACACAGGTCTACCAACAGATTCCTTCGTAGGAAGAACCCGCCGCGATGCGGCTGGATTTCTCTAGGTTGACCAGATCGATCACGATGTGGTCTGCACGCAAGTTGCGGCGCAGAGTTTCGCGGTCCACGCCGCGCATGGCAACGACTACCACCTCCGAGTTGCGTAACACTTCTTCAAGGCTCGGGCGAAGCAGAGAACCGATGTGGGGGATGACGTCTTCGATGTAATCCCGGTTGGAGCCGATCAGGCGGCCGAGAGAGACGTTGTTGTCCCAGATTTGAACCTCGCGGCCCTCGCCCAGCAAACGCTTTACCAGTTGTACTTGTGGGCTCTCGCGCAGATCATCGGTTGCGGCTTTGAAGCTCAGGCCGAGCACGCCAATTTTTCGCTTGCCGTTTTCGAGCACCATTTCGACGGCACGGTCGAGATGGGCGTAGTTGCTCGGCAGAAGAGATTCCATCAATGGCAGCTTCACATCGAGCTCCTTAGCTCGGTAATTCAGGGCCCGCACGTCCTTGGGCAGGCAGGAGCCGCCAAAAGCAAAGCCGGGCTTTAAATAGCTGGGCGAGATATTGAGCTTTGTATCCGCAGTGAACATTTCGATGACGTTTTCCGCGTCCGCGCAGAGCTTATTCGCGAGCGTCCCCACCTCATTCGCGAACGCTATCTTCACCGCGTGCCACGCGTTGCATACATACTTCACCATTTCTGCGGAGCGGAACGAAGTCTCAAAAATCCGGCCCGGTGCCCAGGCGTACAGTTCGCTCAGGCTGGCACCGTGCGCGGAATGCTCGGCGCCGATAATCGTCATGGCCGGATTGAGGAAATCGTCCACTGCCGTGCCCTCGCGCATGAATTCGGGGTTCACGCACACGCCGAAGTCTTTGCCGATGCGCTTGCCGCTGGCATGCTCCAGCGCTGGAATCACGAGGGACTCAGCCGTTCCAGGGAGCACGGTGCTCCGTAGCACCACCAGATGAAACGAATTCTTGCGCTTCAAGGTGGCGCCGATTTCCCGGCACACCGGTTCGATATGACCGAGGTCGAGCTTGCCGTTGCGCAAGCTGGGCGTGCCGACGCAGAGAAAGGAAGTGTCAGTCTTGAGCACAGCTTCCGCAGCATTTGTGCTGGCATGCATCCGCCCGGCTTCGTGGGCTTCGAAAATTAGCTCTGCGAGGCGAGGCTCCACGATCGGGCTGCGGCCGGCGTTCAGCGCCTCGACTTTCGCCGGATTTAGGTCAACTCCTAAGACGTGGGAGCCCTTGTGCGCGAAACAGGCTGCAGTCACGGTGCCGACATATCCTAGACCAAAGACGCTAATAGACCGGCTCATGAAAAGTCTTCTATTCTAAATATAAATGCGGATCCAGGTAGTTGGGAAACGTGCGGTGACGCCCTAATAGAGGCTGTTCGATGGTGCTTTTAGCCACAACCACAATGTTATCAGTTACTTGCAAGCCAGATAAAACCATATAAGTCGATGGAAGTCTCGCCCACAAAGCAATCCGAAGCAAACAAGTAACATGCTACCGTACTCTTTACCGCTTGTAGCCGGGAAGTTATGTACGATTAACGCGACAGGGAACTGTTTGGAAGATAAGCGGGTTGCTAAGATTAGATAAATCAAGCAGATGGCCTCAGTTGGGCCGGTCGGGCACATGCTTTTCGAGGGAGTGCGTAGTGGCGGAACGGAAATCGCAAGGCCGGAGCTTGAGCCACTTTTGGCGCCGCGTCGCATCGATGAGCCACGGGGAAATCTCTGA